>Ga0316201_10004111_pt1 | contig 10914 bp, 11 predicted proteins | sample CS6wburrow_MG_FD_204516 | JGI IMG/M metagenome (GOLD analysis project Ga0316201, IMG submission 204516) | Coastal sediment microbial communities from Delaware Bay, Delaware, United States - CS-6 worm burrow | ecosystem: Environmental > Aquatic > Marine > Coastal > Sediment | place: USA... | reverse complement strand
GTTAGGGATTCCGGATTCGAGGGTGTCGATGGTGTCGACCAGCAAGATGCAATCGTCGGGGTACACCTCCGCGTAGGCCCGAAACGCCTCCAGTTCCCCGTAGCCGAGAGCCATGAACACTTGCACCATCGAGTGAGCATGGGTTCCCTTCGGATCGACCCCCATCTTGTGCGACACCCCCACGTTCGACGTGAAGTCCGCTCCCCCGATAAGGGCGGCTCGCCCCCCGGCATTGGCACCAAACGCAGGGCCGCGCCGCATCCCAAACTCGAGCGAAGGACGCCCCCCAGCCGCTTCGTGAATGCGTGACGCCTTGGTGGCGATCAGGGTTGGGTAGTTGAGATGGTTGAGCAACGCCGTTTCCAAGATCTGAACCAAAGCCAGCGGACCCTCGATGATTGCGATCGGAGCGTTAGCGTGGACCACCCGGCCTTCGGGGACCGCGGTGATGACTACATCCTCAAACCCGGCCTTCGACTCCAGCCACTCGAGGAAGTCGTCGCCAAAGCGGCGGTGGCCCAACCGATTCTCTTGACTGCGCAACAAATCGAGATCGGGTGCGGTGAATCGGGTTTCCTCCATCCAGTCGAGCAGCGGATCCAGACCGGCGAAGACCGCATACCCAGCTTGATGCCGGCCGTAGTTGGGGTACCGCCGAAAGAAGTAGTCGAACTGTGCGGGACGCTCATGCAACTCGCGTTCGAAGTAGAGCTGAGCCATCGTGAGCTGGTACTGGTCGGTGAACAGCACACCGTCACTCGGACTGTCGGTATGTGAAGCCATCGTTCGCTTTCGCTCGATTTGGTGTGAGTCTGGCACGTAGCGTGGGCGCAGCGCTGCGATTGTGCATTGGTCCTTAGCTTCGCAGAGCAAACCCACTCCGTGGTCGGAGTTCTGTAGAGCAGAAGTCCGACCTAGTCGCCTTAGGGCGCCTACGCGATAACCCCACCCTCCGTCATCCGCTTGATGTCGAGGAGTTCCGTCACCTGCTCGGCGCTTAGCCAGCCCTTCTCGACAACAACATCGGCCACGTTGCGACCACTGGCGAAAGCCTCCTTGGCAGCGATGGCCCCGTTGTCGTAACCGATATGGGGGTTGAGCGCCGTCACCACAATGATGTTGCGTTCTACGAGATCACGCGCCCGGTCCACGTTGGCGACAATCCCGACGACACACTTGTCTGTAAATGTGTCTGCGGCATTAGCCAGCAGGCTGATCGACTCGAGCAGGTTGTGGGCAATCAGCGGCATCATCACGTTCAACTCGAAGTTGCCGTTGGCCCCGCCCCAGGTGATGGCCGCGTCGTTACCGATGACCTGGCCTGCGACCTGCATCACCATCTCAGACATGACCGGATTCACCTTGCCCGGCATGATCGACGATCCCGGCTGCAATGACGGCAGCTGGATCTCGGCGATGCCGGTGCGGGGACCGCTCGACAACCAGCGAAGGTCGTTGGCGATCTTGAACATCGAAATCGCCACCGTCTTCAGCGCACCGGAGGCGTTCACCGTCGCATCCTTCGCCGCCTGGGCCTCGAAGTGATCGTCGGCTTCGCGGAACGGATACCCAGTGATGGCGGCCATGTCGGCGATGACCGCGGCCGGGAACCCGCCAGGCGCATTGAGCCCGCTACCCACTGCGGTGCCCCCCAACGCAAGTTCCTCGAGTTCCGGCAGAACCTTCTCGAGCCGCTCTCTGCCCTTCTTGATCTGGACCGCATACCCGCCAAACTCCTGACCCAGCGTGACCGGCGTAGCGTCCATGAGATGGGTTCGACCCGACTTCACGACTTCCGAGAACTCGTCGGCCTTCGCCTGCAACGCACTGCTCAGCTTGTCGAGAGCCGGTAGCAGTTCCTCCCGGATCGCAGCAACTGCGGCAACATGGATCGCCGCCGGAATCACATCGTTGGACGATTGACCAAAGTTGACCTGATCGTTGGGGTGCACGTCGTGCGAGAGGAAGTCACCGGTGGTCAGTTCTGAAGCACGGTGGGCGATGACCTCATTGGCGTTGGTGTTCGTGGAAGTTCCGGACCCGGTCTGAAAGATGTCGAGTACGAACTGATCATCAAGGGCCCCGTCGCGCACCTCGTCGGCCGCGCGGGCAATCGCGCTGGCTTTGTCAGCGTCAACGAAACCGGCCGGACCGGAGACCCGAGCGGCAGATCCTTTTAGGAGTCCGAGTGCCCAAATGAAGCGCCGGCTGAAGCGCAGATTCGAAATCGGGAAGTTGTCTACCGCCCGCTGGGTGGAAGCCCCGTAGTAGGCATCTTCCGGTACCTGAACCTCGCCCATGGAATCGCGTTCGGTGCGCATTGCTTTCCCCCTGTCGTGATGTGGATCGCTACTCCAAGGCTAGTGACGTGTGTCGGGCAGGATGTCTCCCAGCGCCGCCGCCACTGCGGCGGGGAACACGGTCGCCACGTCGTCTTCGATCCGCAACGTCACCACCCGCAGCTGATCGTGATCGGTGGGTCCCTGGTTGACAATCACATATGGAGTACCCCGCTCGGTCGCATACAGCGGGACCGAAGCGGCCGGGTTGACCGCCAACGTCGAACCGAGGGCAATTACCAGGTCACACCGATCCGCCGCTTCGTAAGCTCGCGCCATATCGCCGGAGCGCAGGCTCTGCCCAAAACTGATCGTCGCCGTCTTGAGAACTCCACCGCAATGGCAGGTCGGACAAATCCCAGTGTCGGCGAAGGCCGCATAATGCGGTGCCGGATCCGTGCGTTCACCGCAGCTCTGACATTCCACGGCACGGTTGGTTCCATGAATCTCGACCAGGTTCTCGGGTGAAGTGCCGGCGACCGAGTGCAGGCCATCAACATTCTGCGTGACCACCATCTCGATCTTGCCGGCTCGCTCGAGGGCAACGATCGAGGCATGAACCTCGTTCGGTCCGGCGTCACCCCAGGACTCGGCGTCCTCAAGCTTCTGCTGCCAATAGGCGCGACGGTGCTCCTCTGACTGCATGAAATCCTGGTAGTACACCGGTCGACGCGTCTTCCACACGCCTTGCGGACCCCGGTAGTCGGGGATGCCGCTGGCAGTGGAGATGCCCGCTCCGGTAAACACCAGAATCCGGTTCGCACCTGCGATCAGCCCAACGAGCTGTGAGACCTCATCCATGTCGCCAACTTACTCGCACGGTCACCGCTCCATGGGAATCGAGTCGATGGCGATCTCGACGTTGGTCGGCACCACCTCGACAATGCCGACTGAGTATTCCACTACCGCACTCACTGCGCCTTCCTGGGAGGTAGGAAACGGCTGTTGCCACCGTATCTCCGTCACCCCGCTGTCTGCAGGATCCAGCAAGGTCGGATACGCCCAATATCGTCCGATCTCGCTTTCGTCGGCGTCCAGCAAGACCACTTCGATCAGGACTCGCGCTTGAGGATTGCCCGGACCCTGTATCGCCCAATCCACCCTCCCGAGGAATCGACCGAGCTGCAGAGCTTCGACTATCAAGCTCGTTTCTTGCGTGACCGGGATGGTGATTGGTTGATCGAGAGCAAACGGCTCTTCGGTAAACGGTATCGAGATGGACCCGCTGATCTCGGGGTGATCCCAGCGTTCCAGCAGGACCGTACGTGCCAGACTCGCCTGCGGGGTGAAGGGCTCTGCCGGAAACTCCACCGAGAACGCGGCGGGGCTGAACCGCCCCAGGATCATCCGGCTCGATTCGACGCCCGCGCCATCTGCCGTCTCCAGCCACCAAGTTCCCCCCACCGGCCATATCGGCTGCAAGGGATCGCCTCCCCTTGCCGCAGCTGCGGTGAAGGACAAGGTGATGAACTCCTCGCTGCGGATCAGTTCACCCGGCCTGACCGCCAATCCCGGGACTATCTCGACGTACCCGGCTGGATAATCGGTCGACTCCTCCACGGTCGGCACAATTGCTTCTGTGGTTTGTAGGGCAACCGTGGACTCGGAGATGGCCTCATTGCCTCCGCCAAGAATCAAACCGATCAGGAGGGCGGCCGCCACCCCAGCGACGAGTCCGCCGCCTACCGGCACCAACTTGCCGGATCCTTGCATGTCGGGATCGTCAAGCGGGGAACGGAATAGCTCCTGGTAGTCGATCTCGCTCACGGCGTCATCCGTTCATCGATCACCAAAATGTCGCCGGCGATCGGTCGCATCCCGGAGCCAAAATCCTCGAGCGTGATTTCGGTCGGAGCATCAGCGCCGTCCCAGATGAGCTGAATCCCGCCACCTGAGGTACCGGAAACCCGCCACCGGGGATCGAGCGGTCGGGGCACGCCATTGTGCCAATCCGCACCGGCCCGATCGAAGTCGATCTGGACGATCGTCGACGTGCTCTGCTCCAAGATGGTCTCGATGGTCGCAACGCCGCTCCGAAACGACCCGCTCGCTCCCTCGACAACCGTCAGCTCGATCCGCTCGCCAAATGGGGTCGGCACCCGCCATCCGATGAGGGAGATGGTCGCCACTACTTCCTCTTCGGATGGCAACTCGAACCACGTCGAAGTGTCCCGCGGCCCAGTGATCTCTTCAACCTGCAGACCTGACTCGGTGGTTAGCACCCAACGTTCGGGGTACGCCGTGACTTCCCCTTGGTACTGGGAATCTTCATCGCCGATCAATGTGGGACCGAGACCGGCTAGGTCGTAGTCGAATACGACCGTGGATCCATCGATGACAAGATCACGCGGGAGCAAAGCGGTTGCGCCGATGAGCACCTCGCCCGGCTCCAAGAAGGGGGGTGCGGTCGTCTCCGGGACCGTGGTAGCGACCGGGGCGGATCGCTCTGCATTCGACTCTGAACCGGCCGGCGACCAGATCATCAGCAACAACCCCGTCAGTAGTGCCCCAATCAGGAACCCCGACCCGAAACGACCTGCGGAGTTCAAAACAGCGGGACCACGATCACGTATACAAATCCCAGCAACGTCGTGGCGACGACGACGTGTCGCGCCGCTACCCACTTCGGGCTCAGACCGGCCATGCGCAACGCTGCCTCCAGCGGTGCCGTTCCGTAGGCAAGCTCGCGGAGCACACGGTCGCGGGTAGTCCCGCCCCGCAGGGCACTCTCTACCGCTCCACCCTCCCGGCTGTTCAAAGGCACTAGTGCCTCAGTTCGTGGCAATAGCGGACGAGCCAGCAGGATCAAGACCGCGATCAGCCCAACGGAAAGGAACAGCAAAGGCAACCCGTGCGCAAGCAATACGGCAACCAGCCCGACCACCCACACGGTCCACAACCGGCCGACCTCACGAAGATAGGTCCGGGCGTCGTCAGGCCCGGCAAAGGTGTATTCGACCTGTTCCACAACCATCCTTCGCCGTTGGGAGGACTATACGTCGAAGGGAGTCACCTCAGGCGTTGGAACCGAGGCCTCGCCGGCTTGCATATCCACGTAGCCGCTGGCTTCGAGTTCCGAAGCGATCTCCGGGCCGCCGGTCTTCACCACCTGCCCGTCCACCATGACGTGGATCTTGTCTGGCCTCATGTAGCGCAGGATCCGGCTGTAGTGGGTGATGATCAAGACGCCGAGGTCTTCACTACGAAGGTCTTCGACCAGGTGAGCTACTTCACGAACGGCGTCGATGTCGAGCCCCGAGTCAATCTCATCGAGGATGGCTACCTTTGGCTGTGAAACAGCCAGCTGGAACATCTCGGAGCGCTTCTTCTCACCACCGGACAGACCCCCGTTTACCGAGCGTTCCCGAAACCTCTCCATATCGAGCGAATCGGACACTTCGCCGACGCGCTCGTCGAAGCCTGGATCCTCCCTAACCTCGCCCATCTCACGAATGAGGTCGTTCAACGAGACACCGGGCACCTCAACCGGATACTGGAATGCTTCGAAGAGGCCGGCGCGGGCCCGTTCATCCACCGGGAGTCCCATCACCTCCGTGCCTCCAACCAGCGCGGAACCGGAAGACTGGTACTCGTCCTTCCCCATCAACACGTGACAAAGGGTGGACTTGCCCGACCCATTGGGACCCATCAGGACGTGGATCTCGCCGAAGGGGACGTCGATATTCACTCCCTTGAGGATTTCGAGATCGCCATATTGGGCGCGAACGTCGGAGACTTGTAGAGCGACAGACATCAGGACTCCTCGTCGATCGTGAGAAAGACGACGTCGTCCGCGACGTCGACCGTATAAACAGGTACTCCGGCGGTGGCCGGCAGCGTCATACTCGCACCGTCGGTGATCCGGAACGCGGCGCCGTGGCGAGGACACTCGACCTCATTATCAAACAGCTCGCCTTCGGCAAGCGAAGCCTCCGCGTGACTGCATCGGTCTCCGATTGCGTAAACGTCGGTTCCGATTCGGAACAGAGCGACACGATGATTCCCAACCTCCACCCGCAATCCTGCACCTTGTGGCAGGTCGTCCAGCGGGGCAACTCGCACCCGGGCCATTAGACCCTCCCTGCTTCCTGTGCCGTCCGATACTTCTGATCAATCCATGAGGTTACGACACTCCCGATTGCCGGTTCCGGGAACTTCGCCACCGCCTCATTGAAGAAGCCGTGGACCAACAGTCGATTGGTTCGGGGCTCGTCGAGGCCGCGGCTCATCAAGTAGTAGCGCTGCTCTTCATCGAGTGGGCCCATCGTGGAACCGTGCCCACATCGCACATCGTTGGCAAGGATCTCGAGATTTGGCACCGATTGGGCTGATGCGCCATCGGAGAGAATCAGGTTCCGGTTGGTTTGGAACGCATTCGTCTTCTGGGCGTCCTCGTCGATTCGGATCATTCCAGTGAACACCGACAGCGCGTCGTCCTGTACCGCTCCCTTGAGGAACATGTCGGAGTTCGTGTTCAGTCCCTGGTGGTGCATCGTGTAGCGGTAATCGAGGGTCTGGGCGGAATCGCCGTAATAGGCACCGACAACGTTCGCCGACGACCCGTTACCTACGAGATCGATCGTCAACTGCAGGCGAGACAGCGCCCCGCCGAGCCCGGCTTCGCCAAGATGAACGTGGCCATCCCGACCAACGTTCGCCCGCACGTGAGAGATGCCCGAAGTGCCGCGTCCCCAATGCTGCACAACGGTCACCTTGAGCTGCGAGTTGTCCCCGATGAAGAGCTCGAGGTGCGGGACAACAAGGGCGTTGATGATGTCATCGGAGCGGTAGCGGATGACCACAGAAGCTTCCGAAGACTGCTCGGTCGCCAGGGTGATGGTCGGGAACGATGCGCTGCCATCGGTTGCCGCTTGAACATCGATGAAGAAAGGATCCGCAACCGCCAATCCAGCGGGCACAATCAGAGCCGCCCCATCGACTCCAAATGCGTGGTGAGCGGCGGCGAACTTGTTGAGGTCGGCGGGAATCCCGGCCCCTAGATAGCTCTCGAGAGCCGAGGAATGGTCGGGGAGCAACGACCGCACCGACCCGAAAAGGGCGCCGGAGTCGCCGGCGATGACATCAGTGGCAAGGCCGTCGACGATGCGGACGGAACCGGCGGTTGCCGTCAGAACGGCTGCGATGCCGCTATCGACCTCGTGGGCTTCGCCCGGTTCGGGAGCTGGAGAGAAGTCGTCGAGGTCGAACCCGAGATCGACGTACCGCCACACCTCTTCGGTGGGCGACGGCATGCCGAGTTTCTCGTAGTAAGCGAGGGCGGTCTTGCGACGGTCGGCCAGCCAGGCGGGATCCGTTTCCCCCGCGGCTGCAGACGCCTGTGAATCTAGGGTTGTCACACTTTCTCCTGTTGCGAGCCCAGTGAGATTACCTGGCTCGTGGATCGCTGGGAACGGTGACCCTGCCCCGACCCGCCCCACCCAGAACGAGCTGATTGCATTCAAGCGATGTCTTGTAGCAACCGATAGCCAATAGCCTGACGTCTTCACCAACACGAATATTCAATCCGCAGGCCAGATCCCTCCAATGACCAGACCCAAACTCCGACCTCTCCTTGTCGCGCTCGTCGTGGCAGCCATCGCAGCAACGAGCTCTCCCGCTCTTGCGGCCGATGACTTTCAGTTGATCTACTTCCCTCACGAAGATGCCGAGTCGTCCTTCAGCAACGACTGGGGTGATGCTCGACCCGGCGGCAGACGCCACCAGGGCACAGACATCATGGCCGAGAAGCACACTGCGGTCGTTGCCGTAGCCGATGGGTTCATCACCAGGATCAGCGAAAGCTCCCGGTCCGGGTATTACATACGGATTGAGCACCGGGATGGCTGGGAGAGTTGGTATATGCACCTGAACAACGACACGGTTGGCACCGACGACGGGGACGGTGGACCGGAGAACGCGTTTGCGCCGGGTCTCGAAGTCGGCATGTTCGTCCAGGCAGGGACTGTGATCGGTTTTGTCGGCGACTCCGGCAACGCTGAGGGCGGATGGTCACATACTCATTTCGAACTCCACAATGGTCGCCGTACGGTCAACCCTTACCCGTTTGTTGCCGAAGCCTTCGATCGATGGATGCGGGTCATGGATTTGGCGGACCAGCTGCGCTGAGCGTCTGCGCTCGTGTAAAGACTGCCGCAAACATCTCTCGGGTGAGCTTCCCGGTGAATGTGTTCTGTTGACTGGGATGGAACGACAGCAGGACCGTCGCAGACTCCCCAAGCGAGACCTCGACGCCATGCCCGAACTTGGGACGCGGTCGGGGAAGATCGATTCGGCTGGCGAGATAGCGCCACACGGCGTGGTACCCGTACTGGCCCAGACACAGGTAGACGCGCGTTGACGTCGCCAGCAGATCGAGTTCGGCTTCGAACCAGCCGGCACAGTTGTCTCGTTCTGCGATCGTGGGCTTGTTGGCGGGCGGCGCACACCGCACTGGGGCCGTCACCCAGGCGTTGGTCAACACCATCCCGTCGTTGCCACCGACCGACGCGGGCTGATTGGCGTACCCCGAGTCGTACAGTGCTCGATACAGCCACTCGCCGCTGCGATCCCCGGTGAACATCCGTCCGGTGCGATTTGCACCGTGCGCCGCGGGCGCAAGCCCCACCACCACCAGCGAGGCCGTCGGATCGCCAAACCCCGGAACCGGCCGTCCCCAATATTCGTCATCGGCGTACGCAGCCCGCTTGTCCCGTGCGACTTGCTCCCGCCACTCGACCAGCCGAGGACAGCGACGACACTCCACTAGATGGGCAGTGAGTTCAATCAGCGAGGACAGTTCGGCTTGGCTCATTCCGGAGGCGGCAAGTGACCGGCATCAAATATGGTGCCGGCACTCCACAGCATCCAGCCCATCTCGCGGTCCCTGGCCACATCCTGCACGGCCAGGATGTCGCTGTCCTCTAGGAACGCTCGCTGCAGCCACGGTCGGTAGATTGCAAAGCCCTCGAGACGCGGGATGCCTGCATCGAGCGCCGCCGATACCAGCTCGACTGCATGGTCCGTGGGGTTTTCCCAACCCTTCCAACCGGGGCCGTACGTGTATGTGTAGATCATGGGACTGAGTACGTCGACGTGGTCTGAGAACACACGAGGAGATTGGCCGATTCCCTCATCCGAAGTGCTCTCCAGCGTTATTGCAAATATGTCGGCAGCCACGGCACAGCCCATGGGATTCAACCGCGAATGTGCCTCTTTCAGGAAGGCGGCGATCGTCTCGACTCGCTTCTGCTGCGATGCCTCGCTGTAGTAATCCTCGGCAGATAATTCATCAAAACTCAGCCGGCTGATCGGCCCGTCCGAGGGGAACCGGATGTAGTCGAACTGAATCTCATCAAAACCAAGCCGACACGCCTCCTCGGCAAGATCGAGCGGGTAGTCCCATGAAGCCGAGTCGGTTGGATCAAGCCATGCCAGGTTCTTGTTGTTCACCCAGGGCTTGCCGGTGCTGGTGTCGATTGCTGCAATCTCCGGCCGATACCGCGCGAGTTGATTGCTCTGGAAGGTGACGATGCGAGTGATCTTGTAGAGACCGTGCTCATCCATATCCGAGATGACCTGAGCTGGATCGTAAAACGCCTGCACAGCCCCGATTTCGTGGGCCAAAGCGACGTCGGTGTCATGGAACACGATCCCGCCCTCGTCCTGGGTGTCGACGACAAAGGCGTTGATCCCGGTGTTATCCGCCAATTCGAGCAGCTCCGCCCATTTGGTGACACTGCCCGCCCCCGAGCCGTCTCCGGCTACACGCAAGGCGTAGATCATGCGGGGTTCCAGCTCTACCGTGACGCTCTCTGTGGTGCCATCCCAGGCAACCGTGGCGGCTTCCCAGGCAGGGCGATCCACAGCTATCTCCCCTGGCTGCGCCCTGAAGAACGTGAACTCGCCCCCTTCGTCGGTGACCTCCTCGAGTCCCCCGAGGGTGACGGTTGAGCCCGGGAGGGCCCTCCCATCCTGGGAGGTCACCTGACCGTTCAGGATTACGGGATCGAGCCGAATTTGGATCGGGCCTTCGAGCGGTTTCTCGGCCACGGTGACATTGGCCGGATGAAATCCGGCTGCGTTGACCGAGACTTCCACAGGTTCTTCGTCCCAGATGACTGTTGCCGTTCCGATCTCATCGGTAACGGTTGACTCCTCGTCAACCGTCAGTTCGGCAGTTACCGGGGTGAGGTCATCCGCACCAACGACCTCGAAAGAGAGAGTTGGCGGCGCAGGCTCGGGAGGCCGCATCGACTCACCGGCAAGAAGTACGGATGGGCCGGCACATGCGGCGAGAAGCACGGTGCAAGCTGCAAGCAAGGTGGTGGTTCTACGCATATCTGGGGTGATAGGTCTCTCAGGTCGACACGCGGGGACAAATCTCCGCCGTCACGATGGCTGATGATGTGCAGAGCGTACTAGCCCCGATCGTCAACGATTCCCAACCGAGACAATGCAAACGACAGCACTGCACGATTCATTGAAGCCGAGAGTGGCTCGTGATAGCTTGAAAAAACATACAACTGTCATGAGGGGTCCCATGACGCAGAAGGCACGGAAATCGCTCAATGCGGAC
>Ga0316201_10004110_pt1 | contig 10914 bp, 12 predicted proteins | sample CS6wburrow_MG_FD_204516 | JGI IMG/M metagenome (GOLD analysis project Ga0316201, IMG submission 204516) | Coastal sediment microbial communities from Delaware Bay, Delaware, United States - CS-6 worm burrow | ecosystem: Environmental > Aquatic > Marine > Coastal > Sediment | place: USA... | reverse complement strand
GATGCGCTGTTTGCAGAGACCCGTAGGGTGCGTTTTCTGGATGTACCGAACGAATATCAGCGGGAAGGTGATTCACCATCCCACAAGAAGGACAGATGCTTAGACGCACAAAGATCGTAGCAACGCTGGGCCCCGCGACGGATAACCCCAAGATACTGGATGAGGTTATCTCCGCCGGTGTGGATGTCGTTCGGTTAAACATGTCGCACGGTACGCATGAGGATCATGAGCGGCGCGCGGAGTGGGTGCGCAACCGGGCGCGTGCCAGTGGGCGTCAGGTGGGCGTGCTGATCGATCTGCAGGGGCCGAAGATACGCTGCGGCAAGTTCGTCGATGGCAAGATCGACTTGGCGCCGGACGAGCGTTTCGTTCTCGATACCAGCTGGGATATCGAGTTGGGCAACCAGGAACGCGTGGGCGTGACTTACCCCTCGCTCCATCTGGAGGTCGCGCGCGGTGACACCCTTATCCTCAACGATGGGCTGATCGTGTTGTGGGTGGATGAAGTCCAGGGCACCGAGGTGCGCTGCAAGGTGGTCGTGGGCGGGCTCCTGTCCAACAGCAAGGGGATCAACAAGCTGGGTGGTGGCCTTTCGGCGCCCGCCCTGACAGAAAAAGACAAGGAAGACATCCGGTTCGCCGCGCGTATTGAGGCGGACTATCTCGCGGTCTCCTTCGTGCGCTCGGCCGAGGATGTGCATATCGCCCGTCAGCTGTTGCGAGAGGCCGGTGGCCAGGGCGGGATCGTATCGAAGATCGAGCGTGCCGAGGCGATGGACTGCATTGAGGAAATCGTCGATGCGTCCGACGTTATCATGGTCGCGCGCGGCGACTTGGGCGTTGAGATCGGTGATGCCGAACTGCCCGCTGCACAGAAGCATCTGATCAGCACCGCGCGTTCGATGAACTGCGTGGTAATCACCGCGACGCAGATGATGGAGTCGATGATCCAGAATCCAATCCCGACGCGCGCCGAGGTGTTCGACGTGGCCAATGCGGTGATGGACGGCACCGATGCAGTTATGCTGTCAGCGGAGTCTGCTGCAGGCAAGTATCCGGCCAAGGCTGTCGAGGCCATGGACCGGGTGTGCAAGGAAGCGGAAAAGCAGTCGCAGACCCGTCAGTCCGATCACCGCCTGCACTCGGTGTTTGGACGCATCGATGAAGCAATCGCGATGTCCACCATGTACACCGCCAACCATCTCGGGGTGACCGCGATTGCGGCTCTGACCGAGTCGGGATCAACCTGCAAATGGATGTCGCGCATCTCCTCGGGGATTCCGATCTATGCGTTGACGGGCCAGGTTGCGACGCGAAGAAAAGTAACGCTGTACAGGGGGGTGTACCCTGTCAGCTTCGACCTCGAGCCCGGCATCGATTCACGCCAGGCAAACACCGAGGTCATCGAAGAACTTCAACGTCGCGGCGCTGTGCGCGACGACGACCTCGTTGTGATCACCAAGGGCGACCTCAACGGCGTCTCCGGTGGAACCAACGTGATGAAGATCGTGCGGGTCGGCGAGCATTTCCCGCCGGGCGGCAATACCAATTATGATTGATACCCTCAGTACAAGGAGCAGACAATGGCACTGATTTCCCTGCGTCAAATGCTGGATCACGCCGCCGAACATGGCTACGGCGTCCCCGCTTTCAACGTCAACAACCTCGAACAGATGCGCGCCATCATGGAAGCCGCGGACGAGACCGACTCCCCGGTCATCGTACAGGCCTCTGCCGGAGCACGCAGCTATGCCGGCGCGCCCTTCCTGCGCCACCTGATTCTCGCCGCGATCGAGGAGTTTCCGCACATCCCGGTGTGCATGCACCAGGACCATGGCACCTCGCCGGCAGTCTGTCAGCGCTCGATCCAGCTGGGCTTCAGCTCCGTAATGATGGACGGTTCGCTGGGCGAGGACGGCAAGACGCCCGCGTCGTACGAGTACAACGTCGACGTCACCCGCCGCACCGTTGAGATGGCACATGCCTGTGGCGTTTCGGTCGAAGGTGAACTGGGTTGCCTGGGTTCGCTCGAGACCGGCATGGCCGGCGAAGAGGATGGCATCGGCGCCGAGGGCGTGCTGGATCACAGCCAGCTGCTGACAGACCCGGAAGAGGCGGCGGACTTCGTCAAGAAGACCGGTGTGGATGCCCTGGCGATCGCCATCGGCACCTCGCACGGCGCCTACAAGTTCACCCGCCCGCCTACCGGCGACATCCTGGCGATCGAGCGGATCAAGGAAATCCATGCGCGTATCCCGAATACTCATCTGGTGATGCATGGCTCTTCGTCGGTGCCGCAGGACTGGCTGGCGATGATCAACGAGTTTGGCGGCGACATGGGGCAGACCTACGGTGTGCCGGTCGAAGAGATCGTCGAGGGTATCAAGCATGGCGTGCGTAAGGTCAACATCGATACCGACCTGCGCATGGCTTCCACGGGCGCCATCCGCAAGCATCTGCATGAAAACCCGTCGAACTTCGATCCGCGCAAGTTCCTGGCTGCCGCCACCAAGGGCATGAAGGCGATCTGCAAGGCGCGTTACGAGTCCTTCGGCACTGCCGGCAATGCCTCGAAGATCAATGCATTGAGCCTGGATGCCATGACCGACCGTTACCTGTCTGGCGAACTCGACCCCAAGGTCAACTGAGTCTCGGCGATATAGACAACAAAGGGCGCTTCGGCGCCCTTTGTTGTCTGCAGGTCAAAGCGACGGGATCGACAACAGCGGCACGTGCAGTTCACGCATGACCCTGTCGGCAGGGCTGCCGCGCAGGCGCGCGAACAGACCCAGGCGGCCACGCGTCGTCATGACCAACAGCTCGGCCCGAAAATCACGCGCGGCCTCCACGATCAGCCCGGGTGGTTTGCCTTTACGGGCCTCCTGGCGCCAACGCAGACCGGCCGCCTGAGGCAGATGGAATTCCGGCGCCAAACCGGGGTCACAGGTATGCAACACCAGGATGTCCATGTCATTGCCGCCGAGTGCCGGAAGCCATTGCTGCAAATAGTTCAGTACCGGCTTGGGGTCCTGCCGTGTATCCAGCGCACATAACACGCGGTTGAGCCGGGTCTGGCCGGTCTCTGGGTCGACGAAGCCGCGAGCTTGTTTTGGCAGCATCAGCGTGTGGCTGTTGGTCAGGTCGCTCACTGTCTCGGCAACCGAGGGATTGAAGAGCCTGGCCGTGCCGGTGCGCCCCTCGGTCGCCATGACCAGGAGGTCAGTCGGGCTCTTGCGCAGGTAGTCGGTGATGCCCTGGCGCGGATCCGTGTCGCGCACGGCCATCTTGGTGACGTCGATATTGAGCAACTCGGATACCGACGATCTCGGCGCATCCTTGGGCAGCAGTCCCCAGCGGGCAAGGGTGGCGCGCACCCCGGGGAAACGATCCCAGGGGACGGATCTGTGGCTCTCCGAACCGGTGTGCAAGAGTGTCAGCCGCGCCTGTTTTGCGACCGTGAAAGCCAACGCATGGTAAAAGGCATGCTCACTCTCGGGGCTGAAATCCGTGGTGACCAGTATCTTTGGTGTTATCCGTTGTGAGTCCTGCACTAGACCTGTCTCTTCTGACCGTTGCGCATAATAGCCGTTAATTGACTCAAGTGACGCGGGAGCCATGTTGGATTCAACCGAACCCGGGGTGGCAGATGTATAGTCGGGCTGTTACTCCAGCGGAGAGACCTGTGTATTCCGACAAGTTTCCATGTCCCTGCTGCGGCCACCGCGTGTTTGATCACCAACCCGGGTTCAACCAGCTGTGCCCGATATGCGGCTGGGAGGACAGCCTGGACCAGCTGCGTTTTCCGACCATGCCCGGCAGCGCAAACCATGTCAGCCTGTTCGAGGCCCAGCAGAACTATGTCCGGCACGGTTCATCCGAACGGCGCAATCGCGGCCTGACGCGAACGCCACTCGAAGACGAACCGCGTGACGAGCAATGGCGTCCGATAGACATAGGGCGCGACAATATCGAGGAGCCGCAGCGTGGCCGGAAATACGCCGATTCCTACCCTTATGAAGATACTACTGTGCTTTATTACTGGCGATCGACCTACTGGCGCCGCGTCGTCGGTTGATCGTTCAATACAGACGTAGAGGGGGTTCGTTCAGTATCTTCAGCTGCAGACGGAGGTCCTGGATATGCTGAGACCAGTAATGGGGCGTTTCTGCCCAGGGGAACGCCGCAGGAAACGCCGGGTCCTGCCAGCGCCGGGCAAGCCATCCGCTGTAATGGATCATCCGCAGGGCGCGTAAGGGTTCGATCAGCGCCAGCTCGCGCGGGTCCATCTCGTGGAATACCGCGTAGCCGTCGAGCATCGCGCTCAGTTGTACCGTGCGTTCGGTGCGGTCGCCGTTGAGCAGCATCCAGAGATCCTGCATCGCCGGTCCGTTGCGGCAGTCGTCCAGGTCGACGAAGTGCGGACCCTGGTCGGTCCACAAGATGTTGCCGTGGTGGCAGTCGCCGTGCAGGCGAATGGCACTGGCGCCGGCCTGACTGAATCGCGCCTCAATCTCGTGTAGCAGGGTCGAGCTGAGCTCGGCATAGCCGTCGAGTTCATGCGCTGGCAGCAGCGGGCTTTGCATGACGTCTCCGCGCGCCGTCCATCCCATGTCCGCCGCGTCCAGCGACGGTCGATGCACGAACGGCTCCGCCTGCCCGGCAAGATGGATACGCCCGATGAAGCGGCCAATCCATTCCAGCTGGTCCAGGTCGCCGGGCTCGGGGGCACGTCCGCCGCGCCGCGGAAACAGGGCGAAGCGAAACCCTGAGTGAGTGAACAGGGTGGCATTGTCCAGCCCTTTCCAGGGTGCTACGACCGGGATTTCAGCTGCCGCAAGTTCGGCGGCGAACTCATGTTCTTCGACGATTGCCGCGTCGCTCCAGCGGTCCGGCCGGTAGAACTTGGCGATCAGCGGCGCCTGGTCCTCTATGCCGATCTGAAGCACCCGGTTTTCGTAGCTGTTGAGCGCGAGGATGTGCCCGTCGGGCACGAGCCCGGTGCTCGCCACGGCGTCCAGCATCAGGTCGGGGGTGAGGTGCTCGTAAGGGTGGCTCAAGGCCGATCGGCCTGTCTGAGCGTGACGTCGATCAGTTCGCGGTTGAAACCGTCGATGCGGATGTCACCGATCATGATGACCGGCACGCCGCGCGCCCCGAGCCGGGCAAACATCTTCTGAGCACGCGCGTTCCGCTCGACATCCAGCTCCTGGAAATGCATGCCCTTCTGCTGCAGGTACTGTTTTGCACGCCGGCAGTGTGGACAGTGGCGGGTGCTGTAGAGGGTGATGCGTGGCACTTTCATGGATGGTAATCCGGGAGGTGTCGGAAGATGGCCTTGAGCGTTCCCCGGGAGCGGGCGGCGGAGCTCAATCAAAGTCCCGTCAGGCGGCTCTCCGCCTCGCGGTACTTCTGTGCGGTCTGGTCGATGACCTGCTGCGGGAGCTCGGGCCCGGGTGGTGTCTTGTCCCAGTCCAGGGTCTCGAGGTAGTCGCGCACGAACTGCTTGTCGAAGCTGGGCGGGCTGGAGCCGGGCCGGTAAAGGTCCGCAGGCCAGAAGCGCGAGGAATCCGGAGTCAGGACCTCGTCGATCAGGTGCAGCCTGCCCTCCTTGTCCACACCGAATTCGAACTTGGTGTCCGCGATGATGATGCCGCGCCCGAGCGCATAGCCGGCAGACTCGGTGTATACACGCAGGCTGGCATCCCGTACCTGCGTGGCCAGATCAGGGCCGAGCAGTTCCGCCGTGCGCTCGAAATCGATGTTCTCATCGTGGTTTCCCAGCGCGGCCTTGGTCGACGGGGTGAAAATCGGCTCGGGCAGCCTGTCGGCCATGCGCAGCCCGGTCGGCAGGGGGATACCGCAGACGCTGCCGTTGGCCTGGTAATCCTTCCAGCCCGAGCCGATAAGGTAACCCCGCACGATCGCCTCCACCGGCAGCGGCTTGAGCCTCTTGACCACTACGGCGCGGTCCCCCAGCCGCTGCCGCTCGGCCTCGTCGCTCACCACCTCGGACAGCGGGCGATCGCTCAGATGGTTCGGGATGATTCCGCGCGTGCGGCCGAACCAGAAATTGGCCACCCGGGTGAGCACCTCACCCTTGCCGGGGATGGGTTGCGGGAGCACGACATCGAACGCCGACAACCGGTCGGTGGTGACGATCAGCAGATGGTCGTCGTCGACCTCGTAGACGTCGCGGACCTTGCCCCGGTTTATGAGCCGGAGTCCGGACAGCTCGGAGTGGTACAGAGCGTTCATTTCATTCCCGAATGGATGGAAAGCGCGCAAGTATAGCGCCCAGCTTGGCATGATGGCATCTTGTCACCCCTATCCCACGACCAGACCGGAAACAGACAGTGATACAAGCCGTTCCCGCCGAGACACCCTACCTGAGTGCATTTCGCGGCAGCTTTACCTCCGCCCTGCGATGGCCCCAGCTGGATGCCCTTTGGGGGCAGGTGCGCGCGCAGCCGGAGGGTTGGTTCCTCTACGCGGTGGGTGAGCCGCCACCCCGGGCACCGGCGACGTCCGCAGACCTGCTGCGCTTTATCGAAGAGATCGACCGGCTGTTGCGCAGGGAACACGACGAAGATTACTGCGGGATCGTCTACGCGGACGATCCGGCGGCGCCGACCATGGTCAAGATCTACGATCCCAACAATCTGGGGGTCTCCTGCGGCTACAGTGACAACCCGCCTTTGCCTGGCTGGGTGCTGAGCCGGCTTGCGCCGGTTGATCTCGCGGCCGCACGGCAGCCCGCCGGTCGCCGGCGCTGGTGGAAACGCCTGTTCAGCGGCTGAATAGCCGCGGGGCGGGAAGGGTAAAGTTTGTCGGGCATGGATGTTAATATCCGACGAATTACATGGTTTCAGCATCCGGCCCCGCAAGGCAGCCGGGAGCGGGGCCCTGTCGGAGCAGCAGAATGAGCGAACAGCAACAACAGGCCCTCGGTGAGATCACCCAGGCGGTCATGGGGCTTCTGGATTCCTGGCAGCTGGACACGCGCGAGATCCAGGGTGTGCTCTGCCTGACCGAAAAGGTGCGGGTGCGTGCCCTCAACAAGTTTCGCGACGGCAGCGATGTGTTTCCCGACGACCCGGCGGTGCTTCGTCGCGCTGGCTACCTGCTGCGGATCGCCGATGCCCTGCGTACCACCTATCCGATGAACCCGCACATGTCCGCGCGCTGGGTCAGGCAGGGGCATCGTCGTTTCGGAAAGCGTACCCCCTTGTCGATCATTCTGCGTGACGGTGAGAGCGGTTTGATCGCAGTGCTGTCCGAACTCGACTGCACCTTCTCCTGGGATCTGACCGGTTCCACCTCGACGGGATATCGCCCCACCGGCTCCTGATCTCTTCGTCGCCGACGGCCGGAGTTTCCCGCTCTTACATCAGGCCGTCGTGTCGTGCCTCGTCTTCGGGCAGCATGCGCAGTTGCTTGAGTTTCCAGTCGCCATCCTCGCGCTGCAGCAGCATTTCCACGGCCTGTGCCAAGCTGCCCCCTTCCGCGGTGTGTGTCGTCTCCAGGGCCTTGAACAGGATGGAATCGCCGCTGACGGTGCGCAGTTTGAGCCTGCTGTAATCGAGTGCCGTGATCAGACCCTGCGGGAATTCGTGCTCGCACTGCCGGTACCAGTCGTCGTAGTCGAGGGTGTCGAACCCCGGTACACCAAAGACCATCACCTGCGGCGATATCATCGCCATGTGGCCCTGCAGGTCGCGTGCAAGGGCTGTTGCAACGAATCGGTCGAGCCAGGATTTGACAACTGCATCGGTCATGAAACACCACCAGCAAAAAGGAACAGCGCGGATTTGAGCATGACATCCGGTCGTCATTCACGCCTGTCGCATGTGGGCTTTTTTCTGCAAAGTGCTCCCGGTCGCCCGATGGCCATCAGAGAAGGCCGTAACATTATGAAAAACCGTAAGAAAGCCTGCCAGTGACAGGTAGTGGTCGATCTCGGTGTTACAAGGGGCCCGTTTTGCCGGGCAATCCCATTGGCCATATCGCCGGACGACAGACCCAGGTACAATTTGCACCCTTTTTTTCCATACCTCTCGGTGCATTCCTGTGATTCAGAATCTGCGTAACGTCGCGATCATCGCGCACGTAGACCATGGCAAGACGACCCTGGTCGACGAACTGCTCAAGCAATCCGGCACGCTGGGCGAGCGCTTTGGCGTGGTGGAGCGCGTCATGGATTCGAACGACCAGGAGAAGGAGCGTGGTATCACGATCCTGTCGAAGAACACCGCGCTGCGCTGGAAGGATTACCGCATCAACATCGTCGACACACCTGGGCACGCCGACTTTGGTGGCGAGGTGGAGCGGGTACTGTCCATGGTCGACTCGGTCCTGCTGCTGGTCGATGCCCAGGAGGGCCCCATGCCGCAGACCCGTTTCGTCACCCAAAAGGCGTTCAAACATGGCCTGCGCCCGATCCTGGTGGTCAACAAGATCGACAAGCCGGGTGCGCGCCCGGACTGGGTGATCAACCAGGTGTTCGAGTTGTTCGACAATCTGGGTGCCAGCGATGAGCAGCTCGATTTTCCGATAATCTACGCGTCGGCGATCAATGGCTACGCCTCCGAAGACAACAGCGCGCGCGAAGGCGATATGACGCCGGTGTTCCAGGCCATCATCGATCACTGTCCGGCGCCCGATGTTGACCCGGAAGGCCCGCTGCAGATGCAGATATCGAACCTGGACTACAACAGCTACGTCGGTGCCATCGCGGTCGGCCGCGTCACCCGCGGCACTATCCGGCCCAATCAGCAGGTCATAGTGACCAAGTACGACGGTAAGAGCTACAAGGCCAAGATCGGGCTGGTTTACGGCTACCATGGTCTGGAGCGCCACGAGGTGCGGGAAGCGGGTGCGGGGGACATCATTGCGATAACGGGCATAGAGGCGCCGAACGTCTCCGATACCCTGTGTGACCCTGAACACGTCGAGCCGATGCCGGCGCTGTCGGTCGATGAACCCACGGTATCCATGACATTCCAGGTCAATGCGTCACCCTTTGCCGGCAGATCAGGCAAGTATCTGACCTCGCGTCAGCTCAAGGATCGTCTGGAGCGCGAGTTGATCCACAATGTGGCGCTGCGCGTGGAAGAGGGCACGGACCCCGAAAAGTTCAAGGTCTCGGGACGTGGTGAACTACATCTTTCTGTACTTATCGAGAATATGCGTCGCGAGGGATTCGAACTGGCGGTGTCGCGTCCCGAGGTTATCTTCCGAGAAGTCGACGGTGAGGTCAGCGAGCCGTATGAGGCGGTTACGATCGATATCGAGGAGCAACACCAGGGCTCTCTGATGGAGACGATGGGGGGGCGCAAGGGCGAGCTGAAAGACATGGTGCCCGACGGCAAGGGCCGGGTGCGGCTGGACTATATCGTTCCCTCGCGTGGCCTGATAGGTATCCAGACCGATTTCATGACAATGACCTCCGGCACCGGTCTGATGTACCACGTGTTCGACCACTATGGCCCGGCGCAACATGGTGGCATCGCGCCGCGTAAGAACGGTGTCATGATCTCGAACGGTCAGGGCAAGGTACTGGGTTTCGCGCTGTTCAATCTGCAGGAGCGCGGCAAGATGTTCGCCTCGCCTGGTGACGAGGTCTACGAGGGCCAGCTGGTCGGCATTCATTCCCGCGACAACGATCTGGTGGTCAACCCGCTCAAGGGCAAACAGCTGACCAATGTGCGTGCATCGGGCAAGGATGAAGCCATTGCCCTGGTGCCGCCGATCAAAATGACGCTGGAACAGGCTCTCGAGTTCATCGAGAACGATGAGCTGGTCGAGGTTACGCCGAGTGAGATCAGGCTTCGCAAGAAGTTTCTCAAGGAGTTCGAACGCAAGCGCCTGCAACGCGGCTGATCTGATGTCCACCCGTCGGGGAGGCGGGGAGCTGGCCGGCTGGCGAGATTTCCAGGTTAAACTTCAGCCCCATGAAAGACCTTTATCCCGAGATCCGCGCCTATCGCATTCAGCAGATTGCGGTGGACGATGTTCACACCCTGTACCTCGAAGAGGTGGGTGACCCGGAGGGTTTGCCGGCGCTGTTCCTGCATGGCGGCCCCGGTGCAGGTTGCGAGCCCTATCACCGGCGTTTCTTCGATCCCGAGCGCTACCGCGTGGTGCTGTTCGACCAGCGCGGTTCGGGGCGTTCGACGCCGCATGCCGCACTGGAAAACAACACCACCTGGGATCTGGTCGCCGACATCGAGAAGATCCGCGAGCATCTCGGGATAGACCGCTGGCTGGTTTTCGGCGGCTCGTGGGGATCGACGTTGGCACTGGCCTATGCCCAGACTCACCCGGAGCGGGTCCGGGCCCTGGTGTTGCGCGGCATATTCCTTTGCCGTCCACACGAGATCGCGTGGTTTTATCAACAGGGTGCCAGCCGCCTGTTCCCCGACTACTGGGAGGATTTCATCGCCCCGGTAGACCCTGCCGGGCGTGGTGACATGCTGACCTCTTACCACCGGCTGCTCACCGGCCAGGATGAGCTGCGTCGCCTGGCAGCGGCCAAGGCCTGGTCGGTCTGGGAAGGTCGCACCGCGACGCTGCTCCCGGATGAGCGTGTTGCCGCCCACTTTGCCCAGCCGCACGTGGCCCTCAGCATGGCCCGGATCGAGTGCCACTACTTCATGAACGATGCCTTCCTCCGGCCCAATCAGCTGCTAGAGGACGCAGGCCGGCTGGAAGGCATCCCAGGTCTGATCGTGCACGGTCGCTACGACGCCATCTGCCCGCTGGAGAATGCCTGGGAACTGCATCACGCCTGGTCCGGGAGTGAGTTGTCGATCGTTGCGGACGCCGGTCACTCTGCCGCAGAGCCGGCGACGCGCCGCCGCCTGGTCGAGGCAACCGACTACTTCGCCACAGAAGGGGTGTGAATCGCGGGTAGTG
>Ga0316201_10004109_pt1 | contig 10915 bp, 10 predicted proteins | sample CS6wburrow_MG_FD_204516 | JGI IMG/M metagenome (GOLD analysis project Ga0316201, IMG submission 204516) | Coastal sediment microbial communities from Delaware Bay, Delaware, United States - CS-6 worm burrow | ecosystem: Environmental > Aquatic > Marine > Coastal > Sediment | place: USA... | reverse complement strand
TGCGCCGTGTCATTGGTGAGGATCGGAACGGCATGCTGTGCCAGCAGGTTTCCGGCATCGGGTTTCGCAACCATTCGATGCAGGCTCACACCGCATTCTTTTTCGCCGTGAATGATGGCCCAATTCACTGGAACCCGTCCTCGATAGCGGGGTAACAGGGAGCCATGAACATTGAATGCGCCGCGTTTTGGAATATCGAGCAGGTCCGGTTTCAACATGTTCCGATAATAAAAGGAAAACAGGTAGTCGGGCTGGCAATACTTCAGCTGGTCAATGACCTGCGCCGTGTTGGGATCCTGCGGCGAGATGACCGCTATGCCATTTCGACGGGCGGTTTCTGCGACGCTGCCAAACCAGATCACCTCGCCGGGAGAATCTTCGTGAGTCACCACGAGACGGATGTCCAAGCCCAGTTCCAGCAGGGCTTCAAGACAACGCACACCGATATCGTGGTATGCAAACACGACCGCGCTGGCCGCAACTCTGCTCTGCCTGGTCATTCTCGATGCAACAACCTTATTTGCGCCCATTCATCGGGCGATCAGTTCAACAGGGTCTCAAAATGAGCACAGACGCGGTCGACATCCGTCATTTCCATGCCCGGGAAAAGCGGCAAGGTCAGGGTCTGCTCACCAATGCGTTCGGCTACCGGAAAGTGACCCGGGCCATAACCATAACGCCGGTACAGCCCAAACAGGTGCATGGCCGGATAGTGGATGCCAATCATGATGTCCTGTTCCTTGAAACTGCCGATGATCTCGTTGCGGCTGGAACCGATTGCCGCAAAATCGAGGCAGACACAAAACATGTGCCAGCTGTGGCCGGCGGTATCTGCGGGCAAAACCAGGGCTGAATGACGCGGCAGTTTCTCGAAATAGCGTTGCGCCAACTGGCGCCGCTTTTCATTGAATTGGTCGAGTTTACCCAGTTGGGCAATCCCGATGGCCGCACAGACGTCAGGCATGTTCATCTTGCCGCCCCAATCTTCAACCATCATTTCTCCGGCGTCATTGCGCGAGATGCCGTGAAACCTGATCGACTCCAACTGGCGGAGCAGTTCCGAGTCGGCTGAGGCGACGGCTCCGCCTTCGATGGTGGTCATATTCTTGTTGGCGTGAAAGCTGAATACGACCGGATTTCCGAACGAGCCGATGGGCGCCTCTTTGTATGCCGTGCCGATGGCCTGCGCGGCATCTTCCAGTAACAGGATATCTTTGTGACAGGCTATTTCGTGCAGCGGGCCAAGATCAACCGGCATCCCGGCAAAATGAACCGGCATGATCGCCCGGGTTTTGCTGCTCAGGGCGGATTCTACCGATTGCGCCGTCAGGTTGCGGCTGTGCAACTCGACATCTGCAAACACGGGTGTTGCGCCAACGCGGACAATGACGTTGGCCGATGCGACAAAACTCATGGCCGGCACAATGACTTCATCACCCGGTCCGATGCCCTTGGCGATCAGTACGGCCTCCAGTGCGATGGTGGCGGAATTGAACAGTCGCACGCCGACATTGCCACCGATGTAAGCGGCGAGGTTTTTCTCCAGTTGCTGGACTCGGGGCCCGGAAGTGATCCAGCCAGACTCGAGCACTTCACGCACGGAGCCGTACTCTTCTTCGCCCAGAGTTGGGCGGGTGAACGGCAAGACAGTCACGAACGCACCAATACGAACACACCCAGGATGATGATGCCGATTCCTGCGATCCGGCCCAGGCCCATGGGCTCATCGAACAGGTGCCAGGCTGCAATCGCATTGACGATATAGCCGATGGATAACATCGGATAGGCAATTGAAACATCGACTCGCGAAAGCGCCAGAATCCAGACCACCACGCTGATGACGTAACAGGCGAGGCCCAGCCATAACCAGACATTGAGCGCCAGGACGCTGGCTGAAGAAAGCAGCGAGTTGAAATCGAGACTGATGGATCCGGTTTCGTTCACGCTGGCTTTGAGTGCAAGTTGGGCAACCGCATTCAGCAACACGCCGCTGATGACGAGTACGAAAGCAAGCCAGCTCATATTGTGACTGATTGAGTGTGTCATGATCTGATGATTACCATTCTTTTGGGGCCCTGGTAGACGATTTTCCCGGGCAGGCTTTCGAGCTTAAACTCTCTATAGGTGCGGACCTTGATGATCAGGGCCGCCTGGTCCAGTGATTGCCATTTTTGCACGAACTCATCGAGAGTTTCGATGTATTTTTCGGGTTCCTGTTCAATGCCCATTTCCAGTTCGCCAAGATATTGCACCAGCGTAACGGGCCTGTTCAGGTAGAAAACAGCCGATTCCGAATAGGCCCGGATGGAGAATACCGGCGTGCCACTCGGCACCGATGTTTCGATGACATCCGCCAGCACGCGGCCCGAGCGCGATTCAGTGAGTGAATTGAATCCCAGCACCAGGCATTGGAATGCCAATAAGGTCAGCAGGGCTGCGGACAGGTAGGCGCGAACCGGTTTGTTCTTCAGCGCAATCAAGCCCGCTGCACCGGCAAACATGAACAATGCGCCTGCCTGCAACCACGGCAAGTAGGCTTGCCATTGTTCACGGGGATAGCTTTCGGTGGTCATGCGCTCGAGGTTGAACGATGCAGCCAGTATCAACAGGCCGAGAATGAGTAACACCCAGCGGTCAGCGCCCACTTGTCTGATCTGAGCCAGGCCTGCGCTGGACAATATGGCAATAACAGGCAGAACCGGCAGTACATAACCGGGCAATTTCGATTGCCCGATGGAGAAGAAAACGATCGTAAAGACGACAAATGTCCAAAGAAACCGGTTCGCGTTGAACTCGCCTGGATTGCCGGGCATCCAGCTGAATCCCGGCGCAAACAGGGATTTCAGGCTGGAAGCCAGCCATGGGCAAAGCCCCAATATGAGATAGGGTATGAAGTAATAGACTGGGCCGGGACGGTCATGAACCTCACTGGTGTAGCGTTCAAAGTGTTCATGGATAAAGAAGAATTGAGCGAATTCCTCGTTTTTCAGGCTGACAGCGATAAACCATGGAGCTGTGATCAGGAAAAAAAGAAACACCCCTTTCAGTAAATGGATGTTTTTCCACAACGCGAGATCACGCTGCCAGATACTATAGAAAATCAGTGTGCCAGCGGCCAGGACCACCGCCACCGGCCCCTTGGTCAATGTGGCCAGGGCCAGAAAGCCCCATGAAAGCAACATCCAGTTTCGGGCCCATGCATCGCTGCCCACAGGCTTCTGCGCAATAACGAGACTGGCCACCGCCGCCACCAGAAAGAATGAAAGTGACATGTCCAGGTTCAGCAAGTGTCCAAAGACCACGAACATCATGCTGCTGATGGTTATCGAGAACGCAAAAATCGCAGCTCTGCCCCCGTAGAGCTGGAGTGCGGTGAACGCCGCAAACAGGGCAAGGGCAAATCCGGTCAGTGCAGTCCACAAACGGGCACTGGTGTTGCTTTTTCCGAACAGTTCGTAAAAAACCGCGGTGGCCCAGTATTGCAGCACGGGCTTTTCGAAGTACTTCAGGTCATTCAGTCGCGGTGTAATCCAGTCACCCGAGGCGACCATCTCTGCAGGAATTTGTGCATAGCGGCCCTCATCGGAATCGGTCAGGTCCCGGTAACCCAACATGCCGAACCAGAGTACGCCTGAAAGCACCAGTGCCGTGATCAGAAATGAAATGTCCTTAATTGAATACATTCAAAAATTCCGTTTGGTGTCAGACGGAGCGCGTGAGTATCAGATGCGCATTGCTTCATCGCCCGAGCCCCGGGTCTTACGAATATCCCGGGTAAAAAATAAAAATCAGGGTATCCGCTTTCAAGTCCGTTTCAGGCAGAAGTTTTCCTCCACAGCCACGGCAGACGAAACGCTCAAAACTATCGTAAGCAGGATGAAGGTCAGCTTTGGTTTCATGATATTCCTCATCATTTTGCAAAGGGGATTCAGATTAGCCCTGAGGTCGGAATCATGCAAATGTTATGGTGGATGAGGAACAGCGATTTAAACCGATTCCGGTTTTAAGGCATCAAATGGTTACAGGAGGATATTCCTGATCGTGGACGAGAGAGGATAAAAGACAATGAAAGCTGGAACACTGCTGTTTATTTCGAGCATGCTGCTGGCCTCCGTGGCGATTGCAGATGTCAAGGAAACCGAAGAATTTACTTTTGATATTGTCACCGGTGGGCGGCTCAGCCTGGAAAATGTCAATGGCGGTATCACCATCGTTGGTGGCAGTAGCGACCAGGTTGAGATCATTGCCCATAAGAAAGCCGGAAATCAGGAATACATGGATGATATGAAAATTGTCATCGATGATGAGCCGGACTACATCCGGATTGAAACCCGGCACCCGAAGAGCCAAAACAGGTGGCTGAACTGGGGTAATGATGACAGTGGCAGTGTCTCGTATGAGCTCAAGGTGCCGTCCAACATCAACCTTGACACCATCTCAACGGTCAACGGTGGCGTGCGGATTTCCAACGTAAAAGGAGCGGTCAAGGCGGAAACCGTGAACGGCGACCTGGAAACTTCCGAGCTGACCTCTGATGTCAACCTGGAGACCGTAAATGGCAGCATCGAAGCGGTCTTCGATTCGCTGAACGGAGATCAGCGCGTATCAGCCGAAGCGGTGAATGGGAAGATTGTATTGCGGTTGCCGGCCGATGCCAGTGCGCGGATCAATGCCGAAACCGTCAACGGAAGCATCGATGCTGATGATTTCGGACTGGAGCCTGAAAAAGGTTTTGTCGGCCGGGATCTGAGCGGTGAGATCGGCGGCGGTGATGCCCGGATCAGCCTTGATACGGTCAACGGCTCCATCCGAATCAAGAGGAAATAGTTTCTGCCCGAACCTGACCCGATCCAGGTTCAATCAACAAGGCTCTGCCTGCAAAGGCAGGGCTTTGTTTTTCTGTGCGTGACAATTGTTGATCCAGGTTGTTTGACTTTCAGCGGCAGTGGACTATCATTTCAGTCCCTGTGATATATCAAACCGCCTGTGAGGCGCCCAAACGGATCCATTATTGATGAGCAGATTTCAATGGCGCGGGGTTTTTCCCGCCTTGACGACCAAGTTCACTGCGGCTGACGAGATCGACTGGGCCGCCATGGAACAGCACCTCTCATTCCAACTCGATGCCGGCGTTCATGGCATCATCATACTGGGCTCGCTGGGTGAAAACTCCACTTTGTCGATGGAAGAGAAGCTGGAAATGGTTCGGTTTTTCGCACAGGCCGAACTCAGGGAGCGTCCCCTGGTTGCCTGCATCGCCGAGTCGTCGACCCGGAATGCACGCGATTTTGCGGTGGCGGCGGAGGAGGCGGGCGTGGACGGTTTCATGCTGTTGCCGCCGATGCGCTATGCCAGCGACCAGCGAGAAACCCTGGCCTACCTGCATGATGTGGCGTCGGCTACCTATCTCCCCATCATGCTTTACAACAACCCGATTGCCTACGGTACAGACCTCTCGCCGGACGACATAGCCCGCCTGGCGGACAATCCGAAATTTTCCGCAGTGAAAGAGTCTTCGGCCGACACGCGGCGCATTGCGGAAATCCGGCGCCGGGTGGGTGATCGGATGGCGATCTTCTGCGGCGTTGATGACCTGGCGTTTGAATCCCTGGCCATGGGTGTGGACGGCTGGGTGGCCGGTTTGGTGGTGGCTTTTCCACGGGAAACGGTGCGCATATGGGAACTGGCCCAGGAAGGGCGCTGGGCGGAAGCACGGGAAATCTATGAATGGTTTTTGCCACTGTTGCACCTGGATATCGGCCCGAAGTTCGTACAACAGATCAAACTGGTCGAGGCCCTGATGGGCGTCGGCAGCGCAAAGGTCCGTGCGCCCCGCTTGCAGTTGAGCGAGAGCGAAGCAACCCGGGTTGAAAAAATCCTGAGCGACGCCTTGGCCAGCCGGCCGGAGCTGTGAAATGCCGGGCCTTCGGCTGAAGAGGTGGTGGCGAAAGAGACGATGATTCGATGAATGTTGCCAAACAAAAAGACGTAGCGCCTCCCAGCCTGGCCGACCAGGCTTACGCGCTGCTGGAAGAAAAGCTGGTCACGCTGGCATTGCCGCCGGGATCGATGATTTCCGAGGGAAATCTGATCGACATGACCGGTCTCGGCCGGACGCCGGTACGGGAGGCGCTGCAAAAGCTCGCCCAACAGGATTTTTTCCGGGTATTGCCGCGTAAAGGGCTGTTGGTTACCGCGGTGGTGCGCAGCAACATGCAGCACATCCTGGAAGCGCGGCGGCCCCTGGAAAACCTCATCGTCTACCGTGCCGCTCTGAACGCCCGTGATGAGCAGCGCAGTGGGTTGTCGGCCATTGCGCGTGACCTGACGATTTCCTACGACCGGTTCGAGGAGTTTGTCCGGCTGGATACTGATCTGAATAATCTGCTCGACATCTGCTCAGCCAATCCCTATGCGACCGCGGCCGTTTCGCCACTGCGCAGCCACTGCCGCCGCTTCTGGTATTTTTACCGGGACCGGATGCAGTTGTCCGATTCGATATCCGCGCTTTCCAAGATGACCCGCCTGGTTGCCCGGCGGGATTTCAAAGGGGCGCAGAAAGCCTCTGATTCCATAATTTCCGTTCTCGAACGCATGGTGGCCAACGTTGATCGGCTCGCCTGATTGGCTTACCTGGTGGGCGAAGCCAAATGACTGAATGAAAACCTGAAACCGGAATGAAGCGCCAGACTTTCTTTTGCATCGATGCACACACCTGCGGTAATCCGGTGCGCCTGGTCTACAGAGGTGGTCCGGAACTGAAAGGCGAAAGCATGCTCGACCGCCAGCAGCATTTCATCGCCGAATATGACTGGATCCGAACCTCGTTGATGTACGAACCGAGGGGCCACGCGATGATGTCCGGCAGTATTCTCTACCCGAGCCACCGCGAAGATTGCGATATCGGGGTGCTGTTTGTGGAGACTTCCGGTTGTTTGCCCATGTGCGGTCACGGCACCATTGGAACCGTCACGATTGCCATTGAGCACGGCCTGGTCAAACCCCGCGTCCCGGGGCGCCTCGAGCTGGAGACTCCGGCCGGGAAGGTCTCCGTCAGCTACTTTGAGGACAACGGCAAGGTCCGCTCAGTCCGCCTCACCAACGTACCTTCTTTTCTCCACTCCACCGGTCTGGAAATCGAGTGTCCCGAACTGGGCGGCAGCCTGAAGTTCGATATCGCCTACGGCGGTAATTTTTACGCGATTGTCGAACCGCAGGAAATCTACCGGGACCTGTCACAGCTGGGCGCGGCTGACATCGTCCGCCTCAGCCCGCTGGTGCGGGAGCGGATCAACCGGAAATACACCTTCACCCATCCGGACGACGATCGCCTGTCCCACATGCGGCACGTTCTGTGGGCCGGCAAGCCTCAGAAAGACGGTTCCGACGCCCGCAACGCCGTGTTTTATGGCGATGCGGCCATCGACCGCTCGCCCTGTGGCACCGGAACCTCATCCCGCATGGCGCAATTGGCGGCCCGCGGTGAACTTCGGGTGGGGGACAGCTTCGTGCATGAAAGCTATATCGGCAGCCAGTTCACGGGACGCGTGGAAGCCGCCACCCGGGTTGGAGATTACCCTGCGATTATTCCCAGTATCGAAGGGTGGGCGCGCATTTACGGTCACAACGAAATTACCGTCGATCCGGACGACGATCCGTTCTGGGCAGGATTTACTGTCACCTGATGCGCCTGGCTACCCTGGATTACCACACCGCCGGTGAGCCGCTGAGGATTGTCACCGGCGGCCTGCCGGATATTCCGGGCGAGACGATGCTGGCCAAACGCCGCTTCATGCAAAATCGGCTGGACGGTTTTCGAAAAATATTGATGCTGGAACCGCGCGGTCATGCCGACATGTACGGTGCAGTGCTCACCGACCCGGTCACTCCGGATGGAGACGTCGGCGTTTTGTTCATGCACAACGAAGGTTACAGCACGATGTGCGGCCACGGCATCATCGCCCTGGTCACCGCCGGCTTGCAGCATGATTTGTTCACTGTTAATGATCCGCGGGCGATTCGAATCGACACCCCGGCCGGCCGCATCATGGCCAGGGCCGAAAAAGACCCGTCGGGCGCCGTTCGTAACGTGACTTTCAGGAATGTGCCGTCTTTCGTGTTGCCGGAGCAATGCACGGTAAAGGTGGAGGGAAGGCTGGTGGAGGCGACGATCGCTTATGGCGGCGCCTTTTATGCCTACGTCGATGCAGCCCCACTGGATCTCGAGCTGGTGCCGGCCGAGGCCGGGCGCCTGATCGAACTCGGTCAAAAAATCAAACAGGCCGTGGTTGAGGCCATCGATATTCGACATCCAGCCGGGAATGAAGATCTCGGATTTCTCTATGGTACGATCTTTGTTCGCACCGGCGAGTCCGTCTCGCGCTCTCGTAATGTATGCATCTTTGCCCAGGGCGAACTGGATCGCAGCCCCACCGGCACCGGTGTTTGCGGACGTGCGGCCATTCATCATGCCCGCGGAGAAATTGGACTCGGCCAGGACTTGCATATCGAGAGCATTCTGGGCACGTCCTTCGATGTTCGCTGTATCGAAGAAACCAGGGTTGGTTCGCTTCCGGCAGTCATTGCGGAAGTGACCGGAAGTGCGCACATGACCGGGGAGCACCGCTTTGTCATTGATCCTGCCGATCCTCTGCCCCAGGGCTTTTTTGTCCGTTGACCACCACAGGAAATTTCAAATGAATTCCAGACATACACGGCATCGCACAGAGCACGCCACAACACGCAACGGCGCTCGAATTCTGTTGTCCGCGATCCTCACTTTGAGCGTTTTTGGAGCCAAGGCGGCTGAGGATAGCGAGACGTTTCGCTCAATTTACGAGAAAGAATGGGCCTTCAGGCTGAAGGAATTACCGATGTTCGCGTCCAGTGTCGGTGTCGAGGATTATGCCGACATGATGGGCCATGTGAGTGAAGCTGACCAGGCGCGGCGGGCGGAATACTGGAAAGGCATCCGGGCCGAACTGGACACCATTTCCTGCCAGCGCCTGGAGCGCGATGAATGCATCAACTATCGTATTTTCCGTTCGCAAATGGATAATTTCATCAGCAGGTACGAGACCCGGGCCTACCTGATTCCGTTCAATAGCGACAGCAGTTTCTATATGTCCTGGACACGCATGCCGAAGGAAACCGATTTCGACAATGTCACGGACTATCGGAATTATCTCAGCCGCCTGCACGAATTGCCGCAAGTGATGGACGAGTACATCGCGCTGATGCGCGAGGGGATTGCGACAGGCATGACCCAACCGCGGGTGATTCTGGAAGGCCGTGACGAGCCGATCAAGGCCCAGTTGGTGGAAAATGTGCAGGATAGCCCGTTCTTCCAGCCTTTCGTGGATATGCCCGAAGCGATGGTCAGCGGCGAGAAGGCTGAATTGCTGGCCACGGCCCGGGAGGTTGTCGCCACGGATGTGATTCCCGCGTATCGGCGCCTGTACGAGTTTTTTCAGAAGGAATATGGCCCTGGCGCCCGCACGACTCTCGGTGCTTCGGAGTTACCGAACGGCAAAGTGTTTTACCAGTCACAAATCAGGCTTTTCGCGACGCTTGATATGACGCCCGGGGAAATCCATGACCTCGGCCTGGAGCAGGTGGCGCGCATTCGCTCGGAAATGCAGGCGATTATCGAGGAGCTTGAATTCGAGGGTGATTTTGCCGCCTTCATCCAATACCTGAGAACCGATCCGCAGTTCTATGCCAAAACACCGAAGGAACTGCTGGCATTCGCCTCCTACTACACCAAGAAAATCGATGGGCGCCTGCCGATGATCATCGGTCACCTGCCGCGCCAGCCCTACGGCGTGGCGCCGGTGCCGGAAGAAATCGCTCCTTTTTATACCGCCGGACGCTATGTTGGAGCGCCGCTGGATGCACAGCGGGGCGGTTACTACTGGGTCAACACCTACGCCCTGGAGAGCCGGCCCCTGTATGCCATACCTGCGCTGACTCTGCATGAAGGCGCTCCCGGCCACCACCTCCAGATCGCGCTGGCTAAAGAGCAGGATAATTTTCCGCCGTTCAGGCGCTATGATTACATTTCCGCCTATGGTGAGGGTTGGGGCCTGTATTCCGAAAAGCTGGGCCTGGAAATGGATATTTACGAAACGCCCTACGAACATTTTGGCCGGCTGACCTATGAAATGTGGCGTGCCTGCCGCCTGGTGATCGACACGGGAATACACGCGATGGGCTGGACTCGTAAACAGGCGCTGGACTATCTGGCGTCAAACACGGCGCTGTCGATACGTGAAGTCACGACCGAGGTGGACCGGTACATCTCCTGGCCCGGCCAGGCCCTCAGTTACAAACTGGGTGAGTACACGATCTGGAAGCTGCGCCGGAAAGCGGAAGAGAGCCTTGGCGCCGCCTTCGATGTCAGGGGCTTCCATGATCACATCCTGAGCCTGGGTTCAGTGCCACTGGATGTACTGACCGAAGAAGTGGATAGCTGGATAACGGGCCAGCAGTAGCCAAAATCCATGGGTACGGCGATAATAATCTGAAAACGAGGTATTGAATATGAAAAGACTTATTTTAGTGGCCGTTCTGCTTGCCTGGGGTCCCTGGATTGGCGCCCAGTCGGAAAAACTGACCAGTGACGGGTCTACTCTCGCGACACCTTCGGCCGAGGGCGCCACGGTCAGCATCGTTTCACCGCAGGACGGTGACGAGGTGCCGCCGACTTTTACCGTCAAGTTCATGGTGAGTGGCATGGGACTTGCGCCCGCTGGATCGAAGATCGATAACACCGGCCATCATCACCTATTGATCGATATCGACGAGTTACCTTCGATGGACCAGCCATTGCCTGCGAATGACCAATTACTGCATTTTGGTGGCGGCCAGACAGAAACCCAGCTGACGCTGGCGCCGGGGCAGCACAGTCTGCAAC
>Ga0316201_10004108_pt1 | contig 10915 bp, 7 predicted proteins | sample CS6wburrow_MG_FD_204516 | JGI IMG/M metagenome (GOLD analysis project Ga0316201, IMG submission 204516) | Coastal sediment microbial communities from Delaware Bay, Delaware, United States - CS-6 worm burrow | ecosystem: Environmental > Aquatic > Marine > Coastal > Sediment | place: USA: Delaware... | reverse complement strand
CGCACCCTACAATTCCAATGCCTATGTACAAAACATAATGGCTTTATCTGCTGCCTGAAACACCCGGTGTTCGATGAATCCGTTGTTGCGGCTCAATCCGCTGCGCGCTTTCTGAGCAGTTCGCGCTGCAGATCACAGATGTGCTGTCGAATCAGCTGTGCCTGTGCAGGGCTTATATCGGCAAAACGGGCACCGATCAATTGCCGGTCGCGAAACGTGATACGTTTTGAATAACGCAACTCCACGGTTGTGAAGAGCCAGTCGTGATCGGACAGTTCGATCGCGCAATCGTGCAACACCCCGGCTGTCACGTTGGGCTTGCCCCCGGGAAATACCATGCCCGCACCGCCGTGAGACAGATCGTGCAGCACCCCCTCGAACACAGAACCGTCGCTACTGTCGATGATCACACGCAGTTTCGTTGCCATCGGGATATGCACTCTGAAGTCGAGACGACGCTGGCCGTACGCGATCTGCCCGGGCAGCTGCGCATAATAGGTAACGACCCTGTCCTCAGTGTCCACACGTTCCAGCGTGGTGTCGAAACAGATGTCGATACCATCGAGCTTTGCGATGACCTGAAGCTTGCGTTTCGAGAGTAATAGCGCGTGACCACTGGACGGCAGCAGTTCGTCCAACAGCACATGCTTCTGGTCGACATTCACAATGCAGCTGCTGAACTGCTCAGCATGGCCGTTGACCTTGACAGCGAGTGGTGTGCGTCGTTTCGCCAACCGCTCGAGCAGCGGCACCACCCTTGCCGGGTCCGTTATCTCTTCACTTTCCGATTTCAATGGATCAGGCTCTTAACTGTTATTGGATCTATTTAGCCTTAAGTATAGGAAATATAGTAGAAAAAAGTCTGGACTCGTCCATCGGGTGAAAAATAGTCGCTAATCCTGCATTTCTCTGTCAAGTCGCCGGCGGGTGTCACCGGGCGATCCGGTATTCTGCGCCAGCTTGTCGTAAGCCACCGGCACCACGAACAGGGTAAACAGCGTCGCCGCCATCACCCCGCTGAGAATCACGGTACCGATCACCAGGCGGGTCTCGGTGCCTGCGCCGGACGACAGCAGCAGCGGTATCGAACCGGCCATCGTGGTGATGCCGGTCATCACGATCGGGCGCAGGCGCACACCGGCGGCTTCGAACAGGGCATCGTGGAAAGGCTGACCGGCGTCACGCAGCTGGTTGGCGAACTCGACGATCAGAATACCGTTCTTGGCTGACAGGCCGATCAGCATGATCAGGCCGATCTGACTATAGATATTCAACGACTGGCCGGTCAGATACAAACCGAGCAGGGCCCCGGCCATGGCCAGGGGCACTGTCAACATGATCACCAGCGGGTGCAGCCAGCTTTCGAACTGTGCGGCCAGTACCAGGTAGACCACCACGATGCCGAGCAGCATGATGAACAGGATCGAGGTGCCGGCGAACTTGAAGTCCTGTGATTCGCCCTTGTAGTCGACGATGACCTGATCCGGCAGATGCTCATCGACCAGTCTTTCGAGGTAGGTCAGTGCCTCACCCAGAGACAGCCCTTCGGCCAGGTTCGCCTGCAGCGTAATTGCGCGCACGCGGTTGTAGCGGTTCAGGCTGATGGAATCGGCAAACTCCTCGATACGCACCAGGTTCGACAACGGGATCAGTACATCGGTGCGCGCCGAGCGTACGTAAAGATTCTCCAGATCGGTGGGTGTACGCTGGGCTTTGCGTTCGCCTTCGACGATGACATCGTATTCCTCACCCGCATCGATATAGGTGGTGACCCGGCGAGAACCGAGCATGGTCTCCAGTGTACGGCCGATCGTGTTGATGGTCACACCGAGATCTGCGGTACGATCATAGTCGATGACGAATTGCAGTTGCGGCTTGGTTTCTTTGTAGTCCCAGTCGAGACCGACCAGCCCCGGATTGTCCTGCTCGATCTGTTTTCGCAGAATGTCACGCCATTCGGCCAGCTCCTCGTACGTGCCGCCGCCGATCACGAACTGCACCGGTTTCTGCAGGCGCCCGCCGAAACCCTGTCTCATCACCGGGAATGCACGTACACCCGGCAGGTCGGCCAGACGCTTGCGCACATCGTCCATGATCTCCCACGCCGAGCGGCGCGACGACCAGTCGCTGAGCACATTGATCACGATGCCGTTGTTGAAAATTTCATAGTTGCCGAAGGCGCGCGGTGCGCGCACCAGCAGTCGCGAGATCTCACCGTTCTCGACCAGCGGCATCATACGTGTTTCGATTTCGGTCATGTACTCGGCGATGTACTGATATGAAGCACCCTCGGGACCCGACACCAGCAGAAAAAACGCACCGCGGTCTTCCTTGGGCGCGTATTCCTGCGGGATGTGCTGCAGCAACCAGGCCGAGCCTGCCAGCATCGCGACGAAGGCCGCGGCCATGATCCAGCTGTGCCGGAGCGCCCCGCGTAACAGTTTCAGGTAGCCGTTGCGTATTTTATTGAATCCGTTGTCGACCCTTTCACTGAGCCAGCCCTGGCGTTCCACCGGCGGCAAAATCTTTGACGCCAGCATCGCCGAAAGGGTCAGCGCGATAAAACTCGAGAACGAAACCGCAGCGGCCATGGTCAGTGCGAACTCGGAGAACAGGCGGCCAAGATCACCCTGCAGGAAAGCGATCGGGATAAACACGAACACCAGTACCACGGTGGTGGCGATCACTGCAAAGCCAACCTGACGCGTGCCGCGAAAGGCCGCGACCAGCCGGGTCTCACCGTATTCCTCCATGCGACGATGGATGTTCTCCAGCACGACGATGGCATCGTCCACCACCAGGCCTATCGCCAGCACCAGTGCGAGCAGGGTGATGATATTGATGGTGAAGCCCAGCGCCAGCAACACGGTGAAGCTGGCGATCAGCGATACCGGCACCGTCACCGCCGGCACCAGCATCGCTCGCACACTGCCTAGAAACAGGTAGATCACCGCAATCACCAGCAGGATCGCGATCGCGAGTGTTTTGAACACCTCCCGGATCGCGCCCTCGATAAACACCGAACTGTCATAACTCTGCTTGATCGCCATGCCTTCGGGCAGGGTGGGATTGATGCGCGCCGCCTCGGCCTTGGCCGCCTGCGCGACAGCCAGCGTGTTTGCCGTTGACTGCTTGATAATGCCGATACCAACCATGGGTTCGCGATTACCGCGGAAAAACAAGCGGTCTTCGGCCGCACCGCGTTCGACCCGGGCGACATCGCCAAGCCTGACCAGATAACCACCCTCACCCTGGCCGAGCACCAGCTTGCTGAAATCCTCGGCAGAGCGGAAATTGCGCTTGATGCGCACGGTAAACTGGCGCTCTTCTGAATCGATACTGCCTGCCGGGAGTTCGACGTTCTCGGCTCGCAGCGCGGCCTCGACATCGGCCACGGTCAGGCCGCGCGCGGCCAGCGCGCGTCGGTCGAGCCAGATGCGCATCGCGTAAACCTGACCACCGCCGACGCGCACCCGCGCAACCCCCTCCAGCACCGAGAAGCGATCGACCAGGTAGCGCGACGCGTAGTCGGTAATTTCAGGCACCGACAGGCGGTCACTGACCAGATTGAGCCACATGATGACATCTTCATTGCTGTCGACCTTCTGTATTTCAGGGGGGTCGGCTTCGTCCGGTAGTTCGGCGAGCACGGCCGAGACACGATCACGAATGTCATTGGCGGCAGCGTCCACATCGCGGTTGATCGTAAACTCGATACTGATGACCGAGCGGCCATCCTCACTTTTCGAATCGATAAAACGTATGCCTTCAACACCGGCAATACGGTCTTCGATGAGTTCGGTGATGCGCGTCTCCACCACATTGGCGGCGGCGCCGGGATAGATCGTCTCGATCGACACCACCGGCGCATCGATATCGGGGTACTCGCGCAGCGGCAGACGATCGAAGGACAACAGGCCAAAGGTGACCAGCAGCAAGGACATCACCGCGGCCAGGACCGGACGTGTGACCGCGATATCGGACAGGATCATGGTTGCTGTTCTTCTGCGGGTTTTGCGAGCAGCTGGTGCAGGCCTGTGGTGCCATCGTCCATGGCACGAATGCTGACCTTGCTGCCAGGCCGGACCTTGAGCGTGCCATCGGTGATCACCAGCTCTCCAGCACTCAGGCCATCGACCACCTCGACCTGGCCCGGCCGACGTGTGCCGATGCGCACTTCGCGGCGTTCGACCGTGCTATCGGTCGCACTGACGACGAAGACGAATTGCTTCTGGCCCTGAGCGACCAGGCATTCTTCCGGTATCACGATGGATTGCCGCACGGCACTCTGCAGTTCGACCTGCATCAGCATACCCGGCTTCAGTGCATGGTCCGAGTTCTGCAGCAGCGCGCGCACGATCACGGTGCGCGTTACCGGGTCAACCCGGCTATCGATACTTTTCACCATGCCTTTAAAATCGCGACCCACCCATGCGCGCGTGCTGGCCGTCACCGGCATACCCACGGCAAGACGGCCAAGCTGGCCGGCCGGGATCGAAAAATCGAGTTTCATCACACTGTCGTCGTCGAGGGTGGATATCAGGTCACCGGGCTCGACCAGAGTGCCAATGCTGATATTGCGCAGGCCGACAACGCCGCTAAAGGGCGCACGCACCAGCCGGTCTGCGAGGCGTGATTCGATCGCGGACAGCCGGGCACGACTCGCTTCCCAGACGCGTCGTTGCTCATCGAGCTGCGACTCGGAAGCGCTTTGCTGGGCACGCAACGACTTGATGCGCTGGTACTGTCGTTTCGCCTCGTCGACCGTGACACGCGCCTCCTCCAGTAGTGCGTCCTCCTCATCGTCGGTCATCTCGACCAGTACCTGTCCGGCTTTGACGCGATCGCCGTCGTCAAAATTGATTGCTGTGACAGTCTCGGTGACCGAGGCGGTCAATTCGACGGATTCATTCGCGCGCAAAGTACCCAGGGCCTCGATGCGGTCTTCGATGGTGTCCAGCTTGGCTTCGGTGACGAATACCGGTGTGACTGCGGGAGGCGCGGCATAGGTGAAACCGGATACCACGACCAAACCGGGCATCAGGCATCGGCCAAGGATATGTATGCAGAAAAGTCGGCAAACTCGCATCAAATCAACATCTCCCGGAAATGACCCGGCTGTTCAGTCCGGGTATGGTGTTGCGACAATCTGTACACGCTATAGGTTTCACGAGCGTGAGCATATCACGACAATGTTTCAATCAGTCTTCTGAATTACTTGGGTCATATAATGGAACTGTCCTTTGCGCGCATTGAAAGGTAGGCTGGAGTGCGGAGATTGCCGCGTCGCTGTCGCAGCTCGCAATTGTATGCGTTACGTCTTTCGTTGGTGAAAAAAATGAGATCTACCGTAGGGTGCGCCGTGCGCACCGTAATCAGTCCAATGGGTATGATTCCAGATTAATGGTGCGCACGGCGCACCCTACGGCCTTGAATCGTCAAATTCACCAGCTAACCCGCATTTCTCACCAGGATCACGGAAGCAGGCGCAGGATTCGTGTTCGTAAGCGCCGCTCTGGAGCGAAAAGCGTAGCAATAGCTACGGTTTGAGTGAAGAGCAAGCTTACGGACACGAAGACCAGCCTGAACCGTGATAGGCATGCTTGAATAACACACTGTATTTCTGATCATCTGGATACTCCTAAATGGATTAGTGCCTTATCAGTATTCGACGCCGCCTGGTGAGAAATGCGGGCTAGTTACGCAGCACATACAGAAATGACAGCACCGACTTTTCGGAATTGGAGAAACACTCAAACGTTTTCGTCATAACGCTTATAACAGACCCCTCTCGGCAAATGACACCACCTCATCGCCGACAATCATATGATCGAGCACGCGCACCTCGATCAGTGACAGCGCCTGTTGCAGCCGCTGGGTGATCTGCTTGTCGGCAGCGCTGGGTTCGGCCACACCTGAAGGATGGTTGTGGGCGAAAATCACCGCAGCGGCATTGATATCGATAGCCCGGCGCACCACCTCGCGCGGGTAGACACTGGCGCCGTCGATGGTACCGTAGAACAGCTTCTCAAAGCTGAGGACGCGGTTGCGGTTATCCAGAAACAGACAGGCGAAGACTTCGTGCGGACAGGCGCGCAATTCGGCAGAGAGATAATGGCGCGTATCACTGGACGAACACAGGGCATCACCGCGCTGGATGTTCTCGAACAGGTGACGGCGCGCCATTTCCATAACGGCCTGCAATTGCGCGTACTTGGCGCGCCCGAGGCCGCGGTGCCGGCAGAAGCTGGATTCGCTCGCATCCAGTAATGGCTTCAGACCACCGAAGGCTTCCAGCAACTGGCGCGCGAGGTCGACGGCGGTCAGTCCGCGGGTGCCTGTGCGGAGAAAGATAGCCAGCAATTCGGCATCGGAGAGTGTGTTCGCGCCGCGATCGAGCAGCTTTTCGCGCGGCCGTTCTTCCATCGGCCAGTCAGATATCATCCGTGACATGGTATGTACCGTTCGTCATTGTTCCTTGAGCCGGCAATAATAGCGCTACGCCCGCAAACAGGCAAATCCCGCCAAACAAAAGCGGCTGCTGATTACTGCTACAATGACCCGATGAACACGCTCAACAGCAAACATATCATTCTCGGCATTACCGGCGGCATCGCGGCCTACAAGAGTGCCGAGCTGACGCGGCGACTGCGCGATGCCGGCGCTGCTGTGCGCGTGGTCATGACCCGGGCTGCGACCGAATTCGTCACCCCGCTGACCTTCCAGGCGCTGTCCGGCAATCCGGTGCATACCGAATTACTGGATGAGGCGGCCGAGGCCGGCATGGGTCATATCGAAATGGCGCGCTGGGCGGATGCGATCCTGATCGCACCGGCCAGTGCCAACTGCATGGCCAAACTCGCGCAGGGTCGCGCCGACGACCTGCTGACTACACTGTGCCTGGCCAGCGACGCACCGCTGGCACTGGCGCCGGCGATGAACCGAGTGATGTGGCATGATCCCGCCACGCAGGCCAACTTCAGCACATTGCAACAAAGAGGCGTTCACCTGTTCGGTCCGGCCTCCGGCGCGCAAGCCTGCGGCGAAACCGGCGAGGGCCGACTGCTCGAGGTGCCCGAATTGATTGATGCGCTCTCAGCACTGTTCAAAAGCGGCGTGCTGCAAGGTGTCAATATCCTGATCACCGCCGGACCCACCTATGAACCGATCGACCCGGTGCGTTTCATCGGCAACCGCAGCTCCGGGCGCATGGGTTTTGCGCTGGCACGGGCGGCCCGTGAAGCCGGTGCCAACGTCACCCTGATCAGCGGCCCCAGTCATTTGGCCACGCCGGAAGATGTCGAGCGTATCGACGTCGAAACCGCAGCGCAGATGCAAGATGCGGTGATGCAACACGCACGTGGCAACCCGATCTTTATTTCGGCTGCTGCCGTGGCCGACTACCGGCCCACGCATGCGTACACACAGAAGCTGAAAAAACACGAGGCTGAACGGGTCATCGAACTCGAGCGCACCGAGGACATACTGTCAGCCGTGATCCGACTTGATCCGCGACCTTTTGTGGTTGGCTTTGCGGCTGAAACCGAGAACCTCGTCGCCAATGCCCGCACCAAGCTGGAAAAAAAGTCACTGGATATGATCGCGGCAAACCAGGTCGGCAAGAATGCCAAAGCACAAGACATAGGTTTCAACAGCGAATACAATGCACTGCACGTGCTATGGGCAGACGGTGAGCAGGTTCTGGAACAGGCGCGCAAAACGACACTGGCGCGCGAGCTGATCAAGCTGGTCGCCTATCACTACACGAAAAACCGGCAGCATGCGAAAAATACAGCTTAAGATACTCGATGACCGCATCGGCGATACCATTCCTCTGCCCGCTCACGCGACCGAAGGCTCGGCCGGGATGGACCTGCGTGCCTGCATCGATGAAACGATCACGCTGAAGCCGGGTGACACCGAACTGATTCCAACGGGTATCGCGATCCATATCGAAGACCCGGGCCTGGCGGCAACGATACTGCCGCGCTCGGGCCTCGGCCACAAGCACGGCATCGTGTTGGGGAATCTGGTGGGCCTGATCGATTCGGACTACCAGGGCCAGCTATTTGTATCCGTTTGGAACCGCGGCCACGGCAGCTTCAGCATCGAACAGGGTGATCGCATTGCCCAGCTGGTTTTCGTGCCAGTGGTGCAGGCGGACTTTGAAGTCGTGGATGATTTCAACGAGAGCGACCGCGGTGCGGGCGGCTTTGGACATTCGGGGCATAAATGAAGCATCACTGACCGTATCTCAGCCGCCGGCAAGGTGGGTCAGACAACGATGACATTGATAGAATGCCAGCCCTCGGATCCATTGAGGGTATCGACAGGTGCCTCTTCCTGCAGCACGCCCTCAGCGTCGGTGGCGCGCACCCGCAGCCGGTACGCCCCCGGCGTGTCCATCACGAAGGCCTTTTCGAAGCGCACCCAGGCATACGGGCTGAGTGGTGGGTCCAGATCGGCGTCGATCCAGCTCTGACCGCCGTCCGCTGAGATCTCAACACGCTGGATACCACGCAATCCGGCATAGGCGAAGCCATTGACCGGCAGCACGCCCGGGGCCATCCGGTAGTCGTCGGGTACGTTCCTGATCTGGGCCAGCGTGCGCACGTGTGCGCTGTCCGGCCAACCCAGCTGCTGCCAATAGCCCTGATAGTCGCTGTCCACGAATTCCAGACCGGCGACCCATTTGACGTTCTTGATGCCATAGATGCCGGGCACAATGATGCGCAGCGGCGCACCGTGCAGATGCGGCAGCGGCACACCGTTCATCTCATAGGCCAGCATCGCGAAATGCGATTGCAGATGGGACAGCGGAATGCTGTCGGAGTATGTGCCCACATCGCGCGCCACCATGTCATGGGCCTGCGCCTGCACACCCCAGCGCGACAGCAGGTAGGAAAGCGCCACCCCCCGCCAGCGTGCGGTACCAATGGCTGCCCCACCTACCGGGTTGCCGATGCAAACCAGCGTCGTCGTCTGTTCCACAGCGGGCAGGGCGAGGAGCTGGTCGTAGCTCAAGCTCTCTGCATTGTCGACCAGGCCACTGACCGCCAGTGACCAGCTTGCGCTATCGATGGGTACGTCGGGCGCGCCTGTGTCGACCTGGAAAAAATCCGCGTTGTCGGTGATCAGCGGCCAGTCGAGCAGGTTGCTGACCGGCTGCAGATCCGCTTCATCATCAACCGGCGTTTCAAGGTGAGGCTCTTCCGAACTGCAGGCTGAAATCCAGCCGGGCATCGTGGCCGCGCCCGCAAGAGCAGCGCTGTATTGCATAAAGTCACGCCGCGACAGCGGACGGGGACGAGGTTTGTGGGCCATAAAACGCCCTCTTTAATGTGGGCTCTGATGAAAAAGCATAAAAGCCCGGCTTATAAAAGTCCAGCCTCAGCCTGGCCACAAATAAAGCAACACCATAATTTCCACCCAGACAAATCACCCGATCCACTATAATAGACGGCCTTTGACAGGCTCTTGATCGGGTGTTAGCCCGCACAGAGTGTGCCTGATCAACACGAACAACAACAAGACAACTTGAAATCAGACTTTAAACAACATAAAAAAAATCATATGGTCATTAATAAAGAGATATTTCGTGCCTACGATATTCGCGGCATCGTTGAAACTGCCTTGACACCGGATGCCGTGACACTGATCGGACAGGCTTTTGCATCCGAGGCACGCGCACAGGGTCAGCATACGGTGGTGATCGGTCGTGACGGACGCCTGTCCAGCCCCTATCTGGCGAAAGCGCTGAGCGCGGGTCTGTGTGCGGGCGGCTGTGACGTTGTCGATGTCGGCATGGTACCGACGCCGGTGCTGTACTATGCAACCCACAAACTAGAAACCGGCACCGGCGTGATGGTCACAGGCAGCCACAATCCACCTTCATACAATGGTCTGAAAATGCTGGTTGCCGGCCACACATTCTACGGCGACGGCATCACCTCGCTCTACCAGCGTATCATCGAGGGCAATCTCGACTACGGTGATGGCAACTATGAACAACAGGATGTGATTCCAGACTACATCGACACCATCACCTCCGACATTCATCTGGCACGGCCACTGAACATCGCCGTCGACTGCGGTAACGGTGTCGCCGGTGTGCTGGCAGTCGAGCTGTTCAGCAGGCTGGGTTGCGAAGTCACTGATTTGTTCTGTGATGTCGACGGCACCTTTCCGAACCATCATCCGGACCCGTCAAAACCGGAAAATCTCGCTGCGATCAAACACGCGATCGGCGATCATTCGCTCGACCTGGGCCTCGCCTTCGACGGTGATGGTGACCGGGTCGGGATCATCGATGACAGGCAGAACATCATCTGGGCCGACCGCCAGATGATGCTATACGCCGCCGACGTGCTCGAACGCAAGCCCGGTGCGCAAATCATCTTCGACATCAAATCAAGCTCCAACCTCGCCGACTTCATCAAGGATCACGGTGGAGAACCGTTGATGTGGAAAACGGGCCATTCATTCATCAAGGCCAAGATGAAGGAAACCGGTGCCGAGCTCGCCGGTGAGATGAGTGGCCATATCTTCTTCAAGGAACGCTGGTTCGGCTTCGACGATGGCCTCTACAGTGCCGCGCGCATGCTGGAAATCCTCAGCAAGCGCGAACAGCATCCCAGTGAAGTATTTGCCGAACTGCCCGACAGCGTGAATACACCCGAATTGCAAATAATGTTCGAGGAAGGCGAGCATTACAGGTTCATGGATAAATTCAAACAGGAGGCCGACTTTGATGACGCCGATATGGTCACGATCGATGGCATGCGTGTCAATTTTACGGATGGCTGGGGGCTGATACGGCCATCTAACACGACACCGTGCCTGGTGCTTCGTTTCGAAGCCAGCACGCAAGCGGCGCTTGATGAGATCCAGGCCAAGTTCAGAAAAGAAATCCTGA
>Ga0316201_10004106_pt1 | contig 10917 bp, 6 predicted proteins | sample CS6wburrow_MG_FD_204516 | JGI IMG/M metagenome (GOLD analysis project Ga0316201, IMG submission 204516) | Coastal sediment microbial communities from Delaware Bay, Delaware, United States - CS-6 worm burrow | ecosystem: Environmental > Aquatic > Marine > Coastal > Sediment | place: USA: Delaware... | reverse complement strand
CAGGCGCGTCGTCGCAAAGACACAGACGCCAGCGCCATTGCCCCGGCCGCCAAAAGGCAGTAAATGCCCAAAAACATCATCTGCGCCGGCAGGTCCATGCCTCGATCGATCAAGGTACCTGTTAAACCTGGACCGGCCGCCGTTGCCAGAACCGCCGCCGAGACGGTAACGGAACGAACCGCGCCGAGGTTGGCGAGGCCGTAAATTTCAGGCCACAGCGAACCGAAGAGTGTGGTTGAAATGCCGTAGCTGATTCCGAGCAGCACCATCACGATAAACAGCGTTATTTCCGGTCCGCTGAAGGCCAATGCAAAACAGGCGCTCGACAGCGGCAACAGGAAGAATGGCAAAATCAGTGTTGACCCGAAGCGATCGATCGCAGCACCGGTCAACAAAGCGAAACCAACCGTGGTTAACGCCATGACCAGTAGCGACATAGCGAATAGCTGCGGCGGCCAGTCGTTTAAAGCCGTCAGATAGTTCTGATGATAGAAAATTGTTGTGCCAATGAACGCCGGTGCGAGAACGCCCGTGAGGAGTACCCAGAACACCGGGTCCCTCAAGACTTCCCGACGAGTCCAGCTGCGCACCTGTCGCACTGAACTTGTCTCGTGCGAGATCTGCCCATGCGGGACGCGTGGCTTGCGGTAACACCAATAAGCAAAAGGAAGGCCGACGACGAGCAATGCGACAGCCGCCGCAACCCAACCCACCTGGTATCCGAAAGCAATTGTAAGCGCCGCAAACGCCAGCGGTATCGTTGCCTCGCCTCCCTGGTGGCCGAGTACCACAAGCGATACTGCCCGACCTCTTTCTGCAACGAACCATCGCCCGGTCGTGGTCAGCGCTATGTGCGTCATCATCCCCTGACCGAACAGTCGCAGCATGAAAACCGCCGCGACGAGTACGGTTACGGAGGAAGCGTACCCAGCGAGTAACGCGGCGCCGGCGAGAACAGGTGCCACCATGGCCAGCATGTGGTGGGGCTTTACGACATCCAGCAGCCTGCCGAAGAACGGCAGACAGAGTGCGCTGGCTAACGTAGCGAACATATACAACCGCCCGAACTCACCGTGGCTCAGATCGAACGCGGCCTGCCACTCTGAAACTGACGCAGATATGAAATACGTCTGACCCAGGCTGGAAAAGTACGTGAGCACGAAACCGCCGGCGACCCAGCGGAAGTTACGCCTTATGAATGTGAGCAAGTTCCCTCTACCTGGTAGGTCAATTCCAGCATAGTCCGCAAAAAGTTCGATTGTCTGAACAAAGGGGCAGTTTCCTCGATTTTTTCGTTAATCGTTTAAGTGCTAAAACGACAAGTGGAATCGGACACCGGCAACTACCGCGCTCGAACTGTTCAGTTCGCCAGAAATATCGAAGCCGGGATTCACTACATACTGAACAGACGGTGTGATGTGACCGGTATTTTGCAGTATCGGTATTCGAAAAAAGAATTCCGAGTCGACGGCGCTTGATTTGTCCGATACCTGATAGCCATCGGTGATGTGCGTTTTGGCCACACCGATACCGAGCAGGCCGTATTTCGATTTTCGTTCGTAGGCCACTGCGATGAAGCGATCCGATATGGATACGTCCGGGTTGGCGAGACCAGCGCGAAAATTCAACGCATTGGATCCGGATTGCCAGCCGTATACGCCGTATACGCCGTAGTTCATCTCTGTTTCATCGACGCTGCCGGCGACCGGGTGATCATTGGTCTTTACCCACGCACCCAGCCGCCACGACGCGCGGTCAAGTATCCAGCTAGCGCCGGCACCAATAAACGCACCGCGCGAGTCCGAGGTCACGTCCAGCAGGGATTGGTAGGAGCGATCGGGAAGGTCAGCAATGCCGTCGGAGCCAGTAATTACCACAGTGAACTCGGGACGAGAATCCTTCGCTAGCCAGCGAAATATGGCGCCAATTGTGTAGTCGGGAAACTCTATCGTCGCATTGTTGACGAAACTGCCGTTGAGGAAATGCTTGTTTTCATCGTTGGCTATGCGGCCGCGGTCAAGCCAGGCTGAAGGGTCGACTAACCCGAGCGTGAAGCGCCGCTTGTCGTCTGGGATGAAGGTGTAGTTAAACTCAGAGATCTGAATGCCGCCCTTGCCGTCATTGGTCAGCACAGACCTGGCGTCGCCGTTAACAGTCGGATAAAAAGCGGATACGCCGTCAAAACTTGCTGTAGAGCTGGCTTCAACATAGATCAGCCATTCACCGTTTGACCTCGGTATCAGTGCGAACAGGTCCGCCGATCCGGTGAATTCGGGTTCAGTGTGGCTATTGTCAGCAACCTGGTAGACGGCGGTCAACCCACCCTCCCATTCGACCTCCAACGCATATGTCACGCTCAGCGGAAGACTGCCGACCGCCGTCGCGAGGATCAGCGCGCGAATCGAAAGTTCACGATAGCGAGATGATTCATCAGGTCATCCGCGTTATCGCGCCATATGTACTGGTTCATGTACCCCGTTTCGATAGTCCAGGAATCGTTTACTTTCCAGCCGATTCCGATCGACACGCGATTTTGACCAAGGCCTGACGAACCGCTCCAATCGGTATCCCGGAGTTCTACGAACGGCTCGATCGCAACAATCAGGTTGGTCTTGCCGTTATTTCCGAGCGGACGCGTGTAACGGGTCATAAAGCGGAACACCAGGCCAACATCGTCACCGACGCTTACAGATCGCTGCTCGAGCCTCGCGCGCATCGTCAACGTACCGTCGTTCCACTGACCTGCACGCCAGTCGAGTTGTTGCCAGAATCGATCTTCAGTTGCCTCGTTACCGGCCGCGTTTCGCGTTCTGAAACGTGCATAGCCAAACCAGGCCCTTGCGGTTTCGCCAAAGCGATAGCCAACGGCCGGGCGCAGCAGATACTGGTTTACACCACTGCCGAAATCGAAGTAGCGCGCCTGTGTGTCGAATGAGTACTGCCAGCGTGAGGGTCCGGACTCAGAAGAGAACGCGTCGCCGGTCGAAAATATGAGCCACCCACCCACTTCACTCTGCGTCGCATTTGCTTGTGCGCCGACAAACAGGAGACACAGAAAAATATTCTGTACTAATGAATGCCGTGAAGGTTGATCGTCTATCCGTTTTCTTATATTCAATTTAATATGCTCGACTGCGAATCTCGCACCAGGGAAGTCGTCAAGGTAGTTCGTTCGCGGCCATATCAGAGACTGCATAGGCAATATCGCGGGAAGGCTTTGAGCCTGCGCGGGAAGGCGACTATACGCAGTCTAGGCGAACAGATAAATAGCTATTTGTTCAAGAATAACAACAACTTATATTTATCTCTCACCACACGGCTCGAGACTGATCGCATTTAGCAGGGTACGAAGCTTCGTCGCGACCGTCGCAATACAAAGGGCGGTTCACCCAACCAGGGCTGAATCGGTTCCAAATTTGGTTAAGTAAACTGTCCCCATGATTCGTCAGGGATGAACCCCGGTCGCATGCAGGGAAAATTCGACGTCGGTCGCGGCACCGCTGCCGGTGACTGTTGTAATAACCAACAACACGCCGGTATCGCTGTTCGCATCGTAAGTGCAAAGGCCTGGGCCTAAGCTGTTGCCATCGGCGGTAATGATGGCGCGAGGAATTGCAACGCCATTGGCGTCACGTGCGATTGACGCGGTTGCGAAATCGTCAAACGAGAACACCATGCAACCCTGGTGCCCCGGATCCGCCGCCAGAATGATCGGCGTGACCACTAATATGATGCTGCCATCACGTGCGACCGAGATATCCGCTTGTTCAATCGTGTCCACGCCGAGATCAGCCGCATCCTGACCGTCAAGAATGGTGCCGACATAGTCATAGCCGGTCGGTGTTTGTCGTAATAACTCTATGCGTTCAAGATCGGTCCGTCGACCCGACCCATCGACAACCAGGCAAGACGTCGCGAGATAGGTTTCGCCATTGAAGGCGAACATGCCTGGCTCTGTTTGCAAAATGCAGTCGGCGAGCTCCGGGATCGCGTTGAAATCAATTGGCGCGCCCCAGGACTCAGACGTCGCTGCAAACTTGCCCCATACGACGCTGTTGTCTCCGAGAAAATCGGGTGTCGCTGCTGTTGTGCGCCAGTAAAGGAACTCCTGGCGTTCGTCGACGCCGGTAACGGTTCCAAACGGGTTGAAGTATTTCAACCACAAGATCTGCCAGGTGCCCGCCGGCTCTTTCACCAGCGTCGATACTTCATGGGTACTCCAACCCATTACGCCGGTATCGGGGTGTGCCTCCATCTGCATCTCATTGACGGTGCGGACGAAAGTGAAGGACGCGCCATCGTCATCACTGCGAGCGAGTCGGGTTCGTACGCCAAGATCGAAAACGGCTGGCGGACCCGGGTCGCTGACTTGCGTGTTGAGCCAGCTATACGCCAACCACAGCGTTCCTGTAGTGGCGTCATATTCGAGACTGGGATCACCGTAGCCACGAAATGGATCCGGCGCGTTGTTAACTACAGAGTGCGGATCGCCAATGATCAACACCTCAGGGCAGGACGCGTCTTTGCTGCAATGGAATGTAGTTGGGTCAGGCGGGGGAACCGGTGGAACGACTGGCGGCACCACATCACCGCCGGAGCTACCACCACAGGCAGACAGACAAAGCGAAAACGAGAGAAGTGCCACTGCTCTGGAGACGTTCGCATACATACCAAGATCGTATGTCAGCCGCCGTGCGGCTGACCCGTGCACCAGTCGCAATTGCGATGATTGTGGTTTGTTTGGGCCAGGGGCGGAATGGGCGCAAGCGCCTGTCGTCGCCTGAGAATCTTCCGCTCGGAGTATGCGACCCTTGCGGCGCATGCAATCAGTTCCAAAGTATCAAAGCGGTTATAGAAAGCACGATCGCTGTGGTCAAAGGCAGCAACCACAGCGAATAGCGGTCGATCTGCCGCGCGCGCTTGACGTTGCCCGACGTCTCCATCCTCCGCACGACGATGCCGATCGAGATGACGGCGAGCGCGGTGATGTAACAGAACATGAGCACCATGTCGGCGAGCGTCGGATAGTTGAGTCGCGGAAGGTTTCCGGCGACGATCGCGTGCGTCGCCACCACTGTCAGTAGCGCAAAGAATCCGATCCGGTATCGCTCTGCCGCAGGTTCCCAGAACGCGAGCCAGGTCGCAGCCATGACGAAAAGCAACGGCAGGAACAAGCGCAGCAGGTAGTGTCCGGATTGTCGTTCGGCATGTATCCGAAACGTGTAGTTCGAGAACTCACGATCGTCACGAACCTCCATTCCGGCACCGATCAGTCCCTCGACGGCAGTCACGCTCCACTCAGGCGTCTCGAATTCGTCGTCGAATCCGGTTTGTGCCGAATTGCGAACCAGGGAAATTTCGTTCCGGTCCCAGACGAAGGACTGCAATTCCATGTCCAGCACCTGTTGATCGAATGGAAACCTCGACAGATCCAGTTCCGCATTCAGAGTGGCGCCGAAACGCTCCTCATAATCCACGCTGCCATCTGCGTAGATCGTCAGTTCGATGCTCTCTGTCTGACGCTGTTCCACCTGATTCTGAACCTCGACGTCGGGGGCCCAGATCTCGCTCAGCTTCTCCTCCGCCTCTTCTTCCTGAAATACCCGCGGCGATCTGTTTTCGTCTTCTGAGGCCAGGCGCGGATCATTCCACGAGAGATTGAGAAACACTTCGAGATCTAACGTAGGGAACGGATCCGACGGCTCGGACACCTGGCTAAGACCTATGAGGTACGCACCTACCGCCACCTCTGTCGGCAATTGCGGTGGGCTGACGGACGTCGGAGTGTCGTCGATCGTCTCCTGTGCGATTGCCGGAACAGCATGCACCGCAAACAAGGACAGCATAACTGCCACAGCGTAACGAACCGCCCGGCAATGACCACGAAAACAAAACCTTCTGGCAGTTGCAGTCAAAGTAGTCATCGGATTGTCGAAATACTCCCCCATTCCGTTATTACATAGTGCAAGAAATGTGCTTCCTGACACAAAGGTAACACTTCATTCCGGAGACATGGGTAACACTTTCTCCCTTCGCGGGAGAAAGTACCATGCTTTGGAAGGAGTAGCTGATCGAGAAGCCGATGGTGAAACTCAAGAAGGAGCATCCTCACTGGGGCTGAGTTCAGGCCCCTGTTCCCGATTGCTGCGCAATGTACTTCATGACGAGTTCACGAAGAGCCGTCAACGGCAGCGCGCCGTCCTTGAGAATCACATCGTGAAAATCGCGAATGTCGAAGTTGTCACCGAGCGCTTCCTGCGCTTCGTTACGAAGACGCAACAACTCCATCATGCCGACTTTGTAAGCGGTCGCCTGACCCGGTATGACTATGTAGCGTTCGACTTCTGAAACGACGTCGCTCTCGGCGATACCCGTATTTGTCAGCATGTAGTCAATGGCCTCCTGCCGAGACCAGCGCTGGGCATGAATACCGGTGTCGACCACAAGGCGCACGGCGCGGAACAATTCGGCCTGCAAGCGTCCCAGATTATCGTAAGGGTCGGTCTGAAAGCCCATTTCCCACGCCAACTGTTCGGCGTATAAGGCCCAGCCTTCAGAATATGACGTAAACCCAGATTCTTTTCTGAACTCGGGGATGCCCTCGAGCTCGGTCTGAATGGCTATCTGAAAGTGGTGTCCGGGAACGCCCTCGTGATACGCAAGCGTACGCATGCCGTACTTGGGTGTGGCCTTGATGTCGAAGAGATTTGCGTAAAAGGTTCCCGGGCGGCTGCCATCTCGGGAGGGTTGATTGTAGTAAGCGCCTGGCGCCGTTTCCTGGCTAAATTCGGGAACTCTTTTTACGACGATATCTGCTCGAGGCTTGATGTTGAATGCACCGGCAATGCCTTCCTCGATTTCGTCAATGATCGTCGCATAGTCCTCGAGAATCTGCGCCCGTCCTTCATCTGTATCGGGATAATAAAATCGTTCCTCTTCGGCCAGTTCGTCGAACAGAGCCTTGACTCCCAAAGACCTGTCATAGCCTTCAGACGCAAAAATTTCCAACATCTCAGATTGAATGCGCTCGACCTCAGCTAAACCGATGGCATGAATCTCATCGGCCGTCATATCTGTCGTCGTATGACCACGCAACAGATAATTGTAATAGGCCTCACCATCCGGAAGTTTCCATACGCCATCATCATCATTGGCTGTGGCACTCAACTCGGCGAAGTAGTTTATGTACCCTTGATATGCGGGGTACACGACGTTTTCGATTTCCGTTTTCGCCGCTTCCAGAAACGCTTGCCGATCATGCTCACTAATTTCGTCGGCCTTTTCCAGCTTGCCCTTGAAAGATTCATACAGAACGTTTTCCTCAGCCGGGTCGGCGATAAACTCGCGCATTATCACGACGGATTTTTCGATGACGAACGCGGGCGGAATGATCCCTTTTTCCTCGCGAATCCGAATGCCTTCCATGTTCTGATCCATCTTAATACCGATCTTGGAAAGCCGGCTGATGTAATGCTCTGCGTCTTCGTTCGAGTTAACCTGGTGAAAGGTGTCCAGGAACCGCGGAATCGCGTTCTGTAAACCGAATAGCTGATTGACGGGATAATCGTGGTGCCTGAATCGCCAGTCGTCTTCCGGAGTGCCCAACAGCTCTTTCAAGACTTTTACTGAGAGTATTTCATCCTCGGAAAGCTCGTCCTCATCGTACTCGGCCAGCGTATCCATTATTTCCGTCAGGAACTCGAAGTCTCTTTCACTGGCCGCCTCGGAATCGTCGTTCCATTCGGCGTTATGGCCGTTCATTCCCAGCTGTTCCAATATCCCCATTGACGTCAGTATTTCGGGCTTGTCCCAGATAAACTGAATGAACGCGCGGTTAAAGAAGTTATTGATGTAGAGGGGTTTTGCGTACCATTCATGGGCAGCAAATGAGCCCGCCAGCACCAGCAGGACCGCAATGGTGAGTCCGGTGTACTTAAAGAACTTCTTGACGATGCCAGCCATGACGATTGTCCTTGTTATTGGTTAGCCACACAGAATAACACCGGCAGACCGGTGTTTGGGACCATGGCGATCGAATGAATACATCAGAGACCATATCGAAAATATGATTGCTTATAGCAAGAGGCCATCTCTGGTGTGTTGAGCGGACACTGTAAGCTTCTGAACCCTATGTTCAGGAAGATCTGGATAATTCACAATATCTCACCAGACAAAACAACGTTGCCTGGGCGGGCCTGTGCGAATCGCGATATCCGGTTTCAGGGTTGCGGCGGATCGAACCTGGTAATTCGCAGTCCGTCCGAGTAAACCCAAACAACGCCGACAACACTACCGCCTCTGATAATGCGCCGAGAATTCGCCGCAACGCGCGCTTCCGGCTCTCGATGGGTCGCGAGCAATGTTCCATCAGGTGAATAAAGATCCACGCCATCGACAACGGGTACGTAAATTCCGTCATCGGTCCAATGGTATCGCCACACCCCACTGCCTGGTTGTGGGAACGGCATCGTAGCCAAAACGTTCAAGTCAGCGTCGACGATCTCCCCGAAGAAGGTCAGGAAACTAAGTCCATCGGGTGCCGGTTGTGGTTCACCGAATATCGTGCAATCGAAACCATCCGCATTCGAGAACTCAAAGAACAGGCCATCAGATCTGGAGAGCGTAAATCCTTCCTGACATATCGCTGCATTCTCAGGCAGGGAAATACTCGGAACATTGAAGTCATCAATCTGATTAAGGCTATCGACGAAAACTCCATTGTTGTCGTAACTGTAGTGAGTGATTTCCCTTAGCGGATACTGGTCAAATACCATCAGGTACGGACTGTAATCAAACGGCCAGGAGGTGCTCAAGCCGCGCACATCGCGAGTATGCACAAGTGATTCGCCCGCCTGCAGATTTGTTAAGTCGATTTTGGTAACCAAACCTTGTGTGTAGGTCACATACAAGGCGTGATGAGACGAGACGTAGCGCATTTCATAGTCGGACTCATCTGCCACCAGCCCAAACCCGACGGGGTCCAAATCAAACGGATCTAGAAACTGATTGGTGTTCGTATCGTAACGTCGAACTGTATGACGACCATGGAAAAAAGCCTCGAATCGTGACAGATACACAATGCCATCCGAATCGATGATGGCATCCGTATTTGTCGACAACTCCGTCAGCCAACAGACAACACCGTCTCCGTCCGTCTCGGCGAAACACCTGGCATCCAGCGGATAGAAGTCATCTGCATCCAGTACTCCATCATTGTCATCATCCGTGTCTGCATTATTTCCAACACCATCTTGGTCGGTGTCATCCCACTCCGAAGGATCCAACGGGAAACGATCGAGAGTATCCGCTATGCCGTCATTGTCATCATCGGTATCAAATCGATCTGCAGTGTCGTCCGAATCAGAATCCCGATATACGGCAATCGAAAACTCAAGCGGGGCAGTCGTTCGGAGATCGCCAGGATCAGTCGCATGGGCTTCAAACTGATAGGTCACTATTTCGTCATCAAGGGTTGATTCGAATTCGAACAACCCTGACTCGGACGCACCAATAGAATATTCGTCCTGCGCTGCAACTGGGTCCCAATCGATATCGGGCCCTTCGCGAGGATCCGCTGTAATTGACACCAATTCGAGACCAATAGCCAACACGTCGCCGTTACGATCCCAAAAATTATCGCGAAGACTAAACGAGACAAGCTCGTCGGGATTGACAAGGTTCGTTCCCCTGTAACCCTCCAAATCCAGAATTAACTGGGAACGCTGAATCGGGCCATACTGAATCGAATCATCAAAAAACGATATCTCCCGCAGATCGTCTCTATCGATTCGACCCACGTATTCAGCCGGCGCAGCGGCATCGCGATGATACGTTGTGTAATAACGCCCGGACAATATCTCGAGCCGCGCGATCTCAGGGCCAGTCCCCGCAAACTCAACGCGACCTTCTGCGCTATCGAACGCCAAATTGAAGCCGCCAGCTTCATCGTGCGCCAGAATTCCACTGACACCAGTAATTCCCACGAGCCCATTGAGAAAGTCGAGACTATTCTCGATATTTAGCACCACCTGTGTCAGTCGAACGGTGCCCTCAAGGGATGATTCAATCGACATATCCAAGACAATTCGATCTGTTGAGTCCAGGCCTTGCCGCGGCCCGCTCTCATACACAAAAGTGCCTTTCGCGAGTTCGGTTACGCCTCCACTTCCGGTAATTTCGAAGCCATCAAATGTTTTGGTCGCGGTAAACCCGGACTCGCTCGGCGCGACAGAATACTCAGTGATCAAGCGGCCATTGATTTCGAATGGCACGCCGCTATCATCCAATGCGCATGCAGAATATGCTTCCGTTAACTCAAGCCCGTTGGCGCTTAGTGTTTTTGTCCAGGTGCCTCCCGAGTCGCAAGCCCCGGACGATGTGCCGACAGCAACGTTGCGCGTAACGTCGGATCGCAATTCCTCAATATAGACACGAGTAAGATCGACGAACTGCATGAACGTGCCGCTGATGGGTCCGGCGTTTGCCGCAGTCATCGGCGCTATCGGCGCCCCTGAAACGGGCGGAGTTGGGCCGACTACTGGTGGAGGACCACCACCAGGACCGGCGCTGTCGCCGCCGCCGCCTCCACCGCCTCCGCAACTACTTAGAACGAGTGCAGAGAAAAGCGCCAGGCCCGTTGTTACGAATCTTGAAGCGGCGGTGTAGTTACCTTGTTCAGGACTACGACCTATCTGAGTCGCAGAAGGTTGTAGCATGCAGTATCTCCAGCATTGGCCTAAAGATTTTCGATTAGATCGGTGATGTGGACAAAATGCAAACGGCCATCTTATGAGTCAGATTACAACCCATTTGGGGGCTTTGAGTGTTTGGTGGCCAGGGGCGGAATGGGCGCAAGCGCCTGTCGTCGCTTCGCTCCTCGGTTGAACCACCGAGACGCGGATTTTCAGGACGCCAGGT
>Ga0316201_10004105_pt1 | contig 10918 bp, 13 predicted proteins | sample CS6wburrow_MG_FD_204516 | JGI IMG/M metagenome (GOLD analysis project Ga0316201, IMG submission 204516) | Coastal sediment microbial communities from Delaware Bay, Delaware, United States - CS-6 worm burrow | ecosystem: Environmental > Aquatic > Marine > Coastal > Sediment | place: USA... | reverse complement strand
ATGTACAGCCAATGAGGTCTAAATTGAACAATTCAGAAACCATGCAATTGATGCTTGAGCATCGATCAATTCGTAAATTCAAAGAAGAACCGGTCGATTCTGACATATTGGAAAGCTTGATAAAATGCGGTCAGGCTGCAGCATCATCGAGCTTTATCCAGGCCTATTCAATTATCCGGGTTACTGACAAAAATCATCGGCAGCAGATTTCTGAAGCCACTGGTGGACAACAATGGGTAAACACCGCGCCTGAGTTTTTAGTCTTTTGCGCCGATTTGAAACGCATAGATACTGCCTGCATAAATCGTGATGTGGGTGCACTGGAAGGACATACCGAACACTTTATTGCGGCGACCGTTGATGTTGCACTAGTGGCACAAAACATATTACTGGCGGCCGAATCGCTAGGGTTGGGCGGTGTTTATATAGGGGGTATTCGAAATAATCCTCAGTTATTAGCTGATTTGATAGAACTGCCCGATCAGGTATATCCAGTATTTGGTATGTGCCTGGGCTGGCCTGCTGTTGATCCTGAGGTCAAACCGAGATTTCCGGTAAGCACAATTTTGCATCAGGGTCATTATCAAACTGATAAGGTCGAGCAACAGGTGGCTGAATTTGATCAGCTGATGGCGGATTATTATGAGTCGCGCTCGGAGAATACCCGAGCTTCCGACTGGTCAACACAAACAGCTAACGCGATACAGTTAAAAAAACGTGAGCATATGCTGAAGTTTTTGAATCGACGGGGGTTATTGTTGTGTTAGTCTGGAGCCTTTTTAAATACAAAATTTGATAGTTCTATTTAATTTAAAATTTATTTATACTTTGAATGCGGCTAATATAATTTAAAACAGGATTCTGAATGTCAGTAATTAATAGGCTTATTGTTAGTTGTGTTGCTATGAATTTTTTATTCTTTATGGTCGTATTCGCATCAACCGATGTATTTGCTGCAAAATCTGTAAAAGTGAAGTCAAAGCAACGATCGGTGTCTTATTCTCACTATAAAAAAGCCCATAAGAGATCAGGCTATAAAAAAGGTTTTTCTCCTTCAAAAAGACGTTTTTCAAAAAACAGAAATAAAAGGTCATCGGGTTGTTTGAGCTGGAATGCAAATAAAATAAATGATAAAGCGAGTAAATTTATTACGCCAATTAAAAAATATTCGAGTCAATACCGGGTAAATAGGCATTTAATCAAAGCAGTGATTACTGCGGAATCGTGTTTTAGAATTAAAGCCTTATCCAGTGCTGGAGCACAAGGTTTAATGCAATTGATTCCTGCGACTGCAAAACGATTTGGCGTTAAAAATAGTTATATGCCTAAACAGAATATTCACGGAGGAGTTAAATATTTACGTTTCCTCTTGGACCGTTATAAGGGTGATTTGTCGAAAACTATCGCAGCTTACAATGCGGGTGAGGGCGCGGTTGATAAATATAAGGGAATTCCTCCCTACAAAGAAACACAACAGTATGTAAAAAATGTAATGAAGGTATATAAGTTGTTGCTCCACTGATTTAAAGCGAAAGCAATTTTAATTAACAGCAACTTTATAGAACTAGTAAGATTAAATATTTCCTGCTTTGATTTGATTATTTCAATTCAATTGAAAAAGAGCATAAAAGTAGGGGGGTCTTTTAAGTATTAAAGGTAGTGTTACAACTAATCCAGTTGCTTCATATTACCTAACACTGTTGTACGCAACTCAAGTAATGCACCGTCGATTTCAGCTATACCAAACTCATTCTCAGAGCCTAGTTGTTGCCAGTTTTTACCCCAGATGGTTCTGAGGTCTTCAGATTTCTGCTGGATTTCAGTAGACATTAGTTGGCTCAAGTCTTTGATTACCAACACTTCCGTCCAGCCTGCTCTTGGGTTTCCCTGGGATGTATCCATATCAAAATGGGACAAGTAGGCTATTTTTTGCAACTCACCAACATGTTTGATTATCTCAAAACCAGACATGCGAATATTTCTATTCGCCTCACTTTCTTCATTGCGCCAGGTGTTATAACCCAGGGCAGAAAAGGCCACGAATAAGCTGATTATGGATAAGGAATTGCGTCTGATTTGTTCGATAAATGTCATGAGATATTTTCAATAGTTATTGATAAAAAGTGTCTTGAAAAAAATAAAATGATCCACATTCTGGTAATTGTAAGGCATAAGTCGCCAGTCGATTATGTTTTTACAAAACCATTTATTTTTAATTTATTGCTTCTTAGGAGAATAAACATGAACACAATTGATTTATCACCATTATACCGCAGCAGCATTGGTTTTGACCGCTTTGGATCACTTCTCGATTCAGCTCTAAGATCAGAGCAGACTGTGAGCTATCCACCTTATAATATTGAAGTGGTGGATGAGAATAACTATGCCATCACTCTTGCACTGGCAGGCTTTGATGAGTCCGATATTGATATCCAGATAGAGAAAGGTATTCTTACTGTAAAAGGCAAAAAAGAAGCCAGTGAGAAAGAGGTAAAATATCTGCATCAAGGCATTGCGAATCGTTCATTCGAGCGCAAATTCAACCTTGCTGATTACGTTGAAGTACGTGGTGCGCAACTCGATAAAGGCTTGCTTACCATTAATCTGGTCAGGGAAATCCCTGAAGCAATGAAGCCAAGAAAGATCGAGATTAATGCTTCGAATGTTTCTGAGAAATTACTCGAAGAAAAAGCAGCTTAATTAAACTAGCTGATCAAGAAGGCAGTCTTTTGACTGCCTTTTTTATTCCCTGTAAATATGAATCAGACAGGCGGTATAAATTCGAATGGTTTTTGGCTTAAATTGTTAAATATGTCACAGAAATTTTAATTATTGCTCGTATGCTCTTTGCTTACATACCCAAACACTAAAAAATCCACGGGTATGAAAATCAATCAAACTCTAAGCGAAGGAGTCATTAAAATGTCTGATAATCATGGTATGCATACCCTTGACGGGATCGACGCATTTTGTTCCCCGTTTCATCAAAGAAGTCCTGGCGAAAGTTTTGGCAGGATGTTTAATCTACCCCCCTTAAGCACTTATCCCGGGTCACTAAAAAACCTGGGAAAACAGGGCGGCCCTATGGATGGTGGTACAACATCAAATAGAACCAGCACAGTAGCAGTGGGTGATGTATTTTTTGGTCAGTTCATAGACCACGACATAACTCTGGATGTGATGTCGAGTTTATCCTCAAACACCGACATCACTCAATTGCATAATGCCAGAAGTCCATCTCTGGATCTTGATAATATCTATGGGCTTGGACCAGAACCGCAGCCCTACCTATATCATTCACAAGGCAATTTCGCTGGGATAAAATTACTCACGGGTGCTGACTTGCCAAACCCCTCAGCGTTAGAGGCTGCCGATCTGATAAGGTCAGTTCATGGGCGGGCGATTATCGGAGATCCGCGCAATGATGAGAACAGGGTAATCTCACAACTGCAACTGGCGATGATAAAATTTCACAATCGAGTTGTTGATGACTTATCTGCAAGTCATTCCGGCGCTGAGTTATATGAACTCTCACGCGAATATACAACCTGGCATTACCAGTGGGTGGTGGTTCATGATTTTCTGGTGAAAATGTGTGGTGGCGCGGTAGTAAATGACATTCTAGGTAGTGGTTGTAAATACTATAAGCCTCATTTTGGCGATGCATACATCCCTATTGAGTTTTCTGTAGCTGCCTATCGTTTCGGTCATTCAATGATTCCACAGAAAATACAAATTCAGAAAAATGATTCTGCACTGGAATTGTTTGGCGCCTTGCTTGGCAGAGGTTTTGAACCATTGGCTGATGCCAGGGGCATTGTTGACTGGCTGGAGTTAGTCCACAGCAATGCAGGTAGAAATGTGCAAATGGCCGAAAAGCTGGACACTAAACTGGCGAAGGATTTACTCAAATTACCATTCATTAAACCACCCAGTGAACAGTCTCTGGCGACCCGAAATCTATTACGTGGCCAAAGCTTTTTGTTACCTTCGGGTGAAAATATAGCTCACGCCATGCAGAGGCCACAGGCTGAAATTGATGCCGTTAGCAGCAATGCTCAAGCTGTTGCAGGTAACAATATTGATCTATCAACTGGTACGCCATTATGGTTCTACCTATTGTCAGAAGCGGAGTTTATCGGTAGGGAAACCACAGCCGGCCAATTTGATAAAGGTGAAGGACTAGGGCCAGTAGGTGCTCGTATCGTGGCTGAAACATTGATTGGCTTAATGGAGGCAGACTCAAGATCCTATATGACAGTGAATCGAAACTGGGAGCCGAGTGATGGTGTAGGTGTTTCAACGCTGGGAGAGATGCTGTCCTTTTAGCAGGAGTTAGTTAATTGTAATGCCTCTCTACTGGTTGTACAAAAACGGCCTAGCTTTGCATAAGTTCTTTTAGTTATTTCAAAAAACGAAATGAGCCGAGCGTCAGCGAGACAACAGTATTGTTGTCTAATGCTGGCCTCAAGGGAAGGAGTAGTCGCATAAAAATCACTTAAAAGTAGGTGGGTGTCTATTAAATACTAATAAGGAGGATTCTCATGAGTCAATTCACTGAGGCGTTGGTCGTCACTCCGCTTGCTGATGGCAAGTCATGGATAATTTACAAAAAATTTTTCTATGATGTGGGGACAGAGGACAGTGGCGATAGAATTCAAGTCGATCTGGGTTTTGTTACTGACTTTGCGTCCGTTCCCAGAGTTTTATGGTGGGCACTGCCTAAATGGGGCGTTTACGGTAACGCGAGCGTGATTCACGACTGGTTGTACTGGACGCAGAAGCGTAGCCGTTCGCAGTCAGACAATATTATGCTGGAGGCTATGACTGTTTTAGAAGTTCAGCCTATTATAAAAAAGCTGATTTATTATGCGATAAGAACCTTTGGTTGGTGGGCCTGGGCGCGAAATGCCTGGGATAAAGAAGCGGGATTGAATCGGGTTGTGGAGGATCAGATCATAGATCAGAAGCTAAAAGTAATAGGCCTGGTATTTTAAAAAGGACTATGGAACAAGTCATGCCGGCGAGTAATAAACATGAAGAAATAATCAATGAAGAGGATAACAAAGCTATCAAGAATGACAAAGAATCTTTATCAGAAGATCACAACGACAAGCAGTAGAGATTTTAGTATAGCGAGTTATACTATACCTTTATTTAGGCCTTAATACGAAAATGGAAAAATACGGAGTAGGTTCTGCAACCTATGAAGCAGTGGGTGGATTAGTTGGTTTAACAAATCTGGTAACTGATTTTTACACCATTATGGATCAATCGCCAGATTATAAAGTGATACGTGATATGCATCCGGCTGACCTAAGGGAATCAATCGATAAACTGGTGAGTTTCCTAAGTGGCTGGACAGGCGGCGAGCAGCTTTATGCGAAGAAATACAAGGCTATTGGCATCCCACGGGTTCATGCACATTTAACGATTGATGAGCCAGAACGTGATATGTGGTTGGCATGTATGCACGAGGCCTTGCTAAAACAGGAGTATCCTTACTCACTAGTAAAATATCTTATGCTTCAACTCGCAATACCCGCCGAGCGAGTACGTGCTGTGAGTGTAGCCAGCAGAAACCAAAATTAAATGTTGAATTAATCCAACAGCCTGGATTTAAGGGGACATTAGGACACCCCCCGACTTTTCCCCTGTTTTTAAAGTGCGTTTATACTACCGTCAATACATCGCAGGGTGCATGATGAATCACACCGTTTGTAGCTGAGCCTACCAGTCTAGCTAAACCACGTCGTCCGTGCGATCCCATAACGATCAAGTCGATATTATTCTTGCTGGCAAATTCTGTAATGGTATCAACACGATGACCTACTTTAACTTCTGTTTTCAAGCGCTTAAGAGAATATCCAAGTTTTTCGATATGATCGTCAAGCTGTTTTTCTAATCGCTGCAGATACTTTTTTTCCTGTTCAGGGTTGTCCACTAAAACAGGAACAGCCAGTTCACCAATGCTTGGATAAAAATCACTCGAGAGTGTTTCTGCAACGTGCAGTAAAGTGACCTGTGCATTAAATGGGGTGGAAAGCTCTACTGCTTTTTTTATTGCAGCATCGGCGTATTTTGAAAAATCGGTGGCGACTAGAATATGTCGATAGCCTTCGTATTCATCTTCCGCGGCGAGGTTATCCACTTCTTTTAGCCAATTGAGGGCATCGGATTCATCTTCAAAATAACTGACTTTGGCTTTTGTGAATAAATCACCAATTTCTGCCATGACTTTCTGCAAGAAGCTTGCTCCTACGATAGCAATGCGTAGAAAATCATTGTCATGATCGATGCCGATTTTCAGGTCTTGCCATGCGGCCTTCGCGCTCCAGCCCTCAAAATCCTCAAGTTTAATCAGTAAGGATAGCGGACTTTCTTTTTTTAGAATGCGCTCAAGTTTCGGTCTGAAAGACGCATAATCCTCTTCTGCGAGTTTGCCACTGACCTGAAACGCATAGATATGCGATTGGTTTAATGGTATTTCTTTAATCATTATCATCTCCCAGTAGCTTTTGATAAAGCTCGTCAATTGATGAGGTAATTTCCTGATTGATCTGTGCAAGCAGATCGTGCTCTTCCTGATTGGATTGTTTTTTACTAATGCTCTTACTATAAAGGTTTGTTTTGCGTATTTGTTTGCGCACTCCAGCTCTAAGTTCATCCAGTTGTTTCAGCGATTTTTCATACCCTTCTTGCCATTCAGTGACCTGGTTGTGCCAGATCTGCTGTTGTTCAGAATAGCTAGATGCATCGGTTGCCATATGCTCCTGTAACGACTCGTTCAATTCCGACAGTTCTACACGCGTCTTATCAGCAACCTTGGAGAGACTATTCCAGATGCTATCTGCAAGATAGGCTGCATCAAAAGAAAGTGTTTGTTTGAGGCTTTGATTGACACGGTTAGTTGTCTCCCCAAGTTCTGACAAATTTGATTTGATTTCATCACTGATATGGTCAATTTCTTCGCGGCTGAGCTCACGCCACTCGCTGAGTTTTTCTTCTGCTTCGGCAAAGGCTTCCTTTATCGGCTTTTTGTCTTTTTCAACCAACTCTTCAACATGTTCCAACATGCTTTGATAGGCTTTTTGCATCTTTTCCTGCATCTCTTTGGTATCCATATCTTGATCCTTATAATTAAACTTTCGTTATCTGTAATATAGGATTAAAAGCGCTAAAAAATGGGATATAGGTCAAGAAAAAGCAAATTTCTTGATCTGTGCATCCTACTGAAGTAACAAAAATACTGAATTCAGGTTTATTCTACTTTCTCAAAAATTACATTCATCGACTCTGCAAGGGCGAAATCACGTTCTGTAATTCCATTTGCTTCATGAGTCGTAAGGTCCACAACCACGGTTTTATAAACATTAAACCATTCGGGGTGATGATTAGTTCGTTCTGCAATTAATGCGACTTGTGTCATGAAGCCAAATGCTTCCACGAAATTTTTGAATAGAAATTTATGATGTAGCTTATTGTCTTTTATTGTCCACGCAGGGTGGCTATCAATGAACATTTTAACCTGACTATCGCTTGCTTTGGTAATTGCCATGAGTCTCACTTTTATAAATTCAATTAAATATTCTCAAATTATTCAATTACATATATTATGAACTGAAAGTCATAATGAAGTTTATTTAAACATATTATAGTAGAAATTATAGTTATTTAATTATTTCATGATAAACTTATGCAAGCGATTTGCAAATGCAAAAATATAGCATGCAACTAATTACCACGTGAAAACTTTGTGGTTAATTATCGGGCAAGCTTATGCTAATGCAATCATTTATAATGAGTCGATTTTAACATTTGGAGGAATGAAAATGGCTATAGATTTGAATCAATTTATCTGTTTTAACTTTTATAATGGCTGGCGTCAGATTACGTCATTTTACAAAGATACATTGGGAGTGGATGTAACACCACAGAAGGTGTACGTTTTAGAGCTTCTGGATACAGATAAAAAAATTACCATGAATGAGTTATCCAGAGGAATGAATCTTGATAGCTCAGCTGTATCGACGCTAGTTTCCAGGATGGAAAAAAATTCTTTGATCAAACGCACCCATGGAACTCAAGACAGGAGAACTGTTTTTGTTCAGTTGACAAAACAGGGGAGTGAGATGCGGGATAATCTGCGAAAAAGGTTTGGGAGTCTTACTGAAAATATTGAAGCAGATATCTCAGAAGAGGAAATTGCAACACTTAAAAGAATCGTCACAAAACTTGCAGATAATCAGAAGACCCTGCAAGGAATTGGTTAATCAATGTTGAATTAAGTATTCAATATTCTAAAAAATCAAAAAGCGAGCTTCGGCTCGTTTTTTTGTGCCTTTACGTTTATTTCGTCTCAATTGACTGATTCGGACTTCTAAACAATCAATATAAAACTCATTTTATTCATAAAAAATAAAAAATATCTTATTTCTATAGTGTTAGCTAACTTGCTAGAAATAAAAAGATTTTCTGAAATCATCTCTGATATGTCCTTTTTGAGCACTAAACGGCTTAGAAACAACAATTCATTATTCACCTTCTGTTAAGGACGTAACGGTAAAATGGCTTGCAATAAGATTGTGCACAAATAAATAACAGACGTACTAAAAATAAAAATGAGGCCATAAATAATGGATGCGATAAGAGAAAATGCAGTAAAAGAAATGATTGCAAGTGTGGGTACTGAAGTATGGGATGAAAATATGAGGTTTATAAAGCTTTTAATTTCATCCGTAAAAAAACATAAGATTAATAAGCACCCAATAGTTACAGATTTGAATTCCTGTGAATATTCGTTACAGGAAATGCAGACTATGCATATGGAATACAGAGCAATAGTGCATATATTTACAGATGCATTGTTAATGGCTCAATATCAGGCATTAAAAGTAGAAAATGTTATGAAACCGGGTAGTAAGGCTTATGCGCGTTTTCTTTTAACATTGAACACACTTGATGAGTTCGGCTTCTACTACAAGATCGGCGAACCGTGTCATTTTCAGGGAACTCCGCAAAGATCACATTTAATCTTATTTGAGAATCTCATGACTAAGATGAGTATCACAGATAAAGATCGAGAGTTATTTGTTCCATCTCCTGTTACGCAAAAACTGAAAGAATATTTCCTTGAAGCTTACGATAACTATCCGTTACTGCTAACTCTATTGGCAGTCGCAGAAGAAATTGTGATGACTTTCAGCCCAGTGATGCGGATTAACACAGGAGCACTTGGCATACCGGTTGAGAAAGGTTATTACCAGGTTCATGGTGTTTCAGACGATGAAGAAAATGATGCCTGTGATGATTTCCATCAAAATGATCTTTGGTATATTCTGGCTCAGGGTGCGGGTGGATATGACAAAAAAGAATTAATGGAAAATACAATAAAATTCATCAACCTTTGGGAAGAATTTTGGTCGCAAGACTTTAGCCAAAATAAGATTGAATCGATGCGTAAAACAGCGCCAGCTCATGAAGAGAAAAAAGATGAAGGTTTTACTGTTTAAATCATGCAGTACTTTTGAGTTGTTAAGTAGTTAAGTTGTAAACAAAAATGAAAAGGGTTATCAGTTTTCCTGAGACTGTAACTAATTCTGTGTTATATAAAATCTCATTATGGTTTGGTGAGATTAACAAGCATTTTTATACACTTGAATCAAGGCGAACTTCGATTCGCTTTTATTATTCTTAAGTCTGTAGCGTCGAAAAACCGCTCAAAAGCTGGGGGCGTCTATCAATACCCGAAAGTTGTGTTTAACGACCCCCAGCTACCTCAATAAATGACCCAGCTGTATAGCTGGATTCGTCAGAAACCAGCCATGCAATTGCTGCAGCAACCTCTTTAATTTGTCCGCCGCGTTGCAAGGGAAGATGGTTTTTGATGCGGTCGACTCTGCCAGGTTCACCACCATCACGATGCATATCAGTATAGATAAAACCTGGTCTAACGCCGTTAACTCTAATCCCTTCTGCTGCTACTTCAGTTGCCAAACCAAGTGTGAGTGTATCAATCGCGCCTTTGGTGGCGGCATAATCCACATATTCGCCGCCGGAACCCAGTCGAGCAGCAGCAGAGGAGACGTTTACAATGGTTCCACCATTGCCGCCGTATTTGTTTGACATGCGTTTAACAGCCTCACGGCAACACAGAAAATAGCTTGTTACATTGGAATTTAGGAGTTTATTGACTCTTTCCTCGGTAACATTCTCAACACGTATTTGTGGTAATAAAATGCCAGCATTATTTACCATAGCGTCAAGGCGACCGAATTGAGTATCAAGCATCTTGAAAAGTTTCACTACATCTTGTTCTTTTGATACATCTGCCATGACGGCAATCGCTTTTCGACCCAGTTTTTGAATCTGGCTAACTACTTCGTTTGCGGCTGTTTCATTGGACATGTAATTTACACAAATATCAAAGCCATCCGTTGCCAAACGCACTGCAGTGGCTGCACCAATGCTTCTGCTTAATCCTGTTATCAATGCTACTTTATTCACGTTTTTATCCAATTTATCCGTCTTAAATAATAGCTTAAATAATAAGAATTGAACTACATTAGGTGTTATCTGATTCGATTTAACTAATAATCAAGAAAATGTTTAAAAGGTAATAATTATGGCATGTCAATATTTCGCTCCCTGTGATCATGGTGCAAACAGTTTCACCATCGTAATTCCTAAAGTAACTTTTGGTCGTGGTACATTATCCGAAGTTGGTGAGCGTGCGATGGGATTGGGAATGACGCGAGTAGCACTATTTACCGATTCCTATCTGGAAAATGGTCCCTTTGTCGCTAGCGTTAAACAGTCGTTGCAAGATGCGGGATTATCGTTCGCGGTGTTCTCAGATATTCGCATTGAGCCAGATGATGTTTGTGTTGATGATGCCGCACGATTTTTATCTGAAGAC
>Ga0316201_10004104_pt1 | contig 10919 bp, 11 predicted proteins | sample CS6wburrow_MG_FD_204516 | JGI IMG/M metagenome (GOLD analysis project Ga0316201, IMG submission 204516) | Coastal sediment microbial communities from Delaware Bay, Delaware, United States - CS-6 worm burrow | ecosystem: Environmental > Aquatic > Marine > Coastal > Sediment | place: USA... | reverse complement strand
CCAAGGAAACCTCGGACGTGCTCAGCAATGAAGGCTGGCTGCACACCGGTGACATCGGCTTCATGGATGAGCAGGGTTATGTACAAATTGTTGATCGCAAAAAAGACATGATCCTGGTATCGGGCTTTAACGTGTACCCCAACGAAGTCGAAAGCTTCATGGTCGAACACCCGGGCATACTAGAAGTCGGCGTAATTGGCGCACCGGATGAAAAGAGTGGCGAAGTCGTGATGGCAGTAGTCGTCAGAAAAGACCCCAAGATCACAGAAGCCGAATTAAAGACCTACTGCCGCGAAGGCCTCACCAACTACAAGGTACCCAAACATATTATTTTCGCGGATGAATTACCCAAGACCAATGTGGGCAAGATACTGCGGCGTGAATTGCGCGATAAATATATTAATACCTGAGTTTTTAGCCATAGCCTTCACGGAGAAAGAAAAGACTGGTGTATACACCATAAATGCGAGATACCACATCTCGTCCTGGAAGAAGAAGGAGAAGGAAGTGACCCACAATGGCCCATGCGCTCCTATAGCTTTTCCATTTAGGCCCCCTAACGGGAAATTAAGTCATTGATTACATTAAATCGCCATTTGTTATATACCCTAAAAGTCACTTTTAAAAATGACTTTTAGGGGTTCTAATTGTAGTTCCATGGACATTAGGGGAATAAAGCTACATAACTTGTCAACCAAATCTGACAAGAGCGGCTTGAAAAATATGGTAAAAAGCGAAGAGCAAACTCGCTGCGACTCAAGTGTGCTTGGAGACGACAGCGAGTTTGCTCTTCGCTGTTCAACCTACATCAGCCGCACTTTTCAGTTTTTAATGACAAGGATAGTTCATCCGACTAATGCCATAGAACAACTCACTACAGAAGACACCTACAAAACAGGTGCTTCTGAGCTCAGTAGTTAGGGCTATTTAGTTATAATCCAGAGACCATTCCCAATGAATATAATTTTAGTGCTTTTATTGTTTGTCTCAACAGCATCGTCTGCGGAACTCTACGAGCTAAAATATCCTAGCGATTCAATATTTTTAAAAAATATCTGGGTACCTGTACTAAAGATAGATGGTTGGCACCAGGATAAGAAACATACCTTAATGCTTCACTCTAATGTACATGTTCCCGATGGAACCAATTATTTAAATACTACTTCTTTCATTCATGCAAATGCTATTAATAAGAAACAGCATCCTGAATTAATATCCATTTCTGACTTCATCAACATTTATTATAAAGAGTTCTCATCATTACCACCAAATAGTGTAATTAATGAAGTTGATCGCATATATACAGCTGATGGTATGCAACTATTATCGTATACTGTTTTTCCCACATCAGCATTTTCGGTGGCTCATGCTAAGGATGGTCTTTGGCAAAGGGTCACATACGGAGAGGAAGGTAATTTCTATATTGTTTTCACCCTTGTAGCTCGTACTGAAGCAGCATATAAGTCTGCTCTACCAACATATCTACAAAGTTTAAGTAAATACAGCGAGAAGCCCTAACAAGCGGTTCAAGTGCGACGTGAAAAAGCGTCGCGCGCCTCACCCAAATCGTTAGGCACGCATGAGACAAAGAATGGGATACCAAATTACAGAAGCAAAAGTGGACTTAACAATGAGATCACTAACCATTTTCCTCATCGCTCTGCTCGTCGGTTGCGGCACACTTCACGATTCGCACACAGACAATCCCGACAGCTTGTCTGAAGAACAACTCCTGCGCCACGCATACACCAGTGTCGTCGATAGTCTTGAGCGAGATGCGTATATCTATCTTCCCAGAGGATACGATGATGACTCATCTCATAAGTGGCCAGTTATGATCTATCTCCACGGTGATGGTGAGCGCGGTGATGGCAAAGAAGAACTGGATTATGTCATGGGTTATGGTCCGCTATACGAAGCCTGGGTTCAGAAGAAGGACATACCATTTATCCTGATCGTGCCACAGCTTCATATGTTCGGAAGAGATGGTCCAGATGGACCTTCATATATCCGCAACCGTACTAAAGAGGGAATTCCAGGAAGGCTGGAAGAAGGCACACCACCACACAATACAGATATTCCGGCATTACAATACTTCGGACCAATGCAAGGAGCTGTGCCAGATGAATTACCTGACTACACGGATTACCGTAACAAGACCGGCTGGAAGCAAACCGACCCCGATGTCATCAGCATACTGGATTCGATACTGAAGAGGTATAACGCCGATGCTGACCGGGTCTATCTGACAGGCGCGAGCGCAGGCGCTTTCGGCATCTGGTATTACTCCAGCGTCTATCCTGAACGATTCGCTGCACTCTTACCTGTTGTCGGTTATCCATCGATCGAAGAGGCAGAGGCAATCGCCAAAGCGGATATCCCTGTATGGATCTTCTCAGGTGGAAGAGATCCTGCTGTCAAGACGAAGTACTTCTTCGCGGGCATGAACCGGATGGATGAACTCGGCGCGACGATACGATTCACAACCGAACAGGACATGTTCCATGATGTCTGGAACAGGGTGTATGCGGGTGATGATGTTTATAACTGGTTGCTACAATACCCTAAGCGTTAACAGATGAAAAAAAGAGACGGAGAGATTTTATTTTGAACAACCATATTTAGTGGTTATGAAATAATCCCTCCATGCTTTTTTTGCAAATGTTGATAAATACTCATACTGCGCCTGACAAGGCGCTCCAGTCGACGCCAAAAACAGGCGCCGCTGAGCTCAAACGTTAACCCTATAAAAAAGCAATGATAGAAATAGCAGCAATTTTATGTTTTGTAGTCGGATTGATTCACTCAGTATTGGGTGAACGCTACATATTGTTACGCTTATTTCGTAGAGATAATATTCCACATTTATTTGGGAGTGACTATTTCACAAAGGGAACATTACGATTTGTATGGCACATCACTACTTTTGCATGGTGGGGGTTTGGCTATCTATTGTGGCTGATTTCAAGTTCACAGGATATTTCATCTCAAACAGTCCTTTATGTTATTAGTGCAGTATCACTGTTTAGTGGTATATTTTCTTTTGGTTTTACAAAAGGCAAGCATTTAAGTTGGCTTGTTTTTTTGGGTATTGCAGGCATAACTTATTATGCAGCCAAAACCGGCTAACAAATCAATTAATGGCGACCGCATAAAGCGGGGCGCGTTATTTCAAATCTTAGCCGAAAAAGAGGAGTCACACATGATCGAACCAAAAAGCTCTTTTCCCGTATTTACAGTTAAGGATCTTGATGCAGCGAAATCTTTCTACACAGAGAACCTTGGCTTTGATGTTGTCTTTTCGGGTGATTGGTATATCCACCTGGTTTCGAAGTCGGGCGTTCAGGTTGGTTTTCTGTTACCAGATCAACCCACTCAACCACCAATATTTCAAAAACCATACTTTGGTGAAGGCGTTATTTTCAGTCTGGAAGTAGAAGACGCAGATGCCGCTTTTGCTATAGCAAAATCGAAATCACTAAATATCATGCTTGAGATTCGGTCCGAGGATTGGGGACAACGGCACTTTTGTATCCAGGACCCGAACGGGATTAATTTGGACATTGTTCAGTCTTTTGAGCCAACCGAAGAATATAAGAGTGATTACGACTCAGAATAGAAGGCTCACCGATCTCACATGTACGCTAACACTTACAAATAAAAACGATGAAATTCACTGAAATAATATCTAACTGTGGATACGCTATTGAAGCTATCGGGGTCCTTGTTATCGTTATCGGATCCATCATTGCTTCGGTTACATTTATTCGTGCTTTTCGACAGTTACCCGATGGGGTCGCATATCGCACATATCGAAGACAACTAGGTCGCTCAATTATTCTGGGCCTGGAGTTCCTTATTGCAGGGGATATTATTCGGACCGTAATTGTGGCCGACACACTGGAGAATGTCGCCGTACTTGGCCTCATTATATTAATTCGTACTTTTCTAAGCGTGACCCTTCATCTTGAAGTTGAAGGCAGATGGCCATGGCAACGTGAAGAGAAAGATGCAAAATAGAGCAATTAACGGCGCCATGGCTTAGCGAACCGGGATGACATCACTGATGATCTGCCGCAATATGAAAATATGTACCGAATCGAAATTAGCTTTAATCATAATAATCTGCGCATATATATACAAAGTCATAAACTAATTATGCTCACCGCCCGCCGTCACCAGAAACACAGACTACTATCGCTTATATTTGCAACTTTTCTGTTGCCCTTGCCTTCTCCTGTTTCTTATGCAGCAGAGGTACTTGGCTGGGTTGAAAATGTACGCCTCAGTCCGGGCAATATAATTATCAGCGCTAAAATTGACACCGGCGCAGACACATCTTCCCTGCACTGTGATTGTCAGCCGCCGTACGAACACGATGGCAAACAACGCATCCGGTTTTCTACAACAGATTTGCATGGCAAACGCCTGGACTTCGACAAAGCTATCGTACGCACCACAAAAATCAAACGCCATGCCGGCGACTCGCAAACACGCGTTGTAGTGCGCATGGGCATTTGCATCGGCACACAATTTGCGGAAACAGATGTCAGCCTGGTTGATCGCAGTGGTTTTAATTACAGTATGTTGATAGGCCGCAATATTCTGGCCGGACGCTTTGTAGTCGATCCATCACGCCAGCATGTATCTAAACCTGACTGCGCAATCAATATTCAGTAACGGGTTCAAATGAAATATGTTTTACTGCCTACACAACCGAAATAAATATCCTGCCCGCATGATTTGTTATCAAAGCTTTGTTCAGGATCATGAAAATCTGCGGCAATACTGTTATAGTTTGTGCTTTGCGCCATCATGACAGCAGACAAATCCAACAATTCATTTGAAACCACGGGCAAGCTCAAGCTTGCCCTGTTTAGTATTCATGGCCTGATTCGGGGCAACCAGCTCGAACTCGGGCGCGATGCCGATACCGGCGGCCAGATCCTGTACGTACTCGAACTTGCCCACGCATTATCCCGGCACCCCGATATCGAGCGCGTCGATTTATTCACGCGCCGCATTATCGATGCATCGGTTGGCCCTGATTACGCCAGGCCGATAGAAGAACTTTCGGATAAATTGCGCATCGTGCGTATTACTGCCGGTCCCGATGAGTACATCCCCAAGGAACAGCTCTGGGACCACCTCGATGGCTTTGCCGATAATGTTGACAGCTTCTTCAGGCAGATCGGTGAATTGCCCGACATTATCCACACCCATTATGCCGATGCGGGTTATGTCGGCGCGCACCTCGCCAATTTACTCGGCATCCCCATGGTCCACACCGGGCATTCTCTCGGCCGGGTAAAACGCAGTCGCCTGCTGGCCAGTGGGCTCACCACGCAGGATATTGAAGAGCGCTACAACATGTCTCGCCGGATTGAAGCCGAAGAAACTGCGCTCGCCACTGCTGAACGCGTTATCACCAGTACCTACCAGGAAATTTCCGAGCAATATGAACTGTATGATCACTACCAGCCGGACCAGATGCGGGTGGTACCGCCCGGCACCGATCTTAAGCAGTTCATGCCACCGGTCGGTGACGAATTAAACTCGGATTTTTACGCCGAAATGGTGCGGCATTTAAGCCAGCATGATAAACCCATTATCCTCGCACTATCGCGACCTGATAAACGCAAGAACATAGTTGCACTGATTGATGCGTACGGGCAGTCGCCAGCATTACAGTCGTTGGCCAACCTGATGATTGTCGCCGGCAATCGTGATGACATTGATGACCTCGACAGTGGTGCCCAGGAAGTGTTTCACGAATTACTCGTGGCGATTGATCGCTATGATATATACGGCAAAGTCGCCCTGCCGAAACACCATCAGCGCGACCAGGTCCCATTGATCTATTGCATCACCGCTGCCAGCGGTGGCGTGTTCGTCAACCCTGCGCTCACCGAACCCTTCGGCCTGACCCTTATTGAAGCCGCAGCCTCGGGCCTGCCGGTGGTGGCGACCGAAGATGGCGGGCCGCGGGATATTATTGGCAATTGTCACAACGGAATTTTGATCGACCCGCTCGAACCTGACAGCATTAGTGACGCGCTATTACAACTGCTCACTGACCAAACGCTGTGGCAACAATATGCGAGCAAGGGATTAACAGGCGTGCGCGAACATTACTCCTGGGATGCACACGCCAACGTGTATCTGCAGGTAGTCACCCCGATTGCACAACACGCCGAGCAGCTGGTGCGCAAACCTGTTCAGCGCCGTACCGAACTGTATCGTGATCGCGCGATTGTCAGTGACCTCGATCAAAACCTGGTAGGCAATAACCAGTCACTACAAAAGCTTGTCAACGTTTTGCGCCAGCATCGCAACAGCACGCTGTTTTCTATTGCGACCGGCCGCAGGCTCGACTCGGCATTAAAGTTGATGAAAAAACACGCAATTACCGAGCCCGATATATTAATCACCAGCGGCGGCACAGAAATTTATTATGCGCCGAAACTCACAGCCGATGTCAGCTGGGCACGTCATATTGATTACCAGTGGTCACCACAAACCATAAAATTAATCCTCAACGATTACCCGGGTTTAAAACTGCAACCCAAAATAGAACAAAGCCGGTTCAAACTGAGTTATTACATTGACCCCGAGATTGCAGACCTGGATGACATCAAGCGCCTGTTTCACCAGGAAGAACAATCAGTACACGTCCACATAGCCTTTGGCCAGTATCTTGATATTCTGCCATTGCGCGCGTCCAAGGGCATGGCCTTACGTTATGTTGCCGATCGCTGGCGCCTTCCGCTGGAACGCATTTTTGTCGCCGGCGGCTCGGGCGCCGATGAAGACATGATGCGTGGCAATACCCTGGCCGCCGTAGTTGCCAACCGGCATAACGAAGAACTGTCACAGCTCACTGATATCGAGCGCATCTATTTTTCCCGTAGGCCTTATGCTGAAGGCATCCTTGAAGCACTTGCGTATTACGATTTTTTTGACAGCTGCAAGGATCCAGACGAAACAAAGCAGTCACATGCCTCGAGATAAATTATTGTTGTGCACTGACATGGACAGGACCGTGATACCCAATGGTTCACAGGCCGAATCGCCCGACGCGCGTGAACGCTTTGCACAATTGTGTGATTTGCCCCAGGTGACCCTGGTCTACGTCACCGGTCGCCACCAGGCGCTGATCAAACAGGCGATCGCAGACTACCAGTTGCCCGAAGCCGATTATGCAATCACCGACGTGGGCACAATAATTTATCATATTAAAAACGGCACATGGCACCAACTTCAAAGCTGGCATGACGAAATAGACCACGCCTGGAACGGCTACAGCCATGAACAGATCAAACAGCTGTTGGCAGACATTAAAGAGTTAAGCCTGCAGGAAACAGAAAAACAGAATACCCATAAGCTCAGTTATTATTTGCCACTACAACACGACAGTGACGACGTGATGTCTCGCGCAGACATCCTGTTGCGAAACCGGGGCATTGCCGCGAGCCTGATATGGAGCATTGATGAGGCCGCCAATACAGGCTTGCTGGATGTGCTGCCACAAAACGCCACCAAGCTGCACGCCATTGAATTTTTGCAGCAACAGCTGGGCTACACGCTTGACGAAGTGATTTTTGCCGGCGATAGTGGTAACGACATGCCGGTGCTCACCAGCCCGGTGCATTCAGTACTGGTCGCCAATGCCAGTGACGATGTCAGGCAAACTGCACTGCGTATTGCAAAGCATAATGGTCATGCAGATGCACTTTACCTGGCGAACACAGACGCATTGAACATGAATGGCAATTATTCTGCAGGCGTGCTCCAGGGCATCTGGCATTTTGTACCTGGCTACCGCGACATTTTATAAAACCTGGACAGACTAAAAAACCACCATGAGCCCATCTCCGAATATCTGTATTTTTGGCGAAGTCCTGTTTGACTGTTTTCCCGGCGGAGAACAGGTTCTCGGCGGCGCGCCGTTTAACGTCGCCTGGCATTTGCATGCGCTGGGCGATCAACCGCGTTTTATATCGCGTGTCGGTGATGATGCGCTGGGTAAAAAGATTCTTGACAGCATGCGCGACTGGGGCATGGATACCACCAGTATGCAGATTGATCCGGTGCATCAGACCGGGCGTGTCGATATCGAAGTGATCGACCACGAACCCCACTATACGATTACCCCGGATTGCGCTTACGACTTCATAGATAGCGCGTCTATTGCCAACCCGGACAATTGTGGCGTGCTGTACCATGGTAGCCTGGGATTACGCAACACGGTCTCGCGCAAGGCCCTGGAAAAACTGGCACATAATTCCAGCACAGGTATTTTTCTTGATGTTAATTTACGCTCGCCGTGGTGGCAGCCAGACGAAGTACACCACTGGCTGGGCCAGTCCCGCTGGGCCAAGCTGAACCATGACGAGCTGCGCCTGCTGGGCTTTGACTCGGGCAATCTCGAAAACGATATCGCCCACCTGCAGTCCCGGTTCGAGCTGGACCATGTCATACTCACGCGCGCAGAACAGGGCGCTATTGTGCGCGCAACTACCGGTGAACTGCATAACATCACCCCGGAAAAAATCACGAATTTTGTCGATGCAGTCGGCGCCGGCGATGCGTTTACAGCAGTCTATATCCACGGACTGGTGTCCGGCTGGCCTATTGCTGATACTTTACGCATAGCGCAAGGTTTTGCCAGCAAGGTCATCGGGCTGCGCGGCGCCACTACAACAGATCGCGGTTTTTACCGTGATTTCATTGACCCGAACAAATAAGCCCGCTATTTATCCAGTAACGGTAACGACATTTATCCTGAAAACGGAACACGATCGCAATCATGTACGAACAAGTATCACACTCTTTATTAAATGACATTCTCAATGGTTTGAAATCCGAAATCGCAAACCATGACCTGCGTCATTTTTACACCCGCCTTGGCGCCAATTATTATGCGATCCATTCATTGTTCGAACGCCTGTATGGCAACCGGGATGATTTTAACAAGCAGTCGCAACGCCTGGTCGAAACCATGGCACGGCAATACATCAAGCGTAATGACAAACTCAGGCAGCTCGATATTGAACGTGAATACGATTACAACTGGTTCCTCAGCCAGAAATGGGTAGGCATGGCGCTTTACAGTAATGGCTTCGCCGGGAATCTCAAGGGCGTCAACAGCCGGCTGAATTATTTCCAGGAGCTCGGCGTCAACATGGTACACATCATGCCGATCCTGAAGTGCCCGGAAGGAAATAGCGACGGCGGTTACGCGGTAAGCGACTTCCGCGAGATAGATCCTCGTATAGGCACTATGGAAGAACTCAACAAGCTCGCAGACGATATGCACGAGCGCGAAATCATCCTGGTACTCGACGTGGTGCTCAACCATACCTCGGATGAACACGCCTGGGCACAAAAAGCGCGCGCCGGTGACCCGGTTTACCAGGACTACTTTTACACGTTTGAAACACGCAATGTCCCCGACATGTTCGAACAGAGCATGCCCGAAGTCTTCCCTGAAACCTCGCCGGGCAATTTTACCTGGGATGAGGAAATGGGCCGCTGGGTAATGACTGTATTCAACAACTACCAGTGGGACCTGAACTACAGCAACCCCGATGTCTTTATTGAAATGCTGGATATTATTCTCTACTGGGCCAACCAGGGTGCTGATGTCTTGCGCCTCGACGCGGTCGCTTTTTTGTGGAAAAAAATCGGCAGCACCTGTCAGAACGAACGCGAAGCGCACCTGATACTGCAACTGCTGAAAGACTGCTGCCAGGTCACTGCACCCGGCGTGCTGTTCATCGCGGAAGCAATCGTTGCGCCCGTTGAAGTCATCAAGTATTTCGGTGAAGACGCTGTGATCGCCAAGGAATGTGAAATTGCCTACAACGCGACCTTTATGGCATTGTTGTGGGATGCCAATGCCACCAAGAATACAAAGCTGCTAACCCAGGGAATTAAAAACCTGCCGGTCAAACTTGATCGCGCCACCTGGCTCAACTATATACGCTGCCACGATGATATCGGGCTGGGTTTTGATGACCGGGACATTGTACTTGCCGGCTACAACCCTGCCAGCCACCGCAAGTTCCTGTTCGAATATTTCATCGGCAAATACGATGAGTCGTATGCACGCGGCCTGCCTTTCGGCCAGAATGAAAAAACCGGCGACGCGCGCATATCAGGATCACTCGCCTCTCTCGCCGGTTTGCAATACGCGCTGGAAACCGGCAACCAGCAGGCCACGCAGGATGCGATCAAAGGAATTTTATTACTGCACAGCATGATCCTGTCATTCGGCGGGCTCCCGCTGCTCTACTACGGTGACGAGATCGGCACAATTAATGATTGCGGTTATCTTCAGGACCCGTTCAAAATGAAAGACACCCGCTGGGTGCACCGCCCGGTCATCGACTGGGACGTTGCCGCGCTCAGACACACACCGGGGACAGTGCAATATGAAATATTCAGTGAATTAAAAAGAATGATTGCAGTACGCAAGGAGATCGAAGTGTTCGCTGACTTCAACAATCGCGAACTCATCGAAGTGAAAAATCCACACCTGTTCGTGTTCGGCCGCTATGACCTGACAAAATACGGTGAACGCGTATTAGTGGTGGCCAATTTTGACAACAAGCCCCAACATCTCGAACTGGATGATGTACAGACATGGGTCGGACCACAACCCGGCCACCTGATCGACCTCAACACCGGCCGCAGCCCCGACATATTCAAAAACGCACTGGTAATCCCGAGCCTGAGTTTTTACTGGTTGTCTGAGAAGTAAAAGATTTGCCACAGAGATCACTATGGTGAATGATCAAAAGCTTAGAAGCGAAACCACAGAGGCACAGAGTACACAGAGGAAAAGAAAATATTACTGTTAAAAGCGATTAACTATAACGATAACAACGTTTTTGATTTTAACAATTAAACTGTTT
>Ga0316201_10004103_pt1 | contig 10921 bp, 9 predicted proteins | sample CS6wburrow_MG_FD_204516 | JGI IMG/M metagenome (GOLD analysis project Ga0316201, IMG submission 204516) | Coastal sediment microbial communities from Delaware Bay, Delaware, United States - CS-6 worm burrow | ecosystem: Environmental > Aquatic > Marine > Coastal > Sediment | place: USA: Delaware... | reverse complement strand
CAATTTCCTGGGCCTCGGCGTAGTCGAGTTTTTTCAGCAGGCGCGCGCCGGGGACGCGATGGGGGTCGGCGCTGTACATGCCATCGACATCGGTCCAGATTTCCACACGGCATGCGCCCACCAGCGCCGCCATGTAGCTTGCCGAGGTGTCCGAGCCGCCGCGACCGAGTACCACGGTGTCGCCCTGGTCGTCGGTAGCGATGAAGCCCTGGGTTACGAACGCAGCGGCGCCGGTAAAGCGTTCGCGCAGCCCATCGTCCGGTGCAAAGTTACAATTGGCGTTCAGGTAATGCGCGGTCGCGTCAAACTCTGTGCTGTCGCTGGCGCGTAGCACCTGGCGGGCATCGACGGTCGCTACGTCGAGGCCCGACTGCTGCAAGAACGCGTGACCGATACGCGAGGCCATCAGTTCGCCGAGCGCCAGTACCCGCGCGCGCTGCCGCGGGCTCGCCTCGCCGATCAGAGCGATGCCCGCACTGAGCTTGTGCAGCAGTTCGAGGTCGGCGGCGATGAGCGCTCCACCGGCAACGCCCAGATCGGCCGCCAGCGCGGTGTGCTGTGATTCAATGGCGGCGACCTGTTCATGGTGGGCGTCGCCGGTCGCGCTTTCGAGCACGGCTTCTAGCGCGTTGGACACACCCGCCAGTGCGGAATGCACCACGATGGGAGTCTCGCCGTCGTCGATCGCCGCTTGAATGCGGCGAGCGATGGTCCGCCAGCCGTCGGCCGTCGCCACGCTGGTGCCGCCGTATTTGAATACTACGTAGCGCATGCGATCTATCTGTCCTGCTTAAACGTCACGCGAGCGTGGCGGGACTTATTGTGCGGCCAGCCACTCGTCGTCCGATCCGTCCGGCAGTTCCACGTATGGATACGCGCTCAGGTAGCGGTCGCCGGCGTCGGGCAGCATGGCCAGGACCGTGCTGCCGGGGGGCGCACGATCGGCGACCTTGAGCGCCGCCGCTACCGTCGAGCCGCCCGAGATGCCGCTGAAAATACCTTCCGATTGCGCCAGGTGAAACGCACAGTCGCGGCCTTCTTCCTCGGTCACGGGGACCAGTTCGTCGTAAATGTCGCGATCGAGCACCTTGGGAATGAAGTCCGGCGTCCAGCCCTGGATCTTGTGTGGGTGCCATTCCTTGCCATCGAGTAACCCGGCCTGCGCCGGTTCCGTGCACACGACCTTCACGTCGGGCCGTGCCGACTTGATCGTGCGACCGGCGCCGCTCATGGTGCCGCCGGTGCCCCAGCCCGTAACCCAGTAGTCCAGCCGCCGGTTGGCGAAGTCGCGCAGGATCTCAGGGCCGGTGGTGTTGGCGTGGTAGGCCGGGTTGGCCGGATTTTCGAATTGTCGCGACAGGAACCAGCCGTGCTCTGCCGCCAGTTCCCGGGCTTTTTCTACCATGCCGGTGCCGCGTAAGGCTGCCGGCGTCAGGATGACCTTGGCGCCGAGCGCACGCATGACCTTGCGACGCTCCAGGGAAAAGGACTCGGCCATAACGGCGACGAACGGATAGCCGCGCGCCGCACAGACCATGGCCAGCGCAATGCCGGTGTTGCCCGAGGTGGCTTCGATCACGGTCTGGCCCGGTTTGAGCGTGCCGTTTTCTTCGGCGTCGCTGATGATCGCGTAGGCCAGGCGATCCTTGACCGACGACATGGGGTTGAACGCCTCAACCTTGACGAATATGTCGATGTTGTCCGGTCCCGTGCGATGCAGTCGTACGACGGGCGTGTTGCCGATCGTGTCCAGGATGCTGTCGTAAATCATGATGTGTTCCGTTCAATCAAGTGAGTGAGTGGTGCGGGTTCCATCGGCGCGCCTGACCCGTGGCGTGATCTCGATGGCGCAGTCCAACGCCTTGAGATTAGCACCTAAACAGCTAATTTATCGACTGTAAGCGATAGCCTCGACGCCACGGCGCACAGCGTCGCCAAGGCGAATCGCCGGCACGAATTGTATTGGGGTACATGCGTCACGCGCCCTGAAGTGGTAAAACAGAGCGCCCGGCGTCGCCGTCATCAAAGTCTATTGGGAGAACCATGACCACGAGCGAGAGTTCACTGACCGTCCATCCCGCCCTGCGTGCGTTTGTCGAGGACGAGCTGCTGCCCGATCTTGCTATCGGCGCTGACCATTTCTGGGACGAGTGCGCGAAGATTGTGGCCCAGCTCACGCCGATCAACCGCGCCTTGCTGCAACGACGCGATGAAATGCAGCAACAGATCGATACCTGGCACCTCGAGCACGCCGAACAACCCGTGGATGGGCAGGCCTACCGGCAGTTTCTCGGGCAAATCGGTTACCTCGTGGACGAACCGGGCGACGGCCCCATCCAAACGCAAAACGTCGATCCGGAAATTGCCGGCGTGGCGGGGCCGCAGCTCGTTGTGCCGGTCAGTAATCCGCGCTTCGCGCTCAACGCTGCCAACGCCCGCTGGGGCAGCCTTTACGATGCGCTTTATGGCACAGACGTCATCGACAGCGAAGACGGCCGCGCTGCGGGTGCGCAGTACAATCCCGTGCGTGGCGCGGCCGTGGTCGGCTACGCCCAGGCGTTCCTGGATCGTTCGTTCCCGCTCGCGCGCGGATCGCACGCGGACGTCACTTCCTATGCGGTGGACCGAAGCGCCGATGGTTCACAGTTGAGCGTGGCACTGGCCGACGGTTCGACGACGACATTGGCCGACGCCAACCAGTTCGCCGGTTTCTCGGCACAAGATGGCAAGACCACGGTGCTGCTGCGCCATCATGGGCTGCACGTCGAGTTATGCATGGACCCCGACCATCCGATCGGTCGGTCGTCGCCCGCGGGGCTGTGCGATGTGATCATGGAGTCGGCGCTGACCACGATCCAGGACTGTGAGGATTCCGTGGCGGCGGTCGACGCCCAGGACAAGGTAGAGGTGTACCGCAACTGGCTGGGCCTGATGCGCGGCCGGCTCGAGGCCAGCTTCAGCAAGGCCGGGCGCGACATGACGCGACGCCTGGCCCGTGATCGGCATTACACGTCGCCCGACGGCGAGCCGCTGGTGTTACCGGGCCGCTCTTTGATGCTGGTGCGCAACGTCGGCCACCTGATGACCACCGACGCGGTGCGCGACGCCAACGGCGACGAGGTGTTCGAGGGCATCCTCGATGCGATCGTCACCACCACCTGCGCGTTGTACGACCTGCGTCGGCTTGGCGAGCTGAGCAACAGCCGCCACGGCAGTGTCTACATCGTCAAGCCCAAGATGCACGGCCCGGACGAAGTGGCCTTCGCCGACACGCTCTTTGCGCGAGTCGAGGACATGCTTGATCTCGATCGCAACACGGTCAAGATCGGCGTGATGGACGAGGAGCGTCGCACGACGGTCAACCTGGCGGCCTGCATCCGTCGCGTGCGCGACCGCCTCGTCTTTATCAACACCGGGTTTCTGGACCGCACCGGCGACGAGATCCATACCAGCATGCGCGCCGGCGCCATGCCGCCCAAGGATGCGATCAAATCCCAGCGCTGGATCCTGGCCTATGAAGACTGGAACGTCGACGTCGGTCTGCGTTGCGGACTGCCCGGGCGGGCACAGATCGGCAAGGGCATGTGGCCCAAGCCCGATGAGATGCGGCAAATGGTTGAGACCAAGGTTGCGCACCCCATGGCCGGCGCGAACTGCGCCTGGGTTCCGTCACCGACGGCGGCCACCCTGCACGCCATGCACTACCACGAGGTGGATGTGTTTGCGCGCCAGCGAGAGCTGGCGTCGCGCACGCCCGCGCGGCTCGACGACCTGCTGACATTGCCTTGCGCCAGCGTCGCCTCGCTGTCTGCGCGAGACAAGCAAAACGAGCTGGACAACAACGCCCAGGGCATCCTCGGCTACGTCGTGCGCTGGATCGATCAGGGCGTCGGCTGCTCCAAGGTGCCGGACATCAACAATGTCGGGCTGATGGAGGACCGGGCGACACTGCGCATTTCCAGCCAGCTGCTGGCCAACTGGTTGCAACATGGCGTGTGCACCGAGGCCGAGGTGATCGACACCTTCAAGCGGATGGCGGCGGTGGTCGACGCGCAGAACGCCGGGGATGCGTCGTACACGAACATGGCGCCGAATTTTGACGACTCGCTGGCGTTTCGTGCCGCGTGCGACCTGGTGCTCAAGGGTGGGGCGCAGCCAAACGGCTACACCGAGCCCCTGCTGCACGCCTATCGCAAGCAACGCAAGGCACAGCTCGCCTCCGCCTGATCGCGGTGGTGCGTACGGCGAACACGCCCCGGCGATCCACGCTACACTTGAACGACGGATGGTGCGCGAAGGGGCACGGCAGGGCGAAGAGGACACGGGGCATCGCTTTTGATTTACATGGTGATTGAACATTTCCGCGACGGCGCCGCCCGGGCCGCATACGAGCGAGCCATGCGCGACGGTCGCGGATTGCCCGAGGGCCTCGAGTACATCGACAGCTGGGTCGATCTCGAATACTCCCGCTGCTTCCAGCTCATGCGCACCGAGAACCAGGATCTGCTCTCCCTGTGGCAGGAAGGCTGGACCGACCTGATCCGTTTCGAGGTGATTCCCGTGCAGACGTCCCAGGAAGCTTATCAACACTTCGGTCGCGGCGGACGTCGCTAGGCGGGCGTGCATCATCATTTAATGTCGTCATGCACGATGTTGGTCAAATCGCGGGCGCCGTCATTAGCGCGGCAATAAGAACTCAAGCTCTTGCGAGGCGATCGCCATCATCTGGTCGATCACGTCCGTGCGGTCGGGCTCGACATGCCGGCCATCGGTCCAGCGTAGTCGCTTTGGCTCACCGGCGGCGGCGAACAGCGCCTCGGTCTGGCCGGCCGGCGTGCGCTCGTCGTCACGCGCACCGATGATCAGCACCGGCCGCGGCGCGATCTGCGCCACGTTGGCCGCCGTGTCGAACGTCGGTCCGTAAGCCAGCCAGTAAAGAAGCGTGCCCAGCGGCCCGTGCGCGGCCGGCGTCTCCACACGCCGCGCGACCTGGGCCGTGAGCCAAATTTCGTTGTCGGCCGCGCCATGGACCAGTATCACGCCGTCGATGCGTGGATCGCGCGCGGCCGCTTTCGCGGCAAACGGCACGCCGAGGCTCGCGCCGATCAGCACCGTGCCGCCGTGCGCCCATGTCTGCCGCTCCAGCCAGTCGAGGGCCAGCGCCACGGCCGGCGGCGTATCCACAAAGGCACGTCGCGCTGGCGGCAGTGCGCTGAAAGTCTGAGCAAGCCCGCGCACCCGCTCGGGCCCGGCGTAGGGGTAGTCCAGCGCCACCACCGCGAAGCCGCTCACATCGCCAAACAGGTCCACGGCGTCACGCCCCGTTCGATGGCCGCCGAGGATCATCAGCACGGGTATCGGGCCGACCTCGGTGTCGTCGCGCAGCACACGCAGCGACACCGCCAGGCCCGAGTCGCTGTGCACAGTGAGGTAGTCGGAACGTTGCGTACCGCGCTGCGTCGTGTCGTCGATCGACACGCCGGTAAGGGCGCCGTGGCGTGCGCTGAAATGGTCGTCCAGCGGCCTGTGCGCATCCCAGCGAAGCCACGCCAGCGCGACGACCAGCGCCAGGATGCTCAACGCGGCAAGTGCCAAAAGGCCTCGCAATGCTATTCGGACCATGCTTCATCCATCATCAATTCCATAGTGCAATTCTTGCCCCCGTGCCACGCCTGTCAAGCGCGATGCAGGGCGCCGCGCCGGCCGCGGCGACCGATGCGCACCGCCCCTGGCGGCGTTCTGGCCGGTGGTTTGCGATGCCCGGGGCCCCAATGGGATACTTGCGGGCCAATATCCAGTTGAGGAAGTGTGGTCATGAAAGCAAGTTTACCGGCAAGCGTACTGTTAATGATGTGGGTACTTGGCGCCGCGCAGGTGAGTGCGGGCGACGTGATCCGTCTTTCCGAACCGGTCGCGCAAACCGCCACCCATGAGACGTTCGGCGCCATGATGCCCGCGGGCGACGCGTCGCACACGCTTGGCGAGCTGGTCGCCGATGCCGAGCGTTACCTCGACCAGGACGTTGTCGTGACCACGCGCATAGCGAAGGTATGCCAGAAGAAGGGCTGTTTCTTCGTCGCGACCGACGGCGCGACCAGCGCGCGCGTCACGTTCAAGGATTACGGTTTCTTTATTCCCACCGACTCGGGCGGCAAGACGGTAGCGCTGGCCGGCAAGTTTGGCCGCAAGGCATTGAGCAAGGCCGATGCGCAGCACTACGCGCGGGATCTCGGCGAGTCGGCGCCAAACGCGGCGAAGTTCGAGTACGTGATCGTGGCCACGTCGATCAGCATCCCCAGGGAGGGCTAGGGCACCGGGCGCCGAACCTTTCGTTACAATCGCGCGGCTGCCGGCCGGTACAATTTGCCGGCGATACCAAATTATCATCCCTGGAGTCCAAACATGCGTTCATTCATTCTTATTGCCCTCGCGCTGACAGCCACGTCGTCTTTTGCCTGCGACAGCAAGCTGCTCGACCAGGATTTCCGCCGCCTGGCGTCAGAAGACTCGGTCAATCTGTGCGATGCCTACGCCGGCAAGGTTGTGCTGGTCGTCAACACGGCGTCCAAGTGCGGCAACACGCCGCAGTACGAGGGCCTCGAAAAGCTGTACGAGGAGTACGGTGAAGACGGGCTGGTAGTGCTGGGTTTCCCGTCCAACGACTTTTTCGGCCAGGAGCCGGGCACCGAGGAAGAGGTCAAGGAATTCTGTCGCCTGACTTACGGCATCAAGTTTCCGATGTTCGAAAAGACCACGGTCAAGGACGAGGGCGCGCACCCGTTCTTCCAGCAGTTGGCGGCCGAGTCGGGCACGTTTCCGACATGGAACTTCCACAAGTTCCTGATCGGCCGTGACGGTAAGCTGGTGGCACAGTTCAGCCCCCGCACCCAACCTGACGACGCCAAGATTGTGGCAGCCATCAAGGGCGCGCTGGACCAGTCCTAGTGCTCAAACGCTGGCTGGGTCAAATTTCTGATGCGCTGGCGTCGCCAGGGGCGGGCGGCGACAGCGACCCGGCCACTCGTGAGCATGCCCTGCGCATGGCCACGGCTGCGCTGATGGTGGACGTGGCCCGGGCGGATCACGACTTCGACGATGCCGAGCTTCAGGTCATGCTGCGCCTGATGGGCTCGCGTTTCGGGCTATCCGACGACGAGACGCGTGCTTTGGCCGAGGACGCCGGCGACGCGGCCGAGCAAGCTGTCTCCGCTTACGAATTCACGCAGCAATTACACGAACATATGAGCGACGACGACAAAGCCGGCGTGGTGGCGCTGTTGTGGCAGGTAGCGTACGCCGACGGCCGACTCGACAAGTACGAAAACTCGCTGGTGCTGAAAATCAGCGACCTGCTGTTCGTGCCCCGCGGCCGGGTGATGCGACTCAAGCACGACGCGGCCGTGGCGGCCAAGGTGGCGCCACCAAGCGACAAACTCGGCGCGACCTGATCCTTGCAACGCGCGCGCCGCGGCCGAAAAAAACCGTTGTCCGCGCCCGCTTTGGGCAACTCGTCCGCGCCGCCTTTGCTTTGTGGCCCGCACGCGCGACACTAGCGGGCATGAATACGTTTCAACATTTTATCGACGGGCGCTATCTGGCGTCTGCGTCAGGTAATACGTTCGACAATCGCGACCCGGTCGATCATAGCCTCATCGGCCAGATCTGCGAGGGTGGCCGTGAGGAAGTCGATGCCGCGGTGGCCGCGGCCCGCCGTGCGCTGGCCGGACCTTGGGGCAAGATGCCCGCGGCTGAGCGGGCCGATCTGCTGCGTGCGGTTGCGCAGCGCATGGACGCGCGCGCCGAAGATCTGCTCGGGGCGGAGTGCCGCGATACCGGTAAGCCGCGCCGCGAGGCCGCGGCGCTCGACATCCCGCGCGGTGCGGGCAATTTCCGCGCCTTTGCCGATCTTTTCCTGCGCCATGCCGACGAGGTTTTTCACCTCGACACCGCGGACGGCGCCGGCGCCATCAATCTCGGCCAGCGCCGACCCAAGGGCGTTATCGCGGTGATCTGCCCGTGGAACCTGCCGCTGCTTTTGATGACGTTCAAGGTGGCGCCCGCCCTTGCCTGCGGCAACACGGTTGTGGTCAAGCCGTCGGAGGAGACGCCGGCCACGGCCACGCTGCTCGGTCAGATCATGAACGACTGCGGTGTGCCGCCGGGCGTGTTCAACGTCGTGCACGGTTTGGGCCCGGATTCGGCGGGTGAATTTCTCTCCAGCCATGCCGGTATCGACGCGATCACCTTCACCGGCGAAACGCGCACGGGCGAGGTCATCATGCGCGCCGCGTCGGTTGGGCTGCGCAACGTATCCATGGAGTGCGGTGGCAAGAACCCCGCTATCGTGTTCGCCGACTGCGACCTGGAACAGGCGGTGGCCGGGACGATGCGCTCGGCGTTCGCCAACAGCGGACAGGTCTGCCTGGGCACCGAACGGGTGTACGTCGAGCGCCCGGTGTTCGATGAATTCGTGGCGCGGCTGACCCTGGCCGCGTCCGGCTTGCAGTGCGGTCGCCCGGACGACCCCGACACCAATTTCGGCCCGCTGATCAGCCTGGCACATCGCGACAAGGTGCTGTCGTACTACGACCTCGCGCGGGAGGAGGGCGCGCGCGTCGAATGCGGCGGCGGCGTGCCCTACGTGCCCGACGACCTCAAAAACGGTGCATGGGTTGAGCCGACCATCTGGACCGGCCTGGCCGACGACGCCCGCGTGGTGACCGAAGAGATTTTCGGCCCCTGTTGCCACATCCGGCCGTTTGACGATGAGGCTGACGTCATTGCCCTTGCCAACGACACGCGTTATGGACTGGCCGCGGCGGTGTGGACCCGCGACGTCTCGCGCGCGCTGCGCGTGACCGCTGCGCTCAACGTGGGGCTGGCTTGGGTCAACTCCTGGTACCTGCGGGACCTGCGCACCGCGTTTGGCGGCGCCGGCCAGTCGGGTATCGGCCGCGAAGGCGGCGTCCACGGGCTTGAGTTCTACACTGAATTGAAGAACGTCTGCATCAAGCTGTAGCCAGATTGGTCCTGCGCGCTGCCGCCAGGGCGCCTACTTGATCTGCTGGTAGGCCTCCAGCGCGCGCTCGCGCGTTGCCTTCAGATCAACAATGGCGCGAGGGTAGGTCTTGCCCAGCGTGATCCCGGCGCTGGCCAGTACGTCGGCGGGCGCCGACGTGGGATCGTGAATGTACTTTTTCGGCAACGCGCCGATCTCGGGCACCCAGCGCCGCAGGTAGACGCCGTCGGGGTCGAATTTCGCGGACTGGGTGACGGGGTTGAAGATGCGAAAATAGGGCGCGGCGTCGGCGCCGCTGCCGGCCACCCACTGCCAGCCGGCGGCGTTACTGGCCAGGTCCGCATCCACCAGCGTATCCCAGAACCAGTCCTCGCCGTCGCGCCAGTGCACCAGCAGGTTCTTGACCAGCAGCGACGCGACGATCATGCGCACGCGGTTGTGCATCCAGCCGCTGTGCCAGAGTTGGCGCATGCCCGCGTCAACGATGGGAATGCCGGTGCGGCCTTGCTGCCATGCTCGCAGCGCCTTTTTGTCACGGCGCCAGGCAAACTTGCCGAACTGCTCGCGAAATGGCGCCGAGGGCAGCGTTGGCCAGTGGTGCAGAAGGTGATAGGAAAACTCACGCCAGCCAATTTCGCTCAAAAAGGTGGCAACGTCGGGCTTGTCTGCGCCCGCGCAAGCGGTCATCACCGCGTGCCACACCTGGCGTGGCGAGACTTCACCGAAATGCAGGTGCGGCGACAGCATCGAGGTGCCGTGTTCGGCGGGGCGATCGCGCCCGTGTGAATAGTTGTTGATCGGTCCGTCAACGAATTGCTCAACGCGTTGCCACGCGCCGTCTTCGCCGGGTGTCCAGGTCTCGCGTAGCCCGTGCGCCCAGTCCGGCGAGGTCGGCAGCAATTCGAGGTCGTCCAGCGAGAGCGAGGCGATATCCTTAGCGCAGAACGTCACTTCGTCAGGAGCGCCAACCGGCTTCCCCGGCGGTGCCTTTTTGCGGCAGGATTTCCAGAATGGAGTAAACACCTTGTACGGACTGTCGCTGAGCGTGCGCACGCTCTCGGGTTCGAACAACAGGTAGCCGCGAAAACGGCGCGTCTCGATGTCGCTGTCGTCGAGCGCGTCGTGCAGGGACCGCTCGGCCTCCGCAAACCATGGCTCGTAGCCACGCGACCAGTAGACACTTTGCGCGTTGGTCTGCGTAACAAGCTCAACCAGCGCGTCGTGCCACGGACCCGCGCGCAGCACCAGCTTGCCGCCGAGACGTTCGATGTCTCGCGCGAGGCTGTGTAATGAGTGGTGCAGCCACCAGCGGCTGGCGCCGCCGGCGCGCCAGGGCCCCGGGCCATGGTCGTCGTGCACGTAGCAGGCGACGATCGGATTGCCCGATTCGATCGCGGCACGCCAGCCGCGATTGTCGGCCAGGCGCAGATCGTTGCGAAAACAAAATACGATCGGTCGTGCGCTCAAGACAATCTCCGGACCGCGGGAAAGGACGGGCAGGTTATCATGGCGTCGAATCGTGCCGCAAAATCCGCCGGTTGCGGCATCGTTCGCAAGTTGAATCCGCCGCGCAGGCCAAACCGATGAGCCAGACATGACAGAAAAAACCTTGCGCCTGGTGCTTGGCGACCAGCTCAGCGCCTCGTTGAGCGCCCTCGACGACCTCGACAAAGACAGCGATACGGTACTCATGATGGAGGTGACCGACGAGGGACGCTATGTGCCTCATCACCCGAAGAAGATTGCTTTCGTGTTGTCGGCGATGCGGCATTTTGGCAAGCAGCTGACGGCTGATGGCGTGCGGGTCGACTACATCGCGCTCGAGGGCAAACGCAGTCGCGGCAGTTTCACCAAAACACTGGCCGGCGTCGTCAGTGATGGCGGTTTCGACCGCATTGTGGT
>Ga0316201_10004102_pt1 | contig 10922 bp, 13 predicted proteins | sample CS6wburrow_MG_FD_204516 | JGI IMG/M metagenome (GOLD analysis project Ga0316201, IMG submission 204516) | Coastal sediment microbial communities from Delaware Bay, Delaware, United States - CS-6 worm burrow | ecosystem: Environmental > Aquatic > Marine > Coastal > Sediment | place: USA... | reverse complement strand
GAAATACAAAGATCGTGATATTGTTAAGCCAAGTGGTGTGAGCATTAAGCCATTCCTGGAAAAAGCATCTGAAGAGGTTAGAACAGAGAATGACTGGTATGCGTTTGAGTTATTTGGAAATTGTTACGTAGTCCAGGGACAATACAAGGCGATAAAAGTACGCACAGGAATGTTTGGCGATGGTGAATGGCACCTTTATAATATCATTGACGACCCATCCGAGTCGAATCCGCTCGAAGGCGAAGATCCCGAAAGATTAGAGGCTATGAAGGCACTTTATGCATCCTATGCCGAAGCAAATAATATCATGGAAGTCGCCAGCGACTGGAATCCGTTTAAAGGATTTAGTGAATAATTAGTTAGGATATGACCATACAAAAATCCCAAAAAGTCCTTTTAATAATTGCGGCAGTAGGATTAATTCCGATAGCCCTGGGATATGGCTTAATGCCGGAGAAGACCCTTACCCCACTCTATGGCTTTGAGGTGGATAATATCAACCTGAAGCATATCATGAGAGCGGTGATGGGATTGTATTTCGGGCAGGTGGTGATCTGGTACCTGGGAGCAACTAAAGATAAATTGAGAACGCCGGCAATGTATTGCCTGGTAGTATTCATGCTTGGACTTGCGGCTGGTAGAGCCCTGAGCCTGGTTGTAGATGGAATGGCTCATTGGCTGCTTGTTGTTTACCTGGTATTGGAGTTAACTATCGGACTTATTGGTTTGAGGTTAATTATGAAAGCAAACAAATCTGAATCGTAGAAAAAAAAAATCAATATATTTAACATACTATAAATCTTTAATTCTAAACTATGAAATTGAAACTACCGCTAGTTGCGCTGTTGCTAATGGCTTCAGCGGCAATACATGCACAGGACAAACCTAACATCCTCATCATTTGGGGAGACGATATTGGTGAATTCAATATAAGCGCCTATAATATGGGGATGATGGGATACAAAACACCCAATATTGATAGGATAGCCAAAAAAGGAGCGTTATTCACGGATTGGTATGGTCAGCAAAGTTGTACAGCCGGACGTGCAGCATTCATAACCGGTCAATCACCAATTCGCACAGGTCTTACCAAGGTTGGCCTTCCGGGAGCACCGGAAGGGATGCAAAAAGAAGATCCAACAATCGCCACTTTACTTAAGGAGCAGGGATATATGACGGGGCAGTTTGGAAAGAATCATCTTGGCGATCTCGATGAAATGCTCCCCACTAATCACGGTTTCGATGAGTTCTTTGGAAACCTGTATCATCTTAATGCAGAAGAAGAACCGGAGCATCCTGATTATCCGAAAAGCGCTGAATTCAAGAAAAGATTCGCCCCCCGCGGTGTGATCCATAGTTTTGCTGACGGACGTATCACAGACACCGGTCCGTTGACGAAAAAGCGCATGGAGACCATTGACGAAGAAGTTAATGCCAAGGCAATTGATTTCATGGAGCGTGCAGCAGAATCGAACAAACCATTTTTTATGTGGTGGAATTCTACCCGTATGCACATATTCACGCACCTGAAGGAGGAATCTACAGGTAAGACCGGTCTGGGTATCTATGCGGATGGAATGGTTGAGCACGACAGTCTTGTTGGAGTAATACTGGATAAACTTGAAGAACTGGGACTTGATGAAAATACAATCATAATGTATTCCAGTGATAATGGTGCTGAAGTATTTACCTGGCCCGATGGTGGAACAACTAAGTTTCGTGGAGAGAAAAACACACAGTTTGAAGGCGGTTTTCGGGTTCCGATGCTTCTCACATGGCCTGGTGTAATTGAGCCTGGCACTGTAATCAACGATATTGGAGCTCATGAAGATATGCTTCCTACATTGCTTGCTGCGGCGGGAGACAAAAGCGTCAAACAGGACCTCTTGACTGGTAGAAAAGCAGGTAGTATGACCTATAAAGTCCACCTGGATGGTTACGACCTAAAGCCAGCGATTGTTGGAGAGGCAGAATGGCCACGAAAGGAGTTCATCTATTGGACAGACGATGGCAGTGTTGCAGCTTTGCGTTACGAGAATTGGAAAATTACATTCCTCGAGCAAGAAGCAGAAGGATTGGACGTTTGGATAAACCCTTTCACTCCTCTCCGTGCACCAACACTGACTAATCTGCGTATGGATCCGTTCGAGCGAGCTAAAGCAGAGAACGCCATGGGATACCAGCAATGGTACGTTGAGCATATGTTCGCGATCGCTCCTGCGGCCGGTTATGTTGGACGTTGGCTTCAAAGTTTTAAAGATTTTCCACCGCGTCAAAAACCTGGTAGTTTTAACCTGGACAGGGTTATGGAGCAAGTCACTAAGAAAGCTGGTAATAATTAATTCAGTTTAATTTAATTAACTTTTAAAAAGGCCTGTTTCATCTAAATAATATGGAACAGGCTTTTTTATTTTCCCGATTGAAAAATCCCCTAAATATCTACGGAAAAGAGTAGTTTTTTTATTACTTTTCTGCATCCTTGCAGAACGCATGTTTAGAAGTTTAAAAAGCCCATTTTTTCCTATTCAAAATGACAACAACTACCAATCTTTAAAGCCTGAATTGCGATTGGATTTGTTGTGACTATCATCGAATCTCAATTTAATTTAGAAAAGTTAGTCTTATTGGATAATTTAAAATAATTCGAATTACATGAGTAAACTATTTTTATCAGTTCTTACCTGCTTCTTAATTATCACCTGCACTATAGTTTCGGCTCAAACAAGAGTATCATATGATAAGAGCAACGAGATGGACTTTGGTTCTTACAAAACCTATAAGATCAACAAGCTGGACGTAAAGACATATCCCGAATTCGAACCAAAAAAGGAAGGCCTGAATACCCTTGTTTTCGAAATAGAAAAACAAATGAATGGCCTGGGCTTTTCGCAGGCCGTTACTGATGCCCCCGATCTTCTGCTTAATATTGGGGTTGTTATTACCCCCGTTGAAAGAACCAGGGAAACGGGTTTAAGAGATGCCCCGCTATATGGAGGTCAGCGTAATTATCACTGGGAACGCGAGGAAGTGGTTTTCTATAAGTATGCGGAAGGAGCGGTTACCTTGGATCTGGTAGATGTTGAGAAAAATGAATTGATCTGGCAGGTGGTATCAAAGGATGCTCTCGAAAAAAAGAGGGAAAAGAATAAGAAGAAGATTGAGAAAGCGGTGAAAAAAATATTTAAGAAGTTTCCTGTTCAGGAATAAAATTACTAGATACAAACCAAGGGTTAAGAAGCCCGGATTCAATTATAATAATGAGTAATATGATAAGATTTTCTAAAGTATTAAAATTTGGGCTTTTGCTTATAATCACAGTCCTTACCGTGAGTTGCGGCAGCAGCGTAAAAGTGCTGAACGCCTGGAAAGGTGAGCAGGAAAGCGTGGATAAGTTCAAAAAGAAGAATGTGCTGGTAATTGCCAGGACAGCCAACAACCAGGCTCGTCTCGCCTTTGAAAATGAGATCGCGAACCAGATGCGGTCCATGGGGATAAACGCCACCGAAAGTTACAGCAAAGCTCCTAAGATCTATCCCAATAAAGAGATCACAGAAGACCGAGTAAATTTTATGAAAATGCTTATGGAAAGTGAAGGCTTTAATGCTGTAGTACTTACCGTCGTAAAGGATAAATCACAAACCACGGTTACAGAGAATACCGGGATCTACTTTGGCGCGTCATCCAACTTCTACTACCCAAGCTACTATGGTTCTTTCTATAACTACTATGCAACTCCTTACGCCTATGGATCTTATTACAACTCCTTTGGAGGTTATGTTCCGATTTCATCTAACACCAGGGTTGTCACGGATTATGTATTGGAAACAGTTATGTTCAACCTGGACGAACCGGAAGAGCAACAATTAGTGGCTGTGGTGACGTCCAAACTGGACGATCCTAGAGACGCTGATAAAGCAGCGCAGGCTTTTGTTGCGAAAGTGACGGAAAGCCTTACCTCAAAGAAATAAGGTATATGGGCAAGGTAGTAAAGAAGATCAAGCATGAGATGACCCAGGTTTTCAGGGTTACACTATACTTCTTTATCGCGTTCGGAATAATCCTCACTCTGAAAAAACTGTTCCTGTCGCAGTATAATATCGGGTTTTACGATATCTCAGGGGTAGTTGTAGGAGCCCTGATCATGGGCAAAGTAGTTCCTCTACTCGATCACACAGGATTGGGACGTACGTTTTCCAAGTCCTATTTAATTCTGAATGTATTATTTAAAACGATCGTTTACAGCCTGATTGCCGATAGCCTTTATCTTCTGGAACATGTGATCAAGGCGAGAGACGAACACGGTGGATTTGTTGAAAGTTTATCACATGCTATTGAGCATCCGAATACCAATCAGATATTAATTATAATTCTTTGCACATTCGTAGCACTGTTTATTTACAATTCATTTAGCGCTGTCAATGACCATCTTGGCAAAAACGGACTCTACAAGCTATTTTTTACCAGGAGAAATACAACCGAGGAATGAGAAAATACTCGCTGTTCATATTGAGTCTTACGCTCGTTTTTGCCTGTGATAGCGCCAAAAAGGAGGAGACTATGCAGCCTGATGAAGCTAAGGTGGCTGCGAAATACGAATGCAAGCCCGCTTCGGGTAGGCCGGCATTTCTTAAAGTAATTCAGGATTCTATTGCCGCTGCCGATTCAAAGTTCAGATCAATCGAAAGCTTCTCCGACAAAGTTGAAAACATGAAATTTATCCCTGGAGGAAGTTTCATGATGGGCGCGGTTGGCGAACTGGCACTTGAGCGCGAATACCCCAAACACCCCGTTAAGGTAGACGGTTTTTATATGGATACCCATGAGGTCACCAATGCCGACTGGAAAAAATTTGTAGCAGCCACCGGATACAAGACCGTTGCCGAACGACCTGTAGATTGGGAAGAATTGAAAAAGCAATTACCTCCTGGGACACCTAAACCGGCGGAAGAATTATTACAGCCGGGGTCGCTTGTATTCACTCCAACTCCTGGCATCACCGATCTGAGCAATTTTGCCCAGTGGTGGGCATGGGTAAATTTTGCCGACTGGCAGCACCCTAATGGCCCGGCTAGCTCTATCGAAGGAAAAGATGACCATCCTGTAGTGCATATAGCTCTTGCTGATGCACAGGCCTACGCGAAATGGGCCGGAAAAAGACTGCCTACCGAGGCCGAATGGGAATGGGCAGCTCGCGGCGGACTCGACAACCCTATTTATCCCTGGGGTGATTGTAACGTGAACGATACACCGTACAAAGCGAATTTCTTCCAGGGTAGTTTTCCCTCGACAAATACTGTTAGTGACAAGTATCGATCAACCGCTCCTATAGGTAGTTTCGATGCGAATGGCTATGGTTTGTTCGACATGGCAGGCAATGTGTGGGAGATCACTTCAGACTGGTTCGATGAGAACTATTACAAGACCTTGTCTACTGTAGATACCATAATGAATCCAACCGGTGCTCATAAGAGTTTTTACAGCGGTGCGCCGTATGCTCAGCATACCGTAATAAAAGGAGGATCCTTTCTTTGCAATGATAGTTATTGTGCCTCCTACAGGGTGTCCTCAAGAATGCAATTGGAAATTGATGCTGCAATGAACCATGTAGGATTTAGATGTGTGTTAGACATTGAAAATCAAACTAATTAGCGTATATTTATTATAGAAATCAAAAACCTCAACCAATGAAAAAATTAACTCTTCTTTCCTGTTTGTTTGCCCTTTTAACAACTACTTTGTCCTTTTCACAGGAAGGGGAAGATACGTCAGAGCCGAGGAATGAGATCGGATTGGAACTAACCGGGATACTTGATGGTCAGTTCCAGGTTTTTTATGAAAGGAGTCTCAACGAGCATTGGTCTATAGGACTAGGTGTTGGTGGAAAGACCGAATCCGGCCTGGTGAATATCTCCGGAATCGACAGTCCTAGCATTAAGACAGGAGATGTGAACTATTCCGGGTTTAAAGTAATTGGTGAGGGAAGGTATTACCTGGGAGGTCCTTCGTATAAGAATATGCAAGGCTTTTACTTTGGTGCTTATGCCAAGCATTCCAACTTTACATCAGATGTTATGGGTACTTACACCGACGATGATTCGGTTGTTTTCGAAGTGGATATAACAGCAGATTTTTCAATTACTTCGTTCGGCCTCATGGTTGGGTACAAGCTTCCGGTTTGGAAGCAAATCAACATTGATTTCCTAATCGCCGGCCCGGGAGCGGGTGTGTATAATTTCGAAATCACCAACAATAAAACACTTCCGGATTCCTTCTTCGATGATCTGAATGAGGCACTGGAAAACTACAACCTGTTCGATATTGTTGGAGAAGATTTCGATTTTAGAGTTAATGACACTAAAACGAGTTTCAGTGCATTATCATTCAGATATGCTATCAAAGTGAATTATGCCTTTTAAAAATTGAAGGTACTTGTTTCAATACTCCTTTTATTACTTCCTATACTGTGTTTAGGGCAAAATGATACTATTACCTTAAAGAACAAAGATGTCCTTGTTGGTGAGATAAAGTCGGTTACTAAAGGTGTGCTCACTATTGAAACCCCCTACAGTGATAACGATTTCACCATTAAATTCAACGAAGTCATACAGATATTCGTCGAACGCAAATGCCTGGTCGTATTGACCGATGGCGTAAGAAGATTTGGACTTGTGCGCTCCGATGCACCAAATTCAGTTGTGATAACACTTGAAGACGGATCTACAGAAAAATATGCGATCTCGGATATCACAGTGCTGCAGGAAGTGGATGAGAAGTTTTTTAATCGCTTCAAGGCCAGGATAGATTTCGGGTTGGTGTTTACCAAAGCAAACAATACAACAAAATTTACACTGGGGAGTGCGTTCGATTATACTGGGGAAATATGGCTCATCAATTCCAGTGTGGATCTATTGAATTCAAGTCAGGACAACGCCGAAAGAATCGAACGAATCGATGCCGAAATAGAAGGCATTCGTCTTCTTCCCAATAAATGGTACTTGCTTGCAGGGGTAGGATTTCTCTCAAATACCGAGCAGGCCCTGGACGGGCGTGTGAGTCTTAGTGGAGGTTTCGGGCGACTGCTAATTAACACCAATAAATTGTATTTGGGTCTGTCAACCGGTTACAATTACAACGTAGAGCGCTTCGTGGATGGATCCCTGGATAAGTCTTCTTCGGAATTGTTCTTCGGAACCAATTTCAGCATGTTCGATTTTGAAGACATCGACCTCGAAACCGGGATAAAGGTGTTCCCAAGTCTCTCCGAAAGCAACAGATGGCGTGTGGATTATGATTTTAATGTTAAATACGACCTGCCATTGGATTTTTATGTAAAACTTGGCTTTACTTTGAACTACGACAACCAGGCCGCTGTGGACGGGAATGAATACGATTATATAATTAACAGCGGAATTGGTTGGGAATTTAATTAGGAGTATTAATCTATCAACAATATAATTTAAACTACGAATGATGAAAATCAAAAACTACTTATGCGTTCTTATGGTCCTGCTCGCTTTTAATGCCGTGGCTCAAAAAGGAAGTGAGAAAAAGGACAATGATCGAGTGGAAATATTCACCCCTCAGGAAAAAGACAATCTCCAGATGTGGTTCCATGATGAGATCAAGAAAATGGATTTAACCTATCACCAGCAGGAGGAGTATATACATGTGCTGGTATATTACATGTACAAAATAGGGCGACTGGATGACACCGACAATTGGGAATCCAAAGAGTATTTTCAAAAGAGACTAAATGAATACCTGGAAAAACAGGATGCAGAAATACAGGAAATACTATCTGAAGAACAATTTGAGATCCACAAAGAAATTTATGGTACGTTTCTGAAATCAGCTTCTAAGCGCTGGGGAATAGAGGAATAGCCCATTCGCGTAAATAATCAATTCAATGAAGGGAATCTCAGTAATCCTGTGCATAATGTTGTCATCATTTGGCATTTTCGCACAGGAGGTCTCCCTGGCCACTAGTTTAAAAAAATACGAGATCGCGCCGGTCCCCTTCCTCAATTACAATAAACTTATTGGTTTTGGAATTGGTGCTGCCCCCATTGTTTTATATCAGGCATCGAAGAATGATACTATATCGCCCAAGTCGGTTTCAGGAATTCTCGCAGCCTACGCTACCAACGGATCATTCGTTTTCTCTGGATTTACAAAACTTTATCTTAATGAGGACGAATGGCGGATCACCGCTGCAGGAGGTATCGGAAAATTCAATTTTCAATTTTACGAACAGGAGTCCGACTTACCCATAGGCTCGTTCTACGATTACGAGTCGGATTTCAGAGTGATCGGTGCCAGGCTGGAAAAGCAGGTTTGGAATGATTTCTATATCGGTGCCGCATTTGGATTCACCCGTAGTGTTATCACTTTTGAAAACATCCCTGAAGATCAAATCGTTCGAAACCAGGCACTGCAGCTCAGTTTCATTTCCGATAGTAGGTCTAACGTTTACTATCCACGCAAGGGACATCTCGCTAAATTCCTTACTAACTTCCGTCCGGATTGGCTGGCCAATGCCAGCACTAACTATAACGTCGAACTGGTGTATAACAAATATTTTCCTGTCCGAAACAACTAAGATGTTATTGCAGCCAGAGCGCGAGCAGATGTAGGATTAGGAGATATTGAGTTCAACCAGGAAGTTATCATCGGCCGAACCGATTTAAGAGGTTATACGGACGGAAAATACAGGGGTGAACGTGTTTTTACCTTACAGGGAGAGTACAGATGGAACTTCGCAAATCGTTGGAGTGCCGTAGGGTTTGGAGGTATAGCTACCCTGGACGGATCCGTGAATGAATCGTTCAATTGGGACCTCTACCCTAGCATTGGTTCGGGTATTCGTTTCAATATCTTTAAAAAAGACCGCCTTAATATTGGGATTGATGGCGCCCTGGGTAAGGATGATTTTAACCTGTATTTTAGAATTGGAGAAGCGTTTTGATAAATTTGCCTATAAACATAAATGTTGAGTTAAGAACAAATTCAGAACGGAATCGAAAATATCGAATGTCGCTGAACAAACGAGGGATAACAAATGATATCTAGCAAGAAATATCAGAGTTCAATAGCAACCAAATTGATTGAACCAGACGCTAAGGAATTTAAGTTTAAAGTAGGGCTTAGCTACCTCGGCATACTGTTTATTCTATTTTTTACCATTCCAGGTATATGTCAGCAGGGCGAATTTATCAGGCCTGTTGAAGATAGATACGCGATAGACACAACACATCAAATTGCTGTTTGGTCCCCGAGTGAGGAAGCCCGTGACTTTCTTTGGAAGAAATCTGATGACAGCATTTTTGTGAACAACCGACTCTATGCGATGACACCCGATTCACGGCTACTTTACAACAGCAGGGATTCGCTCAAATTGGTTAAAACAAGGTTCCCATTTATTCAGATTAAAACAACAGATTCTATTGTAGATGAGCCGAAAAGGCTGGTGCGAATTCAATACACACATCACGATAGCCTGCTCGATCTTTCGGCTGGAATTGAGCTAAGAGGAAACAGTGCCATGCGATATCCGAAGAAGTCATATGACCTTGAATTCAGAAGTGCTGAAAATACTGAGGAATCATTAGATATAAGATTGGAGGGAATGCGCGAAGATGACGATTGGATCCTTAACAGCATATATAACGAACCGCTCAGGCTTCGCTCTAGGATCTGCAATGCCCTATGGAAGGAAATTAGAGCCGATCAGATGAATATGGCTCATGCCGGAGTAAGCCTGCGATATGCCGAAGTCTTCCTGAACGACAGCTATCAGGGTGTTTATCTGATCTCGGAACAAGTAGACCGGAAATTATTGAAGCTGAAGAAAAAAAAGGGAGATACCGTAAGAGGAGAACTCTTCAAAGCTGGTAGTTATCAACCGGGGACGCGGTTTTCTGTCGAATACCGAGCAGGCACTGGACGGGCGTGTGAGCCTTAGCGGTGGATTCGGGCGATTGCTTATAAACACTAATAAGTTGTACTTAGGTCTGTCAACTGGTTACAATTATAATGTAGAGCGCTTTGTAGATGGGTCCCTCGATAAATCTTCTTCTGAATTGTTCTTCGGAACTAATTTCAGCATGTTCGATTTTGAAACCGGGATCAAAGTATTTCCAAGCCTGTCCGAAAGTAAAAGATGGAGGATTGATTATGATTTGAATGTGAAGTACGATCTCCCATTGGATTTCTATGTGAAACTTGGCTTTACTTTAAATTATGACAACCAGGTGGCCGTGGATGGTAACGAGGTTGATTATATCATAAACAGCGGCATAGGCTGGTAATTTAACTAACGATAATAACGAATAAATATAATTTTAAACAACTTATGATGACACTTAAACACTACTTAGGACTTGCTATGTTACTTTTTTCGATTACGCTATATGCCCAGGATGGAAAAGATAAAATGAAAGCCGACAGGGTCGAGATTTTTACTCCTGAAGAAAAGGACAATCTCCAGATGTGGTTCCATGATGAAATAAAGAAAATGGATCTAACATATCACCAGCAAGAGGAATATATTCATGTTCTGGTTTACTATATATACAAAGTTGGTCGTTTGGATGATAAAGATCAGTGGGAATCCAAAGAATATTTTAAAAAACGCCTTAATGAATATTTGATCAAACAAGACACAGAACTTCAGGAAATTCTTTCAAAGGAACAATTTGAGATCCATAAGGAGATATATGGTCGTTTCCTCAATTCTGCATATAAGCGCTGGGGAATTGAAGGTTAATGATAGCATTGTTTTACTTGAATCATGTAAGAATTAAAGAAGCTCAAAAGTGATTTTTACTTTTGGTATAACACTTTATTTATCTAAATTTGCAGCCGTCTGACCAAAGACCATATAGGGTCGCATAGCTCAGCTGGATAGAGCACCTGCCTTCTAA
>Ga0316201_10004101_pt1 | contig 10923 bp, 11 predicted proteins | sample CS6wburrow_MG_FD_204516 | JGI IMG/M metagenome (GOLD analysis project Ga0316201, IMG submission 204516) | Coastal sediment microbial communities from Delaware Bay, Delaware, United States - CS-6 worm burrow | ecosystem: Environmental > Aquatic > Marine > Coastal > Sediment | place: USA... | reverse complement strand
AAGGCGGGACATGTCGTTATCCGCCAAGGAAGCAAAGGCGACCACTTCTATTTTATAAGAAGCGGTCGATGCAGCGTCACTCGCGAGACGCCGGGAAATAGGGAAAACATCAACCTCGCGGAATTGGGTGTGGGCGATACATTTGGCGAGGAAGCATTGATCTCCAATGAAGCCCGCAACGCCACAGTAACAATGGCGACTGACGGCACACTAATGCGATTGGGTCGGGGTGATTTTCAATCGCTTCTGAATGAAGCGTTGACTTTTTCGCTGGCACATGAAGATGCCGATGAAGCAGTGACCAAGGGCGGAAAGTGGCTCGACGTCCGAGTTCCGAGCGAATTCAAAGCGTCTTCCAAGGCAAACGCGGTAAACCTGCCCTTATACCTGCTTCGACACAAGCTTGATGCTCTCGATCGTAGAACGCCTTACGTCGTTTATTGTGACACCGGACGTCGCAGTTCTGTGGCGGCATTCATATTGAATCAACATGGTTTCGAGACTGCCGTACTAAGAGGCGGACTTAACTGCAGCCAGGCATAGACGTACTGGTCGTTGATGTCGTCCAGATAGCTCCACGAACCGTCTCGTCTTGCCGCGTCGATCTTTTTCTGCCCTGAAGGCGTCATAAGCCTTTCTTCGGTTAGCCGAGCCACAGGTAGCAAGTACTGGCCAAACCGGGCACCGTGCAAGCAATCGCCTCGCAACGTCGTTTGCTATCATGACGAAAAACAATAAAGGCGCCCTACTTGACGAACCATACGGATCAACGTTTTTCCTCCCGATTGGGATTACTTCTGTGCGTACTTGGCATCGCCGTCGGCACAGGCAACATCTGGCGATTTCCACGCATTGCCGCGCAAAACGCCGGTGAAGACGGTGCCGGTGCCTTTCTTGTCGCCTGGATCATCTTCCTGTTTGTCTGGAGCGTGCCGCTGATCATTGCGGAGTATGCGCTCGGTCGTAAAGGTCGTATGGGCGTCATCGGCACGTTCGCCAGAATTGCCGGAGAAAAATTCGCCTGGATGGGTGCCTTCGTCGGCTTCGTTGCGACGGCCATCATGTTCTACTACTCCGTCGTCGCCGGCTGGTGTGTCTACTACCTGGTCAAGATGGCATCTGAGCCACTGCCACTCAGTGCAGAAGCTGCACAAAGCATCTGGGACGGATTCCAGGGTGGCGGCCTGCCAGTCGCGTTTCATGCCCTGGCCATGGGACTAGGCGCGGTGGTCGTCTGGAAGGGCATCAAATCGATCGAGCGCGCCAACCTTGTACTCATCCCGGCGCTGCTGCTGATCGTCCTCATCTCAGTTGCACGCACGCTGACGCTGGATGGCTCGGCCGATGGCATCGCCTTCCTGTTCACGCCCGATTGGTCGACACTGGCGAAACCACGGATCTGGCTTGAGGCGCTAACGCAGAATGCCTGGGATACTGGTGCTGGCTGGGGTCTCATTCTGACCTACGGCGCCTACATGCAAAGCCGGCATGGTGTGGTAAAGAACGCAATCATCACCGGCGTCGGCAACAACACCGTTTCACTACTCGCCGCTATCGTCATATTCGGTACCGTATTCGCAATCCTCGGCGCTCAAATGAACAAGGCCGAGATTCTGGCCGTTATGCAAACCAGTGGTCCTGCGGCTACTGGGCTGACGTTCATCTGGATGCCACAGCTATTCGCGAAGATGCCTGCCGGTAACGTGTTTGCCGTATTGTTTTTTCTCGGTCTGTCGTTTGCCGCCTTCAGTTCCCTTATCGCAATGATCGAGCTGAGCACACGAATTCTCGTCGATCTTGGCATCGCACGACGTCAGGCGATTCTCGGTGTTTGCATTGTCGGTTTCACGTTGGGCGTTCCCTCGGCAATCAACCTCAACTTTTTCGCTAACCAGGATTTCGTCTGGGGCGTCGCATTGATGATTTCCGGGGCATTTATCGCTTTCGCCGTCATACGACACGGTGCTACCCGTTTTCGTAAGGAGAATATCGACAACCAGTCGCATGACTGGAACGCGGGACCTTTGTGGGATATGGCGATTCGCTTCGTGATCCCGACCCTCGCCGTTGTGCTACTGGGCTGGTGGCTCTATCAGGCCGCCGCCGTTTACGCCCCGGACCGCTGGTTCGATCCGTTCGATCCGTTCAGCGTAATGACCTGCCTGACACAATGGGGCATCGTCCTGACACTGTTAATCATTCTCAACCGAAAGGTAGCCCGGCGGACTTTGGATTCGTCCGGTCAGCAAGCGGGTTCGGAACGTTAGCTTTTTCGCCCCCGAATAATTGCGGCAGCGTCAAATCGCAGCGCGGGTGTAGTCGATCCGTACACCTGTAAGTCACATCAGACTGGCGTGGCGTGAACAGTCATCAGGCCCCAGAACCAGCCTGTTTTCCCTCTGGCCTCGCTGTTCATACAGAAGCCGGGCTGGGACGGGCTTTGCTTGAGTTCGTTCCTGCTAAGCGTCTGCGTATGGGCGTATATCATCCTGCAGGACAGGCCGCAGCGACAGGCTAGCTGCACGACCATGATGTTCCTGCAGCGGTCTGGAGCGCTCACGCTTAAAATCACAAAACGAAATAGAAGGCCTCTCATACGCTGACCGCCATCGGATGCTTTACAGCAATGACGATTTTTCCTTTGTGGCGCCCTTCTCCAAAATAGCGCAACGCCGCCGGAACCTCGTCCAGCTGATACGTACTGTCAATAACGGGAACGAGATGGCCAGCCTCGAGCAATTCCTTCAGTTCGGCCAAGCCCTTGTTCGGTCCTTCCGCGACCAAGCAAAGTTTTCGATCATCGCGTGTGATTCGATGCCACAGGCTCAGAAGCCAGAGTTGATAAACCCGCAACATCGATCCGCCGATCATGGCGTAGGTTCCACTGCGCGTTAACGCGCGTCGGTTATCGAACATCGATCTGAAGTTCTGGCAATCAATAATCAAGTCGTAACGTTCGCCCGTTTTCGTAAAATCATCGTTGGCATAATCGAGGACGAGATCCGCGCCGACTGAACGAACGACGTCTAACTTGTGGGAAGCATCGACACCGGTGACTTCAGCTCCGTAATGCTTGGCCAGTTGCACCGCAAATGTGCCCACTCCCCCACCAGCGCCGTTTATCAACACCTTCTGTCCTGGCTGCAGTTGCCCGGCTTTTCGAATTCCGTTCAATGCCAAGACGCCGGCTTGAGGTACGGTAGCTGCCTGTTCAAATGTCAGGTTGATCGGTTTTCGATTTAACGCTGTTTCACTCGCACAGGTGAACTCGGCAAAGCCTCCCCAGTTGTCCCAGAGATCCCCAAACACCTCATCTCCCGGCTTGAATCGAGTTACATTCTTGCCGACCGCCTCGACCGTTCCTGCGATGTCCGCGCCGAGTCGTCGCTTCCCCCGCTTGGGTTTCCAAAGCCCGAACATAAGGCGATTCACAAACGGCGTGCCGTTGAGATACTCCCAGTCCCACGAATTAATGGACGACGCGTGAACCCGGATGAGCAGTTCACTCTCTTTGGGCCTGGGTTCTGCGACCTCAGTGACTTCAAGATCGTCGGGTGACCCGTAACGTGTAAATACAACGGCTTTCATGGGTGTCCTTTGGTACCGATCATTAACCATGATCAGCAACCATCGTACTGCCTGATCATATGGGCGGATGCCCACGGGAAACATCGTGGATATCCACTCAAACGGTGGTATATCGAAGCCCCGCGTTAACTGCGGCGCGAACACCGTGGGTCTCCCGAATTCGGTAGGTAAAACTCCCAGTTACCCACAGTCACACGCATTCCTACACTGCTTACTTGGACAGTTCTGATGGCGACCTGAAATCCGCTGCTGGCCATTGGCCTGACGTTGTACTGGCAGAACCATCGTTGCGCCCGCCCTGTGGCGACTGACGGTCGAAAACCGAAAAGGAGAAATGTGATGCTGCAGGCAAAGACATCGGCTGAACCGCGCCGAGGGATTGAGAACGTCCGAGTGTTCTCCACGGGGTCTGGTCAACAACACAAGGAACACCGCTTTGGCAGTCGAGCGCCGAAAATGTGGTGGGCCCTGACCTCACGCAGTTGGATCGAACTTCCAATCAATGTGTTTGTGATTGAGCACCGCGATGGTTTGGTGCTGTTCGATACAGGCCTGGATCCGGCGATCGTGTCTGATCCTAACTATGTCGACTCGGCAATCGGGCGATTCTTCATGCGTCGCGTATTCCGCTTGAGCATTGGACCGGACGACACGGTGGCCAGGAACCTGGATCGATTAAATCTACGTGCCGAAGACGTAAGCACGGTTGTCATTTCGCACCTTCACTTCGATCACATCGGTGGTATAGCGGATGTTCCCCAGGCTGAGCTGCTGGTCAGTCGCGACGAATGGCAACAGCTATCAGAGCCGCATCCAGATCGCGACTACTTCTTTCGCGACCATATTCTGTTGCCGGGCGCGAAATGGCGGCCTATCGATTTCACCGCAACAAAGGACCCGCTGCTGGCACCGTTTGGTGGCTGCTACGATGTCATGGGTGATGGCACTTTGATGCTGTTACCCACGCCGGGACACACCGTGGGTTCGCTATCGATGCTCATCCGAGCGGACGATTGTCCCCCACTGCTGCTTATTGGTGACCTCAGCTACGCGGTTGAATTACTTATGCGCGATCAACTACCCGGCGTTTATGCCGATAAGTCGGAGTTGCTGGCCTCCTTCGCCAAGGTTCGTCATCTCAAGGCTCAACTACCGGACCTCGTCATTCTGGGCAGTCACGATCCGGCGGCGACAGATCTACTGCAAGACGCCGTGGGCACGCTAGAGCATCAGTAACCACAAATGTCGTCAGAGAGGCGCACTCCGGTTACAGCTGGCATTCTGAGAACCAATATCTGGCGTCGCAATATGGAGACACTTGTTCGCATTATGACAGCGTGATAATTACTCCCATCCAAGCAACGAATGGAGTGCGATATGTTTGAGCGCGTCAAGAAAGGCGACGACACCACTGAATCGCCGGATACAAACCGGACCGAATCCGAAAAAACCTTTGGATCTCTCAGGTCCAAAGTGACTGGCCGAGGCGGCGATGTGGCCGTTATCGGCAGATCAATCCAGATCAATGGTGACCTGCGCGGCGACGAGGATCTGCGTATCGAAGGCGACGTGAGCGGCACCGTTGAACTCAGGAACAGCGTCCTGACCATCGGCAAGGAAGGCAAGGTCAAGGCCGGTGTGTATGCCAAGGCTATTGCCGTCGATGGTGAGACGAAAGGTGACCTGTACGCGACCGAGCGCGTCAGCGTGCACGTCAATGCCCGGGTCCAGGGCAACATTATCGCGCCCAAGGTCAGCATCGAGGAAGGCGCGCACTTCAAGGGCTCGATCGAGATGGATCCCGCCGCCATAGAAAAGGCGCTCGGGAAAACCACGGCCAGTAGCACCGTCAAGTCGGTCGCCCAGAAAAAAGCCGGCAACGTCGCCGACACGAAGGCCGAGCCGAAGAGCACGGTGAAGGACGCCAGCGCGAGCGTGAACCCGCCGGCCAAGACCGCATAACGGACGTGATTGCCTCCCTGCGGCGCGCGAGCTCCAGGGCGCCACCGGTTTCGCCGGTGGCGTTTCATGCGCCCCTGTTTCACGATCTCGTCGCCGGACTGGATGCGACCGAGCGGCATGTCGTTCTCGACCTCGGTGCTGCGTCGACCGCGATGCTGGCGTTGCTTGGGCGGTCCCGTTGCCGCGTGGAAATCGCGGACCTCGCGCATTTCGGCGGTATTGACCAACTTAATAAGACTGAACTCGGCCCGGCGTTTGCGAACGCGGCCGATTCTATTCTGCCGAAACAACTACCAGGTGACGCTATTGACCTGGTGTTTTGCTGGGATTTGCCGAATTACCTGACGCTCAATGCCCTGTCAGGACTGATGAATGCGATCGGGCAACGCGCCCGCCCTGGCGCTCTCGCCCATGCATTGATCTATTACTCCGAGCACGACATGCGTGAACATCCCGGGCGCCTCGTGCCGACCGAGGACGGTGGCCTCATCGACTACAGCAACACGCACGCAGCGATCGCGGCCCCCCGCTATTCCCCCGAAGACCTCGGCAAGAGCATGGGCCGTTTCGTGCTCGACCGCGCACGGCTTCTCAGTAACGGCATGCAGGAATTTCTGTTTCGGTTTTAACGCGGTCGTGGCAGCGGCGGTAACCGCAGGTAGGCAGGTTGTGGCGCTTCCCGAAACCGAGATGGAGTCCACCGGTAGATGCGATGCTTCGACCGAAGCTATACTGTCGACCGATCAAGGACTCAGCAAAGGCCAGCCCACAATGACCATGCGTTTAGTTGCGATCTTCATTTTACTATTTGGCCTCACAACAATTGCCAGCGCCGACGAGCTGGAAGGCAAGTACCTGTACAAGGTAACGACGATTCGGGCTGCGACCGGGGCGTTGGCGGATCTACTCAATTGGGAGGCGAAGCTAAGTGCCTCCGAGTATTACGATGAAGCGGGCCAGGAGCGCCCTCTTCTCATGCGCCATTCGCAGGGCGATCAGTGGGATTTGCTGGTTATTGTCCCGATGCAGAGCTGGACTGAGTATCACTCCCAGGCGGCGACGCAAAAACGGAGCAAGGCAGCAGCCACATATGCCGATCTAATTGCCGAGGGTCAGAGATTATTTGCGTTCTACGAAGATCACTTTGCCTACGGACCATCCTGGTCATCACTGAAAGCCGCACATGCCGCAAACAGTTTTTTTCACATCGAAATGTTCAAGGCAGCGCCTGGAAAAGCGAATGATCTCCTCGAACAGCGCCGTATGGAAAACACGTACCTTGTTTCGACCGGCCAGACGCCGAACATGATTTTCCGTCGTGCGGCGGGTTCTGACGTAGACATTTTCACGATCGGATTCCACCTCAATTTGCAGACGTTCGCCGCACCGGCGGATGTCACTATCGAGGAAAAAGAGCTTGCGGCAAAAGCGGCTGGGTTCAAAGGTCTTGCCGATATTTCGTTCTACCTTCGCTCGCTTATATCCGGGCATCACGACACGCTTGCTGTGAAGGTGAATTAGTCGTCTCTGACTACTAGCGAAGGCATTTTTCCGGCCCTTAGCTTCTGCCTACAACTTAATAGACTGAAGAATGCATCACTCCACTAGATACCTATTCATATTTTGGCTCAGGATCTCAGTCACGGCTGAATTGTCAACGAATGTCACAATTGGCAAGGATCACATGACTCCAGCCCTTGGCAACCCGATAATAGACAACAGTCAATTGTCGCGATACTGCTTCAAGGAGTTGCCGATGCAACCGCTGGTACTTATCACATACTTGGTCCTCGTTCTCGCAGTGGTCGGACAAGCGGTACACGTACAAAACGAGGTGACCGGAGAGCCAGCGAAACTACAGGTTCGCGACGTTGTGAATCGCAGCGATGGTGAACGAGACACTGCGCTTGACCGCACGGAACGCATACACGAGACCGAAAAGGATCTCACCGAGCCCGCACGTGGGGAAGCCATCTAGTTCGTGAGGCTCGAACACGATACGCCCCGACCCGTGAGAATCTGAAATTCATGCGGAGGCCGGAACTATCCCCGCTTAACTTTTTAGCCATTCGCAGCGCCACTCGATTACTGGAATCGCTTCATTTGCGACCTGCCTAAGGTATTCTGACTACCAATCCTTCGCTCAGTGTGATTCAAAACTATGAAGTTGCCAGTTCTCGTTGTACTTTCCAATCTCTTGTTCGTATCCGGTTTGGCACAAGAAACCGTTTCATCTATCCCGTCGCAAGATGAGTTCTTCCGCGCAATCAGCGAACTCTGCGGCAAAGCATATTCCGGAACGGTCACCGTCGATAACGCTAACAGTGATAGTTTCGCGAACAAGAAACTCATCATGCACGTCAGGCGATGTGACAAGACGCAATTACAAATTCCTTTTCACGTCGGTGACGATGCGTCGCGCACCTGGGTGATTACCAAGACGGGTTCCGGACTGTCGCTCAAGCACGACCACCGACACAGTGACGGCACGGAGGATATTCTTACTCAGTATGGTGGCCATACTATCGATGCCGGGTGGGCACAGGTACAGTCCTTCCCGGCCGACCAGTATTCAAAAGAGTTATTTGTCGAAAATGCTATTCCGCAGTCCGTCGGCAATACCTGGCAGATGTATATCTACCCTGAGCGGTTCACCTACCGTTTGATCCGCCAAGGCCGGGAATTCAGAGTGGACTTCGATTTGACCAATCCCGTCGAAGCACCTCCGGCACCGTGGGGATATGACGACTCACAAAATTAGGCTCGAAGCTCCGAATACATAGAGCTGGACAACGTAACTCCCCTACCCATGAGTTTGCGGACCTCAACTCTTGCATAGATATTGGCGACCCACGCCTGCCAGGCTCCTGACCAATTCCACCTACCTTCAGATCTGACTCAGTATGGCCCGGTCCTTGATCTTGGTGTCCTCTGCCAGCTGAAACAGCCAGGATAGGATCACGATCATTCGATTGCGGCCCTCGAACGGCAGAATGATCGAGTCCGCTCGCGAACCCAACCGTGAAACGACGGAACATGGTCGATATTCTGTTTTTCTACCAACTTTTTGTCGTCCCAGGCGTATTGATAGGTAGGACAGAAAACAGGAATCTATACGACGTAGCCCGCGAACGCTGACCGCAAGGCGTTTGAAGCTTTGTCTGTTGCGGTCCTGAAATGCCTGGAACGATAACGGAGACTGTAGTGCAAAAGCCTGGACTATCGGAAAACGAGGCGAACAGAGTCGGGACGTTGCACGACCTGGGTATTCTCGATACGCCACGGGAAGACCGTTTCGATCGGTTCACACGCATCGCTGCGCGAGCTTTCGAGCGGCCGATCGCGTTGATCAGTCTGATCGATCGAAGACGGCAGTGGTTCAAGTCCGCCGTGGGCATCGATATTGACGAGACACCTCGGGAAATATCGTTTTGCGGACATGCAATCCTGGGCGACGGTGTATTCGAGGTCCAAAACGCACGGCTCGATCCGCGCTTTCGTAACAACCCCCTGGTAGTAGGACCGCCGCATATCCGCTTTTACGCGGGCGCGCCGCTAAAGGCACCCAACGGTCACAGGCTCGGGACGTTGTGCATCGTTGACCGCGTACCGCACCAACTGAGTGACGATGAGAAAACGACGCTGGAGAGCCTCGCCGATATGGTCGTCGGTGAGATGTTGACGCGCGTCGATGCAAAAGCCGATCGGTCGGATCGCGTATCGCACTCGATTGCGGGGGCGAGTTTCTTTGACGCTATACCGGACGAGCATGGACTTTCGGTGCTGCTGTTCGACATTGACGATGTATTGGCGTCGCACGATGACGAGAATTCAGGGTTGTCGCCCGGTGAGATATTTTTACAGCTCCTGCACGATTATTTTCCGACCGCGAGGTCGATTGCGCATATCGGGAATTATCACTTCTGTGTATTGCTCGGGCGGGATGAGACCTATGACGAAGTACGGGCGATCAATCGCCTTTGTTCGGATGCGAAGAAATTGCTTTGCTTCGCCGATGGTCATGAGTTTCTGACGCCCTTCGTCGGACGTCTCCAGCACAACCCGGACAGGGAGGCGTCCGTCGACGACATGCTTCTCGATGCTGAGCGGATGTTTCTGAGTCATGAGAGAGTGACGATCCCGGATGGGCCCGACATCAGCCAATTCCTGAAAAAACTGGTTACCCCGCGCAAAACCATTTTTTGACGAGATTGCACGCTGCGGCCTTGCGCGCTGTGTCGAATTGCACCTGCCCCAACCGAAGCCGACTACCTGGTGCCCTGCTCTGTACTGGCGGCTAATCCCCCTCAGGACTTACCGCTAACAGCTGGGCAAATATGTCAATCGAGAACGCTGCTGCCTTACCGCAGGCACCGCTGCGCGTCATTGTACTTAATGCGCATATTGGCGTTCGATGATGTGACCTGACGCCAAATGGAGACACCCTGAGTTTGCGAAAAACTGCTGTAAAAACAGACCAGTGGAGGAATTGTGGGGAAACCGCAACGGCATGCGCGGCAGCGATTAGACATCGGTAGAAGTGGGGCGTTAGGATTCGCGCCTTGCTGGAGGGGCACCTACCTTTGGCTATCAAGTTTGGGCAACGGACATAGGAAGAATTGATGAACAAGTTACTATTACTGGTCGCAGCATTAACTATCCAGACAACAGCTGCCGCGCAAACAAGTCAGCAAAAGCTGCCAAGTGATATCAGCTACTCCTTCGCCGAGCTTCGCTTTGTCGATGTCGACATTAGTGGTGGCGACGGCTTTCGGCTTGCCGGATCCTACGAGCTCGATGGACAGTGGATTCTCGTCGGCGCCCTGACCGCACTCGATTTCAACAATAACGTTGATTCAACACTATTGGAGATTGGTGGCGGTTACGTGTGGAATTACTCTGACGACTTCGACCTGGTCAGCACACTCCGTTTGGTTCGGGCCGAAGTGGATACACCGGGCGGTGACGCCGACGATTCAGGCTTCGCGTTTTCGGCGGGCGCTCGCGGTTTCTTGGCGCCGCAATTCGAGATCCGCGGATCAGTGAATCATATCAACCTGGATAACAGCGACACGTATCTGCAACTTGCAGGCGATTATTACTTTACGGACCAAATATCGGCTGGAGTGAGCCTGGACTTTGCCGGTGACACGGACAGTTTTAGTCTTGGCGCTCGGTGGTACTTCCGTTAGATCTGGCTGCCCGGCAGTAATTCAATAGATCGGCCTTAACTAGAGTAATATTGGCCGGTCTCTGCCAAAACCATGGATCCTGGTGATGAACAAAATCATCTCGCTTTCGCCAACGAAACTCGCTTTAGTCCTCTTGGCCGTCACGCAGCTATTCGGATGCGCTGGCATGGGTTCCGGATAC
>Ga0316201_10004100_pt1 | contig 10926 bp, 7 predicted proteins | sample CS6wburrow_MG_FD_204516 | JGI IMG/M metagenome (GOLD analysis project Ga0316201, IMG submission 204516) | Coastal sediment microbial communities from Delaware Bay, Delaware, United States - CS-6 worm burrow | ecosystem: Environmental > Aquatic > Marine > Coastal > Sediment | place: USA: Delaware... | reverse complement strand
TGACCGCGTCACGCGGCCCGCTGAGGACCATGCCACGTTTCAGCCATTTATTCTTACTGCTGACCGGCCTGATGCTGGTCTCCTGCGGCGACGACAGCGACCGCGAGCAATCCTGCGCTGAACTGGTAAACGCCAACCAGTGCTCGGTGGCTTCCCAGAACCAGTGTGTCCACCAGCTGATGCAGCGCAATTACCTGTGGTACGAGCAGCTGCCGCAGGACATCGATTACGACGATTTCGTCTCGCCGCAGGAAACTCTGGATTTCCTGCGCTACGGGGACCCGGGTCCTGACCGTTTTTCCTACGTGACGACGGCCGAGGCCTTCGACGCGTTGTTCGCTGAAGGTCAGTACATCGGTTTCGGTTTTTCATATATTTCCGATTCAGCGGGTCGATTATGGGTCCGCTTTGTCTACGCCGATTCGCCTGCCGGTTCGGCTGGGATGCGTCGCGGCGATGAAATCCTGGAAATCAACGGTCGGGATGTCGCGTCGCTGACCGCCGAGCCCGGCTGGCAGGCGGTGCTTGGCGGGGACGAGGTCGGATACCCGCTTACGATGAGTATTCGTCACGCCGATCTGCAAGAGGTCGAATTCGACATGCAAAAGGCGGTGGTCAATATCAATACCGTGCTGCACAGCAGCGTGATCGAAGTTGCGGGCGAGAACACCGGTTACCTGGTTTTTAGCAGTTTCCTCAATACTTCGAAAACTGAGTTGGCGCAGGTGTTCGACGAGTTCCATGCTGCCGGGGCCAGCCGGGTAATCCTCGATCTGCGTTACAACGGTGGCGGCAGTGTTGAGGTATCCCGGCTGCTGGCGAGTTATCTGCGGCCGGGGCGGTCGGGCAACGAGGTGTTTAACCGTTTACAGTTCAACGATCAGAATCGGTCGGAGGATACCAGCCTTTACCTGTCAGACGGCATCGACGGGCTGTCGCTCGACCGGGTAGTGGTGATCACCAGCAGTCAAACCTGTTCGGCCAGCGAAATGGTAATCAATGGTCTCAAACCCTACCTTGACGTGCGCACCCTGGGTTCGACCACCTGCGGCAAGCCGGTGGGTATGCGCTCGTACTTTTTTTGTGATGCGGCGCTGGTACCAGTGACGTTCCGCATCGAGAACAGCCAGGGTTTGGGCGACTACTTCGAGGGTCTCGACGCGGATTGTCCGCTGGTCGATAACGAGGGCAGCTTCGTCGATGACTACACCTACCCGTTTGGGGCGACGGATGCCCCGGTATTGCAGCAGGCGTTGGGCTACGCCGCGACCGGTGAGTGTCCGGCACAGCGCCCAGCGCATTCTTCGAAGGGTCGGCGCGCGCTGCCACGCCTATTTGACAACCAGCTTGAGGCATTGATTGGTGCGGTATAGAAGCCTGTTCTTGGCATTTTCACTGCTGGTGCTGCCAGCGGTTCCCGTTTACGCCGAATGGACCGGGATTGGCGCCTATTTTACCGAGGGGGACGAGCAATGGGAGGTGGCAGGCGCCACCTACCGGGCCGACCAGCGGACTTATGGATTGCGCATCGAAGAAAAGACCAAGCTCGATCTACGGGTGGGCGCGAGTTTCGGCCTGTTTGACACACGGCTGGTCGACCCGGCGGGTGCATTAGGCACCGAAAAATACGATGGAGAATTTCTGTCGCTGTATTTGCGTTGGCCGCAGCGGCTGAGCGAACACCTGGCTTTACATTCTGAACTCGACTACCGCTTTTACCTCGGTAGCAGCCGGGACGACGACACGATCGAACTCGACTGGGATACGTTTGCGCTGACGCTTGGTCTGGGGATCAGGCTGGGCCGGGTCGAGCTGCGGCCTTTCGTCGAGTACCGTCGGGTCGACGGTGATATCAGCGGCGCGGGTCCGACACGGCTGATCGACGGCAAAGAGCAGCAGGGCAGCGGGCTGGTGCTGCAACTGGAGGTCGATCGTTACGCTTATCTGCGGGTGGGCCTGCACAGCGGCACGCGGGACGAAGTGAATTTCACCCTGGCGCGCGAATTCTGAGTCCGGGCTAGCCCGGATCGCGGTGAAATGACGCGGATCGTTCGACCCTGGCGATGTGCAACTGGTAGTCGTCGTACCATCGTTTGCGGCCTTCCGCCTGCGCCTGCAAATGCTCGCTATGCTCGCGCCAGTTGGCGATCGATTCGGCATCACGCCAGAACGATACGCTGATACCGACTTCCTCGCGGGCCGATTCAAAACCGAGAAACCCGGGCATTTCGCGCGCCAGTTGCAGCATACGTTGTGCGCTTTGGTCATAGCCCGCGGTATCCGAGGCGAGCCTGGAAATGAAGATCACCGCGTAGTACGGCGGGGTGACGCGGGTTGGTCCGGCCGAAGGCTGTTCAGGACTCAAAATAGGCTTGCTTGCGTTGGTTATAATCGCCGACCAGCGCGTCCATCCGGTCAGCCTCGAATTCGCGCAGACCGCTGAGGATCATGCGTTTGCAGCCGCGACCGATGATCTGGCCGTCGCTCGAGATATCGTACTCGAGGGTCACGTCACCGCGTTTGCCGGCGACCTGGAGATCGGTCGAAGACAGTTCCAGGCTGATTTCTTGCGCGTCGAGCCGGTCGAGTTCGAAGCTCATGCTCTCGTAGATGATCAAAGGCCGGTCGGGGTTGATCATGACGTTCTGCTGTTGCATCAGGGGCACCAGGACCGTCGGGAAGGCCCGGCTGGAAAACTCGACGTAGCGTCTGGTCAGCGATTCTATCAACGGCGCGTGGGTACTGCGCTCACCGCTACACTCGATCGCCAGGTATTTCTTGCCCTTGGAATCGACGATCGCCAGGTGTTCATCCTCGGCCTGGGCCAACAGCAGGGTGACATCGTCGCCGACCATCCCGGAAAAGTTGAAGATCATGCGTTGGCGGACACCGTAGTGGTGGAGCATTACCGAGAACAACAGGTCGCCCGGTACGCAGAATCTCTTGGAGTCGACGTCGTGGATTGGGTTAAAATCGCCGGCCACTTGCTTTGCGAAGTCACTCGCCTGTTGGCGGCTGAATGACAGTCTTGATCCCTCCAGACGGAAGTATTTTTCTATGTTCATACGCGCACGACGGGTCTAAAAGACCGCGATGTTATCACGAATCCACAGGCTTGAAATCTGGCTATTGCGTACCGCAGGCGGATTCGCATGCTGACTCTTGACCGCCTTGCGCTGCGCCAGGGGCCGCGTCTTTTGTTCGAGGACGCCAGCCTGCAACTGGCGCGTGGGCAGAAGCTCGGGCTGACCGGCGCCAATGGTTGCGGCAAGTCGTCGTTGCTCGACCTGGTGCTCGGCCGGTTGCACGCCGACGCCGGGGACTACCGGGTCAGCTCCGACTGGGTGGTGGCGCATGTCGCCCAGGAAGTACAGGCAACCAACCGCGCCGCCGTCGACTACGTGGTCGACGGCGACGACGAGTTGCGCATGGTAATGGAGGATTTGCGCAGCGCCGAAGCATCGGCCGACGGCGAGGCCATGGCCAATTGTCATATGCGGCTCGAGGAAATCGGTGGCTACCAGGCGCGCAGCCGCGCGGCGCGCCTGCTGGCCGGTTTGAGTTTCAGTGAGGAGGACCTCGAGCGGCCGATGTCGGCGTTCTCCGGTGGCTGGCGGATGCGGCTGAACCTGGCGCGCGCGCTGATGAGCCGCTCCGACCTGCTGCTGCTCGACGAGCCGACCAACCACCTCGACCTGGACGCGGTCATCTGGCTGGAGAACTGGTTACGCCAGTACCCCGGTGCGCTGATCCTGATCTCGCACGACCGGGATTTTCTCGACGCGATCGTCGACCAGGTGGCGCACATCGAGCGTCAGGCCCTGACCCTGTATAGCGGCAACTACAGCCGGTTCGAAACCCTGCGCGCCGAGAAACTGGCGCAGGACCAGAGTGAGTACCGCAAACAGCAGCAGGCGATCCAGCACATGCAGGCTTTCGTCGAGCGCTTCCGCGCCAAGGCGACCAAGGCAAAACAGGCGCAGAGCCGGATCAAGGCGCTGGAGCGCATGACGCTGATCGCGCCGGCGCACGTTGATACCCCGTTTCATTTTGAATTCCGCGAGCCCGACGTGTTGCCGCAACACCTGATGAAACTAGATGGGGTGTCCGCCGGTTACGACGGGCATGCCGTGCTCAACAAGCTTGACCTGACGCTGCTGGCCGGCGAGCGCATCGGTCTGCTGGGCCTCAACGGTGCCGGCAAATCGACCCTGATCAAGTTGATCGCGGGCGAGCTGGAACCGATGACCGGCCGGGTCGAGGCTGCGCGCGACCTGAAAATCGGCTACTTCGCGCAACACCAGTTGGAGCAGCTGGACCCGGCGGCGTCACCCCTGCTACACCTGCAGCGCATCGATCCGAAAGCCAGTGAGCGCGAATTGCGCTCGTTCCTCGGCGGCTTCAACTTCAGCGGCGACCGGGTACTGGAAGTGGTCGCACCCTTTTCCGGGGGCGAAAAAGCGCGCCTGGTGCTGGCCCTGCTGATCTGGCAAAAACCCAACCTGTTGCTGCTCGACGAGCCGACCAATCATCTCGACCTCGAAATGCGCCTGGCGCTCAACCAGGCGCTGCAGGCATTTGGTGGCAGCGTGATCCTGGTGTCGCACGACCGGCACCTGCTGCGCAGCGTGTGCGACGACCTGATGCTGGTCGACCGCGGGCGGGTGGAAGATTTTCGCCGGCCGATCGAGGACTACCCGGCGTGGCTGGCCGAGCGGCGTGCCAGCGGTGATATCGCGCCGACGCGCAAACAGTCAGCGACCGTATCCGCCGGGCAACAACGCAAGCTCGATGCCGAGTTCCGCAAGTCGATTCAACCCCGGAAATCCCGCCTCAAGCGCATCGAGCGCAGCATGGAGAAGCTGCGCGCGGTCAAGGATGACATCGAACGGCAGATGGCCGACAGCGGTTTGTACCAGGAAGGGCAGAACGAACGGCTACGCGAACTGATCCATGACCAGGCCGAAAACCGCCTCCAACTGGAGCAGCTGGAGGAGGAATGGCTGGAAATCAGCGAGGAGATCGAACGCCAGGAGCTGGCGTTTTACCCTGACTAGCAGCCGCTCGGGGGCGGATAGTTAACAACGTATCGAGCTGACCGGTTGGTGATCAGGCAACCAGTTGGACGTTGTTGCCGGTGATCTCACGCGCCAGCGGGTAGAGTTGCTCGGTTTCGTCCTGGAAGCGGTCCATCACCAGCTCGAATACCGCGCGGGTTTCTTCGATGAACTGGTCGTAGTTGGAAATCACCAGTTCCTGCTGCCGCCGATGCGACCATTTCTTGATGTAATCGCGGAAAACCCGCTTGATTTCCTTGGCGCCGGAGAGAAATTTCTCGGCGGTCTTGCGCGCCTTGTCGTCGCCCCCGGTCAGGATAACCGTGTATAGTTGCTTGTCTTCTATTTCCAGGTGGTTCTGTACTTTTTTCACGTAATCGAAGAACAGGTCGCAGGTGATTTGCGTATCGCACATCTTGCGGTTTTCGATCAGGTATAGAAAAACGTTCGAGATTTCAGTGATTTCGTGAATCTGCTCGTGCAGTTCCTGGTAAGTCGTCATAGCATCCTCCGGTTAATATAGTCTTGGTTTTCTTGTGTACCTCGTCACCCATCCTGTGAACGTTACAGGATGGGTGACGAGGTACACTAAGTAGATTAAAGCCTTTTAAATCCTAAGGCCAATAGTCTGTATTGGTTTTTTTGCTGCTGGTGCGGTAAACCAAGTAAACCAAACGTTTTATGGTAACTGCGGTACCGTCATGGGCCGCAGCTTAAGGGACATCGAGCAGTTTGAATCCAGTCGTCGAGTTTCTTTTTCTGTTTGTCGCGGGTGTCACCGGCGGCATGCTCAATTCGATCGCCGGGGGTGGCAGTTTCATCACCTTCCCGGCTTTGCTGTTGGTCGGCGTGCCGCCGGTAGCGGCCAACGCGACCAATACCTTCTCCTCCTGCTCCGGTTACCTCAGCGGCGCCTACGCGCTACGCCACGAACTGCTGGAAAAACGGTTACCTATCGGGCGCTATGTTGGGTTCAGTCTGGTTGGGGGTGCGCTCGGCGCGTGGCTGTTGCTGCAAACCCCGGAAGCGCGCTTTCGCGAGGCGGTACCCTGGCTTCTGCTGTTCGCCAGCGTGCTGTTCATCTGGGGTGGCAGGCTCAACCTGTTGCTGCGCGGTCTGTCCGGCCGTTACCAACACGCCTCGACGCTGGGTGGCCTGGCGCTGGCGTTGTTCCTGCTGGCGGTATGTACTTATGGCGGGTTTTTCAACGCCGGGCTCGGAATCATCATCCTGAGTTACCTGGTGCTCGCCGGTGAAACCGATATCAACGCGATGAATGGCGTCAAGCTGCTGGTGTCCTCTGCGGTATCGCTGATTGCGATAATACTATTCGTGGTCGATGGGGTGATCGCCTGGCGCGAGGGTCTGATCGTCCTGGTCGGAACCCTGATAGGCGGCTACCTGGCGGCGCATTACTCGCGGCGCTTACCGCAGCATGCCGTGCGGGGGGTGGTCATCGTGGCCAGCGTGGTGATCACCGGGTGGTTTTTTTATGATATTTACTGGGTTGGGAATATATAAGCCGAGGGTAGGGTTCAGTTCATTACCGTAACCCTGCCAGACGCGGGGAACCTCCGCTTAAGGACTGTTGTTTCAGCCAGAAACCGTGGCCGGTCTCCTGGTAGTTGGGTGCATCAACGATGTTAATCGTCTGTTAAGGTGGGACGTTTATAGTTTCGATACCTTGTGGAGGTTATGAACGCTTGAGTTGTTCGGGATAAACACTACAGGGAACAAATAATTGCGTTAGTAAAATAACCACCAAAACGTTGTAACCAATGGAGCCGTCTCCAGGCTTGGTAAACTATTGAACAGGAGTGACAAACTATTATGAATAGAGTATTTCGAGTGCTTGTAGTTACGGTCTTGAGTCTTGGTTATGTGGTGAGCGTCCAGGCCCAGGATATCGATGACAATCCCCCAGGCATGGAGGGTGGTCCGGGTACGGACTGGGAAAATCCTCCGGGCCCGCGCGGTGGGCCAGGCGTATCACAGGATCGATGGCGCAATATGACACCTGAAGAACGGGAGCAATGGCAGGAACAACGCCAACAACGCTGGCAGGATATGTCGGATGAGGAACGCCAGGCATTGATGAAGAAACGAAAAGCGCAGGCTCGACACGGTTATCCAAGGGGACAACGCTGGGACCGCGATAACAATCCACCGGGCACCAGGGGTGGACCAGGAACCAACTGGGAAAACCCACCGGGTTGGCGGGGTGGACCCGGCACATCTCCGGATCGAGGCAGAATGCGCTGGGACCGCGATAACAATCCACCGGGCACCCGGGGCGGACCGGGTACCAACTGGGAAAACCCACCGGGTTGGCGGGGTGGACCCGGCACGTCACCGGATCGAGGCGGAATGCGCTGGGACCGCGACAACAATCCGCCGGGTACCCGGGGCGGACCAGGAAGCAACTGGGAAAACCCACCGGGTTGGCGGGGTGGACCCGGCACGTCACCGGATCGAGGCGGAATGCGCTGGGACCGCGACAACAATCCGCCGGGTACCCGGGGCGGACCAGGAAGCAACTGGGAAAACCCACCGGGTTGGCGGGGTGGACCCGGCACATCTCCGGATCGAGGCAGAATGCGCCGGGACCGCGATAATAATCCGCCGGGCGTCAGGGGCGGACCAGGAAGCAACTGGGAGAACCCACCGGGCCGGCGCGGTGGTCCAGGTACATCTCCTGATCGAAGAGGTTGAATCTTCCGCGTGTAGTTGCAAGGAAACCGGGGACAGACCACGATTAATTCCCCTGGGCGGTCGTTTCAGTCAGATACCGTGGTCTGTCCCCAAATCCCCCCCGATTGCTTTACCTATACTAAGCCTTAACCTGAGTTGACCCAGGTCGTTGCCAGCCTTTGCAAAGACCTGAGTGAAGCAATACTATTGGTCGAATAATAAAACTCTTAAGGATCGAGGTATGACCCTGCCCACCGGATACTTTACCCGTCTTCTTGCGCTTAGCGTCGTTATCTGGGTTTCAGCCGCTCACTCCGCCACGTTCGACCAGGTCATAACAGCGTCAGACGGATTGAATGATGACAATTTTGGTTGGAGCGTGGATATCGATGGTGACACGGCCATCGTCGGCGCTTACCAGCATGACGGAGCATCTGTCCGTGACAGTGGGCGCGCCTACATCTACGTCAACGATGGATCAGGCAACTGGAGTGAACAAGCCGTCTTGAGGCCGACGACCACCAAACCCGATGGTTTTGTGCTGCCCGATGATGCAGACGACGAAAGAGACGTCGTGTTTGACGAGCAGCGCGATGCCTGGTTTGGCTATTCGGTGGCGGTGCACGGCGACATCGCGCTGGTAGGGGCTCCGTTTTACGACCTGGACCTGGATGAGGACGCCGAGGAGGAAGCCGAAGAGCAGGATATCATCGACGCGGGAGCGGTTTATATCTACGAGCGAGTTGGCACCAGTTGGTTCTTTGCCGGCCGCTCAGTGACCAAGGATGCAACCGCCGACAATAGTGGCGACTGGTACGGTAACGCCGTCGACGTCTACGACAATACCGCGGTAACCGCGGCGCTGTCGCAGACCTGCCCCGGCCAGGTATCGATTTTGTTTCGTGATACGGATGGCGCCTGGAAACAACAACCGGCCAATGCCAACCTGCCCGGCCTGAACTGCAATAACAGCGAAACTGAAACTACAGCGGACGGTACGTCGATAAACCTATTCCCCCTCGACCCGGCATCTGAAGATTGGTTTGGCCAATCCGTGGCTATTTACAAGGACACAATCGCGGTTGGCAGCGATGGCTCCGATGAACCGGATACCGGTTCCGGGTCGGTCTACATTTTCACCCGGGACGAAAATGCCAACTGGAATTTTCAGGCGAAAATCCTACCCGACCCGATCAAAACCCTGAGCGGCAATCCGGCAGACCTGGAAACCCCGATGGGCTTCGGTGTATCGCTGGACCTGCATGGGAATACGCTGGTCGTCGGGGCAGACGGGGACGACTCCACGGTCGATGACAGCGGATCAGCCTATGTATTTCAACGCAATGTAGAAGGGTCATGGATTCAGCAAACCAAACTGGCACCTTCTACGCCGCAAAGCCTGAGTCGTTTTGGGCGCAATGTCGCGATACACGAGCCACTGATCGCCGTCGGCGCCTGGGCTCAGTCTGTCGATATAGGCATTGACGGCAACATAGACAATGCGACCGACCTGGATGTCGGTGAGGTCCATCTGTTCGAGAAAAAGCTGGACGGCAGCTGGCCACTGGTCGATGTGTTCCGGTCTCCCACGCCGGCAGGTTTCGATAACCTTGGGTTCGACGTCGGTCTTGGCAGTATCAGCAACCAAAACGACTTGTGGTTGATCGCCACTGCACCGCAGACACTGGCTTCTGATACCGGCAAAGCTGAGATCTCTGCGGACTTGTCACCGCTCATAGACACAGACAACGACGGCGACTTCCACGCCACGGATGTCGACCATGATGACGATGGCATTCTAAACATCAACGACCGGCTGCCCTACGATGCAACCGCTTACAGCGATATTGACCAGGACGGGTTCGCCGACAACATCGACCAGTTCCCGAATAACCGATCGGAATCAGCCGATACCGACGGCGATGGTCTTGGTAATACCCGGGACCTGGATGACGACAACGATGGCTTGACCGATGCGGATGAGTACAGGTTGAATACGCCCAACGGCCCATTGGTCGCAGACGTGTTCGACGAATTTTTCGATTCCGATGGTGATGGGATTGTGAATGCACTGGATGCTTTCCCGAATGATCCCGGTGAAACACTGGATACGGACGGTGATGGCATCGGCAACAACGCGGATACCGATGATGATGGCGATTCGATAAGCGATTCAAATGAAGCGATACTGGGCACGGATCCACTGTTACCCGATGTATACGATTATTCTTCCTCGCTGATCGATTCAGATGGTGATGGTACTAACGATGGCTCCGACGCTTTCCCTCAGGACCCCAGCGAAACCCTGGACAGTGATAACGATGGAATCGGTAACAACGAAGACGGCGATGATGACAATGATGGTTTAACTGACGCCGAGGAAATTGGCGACATTGTCATGACTGAAGATGGACCTGAATTTCCAGTCTATGAACCAGGTATTGAAACCGACCCTACGAATCCGGATACAGACAGTGACGGGGTGTCAGATTTTAACGATCTTTTCCCCTTGAATCCCCTTGAAACCAGTGACCTCGACGGAGATTGCACGGGGAATCCCATTAGAGTGAATTCGGGCGATGGCTGCGGCGATAACTCGGATCCGGATATCGATGGCGATGCTGAACCCAACGCTACGGATCTATGGCCAACCGACCCAACAAGAACCATCGACACCGACCTTGACGGCGTAGCCAACGAATTCGACCTGGACGATGACGGCGATGGCGTCAAGGATACCCTGGATGATTTGCCGCTGGATCCCTCCGACTCCGTGGATACAGACGGTGATGGCGTGGGTAATACGCTTGACCCTGATGATGATGGCGATGGCGTACTCGATGTATCGGACATCTTCCCCCTCGATGACAGCGAACAATTGGATACCGACGCGGATGGTATCGGCAACAACGCGGACCTGGACGATGATGGCGATAACGTGCTTGACGTCCAGGAAACAATCAACGGCACTAATCCATTATTAGCCGACAGCGACGGTGATGGTGCGATCGACACCAATGCTTCTGATACTGACGGTGATCAGTTGGTCCTCGACCTGTTTCCACTGAACCCGAATGAAGACAGTGACCTGGATAACGACTGTGCATTGATTACACCACCCATCTCGTATCTTGAGATTACATCAGGTGACGGTTGTGGTGACAATTCAGACCCTGAT
>Ga0316201_10004099_pt1 | contig 10926 bp, 9 predicted proteins | sample CS6wburrow_MG_FD_204516 | JGI IMG/M metagenome (GOLD analysis project Ga0316201, IMG submission 204516) | Coastal sediment microbial communities from Delaware Bay, Delaware, United States - CS-6 worm burrow | ecosystem: Environmental > Aquatic > Marine > Coastal > Sediment | place: USA: Delaware... | reverse complement strand
GTAGGTTGCGCCGCACACCTCACAGGCATCGCCGTACTGGTCTTCGCTTTTGCAGCGCGGGCAAGTGCCCTTCACGAAACGGTCCGGCAGGAACATGCCTTCCTTTTCGTCGTAGGACTGCTCGATCGTCCGAGTGTAGATGTCGCCGCGTTCACGCAGTGCCTGGTACATGCGGCCGACGATCTCCTCATTCTCGGGCGAGTGCGTCGAATGGTAGTTGTCGAACTCGATACCAAAATCGGCAAAATCGCTGACGAACTCCTTCGAATAGCCGTCTGTCAGCTCTTCGGGCGTGATGCCGAGTTCACGTGCCTTGAGCATGATTGGTGTGCCGTGCGAATCCGACGCGCACACGTAAATACAGTCATGGCCGCGAAGCTTCTGGAAGCGGACCCAGATGTCGGTCTGGATGTATTCGACGAGATGCCCCATATGCGGTGAGCCATTGGCATACGGCAGGGCGCTGGTGACGAGGATTTTTCGTGTGCTGTCTGACATGGGGCGCGATTATGCCAGTATTTGGGCCCGGTCGCTCACGCAAAGCCCCTGGAGATGCGGGCCGGGAGGCCTTGCTACGAATCCATCTCTTTGACTTTCTCGAACATGTGCTTGTTGTTGGCCTGCAGGTAGGCCTCGTAGCCGGAAACCCAGCCCTTATCAACAAGGTTCATGAGCGCCTTGTCCATGGACACCATCCCCGACGCGCCGCCACTCTGGATGGCGGTTTCGAGCTGGTCGAGCTTGCCCTGACGAATCAGGTTGGCAACGGCCGAGGTGTTGATCATGATCTCGAGCGCCGCGGCTCGGCCGGGTTTGTGAATGGTTGGCAACAGCTGCTGGGACACGACGCCGCGGAGCGAGGTCGAGATCATGGTACGAATGTGTGACTGCTTGTCGGCCGGGAAGGAGTTGATGATGCGATCGACCGTCTGGGCGGCACCGTTGGTGTGCAAGGTGCCCATGACGAGAATGCCCATCTCGGCAGCCGTTACTGCGATGCTGATCGTCTCCAGATCGCGCATTTCGCCGACGAGTATCACGTCCGGGTCTTCACGCAGTGCAGAGTGCAGTGCCTCTGCGAAGTTCGGGCTGTGTACGCCGACCTCGCGCTGGCTGATCAGGCAGCCTTTCGCCTTGTGCACGAATTCAATGGGGTCTTCGATCGTCAGGATGTGGCCCTTCATGCGCCGGTTCATTTCATCGATCATGGCCGCGAGCGTCGTCGACTTGCCCGATCCGGTCTTGCCGGTAACGAGAATCATGCCCGAGGTGTACTTGCAGAGCTGGTGCACGACCTTCGGCATGTTCAACTCTTCGAGCGACATCGCCTTCGACGGGATGGCTCTGAAGATCGCGCCGACGCCATTCAGGTGCCGGAACGCATTGACGCGAAAACGTGAGACGTCGGGTATCTCGTAAGCGAAGTCTGCTGCATCCAGTTTTTCGAACGTAGCCTTCGCTGCCCCGTCCATGATTTCGAAAATCGCGTCCTGGGCGAACTCAACCGTGATTTTCTGCTCCATCAGGTTCTTGAGTCCACCATGCACGCGTATGCGCGGTGGATCGCCTGACAGGAAGTGCAGATCCGATGCATTTTGCTGCAGTGACGCTTGCAGGAACTGGTCCAGTTTATTCATGGCATCAGACCTTTGAACCGTCGCCGATATCGATCGTCGGGAACATGTCAGTGTCGGTCACGAAGCGCTGGAATTTCTTCTTGTCGTTGGCAAAACGGATGGCGTCGTCGGGATCGACTTCCTTGGCATTGATGGCGTCCAGCAGGGCCTGATCCATCACCTGCATCCCAATGTCTTTACCGGTCTGCAGCTGTGACGCGATCTGGTGTGTCTGGTCGGTCGTGATCAGTTTGGCGATGGCGCGGTTGTTAACCAGGATCTCGAGAATGGCACGGCGGCCGCGGCCATCCGGTGTCTTTACCAGGACCTGCGTCACGACGGCCTTGAGGCTCATGGCGAGGAAGCCCTTGGTCTGTTCACGTAATTCGCCGGGCAGGGCGTCAATAATACGGTCGATAGTTTTCACGGCGCCCGTCGTATGCAGGGTGCCGAGTACCAGGTGGCCGGTTTCGGCGGCTGTCATGGCCATCGAAATCGTCTCCGCATCACGCAGCTCACCAACGAGAATTACGTCGGGATCTTCGCGCATCGCCGAACGCACGCCGTCGGCAAAACTCACGACATGTGTGCCGACTTCACGCTGGATCACCTGGCTCTGTTTGCTTGGGTGGACAAACTCGATCGGGTCTTCGAGGCTGATGATATTGAGGTTTCGGGTCTCGTTGAGATGGTCGATCATCGCAGCCAGCGTCGTGGACTTACCCGTACCGGTACTGCCCGTGACCAGCACCATGCCCTGGTGATAGTCGCAAAATTCCTTAAGCACCGGCGGTACATTCAGCTGGTCGAGCTTGGGTACATCTCCGGGAATATGCCGGAACACGGCACCCATGCCCGTGGCCTTGCGAAAGACATTGACACGGAACCGGTCACTTTCGTCACCGACGTAGGAGAAATCGAGGTCGTGCCCTGCGACCAGGCGTTCCTGCTGCTTGCTGGTCAGGATTTCGTACAGGTAGGCTTCCAGCTCGGTATCGGTCAACTCGCGAAACTTGATGGGCATCAGGTCGCCATTCATGCGCAGCATCGGCGGGACACCGACAGCGAGATGAATGTCGGAACAGCCCTGTGCGAGGCCCAGTTTGAGGAATGCGTCTATGCGTGCCATTTATGGGCTCAGAGTTTAACGGTATCGAGGGCGTCTGTAAGCTCTTCCATCGATTGATAGCGCTTGGTCTTATCGACAGACATGGCTTTAACGATGATGGCAGCGAAGTCATCGGGCAGATCGGGGTTAACTTCCTGGCAACCTTTCGCCTTACCCTGGACGTGCTGGTACATGACTGACATGTGGTCGCCACGACTGTAGGGCGGTATGCCAGTACACATTTCGTACATGATGACGCCGACGCTGTAGACGTCCGCGGTCTCGTCGACTTTTTTGCCGAGGATCTGTTCCGGCGCCATGTATTTTGGTGAGCCGATGACGTAACCCGTTTTGGTTAGCTGGGTGTCGCCGCTGCTCGCCGCTGCCGCGACACCGAAGTCCACGATTTTCAGCAGACCTTCGCTGTTGACCAGGATGTTGGCGGGTTTGAGATCACGGTGAATTACGCCGGCCTGATGCGCGACAGTCATACCCGTTGCCATGTCGCGCGAGTAGCGCAGGGCTTTTTTCAGATCCATCGGTTTGCTGTCCGGAATCTCGCCCGACAGCGTGTGCGACGGGAAATACTCCATCGAGATGGCGTAGGCGCCCTGCAGGTGCAGGAAGTCATAAATTCGAATGACGTTGCGGTGTGTAATCTTGCGCGAATAGCGTAGTTCATGCACGAAGCGCTTCATCATCTCTTCATCAGATGACACGTTCGGGTTCAGGAACTTGAGAATAAGCTGTTCGTCGACGACCTCATCTTCCATCAGGAGCACGGTACCGAATGCACCCTTACCGATCTTCTCAATGTAGCGGTAGCGGCCTTCGATAACGTCGCCCGGATTCAGCTTGGAGATGTCGAGCATCGGGAGACCAACTGCGGCGGCGGTGTCTGGCGTTGCCGGCACGATATCGCCGTCCCCATCTGCCTGAGCAACGGCACTTTCTTCCTTGGCCTTCTGCAGCAGTTTTTCGAGATCCTCGTTGTCGACGAGCATCGTCTTGGTGTTTTCGGCGATCTTTTCCGCCCGTGCGTTCTGTTCCATGACCGTAGGCGAGAAGCGGTCGTCAAGATCCTTGAGCGCCTTGTCGGCCGCATTGATGATCGTGATGTCCTCGGACTGTTTGATCTTCTTGAACAGATTGCGAATCGTCTCGGCCTGCGAGTCGTTCGACAAGTGCGAAATTGCCTTGATCGCCTCAAGCTGAATTTCTCGCTCCGGGCGCTCCAGCATTGGCAGGATTTTGGTGATCTGTTTGTAGGAACCGAGTTTGCCGATTGCACGGATCAGCACGGCGTCCGTCTTGGTGTCATGACCGAGCATACTCTCGAGTTTTGGCAGAACCTTGGTGCTGCCGATTTTCGACAGCGCATCGATAGCCCGTTCACGCACCCACCAGTCTGAATCGTCGGTTGCCTTGATCAGGTGGTCCTCTGCCCGATCGCTCTTGGTCGCATTGAGGATTTCGATGGCTGTACGACGGATCTCTTCGTCTTCGACAGCGATGAGACTGACGACTGAGTCGACAACCCGCGGGCCGCCGATCTCCGCCAGGGCGTCGCCCGCGCGTGAACGAACCCACCAGTCATCGTCCTTGATGGCGTTGAGCAAATCCTTGACCGAGGACTCGTCGCCGATTTCGTTGAGTACTTCGACAGCGGCGCGGCGCGCGTATTCGGACTCGTCTTTCAGCGCATTGACGAGATGCTTGACCGTGTCAGGATGCTTGGCCTGGATCAACACGTCCACCGCCTTGCTCTGGACGTCGAGATCGGGGTCTGTGAGGACCGCCGCGACCTTGTCGATATTGATTTTGCCACCACGAGAACCAAGGGCGCCGAGCGCTGCGCTGCGCACCATCTTGTTCGTGTCCTTGAGTTGCATCTCCAGGGCCTGGTTGATCTCGGGCTTGTCGAACCTGGCCAGCAGTTGCATCAGGTGGATCTTGATGACCGGATCCTTGCCGCCCATGCGCGCGATGAGGTCCCCGACCATTTCCGGCCTGATGGTGTCCTGGATGATCCGAAAGATCGCGGCCGTTTCCCTTGGCTCGCAGTCGTACGCACGTTGCAGCAGTTCATGGACTGAGAGGTCCTGCTTGTGAACCCTGAGGACCTCAATCAGCGCGGCTTTCGAGACTTCCTCGTCATCGAAGAAATCGAGCAGGCTGTTCGCGTTGTAGTCGGTGCTGCTGGACAGGGCCCAGGCAGTCCCCGATACGACCCGCTCGTTGCCGTCGGCGAGGCCTTCACGATACATGTCGAGGTTCTTGTCGTTGACGAGAGAACTCAGGATGTCGACGAGTACCATCGTATGGCTCTTGTCTGACAGGGCGAGGGCGTCAATGATCTTGGGCACCGCCTTATTGCCGGCTTTCTTGAGCTTGTCGACAAGTTTCTGCGCATTAGCAGAGGCCGGATCGACCTCAGCTATTAGCTGCGACAGCACCTGATCGGCGCGGAATGACGCGAGAAAACTCATCGTCGCATCCCTGCGTCGGCTGGATCTGCCATTGATTTAAGTGTTATTGCCAAACTCTGGTTAGCTCTTGCCCTAAGCATCGACGCGGCATTATGCCACATCGTGATACGCACATTGCCCGCCAATGCTGGCTTTCGGCCAACGCCGGACATTACAATGTGCCCCCGATTCGCCGGCCGAAGCCGGAAACTTGTGGGGAAATTTTACCTAATGCAGACGTGCGAAGTGTGACGGTGTCAACAAATTCTGAAGCCAGCAAGTTCTTAGATTCCATCGACTTATCGGTCGTTGGCCGCCCCTTGGGCAAGGTTGCGAAGATTCGTGACCTCAGCGAGGACGGTGGTGTGCTCAACGCGACCATCGAGCTCGGGTTTCCCTGCAACAGTGCGCACAGCGCCATCCGGGAAGAAATTTCTGCGGCCGTTGCGGCGAGATCGGGCCTGCAGCCTGGCGAAATCAAGCTGACGACGCGCGTAGCGCGCCATGCCGTACAGCGGAATCTCAAGCCTATCAACGGCGTCAGGAACGTGATTGCCGTGGCGTCGGGCAAGGGGGGAGTGGGCAAATCGACCGTATCGGCCAATCTTGCGCTCGCGCTGGCAGCAGAAGGGGCGTCGGTCGGCGTGCTCGATGCCGATATCTACGGCCCCAGCCAGCCACAGATGCTGGGAACCGTGGGCCAGGTGCCCGATAGCAAGGATGGCAAGACAATGTTGCCACTGCGCTCGCATGGCCTGCAGATCATGTCGATGGGGGCGCTGGTTGATGCAGATCAGCCCATGGTCTGGCGAGGACCGATGGTGACATCGGCCCTGACCCAGCTCGCAACCCAGACGAACTGGGAAGATCTCGACTACCTGATCGTTGATATGCCGCCCGGCACCGGCGACATTCAGCTCACGCTTTCGCAACAGATACCGGTCGCCGGCTCGGTGATCGTAACGACCCCGCAGAACATCGCCACTCTTGATGCGCGTAAGGGGCTCGCGATGTTCCGTAAGGTGGCCATTCCCGTACTGGGGGTCATCGAGAACATGGCCACGCATATTTGCTCTAACTGCGGTCATGAAGACGCTATTTTCGGCGCCGGTGGTGCAGATAAGATCGTGGCTGACTTCGAAGTGCCTCTGCTGGGGCGCCTGCCGCTGGATGGGCGTATTCGCGAGCAGGCGGACTCAGGCAGGCCAACCATGGTCGCGGAGCCCGACTCAGCCATTGCCGAGGCCTATCGGCAAGCGGCCTGGAAGGTGGGTGCTGCACTGGCAGCCGAGCGCGTCGACCACAGCGCGAAGTTCGGGAATATCGTTGTCGAGGCCGGTAAATGAGTATCAAGTCGGATCGCTGGATCCGTCGCATGGCTGCCGAACACGGCATGATCGAGCCGTTCGAGCCCGGACAGGTCAGGGAGAACGAGCAGGGACGGATTGTCAGTTACGGCACATCGAGCTATGGCTACGACGTTCGCTGTTCTGATGAATTCAAGATCTTCACCAACATCAATTCGGCCATCGTTGACCCGAAGTCGTTCGATCAGACGAGCTTTGTCGATGTGAAAAGCGATGTCTGTGTCATTCCGCCAAACTCCTTTGCCCTGGCTCGCACGGTTGAGTTCTTCCGGATTCCGCGCACGGTGCTGACGATCTGCCTTGGCAAGTCAACGTATGCGCGCTGTGGAATTATCGTAAACGTCACACCGCTCGAACCCGAGTGGGAAGGGCATGTCACGCTGGAGTTCTCCAACACGACACCGCTGCCAGCCAAGATTTATGCGAATGAGGGCGTCGCACAGATGCTCTTCCTTGAGTCCGACGAACCCTGTGAGACGTCCTACAAGGATCGTGGTGGCAAGTACCAGGGGCAGACCGGGGTGACCCTGCCAAAGGCTTGATTAAATCGTGAAAGTTACCCTAACTTCTTGATATTATTTTTATTTTTCGAGCTCTTCTGTGCTCGAGGTTCAGTTATCGCAGCAGGATGTGCCCTGTTGTATCGGCGGACATTTGACGTCGCCATAGGAACAATAGACACAGCAGTCGCCCGGCAAGGGTTTGAGCAAGGCCCCGCAGCCCGCGCAGTCATAGTAGAACTGACAGGCATTGGTCGGCATCAGGTTTTTTGACTGGTGCCCGCACTCAGGACAGGTGAGTGTCGAGTAGCCTTCAATCACGGGAGTTTCTGTCACTGCTCGTCACGGATTGTTGCCGGGAACCCTACCTCTGTGGATGCCTGGCCGATTGCTGCGGCTGTCGTCGCGCTGGCGTCGAAGGTCACGACGGCCGAATGATCATCCAGACTCACCTTCACCTGCTGAACCCCGTCGACTCGCTGCATCGCTTTGCGCACGGCGATGGGGCAGGTCGCACAGGTCATTTTTTGTACATCAAAAGTAACAGTTTGCTCGTTATCAGCAGCCAGCGACGTGCCGGATGTCAAAACGAGCATGGCCACAGCGGCCCAAATGATTTTCATGATTTACTCCTCAATAGAACAGCGGTGCCCACAGATCCGCCGTTAGTGAAATTACGACCAGCATTGTTGCGGTCCACAGTACAACTTTGACAATACGGTCTGATCCGGGCGTCGCACAGGATTCTTGCTCGCAAGATGGCTTCGTCTTGCCGTAGACCTGCCAAAAACCGAACGCGAGCGATACCACTGCCAGCGTCACGAATACCGGTTGGTAAGCTCTAAGCGCTGAGAGACTTCCAATCCACGCACCGCTGGCGCCGAGCATGATCAACAATAACGGTGCAATGCAGCACGAGGACGCGAGCAGAGCGCCGACAACACCACCGGCAACGGCTACCTGTTGCTTGCGGTTCTGATTTGGCGAGGCATCGTTGCTAATGGTTTTGTCCAGGCTTAGTACGATCGAATAAGAGGGTCCGCGGCCCGCTTGCCGTCGATTATTGCCTCACCGTTGCTAAACACTACGCGCCCAGAGCCAACCAATCCAGCCGCCTCAGGGTAAATCCGGTGTTCGACAGCCTGCACGCGGGTTTGCAGCTCGTCAGCCGATTCTCCGGGATTGATGCGCAGCCGTCCCTGCAGGATGCGCGGGCCGCCATCGAGTTCTTCCGTGACGAAATGCACCGTACTCCCATGCCATTCATCGCCCGCGTCCAGCGCGCGCTGGTGGGTGTCGAGTCCTGGGTACTTTGGCAACAGGGCCGGATGGATATTGAGAATCCTGCCGGCATAGTGCTCGACAAACGCCGGACTCAGTATGCGCATAAAACCGGCAAGGATGAGTAATTCGGGGTCATGGCGATCGAGTTCCGCCGCAACGGCGCGATCGAATGACTCTCGGTCCGGGTAATCGCCGTGCCGGATGCACGACGTCGGGATGCCGGCTTTCTCCGCGCGTTCCAGGCCGAACGCGTCGGGCCGGTTACTGAAGACTACGCAGAGTTCGAGATCAAGCCTGCCTGACGCAACGCCATCGATAAAAGCCTGCAGGTTGGTCCCCGACCCGGAGATCAGGATCGCGGTTCGGCACGCCATCAGACGTACTGCACTTCCTGGTTGCCTGGAATGACCGTACCCAGCTGCCAGGCGTGCTCGCCGTTTGCCTGCAGAATATCGATCGCCTCGGGCGCGTGGGCCGGGTTGACGATGACCACCATGCCGACACCACAATTAAAAGTGCGGCGCATTTCGGCCGTCTCGATGTTGCCCTGCTGTTGCAGGAAGTCGAACACGGCCCCCTGTTCCCAGGACGTCGTGTCGATCGCCACATTCAGCTCGCCATGCAGCACGCGTGGGATGTTTTCGGTGATACCACCGCCCGTGATGTGTGCGAGCCCGTTCACCGTGACCTGTTCCATGAGCGCGAGGACAGATTTCACGTAAATTCGCGTCGGCGCAAGTAGCCGTTCGGCGGCCGGAACGCCGTCGATCTGCGCGTCACCTGCGCGCTCGAGCACCTTGCGAATGAGTGAATAGCCATTCGAATGCGGCCCGCTCGATGCAATGCCAATGACCACATCGCCGGCGCATATGGCGCTGCCGTCGATCATCTCACTGCGCTCAACGGCGCCGACCGTGAAGCCGGCGAGGTCGTACTCGCCGGGTGCATACATATCCGGCATTTCCGCGGTCTCACCGCCAACCAGCGCCGCGCCCGCCTGTATACAGCCTTCGGCGATACCGGCAATGACATCGCTGGCGACAGCGTTATCGAGCTTGCCGCAGGCGAAGTAGTCCAGGAAAAACAGTGGTTCCGCACCCTGCACCAGTACGTCATTGACGCACATGGCGACAAGGTCGATGCCGATCGTGTCGTGTACATCGAGATGCTGGGCCAGCATGAGCTTGGTCCCAACGCCATCGGTACCGGAAACGAGGACGGGTTCGTTGTACTTCCCGGGCGGCAACGCGAATAATCCGCCGAAACCACCGATGCCCGCGAGGACCTCGGGCCGGCGAGTGCGTTTCACCAGCGGCTTGATGCGCTCAACGAGTTCGTTGCCTGCATCAATATCGACGCCGGCGTCTTTATACGTAAGTGGTTTATTGCTCATTATGGAGTGGCATACTCTGTGAGGGCGATATAATAGTGCTTAGGGCCAACCGGGGAAACCACCCTTGTGAAATCTTGTTGTTCAAAATTGGTCGGCTGGGGCCGGCACGCTTTCTTCATGATGCTGGTATTGCTGAGCATACCGGCATTTGCTGTCGAAGTGCCGACGCTTTATACGGCCGAAGTGCCGCTTGATCGCGAGGCGGAAGATCCGCGGGCGGATGCCTACGATGCGGCGCTGAGAGAGATTCTGTTGCGCGTTTCGGGGTCGGATCTTGCCTTCAATACGGAGGTGGTCGAAGAATTGTTCCCAAGCCCGGCGTCATATGTGATGCAGTTTCGCTCCGGCGCCGAGGACACGCTCTGGGTGTCGTTTGATGGCCAGGCGATCGAACAGACGCTGCGCAATGCCGGGCAAACCGTCTGGGGCGCGGAGCGGCCATTGACGCTGGTGTGGCTCGCTGTGGACTGGGGGCAGGGCGAGCGGGAGATTGTCGCCGCTGATGATCCTGAGCGTACTCAGCATCAGTCCCGTTCGATCGATCGGAATCGACTGGTGCGCGAACGTGTGCTGGATATCGCCGAACGCCGCGGCCTGCCACTCGTATTCCCACTGCTGGACACGACGGATCTGCAGATGGTGACGTATGCCGATATCTGGGGCGGATTCGACGAGATGATCCTCAACGCGTCCCAGCGCTATGACGCGAATTCGATTCTCATAGGTCGCATCCGGCCATCGTCGGGACAGAGCGGACGCTGGACTTACTATTTCAGCGGTGTCGAATCATCTCTGAACGGTACGCCGGAGGCCGTGGTCGGCCAGGTGGCCGACCTGTTGGCGAGCGAGTTTGCCGTGGGCGGTGATACGCCGGTCGAGACCGTGGCACTGAATATTTCCGGCATCGTCTCAGTCGATGCGTATGGATCGGTACATGACCTGCTCGATGACGTCGCGCTGATTGAGCGTTTTACGATCACAGAGGTGGTCGGGGATCGTGTCAGTTACCGGGTTGATGTCCACGGTGGCGCAGATCGACTGAGTCGTGCGCTGCGCTTTGGTGGTCTCGTAGAAACGGTGTCTGACGACCCGCTGCAGCCACTCTCTGTACTCGAGTTCTTCTACGAAGATTGAGATCGATCAGGATGTCATTGAGCTGGTTACCCAACGCGATCTCGCTTTTACGCATA
>Ga0316201_10004098_pt1 | contig 10926 bp, 9 predicted proteins | sample CS6wburrow_MG_FD_204516 | JGI IMG/M metagenome (GOLD analysis project Ga0316201, IMG submission 204516) | Coastal sediment microbial communities from Delaware Bay, Delaware, United States - CS-6 worm burrow | ecosystem: Environmental > Aquatic > Marine > Coastal > Sediment | place: USA: Delaware... | reverse complement strand
CAAAAGCGCTTTCCTGTTGGCCTTATCTTCCTGCGCCTGGCTTACGTATACGCCAGTCTCTGAGACACCGCCGTTAATACATGGCTCAAGCTCTTCAGGATCCGCAGCCGCGATACCCTGGGTCACGCCGAATGATGCAAGCAACGTGAGTAAGATAGAAAGTGTCTTGCGTGATTTGTATGAGTTGCGGTCCATGTGGTCGTCTCCTAAATCTGTTTGATGGGCTATCTTTTCTAAACGCAGACTCAGTATTAGACGTGGCCGGGCGGGCCGCAGTGGAAAAATGTCCCGAAAATACGTGAAATATTCACAGACAAAAACCGATGTGCTGCGCGAAAATACTTCCTGCTTTCGTGGCCAAACGATACAGGTGGTGTAACTGAGCCGCTAAAGTACCCATAAGGCAAGAGGACAACCATAGGATAAATATTCGGGAACTAGTGATATATGACAAGACAATAACCGGTAAGCGCATCTGATCTACAGGTGCCGAACGGATACCGGCAAGACTAGCGCAGACTGCTAGAACGATAATGATGAGGTTGAAGTTGCTCACCGAGACCGTCCCCCGCGTTGCTGGAGCATGCTGGCCTAGCGGTTTGAAGGCGCGTTTCGGCGGCGCTTTGCATTTTCCGATTTGCGTGATTCCTGTCGCGAGACTTTGCAATAAATGCCTAGTGCAAATTTCTATAGAACCTGAAGCTTGTCCCATTCATCGTGCGCGTAGCGTGTTTTAACCACTCCTGGAATCCCTGCATATTCGCCTCGGGTGCCCTGAAGCGTAAGCGGCTTGTTCCACCGCGCTTTTCAAGATCCTTGAACCAGGCGCCCAGCTCATTGAGGTGATTCAGCACATCACCCAAGTAGTTTTCCGGCGCTTCGATAACATACTCTGCCCGCTTATTCGCCATGTCTGGTTGCTCCATCTTCCTACAGTGTGACGGTTGCGTGCTGCATATAGCGAAGCAACTAACCAGCAGCTGTTCCCACCATAAAAAGTGAATGCACGTTGTATGCCAACTGATAGCGTCTGAGCGTATTATTTGTAACAATCTGATTTATATTAATTATTATCTTCGATTTGGTGTATAAAGGTGGCAAACATGCGGTTATAAATGGTGCGCGGATGCGTTGCTACGGCGCCTATTTGGTGCATTGAATAAGCGAGTGGCAGATGTTTTTCTCGGATTGTGAGAGGAAACATCTGTACCGGCTTAACGTAGCCCTGCCAGGCTTTGGGAAGATGAATCCGTGGTGGCTGCGGGTAGACAAGCATCGTGGTCTCCGAAAGCGAGTTCTTGAGAGTTTACGCTTTAAGAATACAATAAGGATGCTGGAATCAGAAAGTTAGGGTCAGCACGGTAAACACAAAGGTTGGCTGGACCAGGACACCCCTCCAGATTAAAGTCCTACCTAACCATGATAGTTGGAAGGAATGCCTGCAACAGGAATGTCATACATGAGCTTTTCACTTCAGTCATTGCTATGAGGGGGTAAATAAGACCGCCTTTAGCGACTTTGTTGCTCCAGTAGCTGCTTCATCTCGGTCAGTTGCCTGTTCAGAGATTCCAGAGTGACATCCTCTTCCGTATTTTCTTGTTCCCGGATGCGCTCATGCTCTTCGTTCATCACGTTGACCACAATACCAATCACCATGTTGAGAAATGCAAAGGCAGTAAAGAAAATAAAGCTCAGATAATAGGCCCAGCTCCAGCCATGTACTGCCAAGGTCTCGTACATTACGTCGGTCCAGTCCTCGAAGGTCATGACCCGGAACAGAGTCAGCATGGAGATGGTGATATCTCCCCAGAGCACAGGATTGATTGCTGCAAAGAAAGTCGAGCCAATAGCGGCGTAGATATAGAAGATGATAAACATCAGCAGCAAAACATAACCCAGCTGCGGCAGCGCATTAATCAGCGAGTTCATGAGCATGCGCAGCTCGGGGATGATCGAGACCATACGCAATACGCGGAAGATGCGGATCAGTCGACCAATCACTGCCATCTCGCTGTCCTGAATCGGAATCAGGCTAACCGTGACGATCACGGTGTCGAAGATATTCCATCCGCTCTTGAAGAAGTCTCGCTTGCGCTCCTCGCCCAGGAATCGAATTGTGATCTCAGTCAGGAAGAATAAGGTAATGCCCCTGTCAAGCCAGTGCGACAACTGGATAAAGGTGGGTGGCATATCATAGGTCTTGGCGCCTATGACCAGGGCTGAGAAGATAATGACGAAGACAACAAAAAGTTCAAAGGCCTTGTTGCTGCGAACACGGTAGAAGGTTGCCTGTAGAGAATCGGTATTCATGGGTTCACCTGTGCTTTATGCGGCGGAACTATAGCAAAGCGCTGCTCTGAATCAACACATTCCTATGAAGGAAAACTGACAGTGAAACACGTAGGATAGGGCCAACCCCGTATGGTGCAAATATTCGAACGAGCCGGATGATATTGTTATAGAACAAATTTAAGGATGATCTGTTCTTGCAATGACCTAAGTCATACAGCCCTTCAATCTCTTGGTAGTCGCCTTGGCGGGCTGGCTTGACAACCACCACAGACAGTTATGGTAGTGTCAACAATCTTTCGCTTTTTCCGTTGGCGGTGGCTCCGGTTGTTGATCACGCAACTGAGTAAGCAGCGTCTGCATCCATCTCTTCAAGCAATCTCAGTTTCATGTGCTTGGGGTACCCCGCTTGTCAGTACGACGGCGCAGCCGTTTTTCAATGTCCACTACGGAATAAATAGTGAGGCCGCCGCCCAGTATCCAACTCCATTCTACAATACCAATCGGGGCGGTTCCGAACAGCAGGTTCATCGTTGGGGCGTAGGTCATGAGTAACTGCAACCCAGCCATCACCGTCACGCCCAGGATCAGCCATCGGTTGGAGAATACGCCCAGCTGGAACATGCTGTAGCGCAGCGAGCGGCAGTTGAACAGATAGAATAGCTCGCCGAAAACAAACATGTTCACCGCCACGGTTCTTGCGATTTCGAGGCTCTGTCCCTGGATCAAAGCCCATTCGAAAAGGCCAAAGGCACCGGTTACTAGCATTAAACTCACCAGCCCGATACGTATGGCCAGATCACGAGTGATCACAGGTGTTTCCGGGCGGCGGGGCGGGCGCGCCATAATGCCCGGTTCCTTGCCTTCGAAGGCGAGCATCAGACCCAGCAATACGGCTGTCGTCATGTTTATCCAAAGAATTTGCACCGGGGTGATGGGTAGTGCGACGCCGAGAAAAACTGCAAGCAGGATCACCAGACCTTCTCCCACATTGGTGGGAAGCGTCCAGGTGATGAATTTAACCAGATTGTCGAACACTGCGCGCCCTTCCTCGACAGCTGCCTCAATGGTAGAGAAGTTATCGTCGGTCAGCACCATGTCGGCGGCCTCCTTGGCGACCTCGGTTCCCCCCATGCCCATGGCTACACCGATATCGGCCTGCTTGAGGGCAGGTGCGTCGTTGACGCCATCGCCTGTCATCGCCACAACATGCCCGTGGGCCTGCAACGCCTCCACCAGACGCAGTTTCTGTTCGGGGGAAACACGGGCGAACACGGCTGCCTTGCCAGCGATCTCTACCAATTCCTGATCGGATAGCTTGGCCAGATCGTGGCCGCTGATAGCAAAATTATCCAGATTGTCCCTCGTGGCGCCTTTCAGGCCGATCTGATGAGCGATGGCTGCGGCGGTCACCACATGATCGCCGGTGATCATCTTTACCTGGACCCCAGCCTGCTGACAGGCGCGTACGGCTGTGATCGCTTCCTGTCTGGGAGGATCCATCATCGCCTGCAGGCCGAGGAAGGTCAGGCCCCCTTTCACATCGCTGTGACTGACTGATGAGGTTGGCGCATTGGGAATCTTTCTGGCAAAGGCTAGCACGCGAAGACCGCGCACAGCCATCTCCTGGACTTGTTGATAAACAAGTTTCTGATCGAGCGGAATGCTTTCTTCGCTGTCGTTCAATGTGTCACGGCAGCGCGGGACTATGCTCTCCACCGAGCCCTTCAGGTAGACTACGCCGTGTTTTTCGGACGCCGTCCGGTGCAGTGTCGCCATGTATTGATGCTGGGATTCAAAGGGCAGTGTGTCGACGCGTGGATAATCCTGCTCAGGTGAGTCCGATGAGAGCCCGGATTTCAGTGCCGCAGAAAGCAACGCAGCCTCGGTGGGGTCTCCCTCGATTCCCCATTTTCCCTCGCTGTGGACCAGACGGGAATCGTTGCACAGCAGGCCTGCGCGAAGACATTCGGTCAGTACGCCATGCTGTTTGGGGGCGATGACTGAATTCTCGAGTGTAATGTCCCCCTCCGGCACGTAGCCGACGCCAGAAAACTCATAGCATCTGCCGCCGGCGCAGACCTCTTGCACGGTCATCTGGTTCTGCGTCAGGGTACCGGTCTTGTCGGAACAGATGACTGTAGTGCTGCCCAGTGTTTCCACCGCCGGCATGCGGCGGATGATGGCGTTGCGCCTGGCCATCTTGCCAACGCCAATCGCCAACATGATGGTCATGGCGGCCGGTAGCCCTTCCGGTATCGCGCCTACAGCCAGAGCCACCGCGGCCATGAAGGTCTCCAGAAGCGTATCGCCATGCAGCCAGCCGGCCAGCACGGTCAATCCAGCGAGGACCAGTATGATCCATAACAGAGTACCGCTGAACTGGGTGATCTTGCGCGTGAGCGGTGTGGCCAGCATTTGGGCGCTGGCGATGAGCGTATTGATCTGACCGATTTCGGTCGAATCGCCGGTAGCAACTACCAGCCCCGCGCCCGTACCGTAGGTCACCAGGGTAGATGAATAGGCCATATTGTGACGATCAGCCAGCACGGTTTCCTGGGCCAAGGGATCAGGCTGCTTCTGTACCGGGACGGATTCCCCTGTCAGCGTGGACTCGTCGATCTGCAACTCGCGTGAACGCAACAGACGCAGGTCGGCAGGCACCTTGTCTCCTGATTCCAACAGAACCAAGTCGCCGGCTACCACCTCGGCCGAGGGAATCCTAACTTTCTTGCCCGCCCTCACTACTGTGGCAGAACCCTCCATGGATTGTGCCAGGGCCTCAATGGCCTTCAGCGCCCTGGATTCCTGGATAAATCCAACAACGGCGTTGACCAGCACCACCCCAAAGATGACGCCGCTGTCTACCCATTCCTGCAGGAGAAAGGTAACCAGTGCCGCGGCGAGCAAGATATAGACCAGCGGCTGATGAAATTGCAGAAAGAAGAGCTCCAGCGGACCTTTGCCCTTTTTTGTGGTAAGACGGTTTGGACCGAAGTGGGCAAGACGATGCTCCAGCTCGAAGATATCGAGCCCTTTCGTCGCGCTGGTCTCCAAAAGTGTCTCAATTTCATCCGGTGGCAGGTGATGCCAGTGTCTGGACAGCAATGTTTCCATTTTCAGTCTCCCGTCGCCAGAATGGTAGCATCAGTCTGGTAAATTGCATTCATTAGCGTGTCCCTGGCGAATCGATATTCAAGCCGCTACCGGAAGCGGATAGAGATCTTGGCAGTGAGTCTGCCAACGGAACTTATCCAAGTAGATATGCATTTTGCCAGTACATCCCGTAGCTTCAGCAGGCGTATCACCGTTAAGTGAGTTATGGATGCGACGATGGTTGTAATAGACTTGGAAATCTATGAGCTTTCGCTCCAAGTCGAGCGCATTCCAGGATAGAGTGTGATCCAGAAAATTTCGGCGAATGGTTGCGATGAGTCGCTCGACAAACTGGGGTGTTATAAGGGCGACACGAGGCATCACGTCCTCTCACAAGCTTCAACTTCGGCACCACCGGTTTATCCAACAAATCAATCGTCTGCTTGAACCGTTCATTCTTCACGAATGCGGCATATGCCTTCTCAGTAGTTCTGACAGAAGCATGTCCAAGCAGATGTTGAACGTCAGTGATAGTAGCACAGTCGGTTCAAATCATCTGGACGGGCTCAGCGCTTTCTTACGGTTCATGGTGTGGTAGGAAATCTGTTCAGACCAGGCCGGCATTTGACGCGAGCCGCTCATTATCGCGAGTTTCGCTCAAGGGCATTCTGTGAGTGGCAGGAGGTGACGTGCGCCCAAATCATGGCTTCATAGGAAACGAATGTAACCGGCGATCGCTTGTGCGGCGTGGATATCGTTGCCCGGCTTAATCGGTTTATTTCAAATTATATATCCAACTGATCACCTGGTTCTGCAGTTTCTCGGCAGACTTCGTATGCGCCTGTGGATCATTATGTAACAGCACCACAACATAACGTTTTCCTGTCGCGGTGGTAACGTATCCGGCCATCGACTGGACAAAATCCAGCAGGCCGGTCTTGATATGCGCATGACCCACCAGCGGTGTGTCGTCGAAACGATGCGCCATGGTACCGTCGTAGCCTGAAACGGGTAAGGCAGCGATAAACTCCGGCATGTAAGCCTGCTTATATACATGCAGTAAGAGTTTGCCCAACAGCCCGGCGCTGATCCGTGCATCTCGCGATAAGCCGGTACCCTGATCCAACTGCAGGGCGGGATGATCCAGGTCGTATTCGACCAGCCACGCTCTCACCGCGGCGATACCTTTTTCCGTGGTGCCAGGCGGATCAAACTGTTGCGCTCCAAGGGAAAGTAATATCTGGCGTGTCATCACATTGTTACTGAATTTGTTAACCAGTCGTACGGCTTCGGCAAGGGATACGGATGACTCTTCCAACACTTTCCTGGCGTCCGCCGGCACGATGCCCTGGGTTATCTTGCCATCCACACTGCCACCTAACTGGCTCCAGAGGGGTAGGAAAAAATGCTGGTAATGATCCCGCGTTCCACTGACACGACGGTAGAGCGTCCGTTTGTTACAGGCCCGTGCATAATTCCCGGTGAAGGTCACTTCAAGCATGCCTGCATTGTTTCTCGTCTCCAACGACAGTCTTTTCTGCCAGGCGTTGCAGCGGCCATTCACCAGCTTCACCTGGTTGATAATCTGTAATCTGGGGGACGCCGGAAACGGGGTTATCTTTACCGCCTGATCCGTCCCAGTATCGTCTATGTCAAAATGGAACTCTGTTGCCTGAAAACCCACCAGTACTGCGTTAGGTCCAACGTTGTAAGTTCGGTAAGGTTGTTGGTCAAAAGCAGCATAGTCTATCTTGCCGGGCTCGAAGTAAGAGTTATCTATCAGTACATCACCCTTGATGCGGTGTATACCGTGAATGGAAATCCGATTCAGCAGGCGCCAGAAACGTTCAGGCGTCAGATAAGGGTCTCCGTTACCACGAAAATACAAATTACCATTTAGGGTATTTCCTTCGATATTGCCGGTATACATCACTTCCGTGGACCAACGGTATCCCTGTCCAAGCAAGTCCAGGGCGGCAGCCGTGGTAAGCAGTTTAATGACCGACGCCGGATTGAGAAACCGATCAGCGTGAAAAGCAACCAGTGGCTTGTTATCTTCCACACCCTGAATGAACAGGCCAATGCCATCAGTAGTGAAATCCGCGCCTTTTATCGCCACTGCCAGTTCTGCTGGCAGCGCTGCCTCGGCAGCTGCGGTAACAGGCAGAAACAACACTGAAATCGCCCAAGCAGACTGCACAATCTTCATCGCAAACGAAACCATACGTGTTGGTATTCCCTTATACGCTGGCTCGATAGCCGGCATCCGGTATTATCACTACAGACTATTCGTCTGTCCTTCCCGATAATTCGTACTGATTGATAGTCCAGATATTTTTACTATTATCATCGCTGGCGCACGCATCTGTCACTGAAAATGGATAGTCCCGAATCGCGAATGGTACAGCCGCCGGCGCTTGGAAAGGTAGTGGAAATTCCACAAGTCGGTATGGTGGTCTAGCGATGGTTTATTCCCACGCGTGCCTGGCAAATGGCTGGAGGATGTCTGTGTCAGTTAACGTCTTAACAGCTCAGATGCTTCAACGGCGGGCCTGACCGACATCAGATTACAACAAAAGCAATCGGTCGCCCTGACACGCACGTATTCTATGGCATCGTGGGCCAGTGCGATCGCATGAGGTACCGCGGATTCAACGCAGTCTTGCCAGCCCCTGGGAAGATCAATCCGTAGTGGTTGCGGGTTTGCAAACATCGTCACCTCCGAAAGGGAATGCTTGATAGTTTCCAGTTGAAGCATACAATAGCAAGCATAGAATCTGAATGTTGTGGTCGGAAGCGTAAACCGAAAGATTAGCTGGACCGGGACACCGGAAATAACTGCGGACGACAGCATACACGCCGAACCATGAGCACCATAGACCTTCTGCGCCACGGTGAGCCAGACGGAGGACTGCGTTACCGAGGTGACGGAGTGGACGATCCCTTGAGCGAGCGCGGCTGGGCCCAGATGTGGGCTGCGGTAGGGGAGTTCTCCGACTGGACCCATGTGATCAGCTCCCCTCTGAAGCGCTGTCGCCACTTCGCCGAGGCCGTGGCAGAACGTTACCGCCTGCCGCTGGTGGTGGACGGGCGCTTTCGCGAGATGAGCTTCGGCGCCTGGGAGGGACGCCGCCATGAAGAGCTGCGGGAGGCCGACCCCGATGCCTACTACGCATTCTTTCGGGACGCCGTCAATCATCGCCCGCCGGGCTCGGAGCCCCTCGACACTTTCTACGCGCGTGTCCGAACGGGCATCCAGGCCGTGTTCGACGAACACCCCGAAGGCCATATCCTGTTGCTCTGCCACCTGGGGGTGATGCGGGTGGCCACCGCCCTGGCCCTGGAGATGCCCTTGTCGGCCCTTTACCGCATGCACGCCCCCTACGCCGGCCGCATTCGCCTGCGCCGCACTGCGCGCGGCATCGAGCTCTGGTTCGGTCACTGACAACGCTCCAAGGTGGACCTCTGCCGGATGACCCGTCACTCGCGGTGGTACCTGCCGCAGGTTGCGGAACACGGCAATCGTCCGAGGGGCATAGCCCCCACCATCTCGCCTACCGCTTCCTCTCATGCCACACGCCTAGCAGGTCGGCGACGGCGTGGCTGGAGGCGGCGGCACACACGGCCTCGGCTAGGCCGCAGTCTTCCGCCGAGGAGCGGGTGGCCACGGTGCGGGCCAGGTAGGGGGCGTGGGCTACGTCCACGGAAAACGTCCGGTAGCCGAGCCCGAGCAGGACCGGGAGTACCCCCGGGAGCTGGGGCAGGATCCCGCAGAGCTGCAGCCGGTTCACGCCCGGCCCGGCCAACTCGGCGGTCAGGCGCAGGAAGCGGTACAAGGCCGGGGCATAGGGATCCAGGTGAGCGCGCACGGCAGGGAGATCCCGATCCGCGCCGAACAGGGACTGCATAAGGTCGTTGAGGCCGAACCCCACCAGATCGGCCGTGGCCAAGAATCCTTCCACGGCCAGAGCCGCGCCCGCGGTCTCCAGCATTGCCCCCACGCTGACGCCGCGGTCCGACAGAGCCGTGTTTATTGAAGCCCGCCGGTGCTGGAATTGCTCGACGCTGTCCACGTTGGGCACCAGCAGGCCGATGGTGAAACGCCGGCTGAGGGGCTCGAGCGCCTGGAGCTGTGCCTCCACTACGGCCCGCACCAGGGGATGCCGGTACAACCGCGAGCCGTGCAGGCCGATAGGACCGGTGTCGGGCAGCGCCGACGCCCAGCTCGGATGTTTGTCGGCAGCCAGGTCCAGCAGGCGGAAGGTGACCGGCAGGGGATAGGCCGCCTCCAGCATCGCCTCGAATGCCTCGGCGTAGAAGGCCCGGTCCGGCATCACACCCGCGTCAGGTAGCAGGAACTCAGTGCGCACCAGGCCAATGGCCGCCACGCCCCGCTCAAGCGCTAACTGGGTCGCCGCGACGTTGCGCACGCTCGCGCGTATATCGACCAGCTCACCATCCAGGGTGCGCAGGTTGCCGGGCACTGGGTGCGGGAACGGCGTCAGGTCCTTGTCGTCCGCTTCCGATGGCAGCAGCCGGCCGGCCGCCCCGTCCAGGATCACCTCCAGTCCTTCGTCAAGTTGCAAGGCCTCCTCGGCACCGATGATGACGGTGGGGATGCCCCGGCTCAGCAGGCCGATGCTCGCGTGTGAAAAAGGTGCGGCGTCCAGGAGCACGCAGCCCGCGGGCGACGCGGACATGCCCTGAAGGATTTTGTGGTCGGCCAACAGGATGCCCCTGCTTGCGGGATTGCGGGTCAGCTTGCCGCGCACTACGCCGGGGACGAAACCCATGCCATAAATGGGACTAACCAAGGTCGAGTTCATGTATATAGCATAGCTATCCTTCCCGATAATTCTTACAGCTTGATATGCTTGACCTATTTCAGGAGACACGTCAATCGGAAATCTTGGTCATCGGTACTGCCAAAGAGCATCCAGCATCATGAGAGCCGTTATTTGTGTGCTGGCGGCGTGATCATCTGTTACATGGGTATTAAGGAAAATGCGCCTATTATGCAATGAAAGTCAAACTTCCTTTAACGAGGGACTGGAGAGGCGAGATATTAGATAGATTCACGACATCGATGGAGAGCAATTACTTCATCCCGGTAGGAAACTTTTCTCCCGGGCAGTACCGCATTGAGCTTGAACTTGATAAGGATGTAAAGATCACTGCGCATCTGATATCCGAGGAATTCGAAATGGTGATTGAGGATTGTTATCCATCGAGTGACCGCCGCCTAAGTATTCCATTTCTCATTGAAGACTTGGGGTACTACTATTTCCGCATGTATCCACTAGAACCTGTCAGGATCACCAGACTTGCAATTATCTCACTTGGAAACAAAGGTCAGTAGGTGTGTCTGGCAAATTCTTAATAATACCTCTATTGCAGGATACTGCTTGAAAAACAGGCTGAGTGCCTCGTCGCTTATTCCGTGATGCCCATCGCCAGTGCGACGATCAGCACCGGCGGAATCACGAAGCGAATCATGAAGCGCCAGAAGCTGAAGAACAGGCCGTCCTGGACGTTGATCTC
>Ga0316201_10004097_pt1 | contig 10926 bp, 8 predicted proteins | sample CS6wburrow_MG_FD_204516 | JGI IMG/M metagenome (GOLD analysis project Ga0316201, IMG submission 204516) | Coastal sediment microbial communities from Delaware Bay, Delaware, United States - CS-6 worm burrow | ecosystem: Environmental > Aquatic > Marine > Coastal > Sediment | place: USA: Delaware... | reverse complement strand
TGTTCTTGTACAAGTAATCACGAGATTCTATGACTGTATCCTGATCTCGATTCAGCTTGAGCATTTCACTCGTTTCGATCAAGTAGGGTTGTATTTCATCAAAAAGCAGTAGCGAGATCTCACGCCAACGCTCAAGTTTTGCCATCGTCTTCGCAGCCGAGTTTCGTACTTCATTCGCCTGCTCGTGCATTTTCAGGGAACGGTCTTCCGACCATGAAATCAGCAATGCCATAATTGTGACGAGCACGGAAATGGTTGTAACTAGATTCCCTACTGTTATTTCTTTTTTGAATTCAAAACCCATAAACGGCCTCTGTTAGCTTTTGTTGAACGAGTCCTGTCCATGCGTAATCTGGAATACTTATTTGTAGCTTTCAAAATCAATGCCATATCCGACTAAGAGCTCTTTCATTTGAAGTCGTTTTTGACCTGCGGCAACAGCCATGACTTTGGCTAAAACTTCAGAAATTTCACCTTTAGAGATACCCGTCTTTTTAGCTTGGTCCAGATAGTAACGCGCACACGGAGCACAGTTCATGGCGATGGCAGCAGACAAGCCTACAAGAACTTCGGTTTTTTGATCCAGATATTCATTATCATGCGTTGATTCATAGAATGAGTCATACAGCTCTTGTTGTCGCTTGGTAAGCATGCTTCTCTCCGCCTTGTATTCTCTGACATTGCAGTAACTGCCAACGCGGACAGTTAATGCCAGGTCATGTTTAATTGTTGCTCAGTTCGCTCATAAGATTATTCAATTTCGGATACAGCGACCATATAATTTTTACCATAATATTTCGCACACTTTGGACATGTCGTGTAAAAGAAGTATGTCTTCTTTACTCGCTTGCCTTTGCTTCTAACATAATCTTCCATCTGCTTTTCCCACCTGGGTGCGTGTTTATAAGGGCCTTCAAAAACCTTTGTATAATAGTCACCTGTCATCTCCACCATCTCCTGACCGGGCACATCCCTGGATACCGAGAAATAATGCTCAGCACGCCAGGCAGATGGATCATGGGATAACACAATAAACTGATTCATGTCTTGAGCATGTGCTTTTTCTATCGCTTCGAATGTCTCAGGGAATACTGAGCCCATATTGATCGGTACATGAAAGATGCTTCTGGTTTTTGCTTTAACGAATAATTTATCTTTGAAGTGAAGCTCCTGCTCATCCCATCCTTCAGGATTGAACCTTGGGCAACAGTTTGTAGGATTATCGCTCATATCATATTTAGGCAAAGTATTAATATTCATCGCTTCACTCCCAGGCTTTTATCAGCAGATTTAACACGAAACATATAGTACCTTTATTCTGCTAAACGTGGCCTGCCCGCTATCGTTGGGCATCGAATATCAAATATGACTGGAGGTCAGCCACGTTTAATAACGCCCGCCCCAGCGATATTGCCAGGCGATGCCGAGAGAATCATAGTCCGTACCGGTGCGGGTACTGACGCCACTGTTGCCAAACAGCTTGAGGGAATGGTGACGATTGAGCGGGAATGCTACGGTGAAGCCGGTACGCCAGTTCTGTTGCAGGTCATTTCTGGTAACACCATCAATCGTTGTGCGGCCACCCGCGTAACAGGTAGCGCCAACACTGGCCCATATATTCCGGGGAAAGGAGTAAACAACATGGCCCTGTATGGAATAGATGTTGTCCTGCTGGCGGGTTTTACCATTATCAAAATCATCATTATCGCTATACAGTATTGCTGACGCTGCTGCTTCGATCGTCCAGCGGCCAAGTGCCTGGGAGATGCCGATCTCGGGTTTGAATGACCAGCGATTGGTACCGATGTTGAGAAGCCGGTCTTTCTCGTAGACACCAAGAGGCGCTGTGAGTTTGAATGCCAGACCTATGATCGTGTCTTGCTTATAATCCTTGAACTCCTCAAAGGACAACGCAGGGGCCCCATAAAGATTGATCGTAAAATAAAACGCGGGGTCAGCCAGGCCCTGGTCTTCCCGTGTGCGGAATACACCCTCGACATAACCAGTAGCGTCCAGTCCGGCAAAAGGCAGTAATACGCCGACCTTGGCAGATTTATCAGCGATAGCCAGCGCATGCACGTAGCCAAGCAATCCTATATTTACATTTGCATCGGCATCTTCAATAGGCAGAGAGGGATCAAACAACAAGGCCCCTTGCGAATACTGGTAACCGACAAGCAGAAAATTCATGCCTACCGGTGTATTACTGTATGCGCGAGGCTCCAGATCCTGTGCGTTGCCATTCACGGCTACTGTTATCAGACCGAACGCGATGGTGGTGAGCAGGAAGTTGAACCTGGCTTTGTAGTTCCGGTGTTGCAGTTTCATATACAGGATCTTCACCATACTTACTTAGTCAGCTGACGGTAGGATAACAACTTTGCGACAGAGGCACAGAGAAAACATAGATTATTGCTTTTTTTAGAGTGACTTTAGTCGCGATTATTTAATCATCGTATTTATCAACTTTAGGTTTCGCTCCTGTTGAAGCGTACGTTGCAAATCACATCCCTGTGATCTGCCGTTACTCCACCCATCCATGGGTTTCGCCCTGCGGGCCAGCCTTTGGCTGTTCAAATTTGATCCTGTCAAATTTGTCGGGTCTGCTTTCGCAGCACAAATTCATTCCGGATGAATTTGTTTTTGTTCGCACAATAAACGTAACCCAATAAAATCGTCCCTGGCGCTCGTGCTTCGCATTCCCGTAGCCTGGATGAAGCGCAGCGTAATCCGGGAATTTCCAGCAGCACTGAAAAGCCCCGGATTACAGAATACATCCATGTATTCTGCCCTGCGGGCCAGCCTTCGGCTGTTCAAATTCGATCCCATCGAATTTAGTCCACTTCGTTGCATCCTTGCTACGATCCAACGTGTCGTCTTGACTCGCATCCCTGCTCGACAAGACTCGATTGACCGTCCATCGTCAATCGGCCCTATCAGTAAAGCTGTCTTCGGCGAGCTTAACGGGAGGAAACAGTCTCCCCGTGAAGTTTGCCGAGCCATTCGGCTTTGGCAGGGCCTAACCCGCATTTCTCACCAGGCGGTGTAGGACACTGGTAAGGCTATTGGTCCTTTGGAAAAAACCTGGATGATGAAAAATACAGAGTGTTATTCAAGCATGCCTATCACGGTTCAGGCTGGTGTTCGCGTCCGTAAGCTTGTTCTTCACTCAAACCGTAGCTATTGCTACGCTTTTCGCTCCAGAGCGGCGCCTACGAACACGAATCCTGCGCCTGCTCCCGTGATCCTGGTGAGAAATACGGGCTAAGAAATAAACTGATGGCCGACATGCACGTCGGATTTAGCCTTGTCGAGCCCGGACGGCGAGTCAAGGCGGCCCGTAGGCAAAGTTGAATGGTGAGGGGAACCGAAGGGCAAACTGGTCGGGGCGGCGTTCTTTTCGTTACTTTTCTTTCGCTGTTGACTAATTTGACCGGAGCAAATTAGCACGCGTAGCGCCTGAAGGGTGGAGCACAGGGATTTGCGTAATTTACGAAAAGTAACTTTCTATCAAGGTGAAATCAAATGTTTATGTGTGCGAAAAACTCTTGTTAGTGACTAAAGTCGCCGATACAATAACAATACAAAATCTCTGTGTTCTCTGTGCCTTTGTGGCAAGTTTTCGAACATTTACCCACTCGATTCACGGAAGTGCCCAAATATTGATGTAACGATAACGTAAAAATCTGGAGCAGATAACACTCATCATACTAGCCCGCATTTCTCACCAGGGGGTGAGAAATGCGGGCTAGCTAGAGCGGCCACACCCAAAGAATCACGGGGATGCTCACGACGACCACAATCACCTCCAGCAGCAGGCCCAGACGCCAGTAGTCACCGAAGCGGAACCCGCCCGGCCCCAGGATCAGCGTGTTGTTCTGGTGACCGATCGGTGTCAGGAACGCGCAGGAAGCGCCCACCGCAATCGCCATCAGAAAAGCATCGGCATTCACACCGAGTTGAGCCGCCGTGCTGATCGCAATCGGGCACATTACTGCCGCGGTGGCAGTATTGTTGACCAGGTCTGAGAGAAACATGGTCACTACCATTAGCGTAATCAGCCCGATGATCGCCTGCCCCTGGGTCACGTTATCCAGCAGGAAACGCGCGATCATATCGGCAGTACCGGTGGTGGCTACCGCATTGGCAACCGGAAGCATCGCCGCCAATAGCACGATCACCGGCCAGTCGATGGTCGTGTACAGCGAACGCAGTGGCACGATGCCCAGAGCGATATAGGCAGTTACCGCTAGCGCAAACAGAATCGCCACCGGAAACAGCCCAAAGGCTGCAGCGCCCACTGCTGCTGCCATGATCAGTGAGGCGGTAAGCGCCTGGCCTTTTTTAGGCACCCGGATGTCTCGTGCAGCCAATGGCAGGCAGCCGAAGATAGATGCAAAACCTGAAAGTGCCTCGGGTGCACCCTGCATCAGCAGCACATCGCCTGCCTGAATCGGAATCGATCGCAAGCGTCGAATCGAGCGGCGCCCCTGTCGTGATATCGCCAGCAAGTTGATGCCATAACGGGTGCGCAGATCAATAGCCGTGGCCGAACGCCCGATCAAAAGTGCGCTGGGCATCACGACCAGTTCCTGAATCACCACCTCATCCTGCTTTGTTTTTTCTTTATCCTTGTTGTTGTCCTCTGACTCAACATCCTGCAACTTTCGCTTGCTGGCTTGCAATATTTCCGCTTCGGTACTTTCATCTTCTGCCTCTACCGGAATTTCTTCTTCAAGTTTAAGGCCCAGGCTTGAGAGCGCCGTTGCCAGTGACTCAGGCTCAACCTCGATGACAAGGATGTCACCCTCGCTCAGCAGCCGCCGGGCGTTGGGCGCGGGAATGCGTACACCCTGGCGTATCATGCCGACGACTTGCGCATCGGCTTCATCCAGCATCTGTTCCGCCTCGCTCAAACGCTTGCCCACAGCCTTGCTGCCATTAACGATGCGAACTTCGCTGAGGTATTTGCCACTATCGAAACGGCCGGTGTCTGTGCGTTCTCTTGTGGGTACCAGCCGCCAGCCAAGCAGGCCGACGAATACGATGCCGAGGACAGCAACCGAAAGGCCCACAGGTGCGAAATCGAACATGTTGAACACACCCGCATCGGTGGTCGCACGAAATTCCGAAACGATCAGGTTGGGTGGTGTACCGATGAGCGTGGTCATGCCACCCAGGATGGAACCAAAGGCCAGCGGCATCAAAACCTTGCCAGGGGGAAGTTCCAATTTGGCTGCCATCTGGATGGCCACCGGCATCAGCAGTGCCAGTGCGCCAACATTGTTCATGAAAGCTGACAACAAGGCTGCCAGACCGATGAGCGCCAGGATGGTGACAGTCGGCCCCGCTGATGCGGGCAGGAACCGTTTGGCAAGTACATCTACCGCACCGGAAACGAGCAAGCCATAACCAAGCACCAGCACACAGGCCACGGTAATCACCGCCGGGTGGCCAAAACCGGAAAAAGCCTCATTTCCAGGCACCAGGCCGGCGAGCACACAAACAAGTAATGCACCCATCGCAATGAGATCGTGACGCCAACGACCCCAAAGAAACAGCGCCATAATCGCCATCAGTACTGCGAGAATTAAAACCTGGTCATTTGTCATAATTTAGTATCAATGCAGCAGCCGCATAAAGCTGACCTGCCATTATCAAGTTATATGTAGTTGATTAAACTCAATCTGACGATCTTAAATATTAATTTCTATCTAGCCTGACATTCAAAAACTAAAAAGCTTTTCGACACAGAGGACACAGAGTTTTACTTTGTAACTGCGCCTGTGGCGTAGTTAACAATACAAATATTTTCTCTGTGCTCTCTGTGCCTCTGTGGTCAATTATTTTGAATTTGTTTTGGCTGTTTCGGATTAAATTTGAATCCAGTTATTAATGCGTCAGATTATATCTAGACTTATACAAGTTATAGATACCAGCTGAGTGTCCGTACTACGCATCTCTTGCATACCTGGTTAGTATTTTATCCAGTTGACTGGCAAAAGACTTTCGATCACTTTGACTCAAGGCTGACGGGCCACCGGTATCGATCCCACTCGATCGCAGTGTTTCCATAAAATCTCTCATATTGAGCCGCGCCCTTATGTTGTTTGTTGTATAGAGCTCGCCTCTTGGATTGAGTGCATGAGCGCCTTTATCAATAACATCCGCCGCTAATGGAATATCAGCGGTAATCACAAGATCGCCGGCATCAAGCCTTTTGACGATCTCGTTGTCAGCAACATCAAAACCATGCGTCACCTGGAGAAATTTAATGTGGCGTGATGGTGGTATCGGTATTGAATGATTGGCAACAAGTGTTAGCTGTACCCCGGTACGCTCGGCCGCTCTGAACAGGATATCCTTGATCACGCCAGGACAGGCATCTGCATCGACCCATATTTTCATATCATACTACCTTTGATGGTTAATACTGTCAGATCATTAACCGAGATTAATCCTGATCATGAGCTGCGTCTTTATCACCGGCACGGCTGAGTTACTTGTAAGATTTGCTTTTTATTTCTTCATAAAAATCGTACTGGTACGAGATGTCATACTCACCATCACCATTTGAGTCAAATTCAGCACTAACGAGTTTGTTCATTTCATATATCTGTTTCTTTCTGGGTGATTTCACTGTCGGGCCTGATATTTCAACCTCCGTGAGTATGCCATTTTCGAAATTTGAAATAAGATCCGGTTCCCCATCTTGATCGATATCAGACTCACCCAAATAAACATTTCCCTGTTTATATTTATAGCTGGTCTCATATGTACCATCAAAATTGTCATCATTCTTCGATTTGTATACCAGTCCTTTAAGGTTATAGTAGTTGACGGCATCAACCTTACCATCGAGGTTTCGGTCAAATTCAACGCGGTAAATTCTATTATCTTTATAGAGCCATCTCTCGTCTAATTGCCCATCGTTGTTGTAATCAATACCATCGATTGTCACTGGAGAGTTATATGCCCAGAACGTTACTCCGACACCTGCCAAAAAGCCGAATAACAATCCTCTACCGATGCCGGAACTTTTTCTGCCTGGAGGGTAGTCAACAACTTTATCGACTTGCCTGGCATCCCATTCGTTAATGACTGCCCGTGCTTTCTCGAAGTCGTGATCGTTCACGAGTACACGCACTATATTCATTGCCTGTAGTTCGCCAACACCACCCTGCAGGTATTCACCATCTACACGGCATTCGATCCCTTCCTGCTGCAGCAGGTTAACAATCATATGGGCTTCCAGGCCTGTTGAAGCTTCAAAAATAGTTTTCATAGATATCCAGTAATAAAATTCAGTCACCGCTGGTAACAGTCGTGTGCAATAAGCTGCCAGTTGATTGATACGACACTACTATTGCCGTGCCAGGCGTTTCAGTGCTGAAACGATGAGAACTCTCCCGGGCCAGGATTGCTCGTTTGCGTTCCTGCCCCCAGCGATAACTGCTAATCACGCCGGTTTCTCGAATCACGCGATGACAAGGTATAAGGTACGCTAGCGGATTCTGCCCCACTGCTGCGCCTACAGCACGGGCTGCATTCGGCTTGCCCAGTTTTGCCGCTAAATAGCCGTAACTGGTCAGCGTACCTGGTTTAACGTGCAGCAACGCTCTCCATACTTGCAGCTGAAACGCGGTTCCCTGTACAAAGTATTGCAGCGTCGGTCGCGAACTTGAATTCACAGGCCGTTCAAATATCCAACTGAGAAAGCCGGATATAGATGGGTCATCTCGATTTAGCCTTGCCCGAGGCCAGTCATGTTGAAGCGCAGCCAACTCTGCCAGTCCATCTTCTGACTCGATGAAGCTGAAGTGACAGATACCCCGGGGACTCTTGCCAAGCAGGCACTTGCCAAATGGACTGTCGCCAATGCCGTAATGGATGATCCAGCCTTCACCACCGGATTTCAGTTCACCGGGAGAAGCCGATTCGAGTTTTACACAGAGATCATGCAATCGACCCGGCCCGGACAGGCCTGAATTCATTGACGCATCCAGAACATTCCTGCCTTCACGCAGCAGCTCTCGTGCATGAGAAAGCGTGAGGCACTGTAGAAAATCTTTGGGCGTAATCGCTGCCCAATCCGAGAATAGTCGGTGAAAATGGAATTGGCTCAAGCCAACGTAATTCGCCAACTCCGCCAAATCAGGCTGCTCGGTGTGGTGTTCATCCAGGTAACGAATCACCAGGGCAATGCGTTCATAATTTTTCATGCAATCATTGTTACATAGAGTAATCTGTCATTCCCACCCGATTCTTGCGGTGACCTGGCCAATATGAAACGATCATGAATAAATATCCCGGACCTCGTAGCATTATTATTAACCAATAAAAAAGACCAGAACAATCACTGTTCTGGCCTTCGGCTTTAAGTTCAGACACAATTAGCCTGCATTTTTCACCAGGGGAAGAAATGCGGACCAGGCGCCTGCCATGAGCGCTATCTAATGAGCAATAATATTCACCAGGTAGATGATGCCGAAGAACACACCCAATAAACCAGTGAAAAGATAAGTCATTACACGCTTCATATCTAAATCTGCATTATCCATTAAAACAACACCTGCTAATTATCGTTAAAGTTATAGCCTGATAAAGGCCTTATAGAATACAGAAACAGTTTAGCGACTTGGTCTTCTTTTAGATAAAAGAAATATCTGATGAATAGATAAAGAATATTTTACGTGACAAAACGCAGGGTTATACAACCTTGATAAATTTAAGACATAATTTGTAATAGTTCAGGCTTGATCTGACTGTTGTTGTCGATTTTCGTAAAAGTGGAAAACCCGCCTCTTTTGAAGGTTAAGCATACTGTTTTCTCGCAGAGGCGCAGAGAACTCAAAGGAAGATTAATGAAACGATACTGTTTTTCAACAAAAACACATATCACCTCAGCGTTCTCAGCGCCTCTGCGAGAGTATATATCTATTTGTAATATCTGCGATCTGAACACTATTAGCCAGGTTGATTTGTTATCAGCTGTTTAAATAAAAAATCACCATACCAACAACAAACAAGCCGGCAATGTACAAAAACAGCCGCCCGAGATTTGCGTTTCCGGCAAGCTGATCATTATGCCGCAGCCTGATTCTGCGTACCTGTTCATCAGTGAGACCATCGCAATGCGGACAGACAGGCTCCTTATCCGGGTAGCGCATGCCGCATCGTTTACACTTGCTGGAAAATTTTATTCTTATTGGAACATGCATAAAAATACTAGCCCGCTTTTCTCACCAGGATTTCGAATTCAGGTGCATCTGTAGTGTTTCTGAGTGCGCGTCTGGACTGAAAAGCATAGCAATAGCTATGGTTTGAGGGACTAATTCGCCTGGAGCGAATTAGGATGCCTATGCACCCGAAGGGTGAAACACAGGGACGTGTTTCATCAACATGCGTGCGCAGAGACGCTACAGATGTGTATGGAACGAAATAGCGCCACACCAAACACACTGTATTTGATTGAAATCGATCATCGAGTATTCTAATCATGCTGTTACTCGGGTTATACAGCGGCCTGGTGAGAAATGCGGGCTAAACCACATCACAAAGGTCTCATAATTAATGCCCTTAGTGAGACACTGATCCAGGCTGAATCTTTTTATTCATCATCGACCACCGATCCCATTTCTTCCCCCAGCGCCAGAGCAAGGGGACGGTACTGCAAAGCGTAGAACATCTCCAGGTGACGGCGCGTTTCTGTGCGCTTGAGACCTGAAACATGCTTCCAGAACCCGTACACCCTGGAGAGCGTCATCATCCGCTCGGCGTAGAGCCGCCAGGTATAGTGTGCTTCGACCCGATCGAGGCCACCCTGGGAGATGCGCTCCCACTGGCCCGGCTCTTCACGGCAACGTATCAGGAACTCGGCTATGCGCTGCGCCGCCAGATCGCCGTGATTGGGATCGATGTGGAAACCTGAGAGACCGTGTTCAATGATCTCGGACGGTCCACCGTAACAGGTGGCAAAGGTAGGCAGACCACAGCTCATGGCCTCGATGACCGTCAGACCGAAGGCCTCAAACAGTGCAGGCTGAACAAAGACACCCCGGTTATCTGCAACATAGCGATAGACCTCGCTGTTGCGCTCTTTGTCGACCTGTCTTTCCAGCCAGCGAACCTGCCCGTCGAGCTCGTATTCATCCATCAGTTCGTGCATACGCTTGATCTGGCTGCGTTCCTCTTCGTCATCGGAGTCTTCGGGATCTATGTGCCCGGCGGCAATCAGCAGGTTGGCCTCGTCACGCAGCTTCTCACTCCTTCCATACCATTCCACCAGGCCGGTGACGTTCTTGATCCGGTCCATGCGGGCAAGGGTAAAAATGAGTGGCTTGTTCCTGACAGCCAGCACTCCCCGGCTCGGTGTGTCTTCGCCATCACCGTAGATGAGAGACTCGATCTCGCCGTGCAAGTGGGTAAACCGGCACATCGATTCTGTGTAGGGGAAATAGACCTCGGAATCGGCCCCTGGTGAGACGATGTTGAACTTAGGGTCATAGACATCAATACCATGCAGAACCCGATACAGCCCCGGCATGGTGAAGCTTGCATAACTCTCATACTGACCCAGACTGTGCCGGGTACCCGCAATCTCCTGATAGGTACTGGTAATAATAAAATCCGCGGTATTCATTGCAATCAGGTCAGCGGTGAACTGACAGGAGAAATGGTATTGGGGATCGTTCTCCTTCCAGTAGAGATCCGAGTAGAGGTATTTCGTCTTCTCCAGTGCGTGGGCGATGTTGCACTGGGTGACACCCAGGCGCCGTGACATCAACGAGGCCACCAGGTTGCCATCGGAGTAATTACCGATAATGAGGTCCGGCCTGCCGCCCAGCTCGGCGAGCAGCTCATGCTCGGCATCGCAGCAAAAGCGCTCCAGGTAGGGCCAGATCTCAAAGCGGGATATCCACTGGC
>Ga0316201_10004096_pt1 | contig 10927 bp, 11 predicted proteins | sample CS6wburrow_MG_FD_204516 | JGI IMG/M metagenome (GOLD analysis project Ga0316201, IMG submission 204516) | Coastal sediment microbial communities from Delaware Bay, Delaware, United States - CS-6 worm burrow | ecosystem: Environmental > Aquatic > Marine > Coastal > Sediment | place: USA... | reverse complement strand
GAATGCGGCGCGAAGGACGGCGATAGAGCCGGCGAGCGCGGCGCCAAAATGCACGAAACGCTGCGCAATGAGCGCGACGACTTTGGCGGCGCCGTGCAGGTAGTCTTCGATGACCACCTGGACGCCGAGCGACGAGTGGTAGGACAACGCCACCAGCAGCGCAACCAGTGCGGTGGCGCGCAGCGGCGACGCAAGCCACGCCGCCACATCGCGATAAACGAAGCCGTCCGCAATCAAGCCGCCAAGAGCCACGACGAACCACAGGCCGAGGCCGGCAACGGCGAGCGCACTGATGCGCTGAGAGTAGAAATGATCGGTGCCCTCTTTCGCCGAACCCAGGCCCAGCACGCGCCCAAGCGCGGTCTGGCGGCTCACGCGCCGCCTCCGAATACGCCGTAGGCGTAAACGTACAGCAACATCGTTAGAAAGAACCCCGCCGCAATCACCGCGTAGCCGGACTTGCGCGCCGTATCCAGTTCCAGCCCACGGCCCGTGTCCCACACCAGGTGACGAATGCCGTTGCACAGATGGTAGAAAAAGCTGAACGCCACGCCCGCAAGCACCACGCGACCAAACCAGGAGCGGAAGAAATCCGCCGCCGCGGCGAACGCCTCGGGACCGTCGGCCAGCGCCATCAGCCAGTACACCAGGAACAACAACCCGGCCGCCAGCAGCAGACCGGTCAGCCTGTGCGTGATGGACGTAATGCTTGTGATTTGCGGCCGGTAAATCTGCAGATGCGGCGACAATGGCCGCTGGTCAGTGCTCATGAAGGCTTCTCTTGCTGGTGAACGATGAACGTATTGGTCGGGTTTTGGCGTACTCGCAACGCAGGCGCTGCCTCAAAAATCGATACAGCGGCCGTTTTTTTCCCAATCGCCGTAGCGCGTGGGATCAAGGCCACCGCGGCCGCCAATCTCAGCGGGTGCGGCGTCACTCGCACGCTCTGGCGTCGTCTCGCCGGCAGACGACTCGCCCCGCGATCTGGCCGCCCCCGACCTCGGCTGACCCGTTGTCGCGGACTGCAATTTCGAATCTGGCTCCATCTGCGCTGACCTCATACTGGTGCACCCGTATTTTCACCCAACTGCACGTGCATACGCAATGGACCCGGCAGGCGATTGCGGCGCATAATGCCGCCCTGGGTTGTTTTGACCCGTTTATTTCGAACTTTCACACAGCCTTTGCGGGAATCACATCGTGTCTCGTGTCTCATGTTTAGCTTTCGTTCGCGTCAACGGCGCGGATGCGGCGGTTTTTCTTAACGGGCAGTACAGCCAGAGCACGCTCGCGATGGCGGCGGGCGAGTCACGCATCGGGGCTTTCTGCACGCCCAAGGGCCGCGCGCTGGCCGTCGCATGTGTAATTGCGACCGATGCCGGCTTCGAACTGTGGACCCATCGCACCATCATCGAATCGCTGGTGACCACGCTCAAGCGCTACGTCATGCGCGCCGATGTGCAGTTCGAGGCGCCCGCGCAGACGGTCTCGAGTCGGCTGATTCACCTCGCCGCGATCGCCACTGACCTCGACCTCGCGTCGCCGGATTTTGCCGCCGCCGCGGTGGCCGCCGGCGTGCCCACTCTCAACGCGGCCACCAGCGGCGAATTCGTCCCGCAAATGATCAATCTCGACCTTGTCGGTGGCATCGATTTCACCAAAGGTTGCTACACCGGCCAGGAAATCGTCGCGCGCACCCACAATCTGGGCTCGATCAAGCGGCGCATGCTCGCCTATGCCTGTGCCGACGCCGCCGCGCAAGCGGCGGGCGATCCGCTGCTCGATGCAGACGGGGAACGTGTCGGTCAGGTGGTCGCCACGGCCGGCAACACCGTACTTGCCGTGGTCAGGCTGGCCCGGCGACGCGACGCGCGCAAAGCCGGCGCCAGCGCTATCGATGGCCTGCAGACGCTGCCCTACGACATTCCGGAACTCACCGCCAACGCGTGAAGGCGCCGCGCCGGCGCCGGGCTCAATCGGCGCCGTCGGTTTCGGGGCGCATGTGCGGAAACAGCAGCACGTCGCGGATCGACGGCACGTCGGCAAACAGCATCGCCAGACGATCGATGCCCACGCCGAGGCCGCCGGCCGGAGGCATGCCGTACTCCAGCGCACGAATGTAATCGGCATCATATTCCATCGCCTCGCTGTCGCCCGCTTCCTTGTTGGCGCATTGCGCACGGAAACGCTCGGCCTGGTCCTCGGGATCGTTGAGCTCCGAAAAGCCGTTGGCGAGCTCGCGGCCGCACATGAAAAACTCGAAGCGATCGGTCAGGAACGGGTCGTCGTCCTTGCAGCGGGACAGCGGTGAGACCTCGGTTGGATAGTCGGTGATAAACGTGGGCGCGGTCAGGTTTTCTTCGACGGTTTTCTCGAAGATTTCGATCAGCAGTTTGCCGGCACCGTAACGCTTGTCCACGGGGATCCCCAGACCCTCGCACACACCGCGCAAGTAATCGACGTCGCGGCTGCGCGCGGCATCAAACTGACCCGCGTTGAATTGCGCCACCGCCTTTTCCACGCCAAGGCGTGCGAACGGCGAGCGCAGGTCCAGTGCCTGCTCCTGGTAGGTACCCGTCTCACCGCCCCACAACTGCAGTGCCAGCGAGCGCACGAGGTTTTCCGTCAATGTGATCATGTCTTCGCAGTCGGCGAACGACTGGTACACCTCAAGCATGGTGAATTCAGGGTTGTGGCGCGTGGACAGCCCTTCGTTGCGGAAACTGCGGTTGACCTCGTACACGCGTTCGAAACCGCCGACGGTCAGGCGTTTCAAATACAGCTCCGGCGCAATCCGCAGGTACAGCGGCATATCCAGGGCATTATGGTGTGTCACGAAAGGCCGGGCGTTGGCGCCGCCGAGGATGGGCTGCATCATCGGTGTTTCCACTTCCATGAAACCGTGCGCGTTGAGAAACTGGCGCACGTGGTTCACCAGCTGCGTGCGCAACACGAACACGCGACGACTGTCCTCGTTCATGATCAGGTCGACATAGCGCTGGCGATAGCGCAGCTCCTGGTCGCTCAGACCGTGAAATTTCTCGGGCAGCGGGCGCAAGGATTTGGTGATCAGGTGCAGTTCCCGCGCATCGACCGTCACTTCGCCGGTGCGCGTCTTGAACAACGTGCCGGACACGCCGACGATGTCGCCGATATCCCAGCTCTTGAACACCTTGAATATCTCGGGATCGAAATTGTCGCGACCAACCATTGCCTGGATCTGGCCGCTACTGTCCTGGATCTTGATGAAGTTGGTCTTGCCCATCAGCCGTTTTGCCATCAGGCGGCCGGCCACCTTGACCTCGATCGCACGCTCGGCCAGCGCCTCGGTCGACAGTTCGCCGTACGTACTGACGATTTCGGACGACAGTGCATTGCGTCGAAAGTCGTTGGGATACGCCACGCCCTGCTCGCGCAGCGCCTCCAGCTTGTTGCGGCGTTCGCGGATTAGCCGATGCTCGTCTTCTTGGACCATGTCGATGTTGCTCTGTGGGCAAAAAATAAATTAAGGACGCGATCGTCGCGGCTAAATGCCTTTCTTAAGACTGGCCTCGATAAACAGGTCGAGCCCGCCGTCGAGGACGGCCTGGGTGTTGCCCGTTTCGACACCGGTGCGCAGATCCTTGATGCGCGACTGATCGAGAACGTAGGAACGAATCTGGCTGCCCCAACCGACGTCGGCCTTGCCGGATTCAACCACCTGGGCATCGTCCTGACGTTGCTTGAGTTCCAGCTCGTACAGCTTGGCTTTGAGCTGTTTCATCGCCGTCGCCTTGTTCTTGTGCTGCGACCGATCGTTCTGGCACTGCACGACCACGCCGGTCGGTTCATGGGTGATGCGCACGGCCGACTCGGTGCGGTTGACGTGCTGACCGCCGGCACCGCTGGCGCGGTAAACGTCGATTCGCAGGTCGCTTGGGTCGATCTCGATGTCGATGTCGTCGTCCACCTCGGGCGCCACGAAGACCGCGGCAAACGAGGTATGCCGGCGGTTGCCCGAATCGAAAGGCGATTTGCGCACCAGACGGTGCACGCCGGTCTCCGTGCGCAGCCAGCCAAATGCGTTCTCACCAACAACGTGTACCGTGGCGCTCTTGATGCCGGCTACTTCACCCTCCGACACTTCGATCAACTCAGCGGAAAAGTCATGCGTTTCGCACCATCTCAGGTACATGCGCAGCAGCATGTTGGCCCAGTCCTGCGCCTCGGTACCGCCGGCGCCGCTCTGGATATCGAGGAACGCGTTGTTGGCGTCGTTGTCGCCCGAGAACATGCGCTGGAACTCGAGCGTCTCGACCCGTCCACGCATGCGATCGACATCTGCCTGGACCGCGGCGACGCTTGGCTCGTCGTCGTCCTCCTCGGCCATCGCGAGCAGTTCGGACGCATCGCTCAAGCCGCCGTCCAGATCTGTGATCGTCTGCACCACCGCGGCCAGTGCGGCGCGTTCACGACCGAGCGCGGTCGCGCGGTCGCTGTCATTCCAGACCGTCGGGTCCTCGAGTTCGCGCTCTACTTCGGCCAGACGTTCGCTGCGGGTTTCGACGTCAAAGATACCCCCTCAACGCATTGGTGCGTTGCTTGAGGTCATCGATCAGGGTGTGCAGGGCGTTCGTTTCCATAGCGTGTAATCAGACCGGTCGGCGTCAGGAAGCGCGCAAGTCTAGCAGTTTGCGCACAACGCGTCTGCCAGGTCAGGCGCTGGCGCGACGGGCGTGCTCAATGATCAGCTGCACCGCGTTGCCACCGCGGTAATCGTCGCGCGACAGCCTGAAGACACACGCCATCCGGTCGCCCCTGGCCAGCGGCAGCGGATCGCCGGCAGCGCCCAGGGCACGAAACCAGATGGCCCGGCGCCGTTCTCGGTCACGGCCGATATCCAGCGCCAGGTGCACGGGATCGGCGCCGACCACGCGCACGCCCGCGACCTCGAATTCGCCGTAAAAAGACGGCGGCTCGAAACCACGGCCGAAAGGATTGAGCCGTTCGAGCGAACGCACCGTATCGATGGCGAACGCGGTCGGCGGCAACTCGCCGTCATGCCAGCGCACCGGCTGCAGTTGGCGCGATCCGATTTGCTCGCGCACGACCGCGACCAGCGCGCGTTCAAACCGTTCGATAGAGTCCAGCGCCAGAGTGACGCCGGCGGCCTTGGGATGTTCGCCGAAACGTTTGAGCATGCCTGGATGCCGGGCATCGAGATCGCGCAGACCCTGCCCCACGTCCACGCCGTCGACCGAGCGCAGCGAGCCGGTCGCCAGCCCGGCCTCCGCGGCCGGGCTGAGAACGGCCGTGACGCGGCCGAAGCGGTCGAGCAGGCGTGAGGCGACGATACCCTGCACACCGGGATGAAACGACTCATCGAATACGCAAATCACCTGGTCGGAAGGCGCCAGCGCCGCACTGGCGCTGACCCGGGCCACGTCCACCATGCGCCGCTCGATTTCGCGACGGGACTGATTGTCCTCGTCAAGCTGGGCCAGATAGCCCCGGGCACCGTCCTCATCCGGGGCCGTCAGGAAGTTGAGTGCCGCCAGCGGGTCGGCTACGCGACCGCGCGCGTTGATACGCGGGCCGATCTGGAAGCCCAGGTCTTCGACCGTGAAAGCGTTGTCGTTACGCTCGAGAAGCCGGGCCAGCGCCCGCCAGCAGGGACGACGGCGCTGGTTGAGTACGGCCAGTCCCGCAGTGACGACCGCGCGATTGGTCGGGCTGAACAGGCTGACGGCATCCGCCACCGTTCCCAGCGCCACAAGATCCAGGCTGTTTGCCAGCTTCGGCGCGTCGGCGGCGAGTGCGCCCGCGCCGATCAGCACCCGCCGCAGCTGCGCCATCAGGAACCAGGCGACCGCGCAGCCGGCGACCGCCGGGTCCGCGAAATCCGAGTCCGCGCGGCTGGGGTTGACCGTGGCCAGCGCTGCGGCGGGTACGCCGGCAGCCGGTACGCCGTGGTGATCGGTCACGATGACGTCGATGCCCGCGGCGGCCAGGCGCTCGATGCGCGCGGCGTCAGACGTGCCACAGTCCGCCGTGATCAGCACATCCGGACGCGGCTCGTCGGCCAGGATACGCGCGCAGACATTGTCCGACAGTCCGTAACCGTCATGCAGACGGTGGCCGATGTAGGGACGCACGGCGGCCGAGGGATGGCCAAAATGATCGAGCAGCGCTTCGCGCAGGATAGTGTGGGCGGTGATTCCGTCAACGTCGTAATCGGTGCAGATGCCGATCACGTCGCCGCGCTCGATGGCTCGCGCGAGGCGCGTCGTCGCCGCATCGATGTCGGGCAGCGTCGCGGGGTCGGGCAGATTGCGCAGCGATGGCTGCATCCAGACGTCGAGATCGCCGTCAAGTCCGCGCACGCGGCGTGCCACAACGTTGGCGGCTACCTCGTCGAGTCCGCTGCGGCGTGCACTGCCCAACGTGATAGAACAACATTCTCGCGCCACGTAGCTGACGCCACCTGTCGCCGCGGCGGGGGGCTCTTGTATACTCACCCTCCCATTGTTCAGCAGTCCGCCACGCAGATGCAACTGACTCTCGACGAAAGAAACAGCCCGCTCCTGATCCGGGCCCTGGGCGACGGCAAAATTCGTATCGCCGATACCACCTACGATCACAGCATCGTGATCACGGCGGCGGGCGTACACGACCACTGGCCGGTGACCGCGGTCGCGGATCTGCTACCGGAGCACTGGGCGCCCGTGCTTGAGGAGAGCCCGTCGATCCTGCTTCTGGGTACTGGCACAACACTGGAGTTTCCCGAGCCGGCGCAAACGGCCATGCTCGCGGTGCGCCGCATCGGGGTCGAGGTGATGGACACGGCTGCGGCCTGTCGCACGTTTAACGTTTTGCTCAGCGAAGGCCGCTCCGTGGCCGCCGCGATTATTATCTGAGCGGCGTTTTGGCGTCCGGCACGCGCTTGCGGGCCGACCCGTCTCAGCCCAGCAGACTGTCCAGCGAGAGCCCTTCTGCCTCAAGCAATATTTTCAGCTTGGCCAGCGCCTTGATCTGAATCTGGCGCACGCGCTCGCGCGTGACCCCAATCTGCGCGCCGACCTGCTCGAGCGTGTGAACGTCGTGACCGTTGAGACCGAAGCGCCTGTGCAAAACGGTGCGCTCTTTTGCCGAAAGCTGACACAGCCAACGCGACAGCCCCGCATGCACGCTGCGCTCCTGCGCGACATCGGCCGGCGTGGCGTTGTTTTCATCCGGCAACGTATCGACCAGCTCGCGAGCGCCGTCGGCAACCGTTCCCGGCGCCACACTGGTGACGACGCGGGCGTGCAGCGCCAGTAGTCGCTCAACGTTGCAAGGCTCACACTGCAGGCGGCGGGCGATACGTTCGACCGTGGCGTCCCCGGCGCAGGATTGGGTCAACTCACGGCGAACGCGCAGACACGCGTTGATCTCCTTGATCACATGGATGGGCAGGCGCACCGTGCGCGTCTGGTTCATCAGGCCGCGTTCGATGGTCTGGCGGATCCACCAGGTGGCATAGGTCGAGAATCGAAAACCGCGTTCCGGATCGAATTTCTCGACCGCGCGCATCAGGCCGAGATTGCCCTCCTCGATCAGATCCAGAAAAGGCAGCCCGCGGTTTACATAACGGCGTGCAATCTTGACCACCAGCCGCAGGTTGCTCTTGATCATGCGGTGGCGCGCCTGCTCGTCGCCGGCCTGCGCGGCTCGGGTCACGGATTTTTCCTGATCGGCGGTGAGCAACGGCGACGCACCGATTTCGCTCAGATATACCTGGGTTGGGTCGGCCTTGTGGCCGCTCGGACGGGAGGCATGGCGCGTCGTGCGCAGCGCGCTGCGTGGCAGGGCCCACGACTTCCCTCGGGCCTGTTCGCGGACGTCCCTGTGCGCGCTGATCGTGGTCGAACTCATACTGCAAATACCCCCCCAGGCATGGTTTGCTGTGTGCTTTATGTTCTAAGCGACGTCGACGTGTGAATCACCTCATCGGAAAACGAAAAATTTAACGACCGGGCAACAGGCGTTGCGGATCCACCGGCTTGCCGAGTTCGCGGATTTCAAAATGCAATAGCGCCTGACGCTCAGGGCCCAGGCCCATGCGCGCGATCGTCTGGCCAGAATGGACCTGATCGCCCTCTTTGACCAGCAACGAGTCGTTATAGCCATAGGCACTCAGGTACCGCTCGTCATGTTTTACAATAATCAGGTTGCCGTAACCGATCAAACCGTCACCGCTGTAAACCACGCGGCCGCCGCCGCTCGCGTGCACTGCGTCGCCTTTTTTCCCCTTAATATCAATACCTTTTCCGACATTCTCCGGATCGTTGAAAGTGCTGACAACCGGGCCTTGCGCGGGCCAGACAAAGCGCGGTGGCGCGACGGGAGCCGGCTTTGGAACGGGTTTAGACGGCTTGCGCGGTGCAGCAGAGGCAGTGACGTTGGGTCGCAGGCGCAGTACCTGGCCCGGAAAGATCAGGTCGCCCGATCCCAATCGATTCCAGCGCGCCAGGTCCGGCCCGGACAGGTCGTAGCGCAGGGCAATGGCGTAAAGAGACTCGCCGACTTTGACCGTATGCGTATGCGGCACGCGCACCGGCGCGGTGCGCGCGGTACGACCCTTGCCCGGCGCATCATCCCAGCGCACCGCCCCCGGGCAACCGGCCAGGCCCAGGGCGAGCACGGCTACCAGCGTGCACGCGCCGAGCTGGCGAATCAGGTCTTGAGCCACCACAGCGCCACGACGGCCAGAATCGTTCCCACGATGGCGACACGATCGATGTTCTGCCGCAATCGGGCTTCGAAGCGGGCGCCGCCCCAGCGAATGAGTCCGGCGACCAGGAAAAACCGGGCGCCGCGACCCACCAGCGACGCAAGAACGAACAGCGGCATCGACATGGACACGGCACCCGCCGTGATCGTGAACACCTTGAAAGGAATGGGTGAAAAACCGGCGATGAAGACCGCCAATACGCCCCAGGTTTCGAACCACGCCTTCGACAGTTCGTAATAATGCTCGTAGCCATGATCCACGATGATGGGCAGCACCCACGACAGGGCGAACATGCCGATCAGATACCCCAGCACGCCGCCGACGACGCTGGCCAGCGTGGTAATCGCGGCCAGTCGCCACGCACGTTCCGGCTGCGCCAGTGTCATCGGTGCGAGCATGACATCGGGCGGAATCGGGAAAAACGACGACTCGGCAAAACTCAACCCGGCGAGGTAAGCCGTGGCGTGACGGTGGCGCGACCAGCCCAGTACGCGATGGTAGAGGCCCTCGAACAGCGCCATCAGCGCACACCGGTCAGGAGCGGTACGAAACGCACACCGCCCAGATCATCGTATTCGAATCGACTGCCGACGCGTCGGACCCGCGTGAGCACCTGGTGCGACTTGGGACCGACCGGGATGATCAGACGGCCGCCATCGGCCAGCTGCTCGAGCAGCGCGGGCGGCACTGCGGCCGGCGCGGCCGTGACGATGATGCCGTCGAACGGAGCAAAGCGTGACCAACCCGCGAAACCGTCGCCGTGATGCGTACGTACGTTGTGAATACCGAGGTCGCGCAGCAGCGCGGACGCTCGCCGCACCAGCGGCTCAATCCTCTCCACGGTGTAGATCCAGCGCACGAACGGCGCCAGTACCGCCGTCTGGTAGCCACAGCCCGTGCCCACTTCCAGCACTTTTTTCAGCGCACCGCCTTCGAGCAGAGCCTCGGTCATGCGCGCGACCACGTAGGGTTGCGAAATGGTCTGACCGAGGCCGATCGGCAGCGCGGTGTCCTCGTACGCGCGACTGGCCAGCGCCTCGTCAACGAACGCGTGCCGCGGTAACTCGCGGATGCGCTCCAGGATGCGCTGATCGGCGATACCCTGGTCGACCAGCCGCTGGATCAGCCGGTCGCGAGTGCGCGCCGAGGTCATGCCTATGCCCCGAAAACGCGCCTCATTCACTGCCATGCTCCAGCCACGTGGACAACTCGTTCATGCGGCGCGTGTCGGTCAGGTCCACCGTCAACGGCGTGACCGACACGAAGCCCTCGGCGATGGCCTGGAAATCCGTGCCCGGGCCGCCATCCGCCTCCTCGCCGGCCGGACCGATCCAGAAAATCGTGTGACCGCGCGGATCGTGTTCTTTGATCACCGACTCGGCCTTGTGCCGGTGCCCGAGGCGGCACACTCGAAAACCGCGAATCTCCGCGTAAGGCAGATTGGGTACATTCACATTCAGGATGGTATCGGCGGCGAGCTGATGGGTGCCCAGACGCGCCACCAGGTCCACGGCGACGCGCGCCGCCGTCTCGAACGCAAACGGCCTCTCGCCGGTCAGGGAGATGGCGATCGCCGGCAGGCCAAGGAAGCGCCCCTCCATCGCCGCGGCCACGGTGCCCGAGTACAGCACGTCGTCGCCCAGGTTGGCGCCGTGGTTGATGCCCGAGATCACCATGTCGGGCTGAAAATCCACCAGACCGGTGATGGCCAGGTGGACACAGTCGGTCGGCGTGCCGTTGACGCTGTACGCGCTGTCGCTGACCCGGCGCACGCGCAGCGGCACGTCCAGCGTCAGCGAGTTGCTCGCGCCGCTGCGATTTCGGTCCGGCGCGACGGTCATGACCTCGGCCACGCGGCCAAGATGTTGTACCAGCGTCGTCAGGCCCCGGGCCTGAACGCCATCGTCGTTACTGGCTAGTATTTTCACGGCTACCGATTCTGCGCAAACAGGCGCTAATATACGCGAAAGCCCGCGCTTTCGTCGGCATTAATCCGGCTACCAACTCCGGCGCCGGGTACTGGTTTGGACTTTCGGCAGACACGCAATGACTCAATCCGACGACGACGATCTCAACGCGTTTCGCAAGGCGGTCGCCGACGCGCGACCGCTGAAAAGCGATCGCGTGCATTTCGAGCCGCCGCGCCCCGCGCCCAAGGCCCGCTTCACCCGCGCG
>Ga0316201_10004095_pt1 | contig 10928 bp, 11 predicted proteins | sample CS6wburrow_MG_FD_204516 | JGI IMG/M metagenome (GOLD analysis project Ga0316201, IMG submission 204516) | Coastal sediment microbial communities from Delaware Bay, Delaware, United States - CS-6 worm burrow | ecosystem: Environmental > Aquatic > Marine > Coastal > Sediment | place: USA... | reverse complement strand
GACCACCTTTTGCGCGGCCTGACGGAAGACGGCGCCGTCAATGGTGCCCCGGGTGTACTGGTAGTCGGACAGCGTCAGATCACCGGCATTCTCGAACTCGACCGCCACGTACCATCCCCGGGTGGCGGCGAACGGGTTGTCGGTTCGGTCGTAGGACCACAGGGCCGTGATCGGGGACAGCCAGTTCGCGTCGGACAGGACCTGGATGTCTTCCGGGTCGCACACGCCGAAGTTGACGCAGAAGTAGATGTCGGCCGACTCCTCGGCAAACGAGGTGAGCGCCGGCTGGTAGCCCAGGGTCAATTGCATGTTGCGCTGCAGGCGCCGGCTGAAGGACAACTGACCGCCGACCGCGTTTCGCACGTACAGGTCCGGTACGGTCTCCCGCTCGACGAAGACGCTCCCTCGCAGGCTGTTCCGCCCGTCCGAAAACACCGGCTGCTCGAAGCCCACGTCGAGCAGGTAGTTCAACTCCTGGTAGACCTCGTTATCACTGACGTCGGTGCAGGGAAACTGGCCCTGTAGTTCACTGGCCAGGAGGTTGGACACGCGGCCGGTGATCCGGAGTATTCGGGCGCTGCCCAGGAAGTTCCTGTAGATGAGGCTGGCCTGGCCCTGTACGCACTCGTCGGTCTGCAGGCCCGCGCCGGCCTCGATGGAGCGCTTGGGGGCCGGCGCCACATCGACCCGCAGGTCGATCAGCGTGTCGGTGTCCACGCGCGGTTCGGACGCGATATTGGCCCAGCGGAGAGCCTGGAGGCCGTACAGGCTGCGCTGGCTCTCGAGAATCCTGTCGCCGCTGAACCAGTCTCCCGATTGGAAGCGCAGCAACTCCTGGATCACCTCGTCGCCAATCTCGCCGGATCCGACGATCCTGACCTCGCCCACCCGCACGCGCGGTCCGGACTCTACCCGGAGGATCACATCCGCTTCGCGGGATTCGCTCGGAATGAAGTACTCCCGGAGCACCTGGGCCTGGACGTATCCGTCCTTGCGAAGCCGCTCGGCCAGGCTGCGCTCGCCTTCACCCAGGGCGACCAGGTCGAGCGGGTCTCCCACACTGAGCGGCAGAGATTCGGCCACGGCCGCGGAGTCCAGGAGGGCCTCTCCCCCGACGACCTCGAGGGCCCGGATCCGCGTCGGCTCCCCCTCCACCACGTTGAACTGGATGCGGACCCTGTCTTCGTCTCTCGTCACCGTCGTATCGACGGTCGCTGCCCGAAATCCGCGCTGCCGGTAGTAGAGCCTGAGCCGGAGTACGTCCAGGGGCAGCTCTCCCTCGTCCAGGTATTCCCGGATGTGCGCCATGCCCCAGTCCGTCAGCGGACATAGCGGAAGCGGGAAGACGAACAGGAAGGTCCGGCAACGCGTCGCGCTGGTGAGTATGGCGCTGCCCAGATCGCCGTCAGGGAACGCGTCGTTTCCTTCGAACGTGATCTCCACGACTTCGGGATCCACGAACGTCTGGCTGGCGGCGTCACTCGGTCCCATCGCCACGAAAGCGACACCCATCGCGATCGCGCGCCAGGCGGTCCTCACTTCCGCGAGGTCTCCCTCGAGTCGGATCCCAGGCGATTCATGAGCCACGCACCGAGGCCTATAAGCCCGATGCTCAGGATCTGCGCCAGGGAAAGAGCACCGAAGAAGCGGTCGTCCTTGGCCCTGAAGAACTCCACGAACAGCCGCTCGAATCCCGCCAGAACGAGCCACAGGGAGAACAGCCACCCGGCTCGCCTGTCGCGGAACCGGAGTCTCCAAAGGACGAAGAAGATTACCAGCGAGATACCGGTCTCGAATAGCTGCGTCGGATACACGGACAGCACCTGGCTGTCCGGGATCTCCGCTGGAATGTCCACCCCGAAACCGCGCCGGAGATTGCCGGCCGTGGAGGGTGGCTGACCGTTCGGGAAAGCGATCCCCACCCAGCTGTCTGTGGGCCGCCCGTAATCGTCTCCCACCAGAAAGCACCCGACGCGGCCAAGGGCGTACGAAAGAGCGAGTCCCGGGGCCGCGACATCGGCCATCGCGGCGATGTTCTGACCGCGGCGGCGGAGCATCCAGATCACGCCGATCGCCCCGCCAATCAACCCACCGTACCATACAAGGCCCGATCGACTGGTCAGCATGCCGATCGGATCGAGGACGGTCAGTGGCCAGTTCAGGAGGACGTAGTAGATCTTCGCCCCGAGGATGCCGCCCACCAGCGCTCCGAGCAGAATGTCGCCCGCCAGCTGCTCGTCCTTGCCCTGCCGCCTGAGTTCGACCCGGATCACCTGGTAGCCCGCCAGGAATGCGATCGCCATCATCACGCCGAACGTGGTGATGGTGAATCGGCCGAGGACCGGCAGGTCGAGCGTGATCAATTCCGGATACATGTCTTGCTTTCGGTTCGCGTTACGATAGGCCCGGAAACGGCAGGGCCGGATCAGCGTTCAGGTCCAGCCCATCAGTCTGGCCTGCCGACAGGCGGTACTCGGCAAGCCGGGCCACCATCGCCGCGTTGTCGGTCGAAAGCCTCGGCGACGGGGCGAACATGCTGCCGGTCGGTTCGAGAGCGGCCGCAAGCTTCTCGCGAAGCGGACCGTTCCGAGCCACCCCTCCGCCCAACAGGACGCGCCGGCACCCCGTATGTTCGACCGCCCGCATGGTCTTCGTGACGAGGACTTCCACTACGGCGGCCTGGAACTCGGCCGCTATGTGGGCACGCGCCGTGTCGAACTCCCCGCTTCCGGCCTGCTCGACTTCTGCGATCAGCAGCGAAGCGGCCGTCTTGAGTCCGCTGAACGAAAAATCGAAATAGCCGGCGTCTCCGGGGCTCTCACGAGCCGAGAGCATCGGGCGAGGGAGCCTGTACGTGCCGGCCAATCCCTGCCGAGCCAACTTCTCGATCTCCGGCCCTCCGGGAAAGCCCAGACCGAGGCGCCGCGCCACCTTGTCGAAAGCCTCGCCTACCGCATCGTCCCTGGTACTGCCCAGCAACTCGTACGTCCCCCACTCGGGAGCGTGCAGGAGAAGCGTATGGCCGCCCGAGACGAGGAGGGCGACGAACGGCGGGGTGGCTTCGGGAGACTCGAGCGAGTTCGCGAACAGGTGCGCCTCCATGTGGTGCACCCCCACCACGGGTAGCCCGAGCGCGTAGCCAAAGCCCTTGGCCCAGTTCAGTCCGACGAGGAGAGCGCCCACGAGTCCGGGGCCTGCGGTAACCCCTACGCCGGCCAGGTCACCGGGTCTGATTGCCGCTTCATCGAGCGTCTGCGCGACGACTGCGTCGATGTGAACCAGGTGCTGGCGCGCGGCGATCTCGGGGACGACGCCGCCGAAGACCGCATGCGCGTCCTGGGAGAGAATGACGTGGCCGGTGACCCGACCCTCTGAGACCACGGCAGCGGACGTCTCGTCACACGACGACTCGATCCCGAGGACGGGTCCGCCCCGGAAGCTCATGCCTCACGAACCTTCCGGTCTGACCGTTACCTCTTCTGGTCGCGACGAAGCCGACACGAAACCACCCGTACTCAACTCCACCACCACGGGCGCCAGCTGGGGGCTCGTCGGTACGGCGTCCACCTGCACCGTGACCCAGGATACCGAGTCGAGTTGCCGTTGTACGGCGGCGGCCGCGCCGCGCACCACGACATCAACCGAATCGGGCTGAAGTCGCACTCGGTCGGCGGCTGGACCCGTGGCCCGAACCGGCAGCCGGACCTGGCGCACGACGAGCGAATCCACCGGAACGGTGACCAGCACGCTCGGCGGATACATCTGGATACCACGTGTCCCCGCCGGTGCTTCCAGGGGTACGTCCCGCATGACCGCGTGCTGCAGCTCTTCGAGCGAGACCCTGCGCGTGGACACCTGGAGGATGGTCTCGACCTGGGACGCGCCCCCGCTGACCGTCACGCTATCCGGCTCTACGAGCAGAGGCCTCATAACGGTGAAGCCCATGGCGGGGACCGTGACGAGGTCCGCAACCACGGGCACCCTGCGCTCCGCCAGCTGTTCGAACTGCAGCTCGATGGAAGTGGGCACGACCAGCGTCGCACGCACACCCTGGTCCCGATCGTAGACGACCTGGTCCGGATCCAGGTTCACCCGCATCACCGGACCGGTCACCTCCCGGATGCCGATCCGGACCTCCGGGTCGTTGCCGATCAGGGCCAGCAGGTCACGATTCCGGCCCTGGAACGTGGTGGCGACCTCACGGGGCGCGTCCAGCAGGACCCAGGCAGAATCCTGGACGTCGATGACGAGGCGGGTCAGTACCTCCTGCGATTGGCGCTCACCCGCGGTGAGGTCGAGCCACAGCAGGAAGACGATGAAGAACGCACCGAGCTTGTACGGCCAGTGCTTCCGCAACATGGCTTGCCAGTTCACGATTCGACCGACCCGATCAACGGTCGGGATCCCCGCGCTCGAACCAGCGGCGCGTCGGATCCACCCGGTTCACGTCACCCGCCACCCTCACCTCGACCGCCCCTCCTTCGCGGAGACTGTAGCCCGCGGGGGGATACTGTCCCACGATTCTGCCGGGCGCTTCGAGCGCCTGCGGATCGTAGGTGATGGCCCCCAGTTCGAGACCCGCCCCGGACAGGGCGCCCTGCGCGTCGTCCACGTGGCGGCCCACCAGTTCCGGAACCTGCACGACGGGACGCCCCTCGCTGACCACCAGCGTGACTTCGGCTGGCACCGCCAGTTCCGTACCTGCCTCTGGACGCGTCTCGACGGCCTTGCCCCCGGCTAGCGTATGCGTCGTCCTTTCGATCGCCACTTCGTATCCGAGCCGCTCGAGCACGATGGCCGCCTGACGTTCGGAAAGGCCCGAAACATCTGGAAGCACGTGGAGCTCCGGGCCGCGGCTGAGGGACACGTAAATCGGGGCGCCGGGCCGGGCATACTGCCCTGGCAACGGGTCCTGCGACAGAACCGCACCCTCGGGGGCGAGGTGATGGGTAACACCCGAACGAACCGTGTACTCCAGTCCGATTCGCTCCAGGCGGCCCTGCGCCTCGTCTTCCGTGAGACCTACGAGTTCAGGCACTTTGACGAGGGATGAGTCTTCTTCGACCCGGCCGCCCGGAAACACCCACTGTGCAGCCGCCAGGTAACCTCCCCCGAAGAACGCCACTACCACGACCGCCGAGACGAGCCACCGGCCCCATCGCCGGCCCCCGCCAGCGGCCGTGACGGCCTGAGGCTCCTGTTCCCGGGAGAACAGCTCGGACAGGGTCTGCGTGCGCGGCGGAGCCGCGGCCGCCGCCGTTCCATCCGGCAGCTCCCGCTGCCCGGGAGCGTCGCTCGACGCCTGTTCTTCCGGCGGCGGACCCGATGCCCGCTCTCCGCCCTTTGCCCCCCGTCCGCCGCCCAACCCGCGGCGCCGCCTGTAACTCATCCTGTCGTTCCCCTTTCGTCCGGGCCCTGAGCGATCCGCTAAGAACGTCTCAGTCGGCTCGCGAACGCTCCGTCGGTATCCCACTTCCACGGCAACACCCGAAGGTCGCCGTTCTCATCGATCGCTTCATCCGGTACCCACATCGGCTCCGGCGGCTCCCTTCGGAAGTCGGCGCGCCGGGCCAGAAACCCTTCGACCTGCTCTTCGTTCTCCTCCGGCTCGAGAGAACAGGTCGCGTACACGAGCAGTCCTCCAGGCTCGACCAGGTCCGCCATCGCATCCAGCAACTCGCGCTGCAGCGCCACCAGCGAATCGAGCCTGTCCTGGTCCACGCGCCACCGGGCGTCCGGGCGCCGTCGCAGCACACCCGTTCCCGTGCACGGTGCATCGAGCAGGACCGTTCGCGCGCCTGTGATCGCCGGCGCACGCGCGTCCGCACGGAGCAGAAGGACATCCAGTCCCAGACGGGCGACCGGTTCGCGCAGCCGGTCGAGCCGGCGACCACTCACGTCCGCGGCCACGAACGGCCGGGCATCCGGGGCCGTCCACGCCAGGGCGAGAGCCTTCCCGCCCGGTGCCGCACAGGCATCCAGAACAGGGCCCATGCATCCATCGCCCACATAGTCTACCACCGCGGCGGCGGCGGGGTCCTGCACGACACACGAAAGACTCCCGAGCACTTGCTCAGGCCGACCTTCACGGACGCGGTACATCGACTTCCAGCCAGGCTCAGGAACCAGCCGGACCCCTTCGATCGGCTCGAGGTCCGCGTCCGAATTCACGTCTGCGTCCAGCACTCGCACGGTCACCGGTGGAGCCCGGTTATCATTCTCCACCAGACGACGAACCGAGGCAAGCGGCCAGCGGGACAGCCAGCGAGAGATCAGCCAGCGTGGGTGCGATCCCCATATCGCCAGATACCCCTCGGGATCAGCGTCCGGATCGGGAAACGCGGTCGCCTGCGGGCCTTCTCTCGCGGCTCGCCGAAGGACCGCATTCGCCAATCCGCCGACTTTGGGTCCCACGGTCCGCTTGAGTCCTCCGACCGTCTGGTCGACGGCCGCGTGATCGGGCACACGGGTCTCCCGCATCTGGTACAGGCCGAGGCGCAGCCAGTGGAGTACGCGGGGGTCCATACGACGAATCGGCCGGTCGAGCAGCAGGTCCAACTCGGCATCCAGACGAGCGCGTAACCGGATCGAGCCGTATGCCAGCTCGAGGGCCAGGCGACGATCGTCCGGCCGCAGATTCGACAGTCGACGAGCCGCTGCGTGATCGGCGAACTCGCCGCGATCCACGTCGCAAAGAGTGTGAAAGGCGGCGAGGCGGGGGTCCTCCCCCCAACTCTCCCGTTCCGGACTCAATCCAGCATGCCCGTCGACGGGCTGGAGGGTACGCCCCATTCACGCTCTGGCATGCGACCCGCCAGCCACGCGGATCGGCCGGCCTCGACCGCCTGGCGCATGGCGTGCGCCATGAGCACAGGGTCATCGGCCGCCGCCAGCGCCGTGTTCATGAGAATGCCGTCCACCCCCTGTTCCATGGTCTCGCACGCGTCGGAAGCCGTCCCGACCCCGGCGTCTACGATCACCGGAACGTCCAGCCGGCTCTTGAGAATCCGGATGTTCACGGGGTTGAGCAGTCCGAGCCCGCTGCCGATCGGCGAGGCCAGAGGCATGACCGCCGCGGCGCCCGCATCCTGGAGCTTCAGCGCCGTGATCAGGTCGTCGTTCGTGTATGGCAGCACCGTGAAGCCCTCCGCCACCAGCGTCCGGGTCGCTGCCAGCAGCGCTTCCGTGTCCGGTAGCAACGTCTCCTGGTCACCGATTACCTCGAGCTTCACCCAGTCACTGAGCCCCGCCTCGCGCCCCAGTCGGGCATACCGCACCGCGTCCTCCTCGGTATAACACCCGGCGGTGTTGGGCAGGAGGAAGAACTCCTTCGGGTCCAGGTGGTGCAGCAAGCTCTCTTCCTTCGAAGCGTCGAGATCGACGCGCCGCACCGCTACGGTGACCATCTCCGCGCCTGAAGCCCTCAGCGCCGCTACCGTCTGCTCGGCGTCCCTGTATTTGCCGGTGCCGACGATCAGCCTCGACTCGAATGTCCTTCCACCAATCGCCAGCGGGTTCGGATCCGCCGCCAACCCGTTTCTCATGACCGTACTCATGTGTCGACTCGATACTCCTTGATGTGACTCACCCGCCGCCCACGAAGTGGACGATCTCGATTCGATCTCCGTCCCGAAGTTCCACGTCCGCGATCTCGGTTCGCCGTATGATCTGCCTGTTCAGTTCCACGACCACCAGCCGTCCGTCCAGCTCCAGGTCCTCGAGTAGCCCGGCCACGGTCCGGCCGTCGCTGACCTCCCGGTCCTTGCCGTTGACTTCTACGCGAAGCATACGCCTTCGCCCTCCTGTTGAGCGCACAGTTCGATCAGCCGAAGGGCCTCTTCCACCGGATTCGCCGCCTGCCAGACGGCGCGAATCACGGCGACCCCGCTGGCCCCGGCCTTCAGAACCTGTCGCGCGTTGCCCGCGTGGATACCCCCGATCCCCACGACCGGTACCCCCGCTTCGAGGCACGAGGTTACCAGCGCGGATCCGGCCGGAGCGCTATCCGGGTGTGTGGGCGTAGAGAACACCGATCCAGCCACCAGGAAGTCGGCACCCGCGGCTGCCTTCCGCCGGGCCTCACCAGCCGAGTGCACGGATGCCCCGATGGCGAATCGCCCGTCCCGGAGCCGGTGAACGGCATCCACCGGGAGCGAGCCCTTGCCCAGCTGGACCGCCTGCGCCCCGGAGGTGAGCGCCACATCAACCCGGTCGTTGATCACGCACCAGGCGCCCGAGTCGGCCGCGGCACTGCCGAGCCTCACGGCCAGGTGATGGAGATCCCGGCCATCGGTGCGGCGCAGCCTGAGATGAAGCGCGATCCGGTCGCGGCCAGCGGCAACCAGGCTCCCGGCATCCGCCAGGAACGTCGGAGCTTCCGCCACTTCGTCCGTCGCGATCACATGCAGGATCGGTACGTTCACTCGAACGACTGACCCTCCGCCACGCCCCGACCGTTGATCCAGGACTCCGCGGTCATGCGGGGGCGGCCCGCCGGCTTCACCTCGTGCAGGCGAATCGCGCCCGCTCCCGTGGCCACCACCAGGCCGTGCCTGGCATCCGCGGCGAGCACGCTGCCCGGAGGCCCCGAGCCGGCGGAGGAATCGGCTTCCGGGCGAAACACCTGCACCGCCTGCTCCTCGAGGGTGGTCCAGGCTCCGGGCCACGGATCGCAGCCGCGGATCCACCGATCGAGCTCGGCCGCCGGAAGCCGCCAGTCCAGTCGGGCGCCCTCCCTGCTCATCTTCGGAGCATACGTGGCGTGCTCGTGGACCTGAGGTTCCTCGCGCAGAACCCCCGCTTCCATTTGCGCAAGCGCCTCGACCAGGGCCGTCGCGCCGATCTCCGACAGCATTTCGTACAACTCGCCCGCCGTCAGGTCTGGCGGCAACTCGACGGCCACCCTGTACAGCACCGGGCCGGCATCCAGTTCGCGGACCATTCGCATGATCGTCACGCCCGAGTGCTCGTGGCCGCGGATGATCGCCCAGTTGACCGGCGCCGCGCCGCGAAGCTCGGGTAGCAGCGAACCGTGCACGTTCACCGAACCCCGTGGCGGAAGGGCCAGCACCTCCTCCGTGAGGATCTCGCCGTAAGCCGCCACGACCGAAATCTCGGGATCCAGATCACGCAGCTGGGCCAGGAACTCCTCTCCCCGGGGCTTCTCCGGCTGGAGAACGGGGATGCCCTCCTGGTCCGCTACGCTCTTGATGGCCCCGCTGCGCACGGCGCGTCCTCGCCCGGCCGGACGGTCCGGCTGGGTGACCACTGCCACCACCGCGTGTCCCTCTTCCTGGAGGGCGCGGAGAGACGGTACACCGAAGTCCGGCGTACCCCAGAAGAGGATTTTCATGTGCCGTCTCCGTCAATTCCGCGGTCGCGCTTCAGAATGAGACCTGACGCCCGGCTTCGTCCGTCTTCGACCACTTCTTGAGCAGCATGCGACGCTTGAGGGGACTCACGCGATCGATGAACAGGATGCCGTCCAGGTGGTCGTTCTCGTGCTGGAGACAGCGGCTCAGGAGCCCCGTCGCCTCGATGCGCACGGGTTCTCCGTCCCGATCCAGGCCCTCGACCACCACGTCCGCGCTTCGCTCCACAACTTCGTCGAGCCCCGGAATGCTGAGGCAGCCCTCGACTTCCTTCTGCTTCCCCGTAGCCTCTACAATGCGGGGGTTCACCAGCACCCCGGGGTCCAACTCGTCGTCCCGAACGTCGTAGACGAACACCCGTAGTGGAACCCCGATCTGGGGTGCTGCCAGCCCGATGCCGTCTTCCGCGTACATGGTCTCGAGGAGGTCGTCCACCAGGGCGCGGACGTCGTCGTCGATCGACTCCACCTCCCGGCACATCTCCCGCAACACGGGATCGCCCAGGTACCGCACCTCGCGCACGCTCACGTCGATCGTGCCTTCGCCACCGCCGGCTGTCAGCCTTCGGCCTGCGGGCCGCTCGCCTTGCGCCCCACCTTGGACCGCTCGATCTCGAGCCGGGTGTCATCGGCCGTCTTGATCGTCATGCGATCGTCGGTGAGGTGGATGATCTTTCCGATGATGCCGCCTATCGTGACGATTTCATCGCCGCGGCTCAGGGACTTCACCATCTCGTCGTGAGACTTCTGCTGCTTCCGTTGTGGCCGAATGAGCAGGAAGTAGAAGATCAGGAAGATGGCGCCGAACATGAACACTGTGCCGAACGGATTCGGCCCGGCCGCCGGCGTCTGCAGAAGTGAAAGGATCAACACGGTTCGTCTCCTGGTGGCCCCTTCCCGCGGCGAGCGGGCGTAGCCTTGGGTGTTTCAGTTGTCTCACTCAGCCGCATAACTTAACGGATCAGGATCGGTATCGCTCCAGCCAGGCATCTGCCCACGAGTCGAACTCGGAGGCCAGGACGGCCGCCCGCGCTTCGGCAGCCAGGTCGATCAGAAACGCCAGGTTGTGCAGTGACAGGAGCCTCAGTCCGAGGAGCTCATCCGCCACGAACAGGTGACGCAGATAGGCTCGCGTGTAGTTGCGGCAGCACTCGCACTGACAGTCCGGGTCGAGCGGGCGCCCGTCGCGAGCCAGGTCCGCCCGCTTCGCGTTCAATCGTCCGTCCCGGGTGAACGCCGTTCCGTTGCGACCGTTTCGGGTCGGTGCCACGCAATCGAACATGTCTATTCCGCGCCGGACAGCCTCGATCAGGTCCTCCGGATACCCGACTCCCATCAGGTAGCGGGGCAGCGAGGCCGGAATGGCCGGCTCGAGGACCTCCAGCATCGCCAGCGTTACGTCCTTCGGCTCCCCGACCGACAGGCCTCCGATACCGATCCCCGGCCACTCGCCCGACTCGAGAGTCCGCTGCAGGGATTCCAACCGAAGATCCCCGAACGAGGCACCCTGGATGATGGGAAACAGGAGGCCCGGCGCGGCGCCCTCTTCCGTCAGGTC
>Ga0316201_10004094_pt1 | contig 10929 bp, 8 predicted proteins | sample CS6wburrow_MG_FD_204516 | JGI IMG/M metagenome (GOLD analysis project Ga0316201, IMG submission 204516) | Coastal sediment microbial communities from Delaware Bay, Delaware, United States - CS-6 worm burrow | ecosystem: Environmental > Aquatic > Marine > Coastal > Sediment | place: USA: Delaware... | reverse complement strand
CGGAATATTACCGGTGGTCCGTTGACGCTGGTGAGCCAAGCCGTCAAAGTGTTTTATGGCGTATTGTTTATCGATGCGGCCTACTGGGCCTGGATGGGCCACTGGTTGTGGGCCTGGGACCAAACTTTGTGGATTTGCGGTTTTTGGGCCATTGAGTACAACATGAAGGAATGGCGCGACCAAATAGAATTGGAAGAAGAGCTAACAGCAACATGAGCGAAAAAATATCGAATTCCCCGGTTTCCCGGTTTCTCCAGCAACATCCTGAAATTGAGACGGTTGAAGTGGTCCTGACCGATCTGAACGGCATCTACCGCGGTAAATGGTTGCCCGCGCATTCGGCCGGAAAAGTTCTGGATGGAAAATTCAAAATTCCGCTTACCGCGGTCTCGCCCGATATCTGGGGCCGCGATGTGCGGACACTGTGCGAGCAAACCGGCGACGGAGACGGCATCTGCGAACCGGTCGAAAGCTCGATCCGCATGCTGCCCTGGCTGTCCCGGCCAACGGCGCAGCTGTTTCTGCAACTCAATACCGAAGACGGAACACCGTGGGAGTTCGACCCGCGCGTCGTGCTTAAAAACGTGTTTGCCATGTACCAGGCGCGCGGCCTTACACCGGTCTGCGCACCGGAACTCGAGTTCTACTTGTTCGAAGAAGGACGAGACAACGATGGCCGGCCGAAAATCCCCGCTACCCGGGCCAATGGCGAATGCCGGATCGGCGGACAGCTTTACAGCACCGAGGTGATGCAGGAAACCGCCGCACTGATGCACGAAATCCGGGAATCCTGCGCCCTGATGGCCGTTCCGCTGGACGGCCTGTTGAAAGAACTCTCACCGGGCCAGTATGAACTGAATCTGCACCACGTCGATAATCCTCTGCGCGCAGCCGATAACGCGCAATTGTTAAAACAGGTGATAAAGAGTGTCGCACGCAAGCATGGTTACATTGCCAGTTTCATGGCCAAGCCGTTTGGCGGCCGTGACGGTAACGGCTTCCACACGCACGTGAGTGTGCTGGACGCAACCGGCAACAATATCTTTGACGACGGAACGGAAAAAGGCAGTGAGTTGTTGCGGAACGCCATTGCGGGTCTGGCCAGTGTGATGCCGGACTCGATGCTGATCTTTGCACCGCACCTCAACTCCTGGCGGCGTCTGCAGCGCGGGGTACACGGTCCGCTTGCCCCAACCTGGGGCTATGAGAATCGTTATGTTGCGATGCGAATTCCCAATGGTGATAACGCGGCACGGCGGATCGAGCACCGGATTGCCGGCGCTGACGCCAATCCCTACCTGTCACTCGCAGTGATCCTGGCCGGTATCCTGCACGGTATCGATAACCAGATGAAGGCCGGGCCACCCTCGATATCAGGGCCGGAGAAAACCAGGGCCGTGCTCCCGTCCAATTGGGACGCCGCGCTCGCGGCTTTCGAAGAATCGGAATTCATCGGCCAGTACCTCGGAACGGTATTCCAGCGCGCGCTGAGCGAAATCAAACGCGTCGAGCAGGACGAATTTTCAGCCGCTGTTACTCCGCTGGAATATGACAGCTACCTCGTCCTGGCCTGACGGCCCGAAGCTTTCTCAGAACAGCCGGTTCACCAGCTCTTCCAACGGCGGACCGTCAATCTGCCTGAACCGGTAAATCACACGCGCCATCGGCACGTCCAGTTCCAGCATCCGGTCCAGCCGGGCCGGGCTGGCGTCCACGATACAAGTCACGTTTTCAGCTGCGCAGCAGGCGTTGATGGTTTCGGCCAGCGCGTCACGCTGCGCCTCCGAATAGCCCATCGCCGGCAGAATCCGCCCCATGTGGGGATAGGCTTCGAAGGTATCGCTTATCGTCCCCACCGTGTAAGGCCGCGGATCGACCGGGTTTGCTCCATAACGTTGAGCCGCGACGGTACCGGCGCCGAACGACATGCCTCCGTGGGTTACGGTTGGGCCGTCTTCGATCACGAGCACGCGTTCGCCTTTCAGCAAATCAGGCTTGTCCACCTCAATTTCCAGGTCTGCGGTGCAAATGGGAGCCTTGGGGTTCAGTTCCCTGGCCCGCTCGCGAATACCATCCACGGCACCGGGTTCGGCGGAGTCGGCTTTGCTGATCACAAGAACGTCTGCTCTCCGGAAATTTACTTCACCGGGGAAGTAGTCGATTTCATGTCCGGCACGCAAAGAATCCACCACCACGATATCCAGGTCCGGACGAATGAAAGAGAAGTCATTATTGCCTCCATCCCACAACACGATATCCGCTTCGCGTGAAGATTCGTCAAGAATCGCCTGGTAGTCGACGCCGGCGTAGATTGGAATACCCATATCAACGTAAGGTTCGTATTCCTCGCGCTCTTCGATGGTGCACTCCTGCTCTACCAAATCAGCCGTTGTGGCGAAGCGCTGCACCCGCTGCATTTCCAGATTGCCGTAAGGCATCGGGTGGCGGATGACAGCAACTTTCTTGCCCTGGTCCGTCAGCAGCCTTGCCAGCCACTGCGTCAATGGGCTTTTGCCGGCACCGGTGCGCGTTGCCGTTACGCTGACCACGGGTTTGTCTGCTTTCAACTGCGTTTGGTCCGGACCCAGCATCACGAAACTGGCGCCGGCTGCCTGGACCAGGCAGGCCTTGTGCATGACTTCAGCATGGGCGATATCGCTGTAGGCGAAGAACACAAAATCAATGTCGAAGCGCTCGATCAGACCGAGCAGCTCAGATTCATCATAAATCGGAATATCCGAGTCGTAGCCGGGACCCGCCAGTGACTGCGGAAACCCGCGTTGGTCGATGAATGGAATCTGGGTCGCCGTAAAAGCCTTGATTCTGAATTCAGGGTGATCGCGGAGAAAGGCAAGATAGATGTGAAAATCGCGTCCTGCGGCGCCCATGACGATGCACTGATACTCGTTTTTCATGGTGATTGCTCTTGGTAATTGTCATCAGGTGCTAGCATAGCGGTCATGAAAAGCAGCAGCATTGATCTAAAGCGGGTTCTTGACCTGAAAGACACACTGGCACTCTCTTTCGGGGCGATGGTCGGTTGGAGCTGGGTGATACTTTCCGGCCTGTGGATTGGCAACGGCGGCAGCCTTGGCGCCGTAATGGGTTTCGTGCTGGCCGGTGTCCCCATCATGCTGATCGGGCTGCTGTATGCTGAACTGGCCTCGGCGATGCCGGTGGTCGGCGGCGAACATGAATATTCCCTGCGTGCACTGGGCGAATTCGGTTCGTTTATCTGCACCTGGGCCATCGTATTCGTCTACATTTCGGTCTGTGCATTCGAGGCCGTCGCACTGCCCACCGTGATCGAATACTGGTTGCCGGATTACAAGGCGGGCTTCCTGTGGAATATCGCCGGCTGGGATGTTTATGGCTCATGGGTTGCGGTCGGTGCCGCAGGGGCGGCCCTGGTCACGTTCATCAATTACATCGGGGTCAAATCCTCCGCCATCGTACAAAGCACGGTGACCCTGTTGATCCTGGCAGCTGGCGTGATGCTGATAACCGGCGCATTGTTCGAAGGCTCGGCGGAAAACCTGCAGCCCTGGTTTCCAAACGGCATGACCGGAGTGTTTGCAGTGGCCGTGATGGCGCCCTTCATGTTCGTGGGTTTCGATGTCATTCCTCAGGCCGCTCAGGAGATCCGGCTGCCGGCGCGATCGATCGGCCGCGTGCTGCTGGGTTCAATCGTGATGGCGCTGGCCTGGTATGCGCTGGTCATACTGGCCGTGGCGGCGCTACTGCCGGCCGATGGCCTGGCTGGAAACCTGGTCACCGCCGATGCAGCAAGCGCGGGCTGGGGTGGGGCGGGCGGTCACCTGCTGGTCCTGGGCGGCGTGGGTGGCATCATAACCAGTTGGAATGCCTTCCTGGTCGGCGGCAGCCGGGCGGTTTATGCCATGGCGAGCCACGGCATGCTGCCGGCGTGGCTGGGTAAACTGCATCCCCGCTACCGGACACCTGCAAACGCGATCCTGGCTATTGGGCTGCTGTCGATTGCAGCGCCGCTGTTTGGCCGCGTATTGTTGGTATGGATTGTTGACGCCGGCAGTTTCGCTGTTGTAATCGCCTATATCCTGGTTGCAGTTTCTTTCCTGCTGTTGCGCAAGAATCAACCCGAAATGGAACGGCCGTTCCGGCTTCGCCACGGCCAGCTGATTGGCTGGCTGGCTTTGGCTGGCAGTCTTGGCTTACTGGCGCTCTATTTGCCCGGCAGTCCCTCCGCGCTCGCCTGGCCCGTTGAATGGGGGCTGGTGGTGTTATGGTTCTTACTGGGAGGGGTTTTGTACCGCTTTCGCTAGTGGCCGGCCGGGTGGCCCAGGGTTCCCATCCAGATCGCCGCGAGGAAACCGACAACCGTCATCAATCCGGTCAGCCAGCCGCCATGCTCAAAGGCTTCGGGCAGCATGGTCTGCGCGATCATCGCCAGCATTGCACCAGCAGCCATGCCTTCGAGCATGGCGCGCAGATGGTGCGGTGCATCAGCAATGAAAAGATGCCCCAGGGCTGCTCCCACTGCTGTCATGATCATCAGGGAGACCCACATCGCGATGATGTTGAAAGACGAGCTGCCCTGCTTTTTCATTACAGATGCGCTGGACATGCTTTCCGGGAAATTTGCCAGGAACAGGCCCCCAACGAGAGCCATGCTGACGGATGCACCGGTCATGGACCCACCGATCACCAGGGATTCCGGAATACCGTCCAGTGCGATGCCCAGCCAGATCGCCACCGCCACGTTGCTGCCTCCGCCCTTTTGCGCACTGGCTGCAGACATGATTTCAGCTTCCGTAGGCTTGCCCAGTTCAGATTCCAGGTTATGAGTAGCGGCTGCCAGCCATGCCTCGGACTGGTGACGCTGGATGTCGTTGTTGTTTTCACCCCGATGATGCGCAGCGAGGCGACCCAACTTGTGCCGCAAGCCCGGCGAAACTGCCACGACCTCGTTGAAATCGTCCTTGTGAACCTCCCACAGGACGGTGTCCTCCAGAGCCTCGGCGCGCTTGATCGCCGGCACACCGGTAACCAGCGCCATTTCCCCGAATGCATCACCTTTTGACAGCACTGAAACACTGCCCTCCTCACCGTTCGATTCGTACGGCTGAATCCTGACCCTGCCGGACTCGATCAGGAACAGGGCATCGCAAGGATCCTCTTCATGGCAGATCAATTCACCGGCTTTGAACACCCGCTTTTCGATATCGCTGATAACGCGTTTGATCTCATCAGGCGGTAAGGCCCGCATCATGTCCAGAACAGACAGCTTGTTCAGGATCTTGCGGTAATGCTTTTTCTTGCTGCGTTTGAGCCGATGTGCAATCGTCGAGTGTTTACGCAGGTAGCCGCCCATCTCCGATAAAGCGCGGTCAAGGCCGATAAAAAGCAGGCAGCCGATCATTGAGCCGATCGCCATCCACTTGAAACTCTCGATCGGGTCATCCGGAAAGTGGGCCAGTGCCGGCACCACCAGTTCCAGCGCGAGTGCGCACAGCAGAGCGCCCGCTCCGAATGCCATTACAGCCGCGGTCAGCCGAAGACTCGGATTCATCCAGATGCCCACGGCGGCGCCCAGTGGCAACGAGGCAGCGCTGAGACCGCCAAACAGAAATGCCATGGTTACATGTTCCATTTGGAGTTTGTACAGGTCTGAAGCACGCCATGCAAGCCGCGACTGGCGCAAAATGACTGACGGGGAATGGAATCGCTGACTTTCTTTCAGTTCTGCGTCAGTATGGCCTTCCAGCCGAACGGCGTTTTCTCGTATACCGTCGTGAACCACTTGTTGATCGCGGAGCCATCTTTGAATGTCAGAACGGAATACGCATAAGCCACCGCGTATTTTTCTCCCAATTCCCTGACTGTCACCTGTGAAGTCTCCATCACACCGCGGTCTTCGCCGTCGCTGGTGACGCTCTTGATGTCATCAAGACGCTGCTGCAGGGGAGTCGCCCCATCCTGGTTGATCAATACAAAATCCGGGTGGTAGTAACCACGGATGGCTTCGAGATCCCCCGCATTCCAGACTTCTGAAAAATAATCCAGGGCGGTAGCTATTTCGCTCTCCGTGTCCGCACGCAGCGGGCCGGCCAATAACAGCATTAACGATAAAAGCATAAATTTCATCATGTCAGTTCATCCAGAAGATAACGCGCTGTTTGGGATTCAGGTTTCGGTTGCGCTTGCATATTCAATTGATCTGGGCCGTTAGAAATCATCACATCTCATGCTAGATTTTCAGGATTACCCGTCAATCATACACTTGGGAGATTAACGTGAGCCAGGTAACCCTGAAAATCAATGGGAAAAATCACACCTTGGACATTCCCCCTGGCATGCCGCTGCTCTGGGCGCTCAGGGACAAGCTGAACATGGTGGGGACGAAATTCAGCTGCGGTATCGGAATCTGCGGCAGTTGCACTGTGCTGGTCGACGGCATGCCGATGCGCTCATGCATATTGCCCGCGGCCGGCATGGCTGGTAACGAGATCACCACGATTGAAGGGTTTGCGCCCAACGGCGACCACCCTGTGCAGATCGCCTGGAATGAAGAAGACGTCCCTCAATGCGGCTATTGCCAGGGTGGCCAGATACTGACAGCAGCCGCCTTGCTGGACAGCAACCCCAACCCGTCGGACAAGGATATCGACGACGCGATGTCAGAGGTTATCTGCCGCTGCGGAACCTACTTCCGCATCCGCAAGGCGATCAAGCGCGCTGCAACACTGGCTGCAGAAGACGGGGGTGCCGCATGAAAACTCGTGAACAGAATCCAGACCTGAACCGCCGTTCATTTCTCAAAGTCTCCCTGCTCGCTTCCGGTGCTCTGATAGTGGGTGTCAGCTGGACAGTTTCGGCCGGCGCCAACGAGATTATGAATGAAACCTGGATGCCTAACCTCTACGTGCGCATCAATCGCGACGGCACCGTGACCATTGTGAGCAAGAACCCCGAAGCCGGCCAGGGCGTTAAAACGGCTTTCCCGATGGTGGTTGCCGAATGCCTTGAAGTGGACTGGAAAGACGTCAACGTTGAACAGGCGCCGCTGGACGACCGCTATGGCCGCCAGGTCGTGGGCGGAAGCCGCGGCACGCCCGATGGCTGGGATGATTTGCGGATTGCAGGGACCGGAGCACTGTACCTGCTGACCGCCGCTGCCGCCGGGAAATGGGGTGTGCCCGCATCGGAATGCAAAGCCCAAGACGGTGTCATCCATCACCCGGGCTCGGGTCGGTCTGCACGCTACGATGAGTTGCTGGATTTCGCCGCCGCCTTGCCGGTGCCCGAGGTTTCTGAATTGAAGCTGAAAAGCCGGCCCGAAGACTTTTCACTGCTGGGCTCTTTTGTGCCAGGCGTCGATAACCATAAAATTCTCACCGGCCAGCCGCTGTTCGGCGCGGATACGCGAATCGAAGGCATGCTCTATGCCGTATATGAAAAATGCCCCATCTATGCCGGCAAAGTCCGCAAAGCCAACGTAGAACAAATCCGCAAGCTTCCGGGTGTCACCCATGCATTCGTCGTGGAAGGCACGCAGAACCTGCATGGCCTGATGCCGGGCGTCGCCATCGTCGCTGAAACCTGGTGGGAAGCCAACTCGGCCCGCGACAAGCTCCGGGTTGACTGGGAAACCAGCCAGGCTGACTCGACGGCGGACTATGACAAGCAGGCCGCTGCCTTGGCTGATGCGTCCGGGGAAACCCTGCGCTCGGATGGCGATATCGAAAAAGCCCTTGGCGCGGCCGATAAAGTCATAGAGGCCAGTTACTACTACCCCTTTGTTTCCCACGCCAACATGGAACCGCAGAACTGCACGGCGCTATACCACGAGTCCGGAAAAATGGAACTGTGGGCGCCGTCACAGAACCCGAAATCCGGCCGGTCCCTGATCGCCGAGGTGCTGGGGATTCCGGAAGGGCAAATTCACGTCAATATTACTCGGATAGGGGGTGGTTTCGGGCGCAAGCTGGTCAACGATTTCATGGTGGAGGCTGCCTGGATCGCGCGTGAAGTGCGCCGGCCGGTGCAGTTGCAGTGGACCCGTGAAGACGACATGCGGCATGACTTTTACCGGCCTGCGGCATGGCATCACTTCAAGGCGGGTATCGACGGCAATGGCCGAATGGCCGCTTTTGACCATCACTTCATCACCTTTGGCAGGGGCGGAAAGACCATTTCAGGGGCCGGCCTTGCGCCGAATCATTACCCGGCCGGCCTGGTGCAGAATTTCCGGCTGCGGCAATCCATCATCGAGGCAAATGTGCCGACTGGCCCCTGGCGCTCGCCCGGACATTCCGCCTATTGCTTCGCCTACCAGAGTTTCTTCGATGAAGTGGCCCTGGCGGCTGGCCGCGATCAGCTGGAATTCCGGCTCGACCTGTTGTCCAGGTCCTATGGTGATCCTCCGCTCGATCTTGCCCGGACCAGCGGCACACTCAGGATGGCTGCTGAGAAAGCCGGTTGGGGACGAGACCCCGGAGCCAACCGGGGGCTCGGCATGGCGTTCCATTTTGACCACGGCGGCTTTGTATCGCACGTGGCCCAGGTCGTTGCCGAAGGCTCCAGGATCAGGGTCGAGAAGGTCTGGTCCGGTATTGATGTGGGCCCGGTGATCAACCTCAGCGGCGCCCGGAACCAGGTGGAAGGCTGCGTTGTAGATGCACTGAGCACAGCACAGCTGGAAATCACCTTTGCCAACGGCGCTGCGGTCCAAAGCAATTTCAGCGATTACGACCTGTTGCGGATCAACCAGGCGCCCGAAATTGAATGCCACTTTATCCAGAGTGAGCATTCACCAATGGGCCTGGGCGAACCACCCATCGCACCTGCTACTCCGGCCATTACCAATGCGATTTTCGCTGCGACCGGCACCAGGATCAGGGAGCTGCCGTTCAGCCGAGCCGGTATCTCAACCTAGCTGTGGCCATGAAACCCTGGCTGAAACTCAACCTGGCCCTGATTATCCTGCAGGTCTTCATTTGCTCCGGACCGCTAAGGGCCAGCCAGCCTGACCTGGTCCTGATGATCGTGGTGGACCAGTTGCGTGGAGACATGCCGCTGCGCTCCAGGGACCGGTTCAGTCCGGGCGGATTCCGTTACCTGATGGACCACGGTATGGTCTACACCAACGCACACTTTTCGCACATGGTAACCACCACCGCAGCGGGCCATGCCACGCTGGCCACCGGCGGCAATCCGCCCCAGCACGGTATTGCAAGCAACGAGTGGTTCGATGTCAAGGCGCGCCGGCCCGAATACAATACGGCTGATCCGCGCTACCAGTTAATCAGCGCACCACCGAAATCCGGGAAAGGCCGGTCGCCCCGTAACCTGACATCGACGACTTTTGGCGATGAAATGGTCACTGCCAGTGCCGGGAACTCCCGGGTATTTTCCGTCTCCATCAAGGACCGCGCAGCCATCATCCTGGGCGGCCACCTGGGCAAGGCTTATTGGTATTCAAAAAAGACCGGGGGTTTCACGACAAGCACCTACTATCACGACGAGCTTCCCGGGTGGCTGCAGCGCTGGAATGAAGGCCATCATGCGGATGCTTTCCGGAACCAGGACTGGGACCTGCTGCAGGAGCGGCAGAGATACACGTTCAGGGAGCAGGATGACCGTTGGTTCGAAAAACCCGAGGGCCGAATGGGCCGGACGTTTCCGCATCCGCTGCAGAACGATGACAACGCAGCCTATTATTCCACCCTGCGCTACACCCCCATGGGCGACGAACTGACCCTGGATTTTTTGAAAGCATTGGTCAACGCGGAAAACATCGGGAACAAGGGCTACACCGATATGCTGGCCGTGAGTTTCTCCGTGACCGATTACATCGGACACGCTTTCGGCCCCAACAGCCTGGAGGCCGAAGACAACCTGCTCCGGCTGGATCGTACACTGCAGGAATTGCTGAAGTTCATCGATGACAAAATCGGGCTTGCGAATACCCTGGTCGTGCTGTCTGCAGACCACGGGATCAGTCCGGCGCCCGAATACATGCAGGCGCTTGGCTTTGAAGCGGGCCGTCATAACGTCCCGGAGCTGATGAAACAGGTGAACAGCGCGCTGCAGGAAAAATTTCATACCGAAAGAATGCTCGCCCTGGCCTACCAGACGCCCGGCATTTACCTGGATCCGGATGCAGCGGATTCCCTGGGGTTGACTATTGAAGAAGTGGAACGGGCCGTCGCAACCGAAGTCATGAAAGCGTCGGGCTATTACCTGGCGCTGACAAAAAGCGACCTGATGTCAGGCCGAATACCCGCTACTCAGGCAGCGCAGCTGGTGTCAAATTCGTTGCACCCGGTCCGCTCAGGAAACGTTATTTTGGTCCAGGACCCGTTCTGGTACCTGGCGTCAACGCCTGATGAAGACGCTGCCATGCACGGCTCGCCCTACAATTACGACAATCACATACCGATCATGATCGCGGGCCCGGGGATCGGTCATGGGTCCATTAACCGGCGTGTTGCGCCGCGGGATATCGCACCCACCATCAGTGATTACCTGGGTATTGCTCCGCCCTCCGGCTCTGTCGGAACCCCCCTGCCCCGCCATTGATTTCAGGCAGCTGCCGCAAGCATATGACAGAATTGTCTTTTTGAATGGAAAGAAACGGGTTAGCCTGATCAATGAGAAATGCCCGGGCCGACAGGTAAAAAATGAACCGACTCAACCTTATTGACAGCAGTTTTCTGATCGCGGAAAACCGCGAGACCCCCATGCACACCGGCGGCGTTCACCTCTACAGCTACCCGAAAGGGGTCGACAAGCGCCAGTACCTGTCGGACCTTCGGAATATTTTTTTAGATACCAGCGATATCCGCCCGCTATTCACACAACGCATTTCCAACGACTTGATCAGCAAGACCAACCTGTCGTTTTCCTGGGAACAGGACCGTGAATTCGATATTGAGTATCACAACCGGC
>Ga0316201_10004093_pt1 | contig 10930 bp, 8 predicted proteins | sample CS6wburrow_MG_FD_204516 | JGI IMG/M metagenome (GOLD analysis project Ga0316201, IMG submission 204516) | Coastal sediment microbial communities from Delaware Bay, Delaware, United States - CS-6 worm burrow | ecosystem: Environmental > Aquatic > Marine > Coastal > Sediment | place: USA: Delaware... | reverse complement strand
AGCCGAATTGTTTACCGCACTGCAAAGTGGAACGATCGATGCCGCCGAATGGGTTGGCCCGATGAACGACCTCGCTTTCGGCTTGTTCAGGGCAGCAAAGTATTACTACTACCCGGGCTGGCAGGAACCCGGCACAGCGCTGGAAGGCATAGTAAACGCCGAGGCATTTACTGCTCTGCCACCTGACTTGCAACAGATCGTTGAAACCGCCTGTCAAGCCGCAACGCAGGATATGTACGCCGATTTCGAAGCGCGCAACGGCGATGCACTGCAGACACTGATCGAAGAGCATCACGTGGAGTTGCGCGCATTTCCCGATGAAGTTCTGGCCGAATTGAAGCGGGTTTCGATGGAAGTGCTGGATGAACTGGCCGCCGCCGATGAAATGTCCGGCAAAGTATGGGCTTCGATGAAAGCCTACACGATAAAAGTCCGACACTGGACCGAGATCGGATCGCAGTACTTCCTGAATCGCCGCTGAGAAGAAGGCAAGCAACTGCGATGAGCCAACCGGTTGAACTGACTATCGCCATCTGCCTGCTGGTTCTGGGTGTATCCTACCTGCTCAGAACTGATCTATGGTTGGACTTTTTGCAGGGCGCGATCCGCCAACCCCACCGGTTATTCCCCCTGGCACTGGGCATGCTCGCCGTCGGCACCTTCATCGGCGCCGCCTACAACGACTGGACCTCCACCTGGCCTATTTTCATCACCGCGGTCGGCTGGCTGCTGGCCGCCGAGGGCGCCCTGATTCTGGTCTTCCCGGAGTATCTGAAAAAGCTGGAAAGAATCCCCGAAGGATTCCTGCGCTGGTACCTGCGCTTCGGGGGGATCCTTCTGCTTGTCCTGGGTGGGTTGTTGCTTCGTAGTAATCTGTGATTTTTTTTCCGCAAAAGACGCTAAAAAGATCAAGATCAAAGGATTTTTATCCGCAGAGAACGCAGAGGACGCTGAATGGTGGGTAAGTCCCTCCGTCAAACGAAGATGCTCTGACTTAATGGCATGGGCTCAGTTTTCTGTCGTCAGTGTCCACATGTGAAGTCCTGGAAGGGCTTTTATATTAATTATCAGAGACCGCCATGTTTTTGGGATTTGCCATCCGCTACGGCCGATAAATAAAGACAATTCATTCCACCGAACGAACAACCCAGGTCTTTTTCAGCGTCTTCTGCGGATAAATCCGTCGAGTTCCCGGTCTGCGACTCCGCATTACCAGGACTAATTCGACGGGAACAGCGTCTGCAGGATTACGGTTGTTCCTTCCAGCACGTCGATTTGCTGCCCGCGGGGATCGAAGTCCAGCAAAATTTTGCCCGGCTCCACGGGATCCCTGAATTCCAACTCACCTTCGATGGTCCCGTCCTGCATCATGACAGCCTGAATGGTGCCTACGACGTCGCCACCTATTCTCAGCTGGTAGCTGCCGGCAGGCACATCTTCAATTTCCACCGAGAAATCGACGCGGTCAGCACGCGGCCTCAACCTGGCATCTCCGGAGGCCGCAGGGTATACATTGGTATTGTCGAGATCGACTTCGATTTCAGTGGTCCCGAAATCAGTATTACCGTTGTCATCACCACCACCGTTGTCGTCACCACCACCGTTGTCGTCACCACCACCGTTGTCGTCACCACCACCGTTGTCATCACCACCACCGTTGTCATCACCACCGCCGTTGTCATCACCACCGCCGTTGTCATCACCACCGCCGTTGTCATCACCACCGCCGTTGTCATCACCACCGTTATCGTCACCGCCGCCGAACACAGAATCACCGGAGGTCAGCACTGCGCCCTGGCTATCTCGAATTTCAATCTGGGAGCCGCGTGGATCGAAAGTCAGCAGCACCTTCCCTGCCTCAACCGGGCTGCGAAATTCAGTTTCTCCAATACCCAGGTTAACGACGAGACCACCCTTATCTTCGCCGGCAACGTAAATCCGGTAGTTGCCGTCAGCCAGATCCTCTACTTCAACCGAGAACTCTGTGCGGTCTGCGCGCTCTTCGAAATCAGCATGCCCGCTGCCTGTAATGCCATTGCGAGCCGGCATCAGTCCGATACGCTGTTCCGTCGCAAGAACGTTTGGAGGTGTGTCATCGGAAATACCACCGCTGCAACGGGAATTGTGCAGATCGGTAAGACGTTCTATGGGAAACATACCGGTGCCAACACCCGCGATATCCGTTGTAAACGTCACTGTTCCGTCATTGCAGGAATTGAACTCAATTTCCATGATGCCGACTTCCTGCACTTGTTCATTTCCCGGTTCGTTGGATTGAAGGAATCCAATCCCACTGGCTTCGTACAGAAGCATCTCGATCCGATCGCCGTCTACCGGGCCAATACCCATGTACCAGGCAGACTTCCTATCATCGTCATAGGTATACCAGTAAACGACGGCTAACTTGTCGCCACTGACCTGGTTGACGATTTGCAGGTTGATACCCTGGCTTTCGTGCTCGGGTTGGTCCCAAAGACCGGTGAAGTTGCGTGTGACAACCAGATCGGCTGCCATGCTAAAAGCGGGTAGCAGCATCCATGCGACAGCAATAAAAACCAGTAGCTTTTTCATGCGGAATCTCCAAATTTCAATGAAACACAGTTTGCAGATTCATCATAGAGCGGTCAGCTAAATCACTCCTGAAGTGAAGATGAACACAGACTAAATTTTTGATTAAGGATGGCCAGCAGGACCGACCACTCGGGATACGCATCGGTATTGAAATATTTTGGTATCCTAGGGCTGACAATCCGGTCGAATCTAGGTGGTAGAGTGAGAATACTGATTGTTGAGGATGATCCCAGGATTGCCGATTTCCTTCAGCGCGGTCTGACTACTGAAGGCCACTTCTGTGTTGTCGCCAGCGATGGCCGGTCCGGGTTATCGCTCGTACTTGACGGAGATTTTGACCTGGTTCTGCTTGATCTGATGTTGCCCCGCATGCATGGCCATGAAGTGTGCCAGCAACTGCGCATGAATAAAATCCGGATACCGGTCATTATTCTCACAGGAATGGACAGCCAGGATGATGTGATAGCCGGGTTACGCATGGGCGCAGACGACTATGTGACCAAGCCCTTCTCTTTTGAAGTTTTACGGGCCCGTATCGATGCCGTGATGCGGCGGAATGTCGACATCTCCGACCAGGATCAGACGCTCCGATCGGGCCCCCTGGCATTTGATCCCGCTTCCTTGCGATTCACGGTCAATGACCGGGAGATTAAAATGACGGCCAAGGAGTTGGCAATTATCGAGTTGTTGATGAGCAAGCCAGGCACGTTGTTCAGTCGCGAACGGATCCTCAGCAACGTCTGGGGGCTGAACATGGACCCATTAACCAATGTTGTGGATGTTTATATCGGCAAACTGCGCAAGAAAATTGATCTTAACGCTGACGACTCACTGATAGAAACCGTCCGCGGTCTGGGTTACCGACTGAAAATTTCCTGAAAATGAATCCCAAGCGTACCCAGCAGAGCCTTTTCGACGATCAATCCTGTCCGGCCAGCATAAAAGCACAGGCGGTCAGCTTCGCCGTGATTTTCTGGCTTACTTGCTCGTTGATGTGGCTGCCTGGCCTGGTGAGCGCTGAGACCGAATTTTCAACCACCAGCACAGGTATCCGTGGGGAAGTGCGCATCAAAAAGAACTTGACCGCTCAACGAATGCGTTTCCGTCTCTATCCCGATTTCAAACCCGCTCCACCCCCAACAGCAGAAGAAAAAAGGGAGGACGAATGGCAAAATGTCGTCGTCTACCTGGAGTCCACTGCTTCGATGCCAGTGATGGCGAATGACGACACTGAGCAATTGCAGATGGCGCAATTGGGCGAAACCTTCATACCTCATGTTCTGCCGGTTGTGGTTGGGTCAACTATCGAGTTCCCAAATCAGGATCCGATTTTTCATAATGTTTTTTCTTTGTCCGGTACAAAAACATTCGACCTTGGGCGTTACCCGAAAGGTGAATCCAGATCAGTAACTTTTGAGCAGTCTGGGATTGTCCCGGTTTTCTGCCATCTGCATTCCGATATGAGCGCGATCATTGTCGTGCTGGAAACACCTTTCTTTACTGTGCCAGGCCCCGACGGCCAGTACCAGATTGATAACATCCCACCGGGCACATACACACTGGTTGCCTGGCATGTGCGCAGTGAGAGGGTTGAGAGGCAGGTGGAAGTCATCGCCGGCCAGGTGCTTGAGTTCGATATTACCGTGCCGATTGAAGATGACGATATTACGGGACACTAGCAGCCAATCAAACGCTGTTTCCAGGTGCCTGATCACGTGGCTCTTGGCGCTGTTGTGCAACCTCGCAAGTGCGCCGACATTTGCCCAGGAGCGCTTCCTCATTCAGGGCATCATTGACGGGGAACTTTACAAAACTGGCGACGATTCAGGATTGCTTTCCAGAAACGGCGGCGATCTGTCCGTGCTTGGCCGTTTGCAACTCTGGTCGGCTTTTCAAATCTCCAGGGGATGGCAGTTTTATGCCATGGGAGAATTCGAGACCGATGATGCAAGCGGGGAACGCGAAACAGAAGCGGAGCTTGAACAAATTGCTTTCCGCTACACCAGTCCGTCAGCAGCCTATTTTCTCGAGGCAGGCAAAATTCTTTCACCTCTCAACGCACACTCGAATCGTCAACTCTCCACGCAGAACCCACTGATTGGGCAGTCATACCTCTATTCCTCATCCTATCCCTGGGGATTCCAGGCGGCTGGTTCGTCCGGTTACCTGGACTACCGGGCGGCACTGCTCGATCGGCCTGACATCAATCCCGAGTTAAGCTCGATTGATCCGGATCCTGCCCTTCGCCCGGCTTTTGGCTTTGGAGTGACGCCATTTACCGGCCTGCGATTTGGTGTTTCTTATACGAAAGGCCCGTATTTGAACAGCCAATTGAACAGCACCCTTCCGCAGGGAACTGACTGGCGTGATTTTGACCTTGAAATCGTGGGTTTTGACTTGCAGTTCAGCCGCGGCTACTTCGAACTGAACGGTCAACTGGTTGTTTCCAAATACGAAGTTCCGTACTACGAAAGCTCTGATTACACGGGGTACTACCTCGAACTGAAATACACATGGACACCGCGATTTTATGGAGCACTGCGCTTTCAGAAGCTGGAGACGGACTACGGAAACGGGGGGGATTATTTGTACGGGGCGGATGAGCCTGGCAGGCTGACCGACCTTGAAGTTGGGCTGGGCTACCGCTTCAGCCCCAATATTCTGCTCAAAGTGGCCTATCGGACCGACCAATGGAGCGTAAATCCGGAGCCGGATTACCCGATATCGAACGGCCATTCCGTGGCACTGCAACTCTCCTGGTTCTTTGATCTCGGGAGCTGGTTCATGGAAAAACCCCAGTGACTGATACTCGAGTCCAGGCCCGAAACCCCGGCATGCACATGCTGCAAAAGGCAGCTTCCAGGCTGCGTTCAATCAGGCTGAGCACCAAGGCGATTTTGCTCAGTATCGCTTTGATCACCCTGATTATCACAACCGTCTTCATAACGCTCAGCATCGAGATCAGGAACGAAACGAAGCAGCTCTTGCAAGACACGCTGAATCGTAGCGAAAAGCAGGTTCTGAGCATCAAGGAAGACAATCTTGCGCAATTGCTGTGGGCTTCCTCCCAAGTTGCCAACAATCCCACACTGAGAGCCTCGATGGAGACTTTCAGGCTGGAGTCAACTTCGAGCACCGGGATCAGGCAAGAGCTTCTGGCGACTGTGCAGAATGAGATGGACAAGATCTGGGCTGGACTCCGACACGATCTGTTTTTCGTTACTGATGAAGCGGGAAAAGTACTGGCGGCTAACGGGCATCTGAACATCCAGCCGCAGGTTGGCGAAGATCTCTCAGCGAAACCCGCCCTGAAGCACGCGTTAAACCCGGCAGCGGAAATGGGCGACGAGAATTTCGGCGTGATCGAGTTGCAGGAACAGCACTATCTCATTGGCACCTCTCCAATCGTCCTGCAGGGATATGTCATTGGCACGTTGACTCTCGGTGATCGCATAGACAGCAGTTTCTTACCCAATCTCAGAGCGTTCTTTGGTGGCGAAACCGTCGTCACGGTGAGCGGACGGAGTATTGCGTCGACCTTGCCTCAGTCCGGGGCTGGCGATTCCGGTGCCGATGCATTGGCAAGGTTGGGTTCTGCCGTCATGCAACCGGATGGCACCGTAGGCCTCGGCGATGAAGACTACCTGGTTACTTCCATGTTGCTGGGCACAAATGATAGCGGTGAACCGGTCACTCTCTTTCTGCTGCGGTCTCTGACCCAGGCCCTGCGGCAGCCCAACCAGAAATTGATGAAAACGCTGGCAACGCAGGCCCTGTTGGCGGTGTTGTTTGGTGCGTTGCTGGCCTGGGTTGCAACCCGAACCAGTCTTCGCCCACTGGAAAAGTTTGTGACTTTCATGAAAGGAGTGGCTGAATCGGGTGATTACTCGCGACGATTCCGCGGGCACCTGTCCGAAGTTGCAGATCAGTCGCCGACATCTGACACCCGGGGAAAGGCAACGACGAATACAACCCTCAGCAACAATGAGTTGGATCTGCTGGTCGATGGGTTTAATGGCATGCTTGCGGAAATAGAGGCCAGGGACAGTTCTCTCAAGAAGGCGCATACCGAGCTTGAATCGGGCATCCAGGTGTTGAAACAAAAAGAAGAACAGCTGCGACAAATGCAGAAGATGGAGGCTATCGGACTGTTGGCCGGTGGCGTTGCGCATGACTTCAACAACATTCTCATGGTGGTCTCGGGGTTTTCAGAAATGGCGCTGAACAGCCTCGAGGAGGGGCATGAGGCCCGCCCCCTCATTGAAGAAGTACAAAAAGCCAGCAAGAGCGCTTCATTATTGACGCGGCAGCTCCTTGCGTTCAGCAGCAAGCAAGTCACCAGCCCGAAAATCGTCAATCTCAATCGCCTTATCACGGAACGCGAGATGATCCTGCGACGGGTTGTGGGTGATTCCATCAAATTAACCACCCGCCTTGGCGAAAACCTGGACAGTGTTTTGGCGGATCCAGCGCAAGTCGAGCAGGTTCTGCTCAACCTGGTGGTCAATGGCAGAGACGCAATTGAATCCGTTGGAACCATTGACATTGAAACATCCAATGTTGATCCAGGCGAAGAACGGATTGAAAAGTACGGGCTCGTACTCGAGCAGTCGCACGTATTACTCGCTGTAAGCGACAGTGGCTGCGGGATTGGAGTTGAGACCCAGGAGCGAATGTTCGAGCCTTTTTTCACCACCAAAGAAAAAGGCAAGGGCACAGGCCTTGGTTTATCCACTGTTCACGGGATAGTCAAACAATGCGGTGGCCACATCCGGGTTGAGAGTAATCCGGGTCAGGGATCGATTTTTAGAATCTATTTTCCGGCGATAGGAGAGGCGGTGAAAGAATCGGCAACTGAACACGAGCCACAGCTTGTTAGTGGTTCAGAAACCATTCTGTTGGTGGAAGATGAGCCGGACGTGCGAAAAATTGTACAAAAGATTCTTGCTCAGAGTGGTTACGCCGTTCTGGAGGCGCCCGGCCCGTTTGAAGCAATTGAACTGTTCGAAAAACATGCCGACGAGATCGATCTGTTGCTGACTGACGTCATCATGCCGTTGATGAATGGCCGCGAGCTGAGTGAAAAAATCAGGCAACTGAAACCGGGCATCAAGACACTCTTCATGTCCGGATACGCGGACGGCGTGATTGATGATACGAGCATTTTGCCAAATGGAGTCAATTTTTTGCAAAAACCATTTGCCCCGAATGCCTTACTTGGCAACGTCAAACGGATTTTGAAGCAAACGGATTAGGTGAACCGTGATCCAATCATGTACCCAACAGTCAGAATCGATAGCTGGCGGTTACCCGGACCACCGTCACACTGTATTCGGGTGAGACAACGCCCAGGGTCAACACGGACAACAATCCATCTGGACCAAGGCCATCGACCGCCCAGTCTGTGCTGTCGTATTTTTCGTGCTCGGCGTAAATAGTCCCGGACCACTGCTCGCTCAAATCGTAGGAGATGTGCACACGGGCATTGCGCAGGTTCGATCTGAGCGGCGGGAACGGCTCTTCACCCTGACCGCTTTCGGTCAGCACTCTGCCCGTGGCATCCGAACTGACCCAGTCAAAACCGAACGAAACTTTCTGGTTGATTCTGCCGTTGAAACCGACACCCACCGTGGTGGTTCTGTCATCCGTTGTTGCACTCCAGACCAGCCCGGTGGGGCCCGAAATGCTCGACATTTCCGAGTCGATTTTCTCCTGGTTGTAAAAGGCGTAAAAACTCAGCGCCGAATTGATGGCGTAACTGAAATCCAGGCTCAGGGACTGCTCCTCGCTTTCCTGCAAGCCGACCACGGAGGCCGAATAATCCGCCTCTGCCGCGAAGTAGCTCAGGCTGATGCCCAAACGTTCCATTGGTGACAGATCCAGTTCGACAATAGCGCCATCACGGTCGCGTTCGGCCAGGTGAAACTTGCGCATCAGGGGATTCTCCACCGGCCCGCCGTCTTCTAACTGCCGGTAGGGAGAGGCATTCCGTTCGGAGGATTCAAGTTTCAGGCGTAATTGCGCCACCGCCCACGGATCAACAGTCAACTCGCCCCAATAGCCCCGTTCCCTGGTTTCATCAACGCTTTGCAGGCTGCGATCAATATGATATTGCCGTATTCCGCCCAGCAGACGAGCCCGGCTGTGTGCGCGCCAGCGAAGTTCCAGTTCGTATTTCTCTCGCTTGAAACTGTATGGCCGATTAGGCCGTTCGGGGGTCGGCACCAGGTCAGTCAGGACGGGCGTCCACAAATCGACTGCCGTCTGGTTGTCCCGTTCATCCAGCTTGACCCGGACGGTCAGGTCCAGCCTGCGCGCCAGGCGCGCTGAGAGTTTGCCCGCCAGGTCCAGCGTGCTGGTATCGATTTTTCCATCCAGCGAGGTGCGTGGCAACGGCCAGTCGCTGTATCGCGGATTGATCGAATATGGCAGGAGCGGGTCATTCTGTTGCATGCGTCCAATCGCCGCACGCCCGGATAGACGCAGTTTCGGCGTCGGAGCAAAGGCTCCGACGAGACTGAACTGGTAGAACTCGTTATCCGGCGCCAGGTCCGAGCGGAATGATTCTGTACCCGGCGCTGACGAAAAAGGATTGTCCCAGGTTATGCTGGAGGTGCCGTTATCAAACGCTGAACCGGTGAACCCGAAACTCAGGCTGGATCGCTCACCGGCGTACTCCAGTGACATATCGAATTGATTGGTGGTGAAATTGACCGGGGCCGGAAAGTGGGTCGTGTTGGCCAGGAAAAGACCTGCACCAAACGGTCGGGTGCCTTCCTTTTTCTGGTGCTCGAATTCCACTCGGTAGGACCACTTGGCGGGGAGTTTGAGCGTCAGGCCGGCATCCAGAGTCTTGCGGGTCGTTTTGAGCGGCGTATCGGCCAGAGACTGGTCAAGACTGGTCATGCCCCCCGTCACGGGCGATCTCAGCCAGTCTGCCGGAAGAGTCAAGTGTTCGCTGCCGACGCCCCGGAAAGGCGTCTGCGTATCGTATCCACGATATTTGGGTATCTCGCTGTAACCAAGCCTCAACTCGTAACGACCCTGACGGCCACCGCGCATCTCAATTTGCCGGCTGTCCAGGGCCAGGTTTCGCGCGTACAGATCAAAGTATTGACCATCAGGGTCTCGATAGTGGCTGTCGCCATCAAGCGCCAGGTAGCCTCCTTTTTCATCCAGGCCACGATAGTCTCCGAATTTCAGCGAAGCGTCACTCACATAAATGGCGCCAAAATCAAGTGTTCCGAACCATCCCAACGGATAGACACACAGGCTGCACACCCAGCGACTGGTATCTATATCCTCAGTCTGAGATTTTGAATCTCCTGCCTCGGCATCTTTTTCAGCACCCCCAACCAGTCCTGGGATCGCCATCAAAACTACGCATAAGAGCCTGGTTGCCATGGTATTCACGCGGCGTTACCGATGCAGTTTCGCGCCCGATGGATGATTCGAGCCATGAACCTGCGAATGGCAGTTCAGGCAGGAACGTCCCAACAGAAAGCGGTTGTTGAAGTTGTCGTCTGTTTCCTCGCTGGTATACGACCCACTGGGATGGCCGGCCGGCGAGTGGCATTGCTGGCACAGCGGGGGCGGCCGCTTGACCAGCATTCCCTGGTGGTTGCTGCCGTGAGGCCGGTGGCAGATTGTACAATCCTCGGAGGCTGGCGCGTGCTCCCACAGGAACGGCCCACGTTTTTCTGCATGGCACAGATAGCAGGTCAGGTTGACGGTGGAGCGTTGCAACAGGAAATCGTTATTGCCATCGTGTGGATCATGGCAACTGCTGCAGGTCATGCTGCCGAAACGCAGCGGATGGCTACTGGACTTGAGCGTGTCGGCTCGTTTTCTGGAATGACAGCCGAAACAGGTTTCCTGTTGCGCGAGTGCATCAAAAACGCGGTCGCGTTTCGCGTGAACCTGGTGGCAGGATGCACAGGACAGATCTTCACTCTCATGGGTGCTGCCAAACCAGGCCAGTCGGGCACCGGATTCGTGACAGCCCAGGCAGACCTGGTTCTGTTCAGCAATCGGGGTCGGGGCTTCGGAGCCGAAGGTGATTGGTGGATTGTCATCCTGCCCCCTGCGCTGGGCGCGCGCGTGCTCTTTTCCGGGGCCATGGCAGGTTTCGCACTGTAAATTCGAAAACGGCGCCGCCGGGTCGGTCTGGGAGCCATGCTTAGTATAAAATATGGCGACGGCTGGCTTTTCCGTGCCTTCGGCATGACATAACACACAGGAATCTGCGCCACTGCGGGAATAGTCCTGGCCCGAACAGACCATCGGCAGAACCAGGAGAAACATGCACCATGCCGAATTGCGGAGTAAGCTGTGTTTTTTCCAGTTCATCTACGGTCCT
>Ga0316201_10004092_pt1 | contig 10931 bp, 10 predicted proteins | sample CS6wburrow_MG_FD_204516 | JGI IMG/M metagenome (GOLD analysis project Ga0316201, IMG submission 204516) | Coastal sediment microbial communities from Delaware Bay, Delaware, United States - CS-6 worm burrow | ecosystem: Environmental > Aquatic > Marine > Coastal > Sediment | place: USA... | reverse complement strand
TCCCGACCCAAATGGTCGTCGGCTCGCTCAAACATACATCCGCCGTGGTGAATCGATACAGCGGTCCATGCGAAAGATGAATCCCGCCACGCTGACGCTGGTTGTCCGATTTGCTGTTTCGAGTACCACGTCCGTAGTCTCTACAGCTACGGATGAAGAGCACGCCACACTCTGGAGGACCGGATGGGCGTCGGAGACACGGGCTCATTGCACCACACTGCCTGGGTGGTGAACGATGTCGAGACGGCGGCGAAGTCGCTCGCCGAGTCTCTGTCGATCCAGTGGGCCGTGTGGACGATCGAGCCGGTCGCTTGCACCGTTCACGGAGCAGATGTCCCCTACACGTTCAAGGTCGCTATCGCCCAGATCGGGGACTCGAACCTCGAACTCATCGAACCGCTCACCGGGCGCAGCGTCTACGTGGAGCACCTCGAGACAAAGGGCGAGGGCTTCCATCACAGCTGCATCTTTTACCCGAGCCGGGAGAGCCAGCGCCAGGCGCGAGATCAGCTTCTGGCCCAGGGACGAACGATGATCCAGACCGCCGACCTCGGTGAACTCGGAGAATTCTGTTATTTCCACATGCCGGAAACGGATTCCGTCCTCGAACTTCTCTATCTGTCGGAATTGCCACTGCCGGAGAAGACGATCGGGTAGCGAGAGGGAGGGACGGCCGGGCGGCGAGTCAGTCGGATGTGGCGATTTGCTCACTGATCAGCTTCGAAAACCGTGTCGCTCCTCTCTCGTTCAAGTGGGTGACGTTGAGAAACTCCTCATCGGCGACATCCAGCTTACTGTAGTCGAGCACGCGGATGCCCCTTGCTTCCAGCTCCCGCTTCGTGTCCTCGAATCCGGCGATAAAGTGGTCCGGAATTCGCTTGAAATATGACTCGTGGATCGGCGCTGCGACCAGGATCAACTCGACATTCTCGCGAGCGGAGAGCGCGACGATCGAGTCGAGAAAAGCGATATCTACCTTGGATATGTCCACGTTCTCGCCATCGCGCAGGTAGTGCCTCGCGATGTCCTCGTCGGGCGGCGACAGGACGCTCTTATCGAAGTTGAAGTACTCCCCCATGTAGCTGGCGTGATCCCATTTCGGATAAAGGCACATATTCTTGAACTTCGACCTGTAGAATTCCAGCCGATCGACTTCGACGCCTTCGAGCGATTCGATATCCGCAATCGTGTAGACCCGGTTGAACAAGGTGGTAGACCATCGTTCATCGCTGAGCTTTCTGTTGCTGAGCGGGGACAGATTGAGATACGAGAAGCCCAGCACGACCGTCGAAACGGAACTGAGGGGCAACAGCTTCTTGAGTTTCCAGTACGTGACGTAGAGCGGCTCGGCCGACTGTGAGATGTTTTGCGCCGATTCGAAGAAGGCGGGATTGAGCGCCTGCTGCATGTGGGAATTCCCTACAATGAGAGTTTCGCTCTCGACCCGCGGTGCGTTGAATACCGAGGTCACGACGTTGATCGCGTACATTGTCGAAAAACAGGCAATCAGCCCAACCGAGAATAGCGCTATGTTTCGCAGGAATCTGTTCATGTCATCAGAATTGGAAGTAGATGAATTCCTGCGGCTTTCCGGCCATCGCCAGGATAGTCAGGACCATGGAATAGTACATTGCCCAACGTAGAGGCCGAGGCCACTTCAGTCCGAGCCCGGCGAGCGCAAACTCTTGTTCCCGACCCAGCCACTCGACCGCCAGCATGACACAAATCAGGGCAAATGTTGATTTGGGAAATGGATCTGGAATCGAGAACAAAGTTGGAGAGACGATCCCTGCCAGATACGCGAACGCATGGCCCACACTCTCTGCCCGGAAGAACACCCAGGCCAGAAGGGTGAGACAGAACGTAAAGAGAATCCTCAACGCATCGGCCACCGATGGAAGCAGCTTTCCCTGGGCCACGATGTCCAGGCGAAGCCTGTTCCTGTTCGTCAGCATCACCGGCAGAATGTAGAGCGCGTTGAGCGCCCCCCAGACGATGAACGTCCAGTTGGCACCATGCCAGAATCCACTGACCAGAAAGATGATGAAGGTGTTCCTGACCCGCATCCAGACAGTTCCCTTGCTTCCGCCGAGCGGGATGTACAGGTAGTCCCGGAACCAGGTAGAAAGCGATATATGCCAGCGTCGCCAGAATTCGGCGATGTCCCTGGAAAAATATGGAAAAGCGAAGTTCCTCATCAGGTTGAAGCCGAACAGCCGCGAAGTTCCGATCGCGATGTCCGAGTAACCAGAGAAATCGCCGTAAATCTGAAATGCGAAGAAGAATGCACCGGCGACCAGCGCGCTGCCGGATTGACCGGCCGAGTTGTTGAAGATTTCGTTGGCATACTCAGCGCAGTTGTCGGCGATGACGATCTTCTTGAACAGACCCCAGAGGATCTGTCGCATCCCGTCGACGGCCTTCTCGTACTGAAACCTGCGCGGTGCGAAGAACTGTGGAAGAAGGTTCGTGGCGCGCTCAATTGGTCCCGCGACCAGCTGCGGGAAGAAGCTGACGAAAGCTGCGAACGCAACGAAATCGTGCGTCGGTTCGAGCTTCCGTCGATAGACGTCGATCGTGTAGCTGAGCGTTTGAAAGGTGTAGAAGCTGATCCCGACCGGCAGGACGATTTTCAGCGAAGATGCACCGATCTCTTGTCCAAAGAAGGAGAATGCATCTACGAAGTTGGCCAGGAAGAAATTGTAGTACTTGAAGAACCCCAGCAGACCCAGGTTGACAAGAATACTGCACAACAGGAGGAGTTTGCGCCGTTTCTGGTCATCCTGCGTCTCGAGGCCGAGTCCGACCCGGAAATCGACCACAGTGCTGAACAAGATCAGGAACAAGAATCTCCAGTCCCACCAGCCATAGAAGACGTAGCTCGCGAAGACTACCAGGAGATTCTGGCGCTTCAGGTCCCGGTTCACGACGAACCAGTACAGAACGAAGACGATCGGCAGGAATACCGCGAAATCGATGGAGTTGAAGAGCATCGTCTATCAGCAGTCGACCGGATTCAACAAGCGACGGCTCCTACGTCTGGGCCTGCTATCTTAGAACAGACTCCCCGAAAGGTATTCTGCACTTTGCAGATATCGGACCATGCCAGCCAGACCGAAGACGATCGCGTCAACCGAATCCGGGTCCGTTGACCGGAGAATCCTCCCCAAAGGGTGGACTGAAAACCCTCAGTCCATTAGCGTTATGCCCCGTTGGATATTTCGATGTCTCAGATCTGACCCGGGGGGGCAGCGATGAGAAGCAGCTTCACGGTCCTGGCACTGGCCTGCATGGCTGTCATCATCACGCCCGCTCATTCCGACGCCCAGAGCCTGAAGGGATCCAAGAAGTCGGTCGACCTCCAGAACCAAATCGCAGAACAGCACGACTTCACCTTCATCAGCACCACCTCACAGGCCAAGCGATTCGTCGAACTGGGGTATCTGGTTCACGTGACCAGCAACGGTGACTACCGGGTCAACAGGATCTCCCACCCTTACGCCCGGCCCGAGGTCGAGTTGTTCGTGTCACGCCTCGGCAGGCAGTACAGAAACGCGTGCGGTGAACAACTGGTGATAACGAGTCTGACGCGGCCCACCAGCCGTCAGCCGAGGAACGCTTCCGCCCGGTCGGTCCATCCGACCGGCATGGCCATGGATATCCGGCGGAGTAACAGCCGTGCGTGTCGTTCGTGGCTCGAAAAGGTGCTGCTGAGCCTTGAGGGAGCGGGAGTGCTCGAGGCAACTCGAGAGAGGAACCCGCCGCACTACCACGTCGCCCTGTTCCCGAAACAGTATGCCTCGTACGTGGACCGACGGCTGGCGGACGCCGAAAAGGATGGCGGCGCAGTCGCAGTCGCGTACCGGGTCCGCAGCGGCGACTCGCTTTGGTCGATCGCCCGGAAGCACGGAACGAGCATCACGGAGCTCCGCACCGCGAACGAGCTGCGGGGAAGCCGGATCTACGCAGGTCAGATGCTGACGGTACCGGCGGGACGCTAGAAAGGCCCCGCCGCGACAAGCGGCGAGGCCGATCCTAGCACCGAACCAGATGCCTGCCATCGATCAGTTGTTCTGTGCCCCCTCCTGAATCCAGGTGCGGATCTGCGCGATATCGGCTGCGATCTGGTTGCGGTGCCTATCCTCGAGCTGCTGGACGAGCACGCTCGCGTCAGGATCACCGGGGATCACGATTGCACCCCCATCGCCGCCAGCCATCACCTGCTGGTAGCTCGTCAGGTCGACCCCCTTTTGCGGATTGCTCCCCCCGTGGCAGCCCGTGCAATTCGAGTTGAAATAGGGTTGCACATCGTCCGCGTACGAAACCGCCGGGGGTGGTGGCGGCGGCGGTGGGTCGTCGGCGCAGGTCACCGAGACGTCGGTCACGTTCGCGCTGCTAATCGTTCCCGTTCCGCTGCCCACCTCGCAGGTCTGGCCGGCCGGCTGCGTGCCGACCGTCACGGCGTACGAGGCCCCGTTCGCGAGTGAAGTCGCGAAGGTGAAGCCACTGTTCGACGAGACGGACAGGTTGTCGCCGCCGTTGTTCAGCAGCCCGACCGTGCCCGACAGACCACTCACCGTTCCTCCCACCGTGTACTCCGAAGCCGGGGGTGGTGGCGGCGGCGGTGGGTCGTCGGCATCCGGACAGCGGGTCTGGTAACCGTCGGCCGGATCTTCGAGATGCACGTTCACCCCGAGCCTGACTGACCTGGCTTTACCCTTCCCACCCTGCACGGCGAGCCGCAGCCAGAATCGGCCCGTACCTGCAAAGCCGGCCCATTCGTCACCGTCATCGCCGGACGCATCTACCGACATCATCGGATCCATCGAGACCGTAACGGGCACGAACCCGGCGCCGGCGACTCCCACCATCAGTATCCCGTCCACGCCACTGTCTTTGCCGGAGCGCGGAAGCCAGGTACCGTTGCCGGGCCGCTCAGTCAATCCTGTGTACTCGCCCGTACCGCCGTCCACCGACCAGTGCACCTGGGTTGAATAGTCAGTACCGACGTCGTAGTCGAATCCGCCAATACCGCTGGTCCAGGTTACCGTAGCGCCATTCGGGAGCACCTGTGTGTGCTCCTGGAACACATCCGGACAGGTGCCACCGTCGGCCGGGGCGGTCACATCGAATGCCGGATCGTAGGTGAGAATGTCTGCAGGATCGGGGGCTGTTCCCGGATCACCCGAGCAGGCCCCGAGGGCGACGAGAACGACGGCGGCCCATAGATGAGATTTCATGCTGCGCACTCTTTCCCCCGAGGCAGGCCCTTCGGTGTCTCTACACGGCGGGGCGGCGTGAACGACCGGGACCAACGACGAGAAGCGAAACGACTTGCACCCCGCCTCCTCGACTGGCAATACGCAAGCTGAATTCCGTGACGTGGTGGTTGGTCAGGGAGGAACTGACGATTGTCATGTAACTGACGGGGCGAGTTCCAGATGACTGGCGAACGGCAGTTCCGCCATGAATCGGCGGGATGGACACTCAGAGCCAGGACTGGTGAGAATTTGCATCTCTGGGCGGAAGATCTTTCTTCCTTGCTGCAAGATTTGTGCTGGGCTCGAGGGAGATGTTGGCCCTCGACTCGACGGTCAGCAACTGAGACTCGCCTCCCAGTCGGGGCAATCATGGGCCCGGGGTAACAGAATCCCGGGGAGAAACCACAGGGTCTGGTCAATTCCCGACCGATTCAGCCGTAGCAGCGGCTTTCCCTTCTGAGCAGAGCGCCACGCAATACTGAAGCGGATTCCCGTCGGTTGAAGTCGAGTCGCCCGAAGCGCGAATGTTGGCCCATAGCGATCAGGTCATGATAGGATCGGCCGTAGAACGGATTCGGACCCTCGAGCCCCGGATAGTCCGGGATGGTGGCCGGGATGTCCGCGCCCATGAGTCCGTGAAAGGAGGCTCCGAAGTCGTCCGCCACTACGAGGACGACGTTGGGGCGGACGGTCTGGGCCCGGGAGTCCGGCCGCGATGCAGGTCATGACGGAGCGATACATGCTTTCCGCCCGATGGAACTGACGCGTCTTTCCCTATCTAGTGTGGGAGGAGGATGCGCCGCGTACCTCCCAAACGTAGATTTCAGAGTCCCCCGCCGATCAAACCGGAGGCTGCATGTCGACGCTTGCATTGACCGATCCAAAGGCCGCACCCGATCCGAAAGGCGCGTTCGACCGCTTCTGGCTGAAGCTGATTCGCGACCCGCGGGACCTGCCGTTCGGGCGTGTTCAGGTCCTCAATTTCGTAGTGATGCTGGCCCTCGCGATCTGGATGTACATCGATTTCAGTATCTGGAACGCCCTGCTGTTCCTGGCCTGGTACATCCGCCAGCTGGGACCGTATACGCTGATGCTCCACAATGTCTCGCATCGGCCGTATTTCAAGAGGGAATACGGGTGGCTGGACTGGCCGTTCATCACGATCCTGGGGATGTTCTTCGGGCATGCGCCGAATACCTACTTCGCGCACCACGTCGCGATGCACCATCCGGAGAACAACCTGGAAGATGATCTTAGCACGACGATGCACCTGCAGCGCGACAGTGCGTGGGATTTCATCGCGCACTATCTCTTCCCGTTTCTCACGCGCGGGAATCACGATCTGGACATCTACCTGCGCGACCGGAATCGCGACAAAATCCGACAGCGTAAGCGCTGGGGAACGACCGTGTGGTGGGTGGTCGCCATCGGTCTGGCATTCGTGAACTGGCAGGCCACGCTGATGGTGTTCGTCGCCACGCTTCTGATCACGCGCGTCGCCATGATGTCCGGCAACTGGGCACAGCACGCGTTCGTGAAGGCCGACGATCCGGGTAACTGCTACGTGAACAGCCTCACCTGTATCAACTCCGTTTACAACAAGCGGTGCTTCAATGACGGCTACCACATCAGTCACCACTGGAAACCCACCCGGCACTGGACGGAGCACCCGGACGAATTGAGCGAGAACCTCGAGGTGTACGCGCAGAACGACGCAATCGTGTTCGAGAAACTGGACTTCTTCCTCGTGTGGCTGAACCTGATGTTCAAGCGCTACGACACGCTCGCCGACCACTTCGTAGATCTCCGCGATCGGCCGCGAAGCCGCGAGGAGATCATCGCACTGCTCAAGGAGCGCACGAAGCGGATCCCGGAGCCGGGCGAGGTGGCGGGAGCAGCGGCCTAGAACTCGACCCGCGCCCGGATCCCGAACAGCCGTGAACTGGACCGCGATCGGAGCCATCGGAGAGATTCTCGGGGCGGCGGGCGTGATCATCACGCTCATCTACCTCGCCCGACAGGTGCGTCAGAACACCCGTGCCACCCGGCTGTCCACCTCGCACTCGATCGCTTCGGCTGCCCGCGACTGGAATCGGCCCCTTCTTGCCGACCCCGAGCTCGCCTGGACCTTCCAGGTGGGCACGGAAGATCCGACACAGCTCGACGAGAAAGAACAGGCGCGGTTCATCGAGCTCTGCTTCTCCCTGTTCCGCATGTTCGAGGACGCGCACTACCAGTGGCAGAAGGGCGCCCTGGACACGGACGTGTGGAAAGGATACGAGGCGCTCTACTCTGCCTACGCCAAGGCCCCCGGGTTCCAGGCCTACTGGAAGAACCGGAAGCAGACGTTTCGGCCGGAATTCCAGAAGTTCATCGACGGGTACGGGGAGCCGATCGTCGAGACCTGGGGAGCCCTGAATCAGGAGGGCGTGCACCTGGGAAGCTGACCGGAATCGCATCTTAGGGATCGATCTTCCGGACACCGTCCCGGCGACGATCCAGGATCGTGCATATACATCACCGATCTGGTACACTCCGTGACGTCATTTAGAGCAAGGAGGAGTTTATGAAGAGCAGGATCATGCTGGCTGCGGGACTTGCGTTCATCGTCGCCAGTTGCGGAAGCGGAATTTCGACCAGCACGGATTACGATCCCTCCGCCAGCTTTGCCGGGTATTCCTCGTACAACTGGATCAGCAGCGAAGGCGACGTGGACGACATCACGAGCAGCCGGATTCGCCAGTCCGTCGATGCTGCGATGGCGGCCCGGGGATTCAGCAAGGACACGCGCGATCCGGACCTCGCGATCAGCTACCAGGTCCCGACACAGGAACGAACGTCGTTCACCACGATCAACTCCGGTTGGGGCGGTGGCTACGGTTGGGGTGGCTGGGGCATGGGCATGGGAACCAGCACCACGACCCAGCAGAACTGGACCGAGGGCTCGCTGATTCTGGCCATGTTCGACAACAGTACCAAGAACATGGTATGGACCGGGACGGCGACGACCGATCTGGACGACAACCGCACCCCGCAGGAGCGTCAGGAGCTGGTGGACCAGGCGGTTGGAAAGCTGTTCGAAGACTTCCCGCCGGGAAGCTGAGCGGGTTCGGCCAAGCGCGCAAAGGACGTGGACGGGCCGGTCCGCAGGGATCGGCCCATTTCACTGCCCGGGAATCAGCATGGGGTGACTTGCGCTCTTCCCAGCACGCGGTACGCGTGTCGGTGGAGCAACGACCTGTCGCCAGCGAGACCTGCCTGATCCTCCGCCGGAAATCGGCCGACGAGCCGAAGGTCGAGGACGCACTGCTCGTGATGAGCGTGGGCAACAGCAACCTCGACGGAGAGCTCCTGCGTCTTCTCGGTGCTGCCCAGGCACCCGGCCGTCGCCTACCAGGCTCTGCCCGCGCCCTCGGCCTCGTTCCCGTGCCTCTCGCTCCAGCGCAGGATGTTGTACTCCTCTCCCATGAGCAGGACGAGGGCCGAGAAGTACAGCCAGAGCAGTAGGACGATAATCGAAGACAGCGATCCGTAGACGGCCTCCAAATCGGCCACCCGGCCGAGGTATAAGAGGAAGGCGTGCTTCCCGATCTCGAACACGGCAGCCCCGAGCAGAGCTCCGGGAAGCACCTGTCGCCATCGAGTCTCCACGTACGGCGTCACCTTGTAGATCAGGGCGAACATCACGAATGCGAATACGAACCCGGTGAGCAAGCCGGTCACGCTCTCAATCATCCCGGGCTCGATTCCGAGGCGGCGGAGCACGTCCGTGTCGGGGTTGGCCAGCACTTCGAGCGCGGCGGCGACTCCGACCGACAGGATGAGCAGCACGGAGACGGCCACCGTCATCAGGAAGTAGCGCACCTTGGAGAAAAAGAACGGTTTCGAGCGCCTGGCGCCCAGTGTCTGATTGATCGCGCGTGTGATGGCTCCGAAACCGGCACTCGCTGACCACAGCAGGCCGATGATTCCTACCACGCCAAGAGTGCCGCGCACCCGGATTACATCTTCGAGGTTGCCCCGCACGAAGTTGGCGCTCCCTGGCAGGCTGCGGGCAACCAGCTCCGTGAGTTGCGCCTGCGCAGCCTCTGAATCCAGGAGGTACCCCGCCGCGGAGAACAAGCCGAGGAGAAGCGGGAAGATCGAGAAGAAGATCCAATACGCGATCGCTGCCGCGTGGTCCCTGGCATGATCCCTGATTCCCTTACGGACGGCCCGGTAGAGGATCTCGAGTTCAGACTTCACCGCGGCGGCACCACGGGATAGACCTGAGAGCCGGCGAGGACGGTCGCTGCGACTCCGAAGTCTGCTTCGGATCGTTTGCTCATCTTTCACCTTCGTGCTGTCGATCCGACCCGGTCAACAACGCCATTCTCAGTGGCACCAGCTCACGTAACGCCTTCTTCGAAACGCCCGGGTACGTCGCGCGCTCCGCTGAAGAATAGCAGACGAACAGTCGCGTTCTCATATCCAGATCCTGCCCCTCGAAACCGAGCTCCGCAAATGCTTCTCGAATGTAGTCGAAGCGCTTGCCGATCACCCGGTTCACGCGCCGGGCCACCAGGCGGTCGTGCGCGGCCCAGGCCCGGAACGAGAGATCGAACCCGGAAAGATCGTGTTCGAGCACCAGCTCCGCGACGCGGGTCAGTCGCTCGCGCGGCCCCAGCCGACGCAACTCGAGATTCTCGGATACGACTTCGGTAAACTCGTGCTCCCAGTAGTCCAGCAGCCGCTGGACCAGATCATCCCGGTCCTTGAAATGCCAGTAGAAGCCGCTCTTGGCGATCCCGAGGTCTCGCGCCAGGCGCTCGACCCGTACTCCCTGGATGCCTTCGCTCCGGAGTACCGCAAGAGCGGCCTCGATCCACGCGGCCTTGCTGGTTCGCTTTCTTTGCACGGCGTCAGTCCTTCGCTCGAGCTGCAGGCATCGGTGAATCGTCAGTCACGGCTCGTTGCAGTCTAATTTACTAGACGGAGGCGTACAGCTCACATATCTTTTGTTGGATACTCTGTACAACGACGGCTCGACGATTCTGAGAGGGAGTCTCGCGACGAAGCAGCTGGTCGCCGGATTCGTGTTCATTGCAGTCCTGGCCGCGGTATTCGGAGCCTATCTCCTCGGCGAGGCGGATCAGGATGCGGGCATCGAGCGCCTGGCCATACCGGCCGTGTACGCCGCCGACGCCAACACGATCGTCGGGCTCGAGGCCGGAACCCTGTTGCCGCAGGAGCGGCAGGAGCTCACGCCAACGGGCACGGTCCCGGATCGCGACACCTACTATCCGGGCACGGAAGCCCTGGACCCGGACCAGATGCGGGTCACGGCCTGCGGGACGGGAATGCCGAACGCCCGGCCGAAGCAGGCCGCGGCATGCTGGCTGGTCGAGCTGGGCAACGGGGACAAGTTCCTGTTCGACATCGGGACGGGCTCAGCGGAGCGCATTTCAGCCCTCAAGATCCCGTACGACTTCCTGGACAAGGTATTCATCGGGCACCTTCACTCCGATCACTTCGGCGATCTGGACGCGCTGTGGGTCGGCGGTGTCGTCAGCAACCGCGTCACCCCGCTTCGCGTCTGGGGACCGAGCCGCGAGTCGCACGAGTACGGGACGGCCTACGCCCTGGAACACCTAGAGCAGAGCCTCAAGTGGGACGTGGACATGCGGTTCG
>Ga0316201_10004091_pt1 | contig 10931 bp, 7 predicted proteins | sample CS6wburrow_MG_FD_204516 | JGI IMG/M metagenome (GOLD analysis project Ga0316201, IMG submission 204516) | Coastal sediment microbial communities from Delaware Bay, Delaware, United States - CS-6 worm burrow | ecosystem: Environmental > Aquatic > Marine > Coastal > Sediment | place: USA: Delaware... | reverse complement strand
ACGATCTTCGGAACGCGGGCCACGGACATCGCCTCGACCATACGGGCCCCCGCCCGGATGATCCCCGAGTGCTCGGCCTCCGTCCCGACCATGAAGCCGCTTACATCCTGCACGTACAGCAGAGGGATCTTGTGCCGGTCGCACATGTCCATGAAGTAGGCGACCTTCTCGGCGCTGTCCGCATAGATGATCCCGCCGAATTTGGGCCGCCCGCCCTTCGGGTCCTTGAACATACCGCGTCGATTGGCGATCACGCCCACGCGCCGACCCCGCAGGCGGGCCACTGCCGTGAGCATCTCCGGTGCGAACCCCGCCTGAAACTCGTCGAACCGGCCGGCGTCGAGAAACGTCTCCAGGACCGCCTCCAACTCGTACGGCTGTCGGTGGTCCTGCGGCATGAGGTCGTAGGCCTCACCGGCCGGGCGCACGGGCGGCTGCGGCTCGTCGACCGGCTCCGGAAGCCGCGCGGGTGAAAGATCGCTCACCAGCTCCCGAATCTTGGCTATGCACGCCTCGTCGTCGGGCACCTCGAAATGGGCCACGCCGCTGATCTGATTGTGTGTCGAAGCGCCGCCCAGCACCTCGGCCTCGACATCCTGGCCGGTGGCGCCCTTCACCAGGTTCGGGCCACCCAGACCCATGAAGCTCGTTCCCTCCACCATCACGATCACGTCCGACAACGCCGGAAGGTACGCGCCGCCCGCAATGCACGGCCCCATCACGGCCGAGATCTGCGGCACGTCCAGGTAGTGTCGCATGATCGAGTTGTAGTAGAAGAGTCGGCTCGCCCCGTACTTGCCCGGAAATACGCCGGCCTGGTACGGCAGGTTGATCCCGGCTGAGTCCACCAGGTAGATGATCGGCACGCGGCAGCGCATGGCGATCTCCTGGGCCCGCAGCTTCTTGGGAATCGTCTCGGGCCACCAGCTGCCGGCCTTCACGGTCGCATCGTTGGCCACGATGACCACGGGCCGGCCGCACACTTCGCCGATGCCGGTCACCACACCTACGCCGGGAGCCTGCCCGTCGTACTGGTCGTAGGCGAGCAGAAGACCGATCTCGAGGAAACCGCCCCCGGGATCGATCAGCAGGTCGATCCTTTCCCGGGCAGTGAGCTTTCCCTGCGAGTGCTGACGCTCGATCCGCTTGGGACCGCCGCCCTCGCGCAGTCGATCTTCGAGCGCGCGGACCTCGTCCACCAACATCTGCATCCGGGATGGTTCGGCCATCAGACCTCTTCGTCCGCGCGGTTCGCGAGGAACCATTCCTGGATGTAGGCGGCCGCCTCGCCCGTCGCCGTTCCCGGCCCGAACAGCCGACCGATGCCTAGTGCCTGGAGCGCGTCGACGTCCTCCTGCGGTATGATGCCGCCACCCGTGATGAGAACGTCGTCCATGCCATTCTCCCGAATCAGTTTCAGCACGCGGGGGAACAGGGTCATGTGGGCCCCGGACAGAATCGACAGCGCCACGACATCCACGTCTTCCTGCAAGGCCGTGGCAGCGATCTTCTCGGGCGTCTGGTGCAGCCCCGTGTAGATCACCTCCATCCCCGCATCCCGAAGGGAGGCGGCGATGACCTTCGCGCCGCGGTCGTGACCGTCGAGTCCCGGCTTGGCGACCAGTACGCGGATCTTTCTCTCAACCATGACGAATTCGCTCCGGATGGAGACGCTGGGCTGCGGCGGACGAACCGCCTCCCGCAGCGCCTTCAAGGTACCCGGCTGAAGTCCCCGTCAAAAGGCCACGGGCTCCTGGAACCGGCCATATACGCTCTCGAGTGCGCCCCGGATCTCGCCCAACGTGGCGTAGCTCCGGACCGCGTCCAACATGGGAGGCATCAGATTCTCGTCCGCCCGCGCCGCCTCGGTCAAAGCAGCCAGCGTGCGCTCCACCGCGGCAGCATCGCGGCTCCGACGCAGGGCTGCCAGGCGGCGGCTCTGTGACTCACCGGCGGACTCGTCGATCTTGAGGATCTCGATGTCGGACTCGCCCTCTTCCTGGAAGGAGTTCAACCCCACGATGAGGCGACTCTTGGCCTCGACTTCGTCCTGGAATCGCCGGGCCGATCGGGCGATCCTCGCCTGGAAGTAGCCCGACTCGATTCCGGCCACCACTCCGCCAAGATCGTCGATCTCGGTGAATATTTCCTCGGCCTGTCGCTCGAGTTCATCCGTCATGCTCTCGACGAAGTACGAGCCGGCCAGCGGATCGATCGTGTTGGGAACACCGGTCTCGAAGGCCAGGATCTGCTGGGTGCGCAGGGCGATCCGTACGGCGTGCTCCGTCGGCAAAGCCAGCGTCTCGTCCATGGCGTTGGTATGAAGGGACTGTGTCCCTCCCAGTACGGCGGCCAGACCCTGGTAGGCGACCCGGACGATGTTGTTGTGGGGCTGTTGAGCCGTGAGCGTCACGCCCGCCGTCTGGGCATGGGTGCGCAGGCGCCAGCTCTCGGGCCGTTTGGCTCCGTAGACCTCCCGCATGTGCCGGGCCCATATGCGGCGGCCGGCCCTGAACTTGGCGATCTCCTCGAAGAAGTCGTTGTGCACGTCCCAGAAGAACGACAACCTGGGCGCGAACTCGTCCACGTCGAGTCCGCGAGCCATGCCCTCCTCGACGTACGTGAAGCCGTTCTTCAGGGTGAACGCCAGCTCCTCCACCGCCGTGGAGCCCGCCTCGCGAATGTGGTATCCGGAGATCGAAATCGTGTTGAACTTCGGTGCGTGGGCGCTGGACCACTCGAAGACGTCCGTGATGATCTTGAGCGCCGGTTTCGGGGGGTAGATCCACGCGTGCTGCGCCTGGTATTCCTTCAGGATATCGTTCTGAATCGTCCCCGTGACCTTTTCGAATGGAACGCCCTGCTTCTCCGCCGCGGCGAGGAGGAAGCAGTACAGCATGATCGCCGGACCGTTGATGGTCATGGAAACCGAGACCCGGTCGAGCGGAATGCCGTCGAACAGGGTCTCCATGTCGGCCAGGCTGGCGATCGCCACACCGCATTTTCCCACCTCGCCTTCCGACAGGGGATCATCCGAGTCGTATCCCATCAGGGTCGGAAAGTCGAAGGCCACCGACAGGCCGGTCGTGCCGCGAGCCAGGAGGAACTTGTAGCGCTCGTTGGTCTCTTCGGCCGTAGCGAAGCCCGAGAAGAGCCGCTTCGTCCAGAGCCTCGTCCGGTACATGGTAGCGTAGGGACCGCGGGTGAATGGGTATTCCCCGGGTAGACCCACATCCCCGATGTAGTCGTCGCCCCGCGTGTCGAGAGGCGTATACAGCGCACGCACGGGCTGCCCCGAAACCGTCGTGAAATCGGTGTCGTCGCGTTGGGGGGTGGCGGCCGTCGCAGCATTCCAGGCCGCCAGCTTCGCCTCGAGCTCGGCCAGCTCCCGCCGACGGCGTTCGACTTCCTGCTCCAGATCGGCGGACCCGGGGACCTCGGTATCGATCACGGAACTCATCAGTTTTCCTTCCTCGGTGGTAACGGGCGTGCCGTACGCACGGACGCCGTGCACGAATATACGCGATGGGTGGGAGCCCGTTCCAGTTCGACGCGCTTCGGTGAGACCCGAGCGAGGAAGCTACTTCTCCGGTCCGGGCCGCAGGCGGCCCGCGAGTCGGCGTGCGATCTCGTACGGCGAGGCTTCGACCTGGTCGGCACTCTGTTCGCCGCCGACCCATTCCTTCCACACGGCCGAGGCCTGACGCTGGACCGCTCGCTCGAGGACCCGCCGGGTGTGCTCGATTGCGGCCAGTCGCCGCTGCTCGTTCAGCATGCCCGTATCCCGCAGCCAATCGAAATGGGCGTCCAGGCGATCCACGAGGTCCTCGACTCCCTCACCCGTCGACGCGGTACACTTGAGGACGGGAGCCTCCCAGTCCGGGATCTGCGGAGTGCCGCCGGAGTCGTCGCCTTCGTCCGTCGGGTTCGAGCCGGCGAGGGCGAGGGCCGTGAAGTCGACTCCATGATGCGCCGGAGCGGCAGCCATCGGACTTCCCGCCCGGATCGCCTGGACGACTTCGATCTCTTTCTTCAGTCGGTCCGCGCCCGGTCGGTCCGCCTTGTTCACTACGAACAGGTCTGCCACCTCCATCAGCCCTGCCTTCATGGCCTGGATCCCATCGCCGGACTCGGGGACGAGGACGACGACCGTGGAATCCGCGTTCGTCGCGACCTCGAGCTCCGACTGGCCCACACCCACGGTCTCGAGGAGGACGTGGTCGAAGCCGAAGGCGTCCATGAGATCGGCAGCCTCGCGAGTCGTCGTGGCCAGGCCGCCATGCGAGCCCCGGCTGGCCATGGAGCGAATGAAGATCCCCGGTTCCGTGGCCAGGTCGTCCATGCGCACGCGATCGCCCAGCAAGGCGCCTCCGGTGAACGGACTGCTGGGATCGACTGCCACGATGCCCACCGTCTCTCCACGATCACGCAGCCGGCGCGCGACCGCGGCCGTGAGCGTGGACTTCCCGGCGCCCGGGGGACCCGTCAGGCCCGTGCGCCGCGCCCGTCCGACCCCGTCATGGAGCGCGTGCAACAGGTCTTCGAAGCCCGCGGTCTGGTTCTCGACCCGGGTGATGCAGCGGGCCAGAGCCAGGGGATCGCCCGCTCGGAAGCGATCGGCCAGTCGCTGCATGGGCGGTGTGAGCGGTCGCGCGGTGGACTCATCCATGCAGGCGAAACTGCCCTGGACGACCCGACCCGGCAAGAAGCGGAACGGGAGACGGCCACTCGGGGAATCCCCGAGTGGCCGTCAGCCCTGCAACTCTGCGAATAGGCCGTTGACCGGCGCGACGCTCTCTCTACTTCGTGCGCACGATCGCCATGTACGGCATGATCGCGGGGTTCACGTCGGCGCCAGTACCGGTTTCCATCAGCCGCAGGCCGGTTCCACCGGTCGCCGTATTGGCACGCAGCGTGACGTACGACGATGTGGCCGTGAACAAGTCCATGCCCACGGAGCTGGACACGTTGAGCACCCGACTGATCGGCATGAGGGGCCAGCTGCCCGTCGGGCTGGCGACGCTACCGATGCTCGGATTGTCGTAGATATCCCGCATCCGGTACGAGGTCGTCTGCAACGAGGTCCGGACGGGCCCGCCCAGATCGTCCCGGTCCTCGACCACCAGCATGGCCGCCCACTCCGCCGCCAACATGTCGAACGAAACTCCGAACACATTGGTCACAGCGTCACGCGAATTGGTGGCGCCGTCCGTGATCAGCGCCCGGGTCAGCTGCCACTCGGTCGCCGGGTCCCCGAACCGATCGAGCAGATAGCGCACGAAGCTCCAATTCGCTCCCCGCATCCGGAAGGTACCCGAGCCGAGCGGATCCTCGGCGTTGAGGAGAGCCGCCGTGTCACTCGGAGCGTTCAGATAGAAGCCCAGGTTCACCCAGTTGCCCAGGTACCACGTGTTGACGACGTCCAGGGATGCCGACGATTGCAGGAAGTCTGCCGCATCCAGCTCGTTCCCCGGAGCGAAGTCCGTGAGGCCCGCGATCTGCGCGGTCGCATGGCCCACTACTTCCTCCGCCAGATGGGACAGACCCTCATTGATTCCGACGTCAGCCGCCGCACCGGTCCCGACCTGCGCGTTGATCAGGTGCTGGAACTCGTGCGCCACCGTGTTGTCCGTGATCCGCAGGACGTTCTCCTTGGTCAGGAGACCGCCGTCCGAACCGGGTGTCAGATCGCCGGTCGGATCGGGTACCAGCAGGTAAAACATCTTGGCGTCGTTTCCGCCGCTGAAGCCCAGATCGAGCGGACAGAAGAAGCCGGCGATGAACCCGCTGGTGTAGTCTTCGGTCATCTGGTTGACGCCCTGCGAGTACAGGATGACTACCTGTCCGGGGGCAATGTCCCCCGGCACGTCGGCAGGCGCGCCGAAGTAGAGCGTGTCGGTGCCGATGATCACATTGTCGAAGTTGAGCGCGATGGCGTCGTACTCACCCGCAGCGAAGGAGCCGCGCGACAGCGTGTCCTCGAAGATCACCGCGTTGTTGCTTACGCTGACCACCTCTGCCGTAATGTCCGTGGGCGTGTTCGGAAACTGCGTCTGACTCACGCAGGAGAACCCGAAGTCCATGACGTCTCCCACCTGCGGCGGGGCGGCCGCCAGGCCGAAGCCCGATCCGCCGACCGCGTTGGCCCGGATCGACGGTCTGAGCGGGCGCTCCATCGAGCGAAGTTGCATGTCCCATTCATACTGCCGGGCGCGCTGATTCGTCAGATCCGTCCCTGTTCCGAACAGCGAGAACGAGGCGCCACTCGCGCCAGGCTGCGAGACGACAGCCGGCGAAGGCGCGGCGGAGCCGCCAATCGCCAGCGTCATGTCGTTGAACCCCAGAGCCTGGGGCAGCGGTGTGACCACCACTTCGTATTCCGCCCCCACCGCGTGAGCGGGGAGTTGCAGGCATGCCAGGTCGGCGCCGCTGATGACGGCGTCCTCTCCGGGCTGCAGATCGAGGACCGCGGCGCTGGCGTCCCCGCCGCAGGCGTAGCCCGAGAACTCGGCCGCCGCACCACTGGCCTCGGCGCTCACCGTCACAGGCCCGTTGGCGTCGCCGAAGGTGAGAGTCGTGGAAGCCATCCCGCTGGCACCGGTGGTCACCACGGCCGGATTCACGGTCGCACCCGCGCCGGAGGACTGCGTCACCGTGAAGGTCACCTCAAGGCCGGGGACGGGCACTCCACCCGTACCGACGGCCTTCACGACGAGCGGCTGTGCAGCGCTCTGCCCGGCCAGCCCGACCTGACCGTCTCCCGACTCGACGGACAGCGCGCCGGAAGCCGTGGCTTCCAGGGAAAACGTCGAAGACGATCCGGTAACCGAGGAGCGTACCTCGTAGGCTCCCGCTGCGTCGCCCAGGGTAAACGAGACCGACGCGCGCCCGTCCGTTCCCGTCGCCGTGCTGTTGGAACTCAGGCTCGAGTTCGGACCGGCTGCCGCAGCCAGCGCCCAGGTCACGGTCGTCCCGCTCACCGGATTCCCGTTCTGGTCCTCGACCAGAACGGTCAGCGGCGTCGGGAGCACGACTCCGATCGCTCCAACCTGGCCGTCGCCGCTCACGATGCTCAACGTCAGCGTCGTCCCGGGGCCCGGGTCGCTTGGATTGCTATCGCCACAGCCAACGAACGCCGCCGACACCAGGAGGGCCAGGGCACCTGTGCGCAGTCTCGTCATGGGGTATTCACTCCAAATATCTGTTGGGCGCCGGGCCGTCAGTCCGGTCCGGATGCACGAAACCGGGTCCCAAACGGGCAATATCGGTGCCGTCGCCCGCCCGAGACGCCTTGCGCCTCAATACACTCACGGCGCGGGCTAGAACACGCGAATCTTCAGGGGGTTCCCGTATCGCCCGCGCGTGGCGGGCTTTTTCGGTTCGTCGCTTTTTGCACGGTCCCAATGCCGACGTCCCGATGACACCCGGGCGGCGCCCGCGGTCACATCAGGACGGCTGTAGCCAGTCCGAGGAGGAGGAAGAACCCCCACAGATCGGTCAGGGTGGTCACGAATGGGGACGAGGCCACAGCGGGATCCACACCGATCCGCTCGAGGAATATCGGGATGAAGGCTCCCGCGAACGAGGCGACCACAAGGCTGCCCCACATCGCCAGCAGTACGACGACGCCGAACATGATCCCGGCGTCGGTAAACAGGAGTCCGAGCACCGCCGCCAGGACTCCGATCACGAGTCCGTTCACCAGCCCGACGACGAGTTCCTTCCAGATCACCCCCAGGCGCTCCCCCACGGTCTCCTCCGAGAGGGCGATTCGACGGATCGTGACGGCCAGGGCCTGGGTACCGGCGTTGCCGCCCACACCGGCGATGACCGGCATGGCCACGGCCAGCAGGGCCATCGCCTCGATGGTGCTCTGGTAGACGAACACCACGGACGAGGCCACGACCGCGGTGACCACGCTGAGGATCAGCCAGGGCAAGCGGCTCTTGATCGCATCGCCCGTCGTGCCTCGAACTTCCTCTTCGTCGGACACGGCGGCGAACCGGAAGATATCCTCGGTGGCTTCCGCCTCGACCACGTCGATCACGTCGTCGAAGGTGATCCGGCCGACCAGACGTCCGAGCGCATCCACGACGCCGAGGGAAGCGAGGTTGTAGCGGGAGAGAGTCTTCCCGACTTCCTCCTGGTCGGTGTCCACCGTGACCACAGCCGGAGGCTCCTCGGTGAGGTCCGCGATCGACGCCGCGGGGTCGGCGATGACCAGGTCCCTGAGGGCGACCACCCCGCGGAAGGTGCCGTCCGGGTCAACCACGAAGATGGTGTAGAAATCGAAGTCCTCGTGCGCCTGCCTCCGGATCTCGGCGATCGCCTCACCGGCGGTGAGCCGGGTCGACACTGAGAGCACCTCCCGGGTCATCAGCCCGCCGGCTGATTCCTCCGGAAAAGTGAGGAGTTCTTCGATTTCCGCCGCTTCTTCGTCGGCTACGGCCGCCAGGACCTGGGCCTGCTGCTCGGGTTCGAGGTCGCCGATGACATCGGCGGCATCGTCGTCCGCCATCTCGTGGACGATCTCTGCGGCGCGCTCGGGCTCGAGCTGAAGAAGCAGCTCCCCGGGACGCTCTACTTCCTCCATCTCGGCGAGCGCGTCCGCCGCCAGGTCCGAGGGCAGATGCTGAAACAGCGACAGCCGTTCCTCGTCTTCAAGGTGCTCGACGAGGTCGGCCAGGTCACTGGCGTGCACACCCTGAAGGGCTTCGCGCAGGCCCGCGTAGTCGCGCGCCGCGAGAAGGCCGAGCACCTGCTCCAGGGCCTGTTCCATCTGGTTGGTCTTGTCGCTCATCAGTCGTCCAGCGAAGGTTGCGCGCCAGCCACCTCAGGCACGGCCATCCCGGCGGACAGGATCACCTTGAATCCCTCCTCCACCGTCATGTCCAGCCTGTGCACCCGGCTGCGCGGGACGAAGAGCAGGAAACCCGAGGTCGGATTGGGCACCGTGGGTACGAATACCGCAACCGAAGGCTCTCCAATCACGCCCTCGACCTCGCGTGCCGCATCTGCGGTCTCGAATACCAGCGTATGAGATCCGGGTGAAGGATACTCGATCATGGCACAGTGCCGGAAGAGCTTCTGGTCACGCGTCAGGACGGCTTCGAACACGTGCGAAGAAGCGCTGTACAGCCTGCGCGCGACCGGGACCCGGTTCGCCACCGCGTTCCAGACTCGAAGCGCCCGCCTGCCCATCGCCTTCTGCGAAGCCCAGCCCACGATGATCAGGAGCGCCACGAGGGCCACGACCCCCAGACCGCGAGGCTCCAAGCCGTAGATCCGGGGAAGATACCGGCCAATGATGGGATCCAGCTTCAGAAACAGCCACGAAAGGACCCACACCGTGACGCCGATCGGCGCGATCACGATCAGTCCCGTCATGAGGTATCGTCTGAGACGCTGTCCGATCCGCTGCATGTCGGCTGCCTGCTCTCGTTGCCCGGTTCGTGTACGCTAAGGCTAGCCGTCGACGATGGATCGGAGCAACTCCTCCTGCAGGATGAACATCGGTGCGGTCTCCCTCTCGGGGCCTTCGGGGTGGTCCAGGCCAGCGACGTGAAGAGACCCGTGCACGACCAGCCTGAGGATCTCGTTCTGCTCGAACTCGCCGTGCTCGGCCGCGTTGGCGGCGGCGACCTCGGGGCAAATGTAGACGTCGCCCATCAGGGTGCTGCCCTCACCCAGCTCGAACGCGATCACGTCCGTGGACCGGTCGCGCTCGAGATAGTCACGGTTGAGGGTGCGGATCTCTGACGCCGACAGGAACGTGTACGATACCTCTCCGTCGAAATCCCCCTGTGACGCGAACGCGGCCAGGGCGGCCCGTCTCAGGGTCGGTTCACGTTCCTCGAGACCGGGCCATTCCCCGAGCCGGTTGAAGTGCAGTACCAGTGGCATGGCAGACCGCGACGGATCAGGCCGGCTTCGCGCCGGCCCCCGCTCCGTCCTCCTCATCCTCCACCACCGGAGGCTTCGCCACGGCCTGGATCCCCGAGGGATACTCGATCCGGCGATGGTACATGCCGATCAGGACTCGCGCGAACTCGGCCTTCGCGATCTCCAGATCCCGCAACGTGAGCGGACACTGGTCCAGCTGGTTCTCAGCGATTCGGGCGTTGACCAGGTGGTCGATCGTGGCGCGGATCTTGTCCGGCGTCGGGTCCTGGAGAACGCGGGTCGCCGATTCGATCGCATCGGCCAGCATGACGACCGCGGTCTCCCGGCTCTGGGGTTTCGGACCCGGGTAGGCAAAGTCGGACGGGTCGAGATCGAGATCCGGCTCCGCTTCACGCGCCTTGTCCAGGAAGAAGGATATCATCGTCGTGCCGTGGTGCTCCCGAATGAAGTCGTGGATCACCTGGGGCAGACGGTGTTCGGACGCGAGGCGGAGCCCTTCCTTCACGTGATCCCTGATGATCGCGGCGCTGCGACGCGGGGGCAGCCGATCGTGCGGATTCCGGCCGCGGGGCTGATTCTCCACGAAGAACTGCGGGTTCGCCATTTTGCCGATGTCGTGGTAGTAGACGCCGGCCCTCACGAGCAGCGGGTTCGCCCCGATTCCGAGGCAGGCGGCCTCCGCCAGGTTCGCCACGTTGATCGAGTGAGCATAGGTGCCGGGCGCCTCGCGGGAGAGCTCGCGGAGCAGCGGGGCGTTGAGGTCACTGAGCTCCAGGAGCGTCTGATCGGTGCTGACGCCCGTCAGCTTCTCGAGGGCCGGAATGAGCGCGGCCACCGCGAGCACGGTGCACAGCGTGGCGCTCACACCTCCCCAGAACAGGGCCTGCAGGATCTCCCGTACCGGGAGCGAGCGGAGAAGAACGATCGCCACGCCCGCCATGAAATAGGCGCCACCGATCAAGGCGATGAGCACCCAGCTGTGGCTGCGTCGGCGCACCCGCCGGATCCCGAGAGCCCCGGCGCCGCCA
>Ga0316201_10004087_pt1 | contig 10937 bp, 9 predicted proteins | sample CS6wburrow_MG_FD_204516 | JGI IMG/M metagenome (GOLD analysis project Ga0316201, IMG submission 204516) | Coastal sediment microbial communities from Delaware Bay, Delaware, United States - CS-6 worm burrow | ecosystem: Environmental > Aquatic > Marine > Coastal > Sediment | place: USA: Delaware... | reverse complement strand
CATGCGGTTGTTTGGAACTCTTCAACATCACACCAAGTTCGTCAGCAAGCGAGGTCTGGCTTTTTTCTCTCCCGCAGGGACGCACAGCGAAACGCGCTGGATGGCATAGGCCCGGTTGAAAAAATCATCGAAGTCATGGGTTGCCTTGATTCTAATTCTGCGGTCGAGCATCTGCACGCCGGGCTGGCTCGCCCCTGGGGCCAACGAACAATACGCGTTGTACGGGCTCGAGTGAATGCCAGTATGCCAGCCCGAGAAAGGTCGGCCATGATGGCCCGTCTCGACTGCGCATTGCGCTGCTTCATCGCAACGATGGCGTGGGTGAGTGCGCGCGATGGTCCCTTGGGACCAGGTTTCGCTTTGGGGCCAGTGGTGCAACTGGCATACAGCTGAAATGGGTAACAATGACATACGCGGTTGACATCGGGCACTACTCTTTGATGGCAGGCTTGGATATGACGTGTCATGTAAAAGCTTAAACCGGGGGTGGCAAGAATGTCGACATCTGGCTCGCGGGTAAGCCGTTGGCTATCGGCCTATCTGGGCAAGGTCCTGATAGTGGTCGTGGTGCCGGCGATGTACGTTGTGTACCAGGGCTTCGACTTTGTCCCCGGCCAACAACCAGACAGCGACAAATGCGTCGGCGATATCGGCGAGGAATTGAGCCGGCATGGCCACTCAGAGGAACTGTTATGGCGTGGTTGTCTCATCGCCTCCGACACCGTAAGGCACCTTCCACGCTTCATCCCCGGTAGAGACATCATGAAGTCCTCACCGGATACCACTGACGTTCCGTCCTGTGTGTCCTGCCACGACGGTGAGGCGGCGCCGACATTCGCTCGCATGTGGACCCGTTTTCCGCGGTACAACGAGCGGACGGGCAGGGTAGAGGATCTCGCCCAGGCGATCCAGGACGAGATCGAGCTGCGCTACGGCGGCGTCCGTCCCAACCGCTCGGACAACGCGATCACCGCGCTGTACTTTTACGCAGCCGCCAAGGCGGCCCAATCAGGACTGAGGTTTCAGATCGAGGACGCTGCTGACGAGCCCCTCCCGGCTGTGCAGCTGTCAAGCCAGGCACCCACACAGGACTGCCGCGCCAAGTTCGAACAAATGGGCTGGCCCAAGGGACCGAACGCCGAAGGCGTTATTCGTGGCTGCAACCTCATTACCGAGACACAGCAAAACGTGCGAGGCCTTCTCGCGCGCATATGGCGAACGGACCTTGACTGCCAGTCATGTCACCTCGAGGCAGGCGACAAGTCCCATGCGGGTAGCATGGCAGATGCCGCAGTCGTTCTGCCCGTGATGCACACGGCGTCCAATCAGCCGATCCGCTTCGATCGGCGGGTACTCCTGTGCTTCACGCACAGCCTGAACTGGTATGACCTGGGATCGGATGCCCGGGACATTACATACATCAACATGTATGCCAACTGGCTGGCACAAAAGAAAGATCTGCCCATTGGCCGGCTACCCGAGGGGCGCGGGATTCCTGTTCTGCACGAGGCGGCGGGGCGGGGAGCAAGCTTTCTTGCCGGGGAAAAAGTCTACAAGGACTACTGCAAGGCTTGTCATGGTGCGAGCGGGCTGGGGGGCGCAGGACCGATATTTAGGGGTCGAGAGCCACCTCCAATCGCCGGTCCCCACGCTTTCAGTGCCGCGGCATCGCTCGCCGATCGCAATCGTATCGCCGGCTTCGTCTACGCCAACATGCCCTATGGGGCTACCATGGAACACTCCGTCCTGACCCTCCAACAGGCGCTGGACGTTTCCGCGTACCTGACGTCGCTTGGCCGGCCGGCCGATTTCACAAGGGTGAACCAGTTGCGCGTGTTCTTTGACCACCTATGGCTCAAGGTCGTGGCAAGCCTTGGAAACTTCATTTCGGGTTTCACCAACGATAAGCGGGCCGGGGAGCCGGGGGCATAGGTACGGCCATGTCAGCCTCGAGTAAGGGCCGCGGCCAGCGCATCGTCGACATTTTCGTCGCCGGGATCATCTCTGCCCTGACCGCCTTCCCGCTCTCAATAGGTTTCGCTCTGCTCGCCGGGGTCCCACCCGTCGTCATGATCCTCGCGTCCGTATATTCGGCCATCTTCAACGCGGTGCTTGCCGGGCGCTACGGCGTGGGTGGCCCGAACAGCGCCGTGGCAATCCTGACCGGGGCCGCGCTCATACCTTTCGCGCCGGCGGAAACCGACCTCTACATGGGATATGTGTTTGCGCTTTGTCTGCTCGTAGGGATCTACCAGTTGCTGTTTGCACTGATGCTGCGCAGGGTGGATCTCATGGACTACGTGTCCACCACGGTGATCGACGGTATCACCTTCGGAATCGGCGCGGTGTTTGCGCTCATGTCTCTATGGATTGCTGCCGGTCTGGCCCAACCCGGCGGCGCCCAATGGGTGGTGTTTCACTCCCTGATGAGTATCGACAGGGTGCTCGACGGGAGCGGTAACGGGGCTGCACTCCTGATTTCGGGCGTCACGATTGCTACCGGTATCCTTTGCTGGCAGTTCAAGAGGATGAAAAGATTCGGGATCCTGTTGGGGCTGGTGGTCGGCTTCACGCTGGCACAAATGCTGGGAGACAGCGCCAGGCTGGAGTACGTGGGCTGGATCTCGATGCCGCTTTTTGCCACATCGCTGCCGGATTTTCGGCAGGTGTCCTGGCCGGTGATTTTCAGCCTTGCCGGTGGGCCCGCTTTGGCGATTGCGCTGGTCGGCATGCTGCAAACGCTTTCCATCGCCAAGGCAATGCGTGACCCGGGCGAGGAGTACCGTCCGGATCGCGAGATGCTGTCACAGGGGCTGCAGCATGTGTTCATGGGCTTTTTCTCGGGGTCACCGGTCTCCAACAGCTTTAACAAATCGGCCCTTAACCGGGACCTGGGGGGTGGCAGAGGCTCCCAGCTATTCGCCGCAGTCGTGACTGCCGGCATGATCTATTTGGCTGGCGGCATGGTGGCGAGCATTCCCATGAGCGCACTGGGCGGCGCGATGATCCTGGTTGGATTCGGAATGCTCAACCTGAAAAAATACAGGCACCATCTTACGGCGGGGCTGGCGAACCGCCTCCTTTTCTTCCTGCGCTGCAATGGTGGTGGTGATGGACATCCAGAGTGCCCTGCTGATCGGCTTCGCTCTCTCCCTGCTGGCGCATTTCTGGAAAGTGTCGAGACCCAACGTCGTCATAGAGGAGCATGTTGCACGCGACGGTCGCCGCGCGAGCGTGATCACCATCGACGGCAATCTCTTTTTCGGATCGCTGCGTTTTGTCGAGCGGGTGCTTGCCGGTGTCGGCGACACGAATGAGCGAAACATACTGTTGCTACGGACGGACCATCTCACCTATCTTGATGTACCCGGGGCCGGCCTGCTTGCCGAGGAAGCGAATCGCCGACGGCAACGTGGCGACGAACTCTACGTGTATGCGACCCGCGAGGACGTTATCGATGTCCTCGACAAGGCCGGCGTGCTGGCCGTCCTCGGCGAGGCCAGTATCATTCACCGCGACCGTGATCACCCGATGAAAGACCTGCTTTATCCGATCCGAACCCGTGATGTGATGTCCCGCAAGGCGACCTCGGGCCCGCGATCAATAGCACGACAAGAGAGGCCACCGATGACTTTATCCGAGCTTGCCAAACGATTGCGCGCGACCACGCTTTTTTCCCATATCGACACGGAGCAGTTGACCCTCTTGCTGGAGCAGAGACCCGAGCGGGCAGTGCGGGCCGGTGATGAACTGATTGAAGGTGACAGGGGACTGGTCGATCATCTCGTACTGCTTGCGGGCCAAGTCGAGGCACGCCGCACCTGGGCCACGCCCGAGGGCGCTGAGAAGGCCTATGCCTGGCAGATTGACGCGGAGAGCGACGGGGTCGGTTTCGCGCTGGTCACTGCCTCGGCAAGCAATATCAGGGTCCGGGCGATCACGGATGCAAGTTACATCGCCGTCAGCGGCGAGGCCGTGGACGAATTGCTGGGTTGGAGCCAGCTTGATGATGGGATGGTCATGGCCAGGCATCTGAAGGTCTTCCACAATATTCCGCTGGAAAATGTCAGGATGGCGTTAAAGCGCATGGTGGAAAGGAAGGTGGATGCCGGCGACACCATCGTTACCCAGGGAGAACTCGGCGACAGCTACTACATCATTCTGTCGGGCGAAGCCGAGGTCTGGCAAACCGATCCCTTCACCGATGAGACATTTTCCGCGGGCGTCCGCAGGGATGGGGATGCTTTTGGTGAGGAAGCGCTGCTGCAGAACGCGTATCGCAATGCAACAGTGAGAATGAATACACCGGGGCGTCTGCTGGTTCTTTCCAAGGCCGATTTCGACGAGTTATTGAAACCCGTGATGGTTCAGGAGGTAACTGCCGATCGGGCGCACGCAATGTTGAAACGCGGGTCTGCAAAACTGCTCGACTGCCGTTACGACATGGAATTCGAGGAGAGCCGCATTCCCGGGGCCCAACTGGTGCCACTAGACAAGCTGCGGGAAGGCGTGTCGTCCATCGATCCCGATACGCCATATATCATTTATTGCCGCAGCGGCCGGCGCAGCAAGGCCGCCGCGTTCCTTCTCAACGAACGTGGCATCGTGGCCACGTCGCTCGCCGGTGGCATCAAGGACTGGCCATACGAGGTGGACACTGCGCCGATTTAGCCGAAACGCCGTTGGGTTCCGCCTCTGCCGTTCGAGTCTTTCTCACGATCACGATTTGTATAGAGTTTCCCAGTCAATGCCGGCGCGCAAAGCGATCTGGCACCCCGCCAGTCTGTGTCTTCGGTGAGAATTTGCGCAGCCGCATGTCGTCGATCATGCGCTGGCGTAACGGGCTGATGGCTTGAGTCGATTGCGTCATCGGTCTGCTCCTGTCTCGGAACGAGGCGGATTGCCTCATTACTAAACATAGGAAACAGACCGTCGGTCTCAGTGACCAACCGAACTCAGATCAGAGCACACCTACCGCGGGTAGCGCTTTAGTCCATTGCGAATGACCGGTCAGTTTAAAGTCGCGTCATTCATTTCCATAGGAAAATCACCAAGGCAAAAAACATGTAGAGCATTAGAATTGCGGCACCACCAGCACGGTGCAGTCCGTGGCGGTGGCTCGCAATGACAAGAGTCACGATCTTCATGCCAAGCAACCAGAGAGCTGCAAAGATGATGGAGGGCGATGGGGGCGCGAAGCCAATCAGGAGCGCTGGGAGAGAGACACCGACAAGGATGTTGAGTGTGTTGCTATTCAATGACTCGCTGACTACCGCTGCGCCACGGCCTTCACGAGCGAGTTGCACCGCGGCAATAACGTTCGGCACAGACGTCAGGATCGCGAGCACGAGCATGCCGATTACGGTATGGCTGATACCCCAACGACTGCCGAGTAACACTGCTGAATTTACCGCACCAATGCTTGAGCCTACGATCAACGTCACCGAGAGCGCAGCCCACAAAGGATCTTGCCAGGAGGCATGTGTGATGTTCTCCCGCTTCCGTGCGTTGCGATGGACATGACCAATGGCGACACCAAGAAATTGCTTCGTTTTAGGTGGTAGCTTGAGTTTTGCGATTTGCCGTGGGCGCATTGCCGTTAGCGCGACATAAGGCACAAGCACCAGTGCCAGCAAAACAAGACTGGACCAGACAGAAATCCATTGCAGCACAAGCGTCACGACCACTGCGCTCACTACCAAGCTTATGCCGCCATTGAACCACAACCCCTGCCGACCAATACTCACTCGCCCCGCAACCAGTGCACTCAAGCCAAGCAAACCGGCAAGATTAAAGATATTGGATCCCAGTACCACGCCTAGACCGACTTCGTGATGATTGGAGAGCAATGCAACGAAAGCTGAGCAAACCTCCGGGGCATCTGCGCCCAGCGCGGTGACGATGCCCAGCAAGCCTTCCGAGAATCGTAACCGCGCGCCTATGCGCTCCAGCGCAGTGGTCAGACGCACACTCGCCCAAGACATCACTGTCATAGACGTCCCAAAAACGATCACTGCTTCCCATGCTAGCATCACGAAATGATGTGCTCGGGACATGAATTTTACCAGCAGCCCACAACTCAGGTGATGCCTGTGGTTGAGGATAGTGGATTACTTTTGAGAACTCAGGAGATCGAGCCGCTAGCGGGCCATGCGGGAAATTCGGTAACCCACAGCCAGTACACAAGCCGGGTTGGCAAGGCACGCGAGCGCAGGACTGGCCGTCGCCAATTCCAGCGAGCGTAACGCGGTCAACGTGGCTTGTGGACTGGCCCGTAGGGAGCGTCGCTGATGAGCCAATGTTGCGTTGCACCCCTTGGAAAGGGCCTGCCATTCCCTGCGGCGTGCGCCTTACCTTGGCTCATCAGCGGCGCTCTGTGAATAACCGAACTTCCCGCATGGTCCACTAGCAGAATGACCACTTCCGTTAAAGGCTTATCGGATTCCTGGCCTGAGTCGCAGGTCTACAGGTATCCGCCGGGGTTCAGTGGGGCAGGCGTCCGATAAACCCTTGACAACAGCCGTCATTCGCCGGACCGGTGCCATTGGTTCACCTTTCGTTGAAAGCGGACATTGCGACGTTAGTTTCCGAGCAGATAGTTCTGGGAGAACCTTTTCCTAAAGCGGTGGCTCAAGGGGTTGTCTTGGTGTTTGCGAAGGAATTCAGTCGATTATGAAGCAGCGGGCTGGGGATGCCCACGCGAATTAGCGTGTTGGTTCTTCGCATGAAGTGGTTGGAACTCTCGTCGATCTTTGCTGTGGTCGGATGCGATGAGGCTGCCGGATCTGGGCGAAAGTTCGGATAATCAGGCTATGCTGCGGCATGGGCTGGGCCGTGAAGATGCCACATCGTCTGACCGTCACGGATTTGCGCCGGAAACGAGCCGGTCAAAACGTAATCGGTTTTGCGTAAACTGGCTTCGAGGGCGCAGTGCAGCAAAATGGCAGATATGCGACCCGACGCACCCCTTGCGCAGCAGCGGCGCTGCATGTGACCCTCCTGGCCCGGTAACATTGTCAATGCATCTACTCCTGATCGAAGACAACCCCGACCTCGCCGGAAACCTGAGTGATTTCTTCGAGGCTCGCCGCCACACGGTAGACATCGTACACAACGGGTTGTCTGGCCTGCGGTTCGCACTCGAAAATGACTACGACGTCATTGTACTGGACCTGATGCTACCTGGCATGGATGGCCTGGAGATCTGTGCGCGCCTGCGCACGTCTGGACGCACTACGCCAGTGCTGATGTTGACCGCGCGCGATACTCTGGCCAATAAACTCGAAGGGTTCGGAAGCGGCGCGGATGACTACCTGGTTAAGCCGTTTGCCATGCCTGAGCTGGAGGCGCGCCTGATTGCCCTGGCGAGACGTGGGCATGGAGAGGCTGCGCGCTCGCAGTTGATGGTGGACGATCTGAAGTTTGACCCTGAGAATCTGCGCTTGGAGCGCGGCGGACGCCGCATTGAACTGGCCCCGATTCCGCTGCGCATCCTCGATCTGCTGATCCGCCGCTCCCCGGGCGTGGTACGCCGCGACGAGATTGAACGCGACATATGGGCCGACGACCCGCCTGACAGCGACGCCCTGCGTGCCCATATCCATGCGCTGCGCAGTGCGATAGACCGGGGTTCGGACACACCCTTGCTGCACACCATACGCGGTATCGGGTACCAGCTGGCAAGGCCGGATGAGCGCTAGGCGTAGCCTCAGAAACCGCGTAGCGGTCACCCTGGCGGTGTTCGGCGCCGTGGTCAGTATGATCCTGGCGATAGCGATCTACCTGGCATCGCACGACCTCGAACAACGCCTGATCGATGACACGCTCAACGCCGAGCTCGACGATCTGGTAGAACGCCGCAAACGCAATCCGGAGTCACTGCCCGAGCGCACCGCGACCATCCGCGCCTATGTGGTAACGCCCGACGGCAGCGTCGGCCATGTGCCACGTGAGGTCGTGGCGCTCGGCACCGGCCAGCATCAGTTGCTACTCGACGGCACACCCTACCGGGCAGCGGTGCGCCCGGTCGGTGCACAGCGTTACGTGGTGCTGTACGACGTCAGTGCGCTGCGGCGTCGCGAGCGCGGATTCGTCATGCTGCTGGCCGGTAGCGTCCTGCTGATCACTGTTGTCTCGGCACTGTCCGGGCGCAGTCTGGCGACCCGTGTGATCGCACCCGTGACCGAGCTGGTGCAGCGCGCCGCGGAACTGCGCCCGGAGGACCCGCTGCAGCCGCTGGCCGGGCAGTTTCCATGGATCGAGGTACAAAAACTGGCCGCCGACATCGATGCCTATCTGGCGCGGCTACACGATTTCATCGAGCGCGAGCGCCTGTTCACCGGCGACATCAGTCACGAGCTGCGCACACCGCTGGCAGTGATCGCCGGCGCCACCGAACTGCTGTATGCCGACGATGCGCTTGACGAGCGCAACCAGGCGCGGGTGGCGCGGATTGGCCGCGCGGTAGCCGAGATGACCGAGATGACCGGGGCCCTGCTCGCGTTGGCACGCGAGCAGGAGACCACCTCGACGGGCGCTGCGAGCAGCGATGTGCCGACCGTGGTCAACGATCTGGTGGAGCGCTACCGGGCACTGTTTCGCGGCAAGCCGGTGGAAATGGTGGTCGAGATCGCTGACGGGCCGAATCTGCAGGCGGATCGCGCGGTATTGTCGATGGTGCTTGGCAACCTGCTGCGCAATGCGCTCAGCTTTACCAGCGAGGGCCAGGTCAAGGTGCGCGTCGAACACAACAGCGTTGAAGTACGGGATACCGGCACTGGCTTCGATGAGGTCGACATGGCTGCGTTGTTCCATCCCTATGTGCGCGGCGCCGACAGCGAAGGCGCCGGTCTAGGCCTGTCGCTGGTCCAGCGTCTTTGCGAGCGACACGGCTGGCAGGTGTCGCTTGCCAACCTGCCCGACGGCGGTACCGTTGCGCGCCTGGTTTTCGCCCCCGCGGCCGATCAGGCCGTCCGCGACTGAAGCTTGATCAGGGCCCTGGCAGGGCCGGTCTTCACGCTCCCTTAACGCTTACTTTGCATTCCGTTCACGCGCGGTCCGTTATTCTCATGCCTCTGTCCCATCAACTATCGAGAAGCAGCGGAGCGCATCATGCAGCACAGCCATACAACCCCTTTCCCGGACGTCGATCAGCATCTTCTGGGGCGGAGGTTCAGATATGTGCCACATATACTGCTTGCTGGCGTTGCGCTCTTAGGAATGGGCACGCACCATCTACTGCTCGTCGCCGTGGGCCTGATCGTCTTGCTCGCGTTTCAGACCAGGATGCACGGCGTCACCTCCTCAAGCATTGAGCCCTCGTCCGACAGTCTACGCGCCCATGGCGAAGGCGGCAGTTTTCCGGGTGCAAAAATCGAGTCGACCGCCACGCGCCCCATGAAACCGAAGGTAGTGGACGGAGGAAGCCTAGAACACCGGCAAAATCGCCGATGAGGGCGCTGTTGACCGCCCCGTTCGCGTGGGCAAAGGACCGGGGAAGCACGAACCAGAGACTGGCGAGCCTACTGCCTTTCCTTATCTGGCTGCCCCGCATCAACCGCCATACGATCAGCCAGGACCTTGTCGCTGCCCTGACCGGTGCGATTGTGGTGTTGCCCCAGGGCGTCGCGTTCGCGACCATCGCCGGCATGCCGCCGGAATACGGCCTGTACGCCGGCATGGTGCCGGCCATCGTCGCCGCGTTATTTGGCTCCTCGTGGCATCTGGTATCCGGACCGACCACGGCCGCATCGATCGTGCTGCTTTCATCACTCAGTGCGTTTGCCGAGCCCGGCAGTGCAGAGTACGTGCGGCTAGCCTTGACCCTCACTCTGATGGTCGGTGCGATTCAGCTGTTTATGGGATTCGCACGTCTTGGCACGCTGGTCAATTTCATCTCTCACTCGGTCGTGGTCGGCTTTACAGCCGGGGCCGCGGTACTGATTGGCACCAGCCAGCTGAAGCACTTCTTCGGTGTGTCGATCGCACGCGGCAGCAGCCCATTCGAAACACTGCATGCCCTGGCTAGCAGCCTCGACGCGATCAACCCGTATGTGGTAACCGTGGCGGTGGTCACGCTGTTCACTGGCATCGCGATCAAGCGCTACCTGCCACGTGTCCCCTATATGATCGGCGCCATGCTGGTCGGCAGCCTGACTGCAGTGGCGTTGAATGCGCCCGGCCATGGTATCGCCACGGTCGGCGCCCTGCCCAGTCGGTTGCCGCCGTTATCGATGCCCGCTTTCGATCTTGCAACGTTGCGCGAACTGGCCCCCACCGCAGTCGCTGTGACCCTGTTCGCGCTCACCGAGGCGGTTTCGATTGCCCGATCGATTGCGATCAAGACCGGTCAGCACATTGACGGCAGTCAGGAATTTATCGGCCAGGGGCTGTCCAACCTGGTCGGGAGTTTCTTCTCCGGTTACGTCGCTACCGGCTCGTTCAACCGCAGTGGAGTGAACTACGAGGCCGGGGCCCAAACCCCTCTCGCTGCAGTCTTTGCCGGCATCCTGCTGATGGGGGTCGTTGTGCTGGTCGCTCCGCTGGCCGCCTACCTGCCGAAAGCGGCGATGGCTGGCGTGCTGCTGCTGGTGGCCTGGGGGCTGATCGATGGACACCACATCCGCAAAATCCTGCGCGCCAGTCATTCCGAAGCCATGGTAATGAGCGTGACCTTCCTGTCCGCGCTCCTGCTCGACCTCGAGTTCGCCATCCTGCTCGGCGTGGGACTGTCGCTGATCACCTACCTGAACCGCACGTCGCGCCCACACCTCGAGGAGCGCGCGCCCGATCCTTCGCTGCCGAAACGTCGCTTCAACGATGCCAGGCATCTGCCGCAGTGCCCCCGTTTGCGCATGGTCAGGGTCGACGGCTCGCTGTTCTTCGGCGCAGTGAACCACGTTGCCGAACGGCTGCGCAAAATGGAAAAGCGCGACCGT
>Ga0316201_10004086_pt1 | contig 10937 bp, 5 predicted proteins | sample CS6wburrow_MG_FD_204516 | JGI IMG/M metagenome (GOLD analysis project Ga0316201, IMG submission 204516) | Coastal sediment microbial communities from Delaware Bay, Delaware, United States - CS-6 worm burrow | ecosystem: Environmental > Aquatic > Marine > Coastal > Sediment | place: USA: Delaware... | reverse complement strand
CGAAGGCGGCCCGTGGAATTATTACGCGGCCAGCGACAACTATCACATACACACCGACAGTGTTAGCGATACCTATATTGTTGAAACCGAACTGGCCGAGGGGTATGAACCTGGGTATTACGATGTGCGTATCGAACTCTACGATGCAGACCACGACAGCTATTTGCTGAGTTACGGCCCATACGATGACGCATCATTGAGCGCATTGCCGCTGGAAGACAGTTACCACGATGACGGCTATGACACGGTGTATTACCCGGTGGAAACTGAAATAGTGGTGACAGGTCACGGCCACGGTTCGATGAGCTGGGGTTTGCTACTGGTACCCGCCCTGCTGCTGGCTGTCAGACGTGTAACCCGTGCTAACCAGTCTGCTGCTAGTTGAATTTCAAACTGGTCAGCGCGGCATTGAGTTCAGCTTTAAGGTCTGCATAGTCGTCAAACAGCACAATGACGTATGCATCCGAAGCGTTGTTTTTGTGCAGTGCCAGCAGGAACACCTGCTGGTACTCATTGGAAAAATCCGGATTCACATTCATTACTGCCGCCGCAGCCCAGTCGGCATTGAATTTAGTCCGTGCCTCGCTTGCTGAATATTCATTGCTGGGACTGCTGCCACTGCCGGCAAAGTCGGATACCAGGGTCTGAAACATTAATGGGAACAGGTGATTGGGTTCGGGCGCAGAGCCGTGTGGGTCTTCGTATTCAATCGCGACCATCTTGATGGGCCTGATCGCATACCATACCTCGATTATTTTACTACGATGTTTCAGCGCATATTCATACGACAGCATGAGCTGAAGACCTGGTTTCATACAGGTCAAACAGATACAGGATGATGCGGTTACTATAATTGAAAGAGTTCGCTATCCTTCTGTAATATATGCAATTTTTTCTTCGCTGTAATAAATCAAGCAGATCTTCCACGCTTTATCGTATTTGTCGGTTAACTTTTCATTATTCGGCTACACTCTTGATTCCCCTATGGCACACCCGGTTCGGGAAACTTTGTCTGATTCTGCGTGTCGTTAGTCGGATTGTTTCAATTCTCCTAAATGCTCCAAAACTCCTCGGCGACCCTATTCGGTCCGCGCTCGTTTCAATTATCTGATTTGTCACTGCTGGCAGCATCAAGGGGGTTTTATGTCGTTGTCTGAAATGTATCTGATTGTCCCGAATCCGGTGGTCTCGGGCCTGATCTGGTTTTTCGCCATTTCTACCCTGCTGTATTTTGCGCGCCTGCCGGCGCAGAAATATATTCTTGCATTCAGCGAAGTGATTCATAACGCGCTGCGCCTGGCGGCAAGTACAGTGAGATCAGCCGAAAAACGCCTGCTGGCGCGTAACCGTGAAGTCCTGCTTGAAGCCGGTCGTGAATCGACCGAGCGCATGATCGAGCGCGAGTTTGAACGCGTCGAAAACACGGTGACGCACGACCTGTCGCAATACCCTTCATTGCAACGCAAGCTGAGCGAGCGCATTACCCGCATCGATGAAGATTATCAGCAAAGCACTGAAGTGCCCCCCACGCCGCCGGACTGGTGCAAGGTGGTCGAGTCAGTGGCAAAAATTGACAGCCATGGCGATGCCATGGTGGCTAACATCCTGAAAGATATTCACAAGTCGATGCTAAAAGCGCAGGACAGGGCAACTAAAGCACACCGTCAAGCCTGCAGCCAGCGTCACGCAATTTTAAAACGCATGATGCCGCACTGGCGTTCGGTGAAACATGTGCTGGGCGAAGTCGATCGTAATATTTCCAGCATTCTCGAACGCGCCACCAAGATCGGGCGTTACATGGATGATTACGAACAGATTCTGCAAGGCAGTGAACGCGCGGTGCGGGTATTGTCGTCCTCGGCATTGAGCCAGTTTTTTGTTTCGGCGTTCGTACTAGCGATTGCGGTCGGCGGTGCCATGGTGAACTTCACCCTGATTGCGCGCCCGATGGCTGAAATGGTCGGTGGACAGGATTTTATCGGCGGCTTCAAGGTGTCAGAAATTTCAGCCATTGTGATTATCCTGGTCGAAATTTCCATGGGGCTGTTCCTGATGGAATCGCTGCGCATCACGCGATTGTTCCCGGTGATCGGCGCGCTGAATGACAAACTGCGCGTGCGCATGATCTGGATAACCTTTGGCTTCCTGTTTGTACTGGCCAGTGTCGAAGCCGGGCTTGCGTTTATGCGTGAGATCCTGATGCAGGACGAACTCGCCACCAGCGCAATGTTACGCGGTGATGGAACCAGCATGATCTCCGCCACAGAATACGGCTGGATCACCACCGCCGCACAAATGGGCATGGGCTTTATCCTGCCGTTCGCCCTGGTGTTTGTTGCGATTCCGCTGGAAACCTTCGTGCATTCAACCCGCACCGTGGTGGGTATCGTTGCTGCAGCCCTGCTGCGTGGTGTGTCATTCTCACTGCGCTTGCTGGGCAACCTGTTCCGCTATACCGGCAAAGTACTGGTCAACTTCTATGACCTGATCATTTTTGGCCCGTTATGGCTGGAAACGTCCATCACTAAAAAGTTTTCTTCGAGCAACAGACTTACAAGCACATCAGTAAAATCACATAAAAATAGCTACCAGGAGGCTGCATGAATACATTAATAAAAGGCCTGGCAGGCGTATGGGCGGCACTGTTATTTACAGCCTGCTCTGACTCCGGTCCGACAAATACCGGCGTGGTGTTACTGCTGGATACCTCCGGCACGTATACCCAGGAACTGGCTAATGCACAGAAGCTGGTGAATGTTCTGCTGGTGAGAATGCAACCGAGTGATTCGCTTGCAGTCGCGCGTATCGATACGGGCAGTTTCAGTGAAAAAGATATCATCACCAAGATGACATTCAATGATCGTCCGAGTGAAGCCAACAAGCAGAAACGTCATTTCCGCGATGCCATGGATACCTTTGTCAAAGAAGTTAAACCGTCCAGGTTCACCGATATTACAGGCGGTGTGTTGCAGGCGGCTGAATACCTGAATGAAAAAGGCACTGGCAAGAAAACCATCCTGATTTATTCAGACCTGAAAGAAGAACTGCCCGAGGGGTATGTGCGCGATATTCCGTTTCAGCTCCAGGGATTTGATATAGTCGCGCTCAATGTCACCAAGTTGCGCAGTGATAATATCGACCCACGTGAATACATGGACAGGCTCGAAGCCTGGCAGCAACGCGTCGAATCCGGTGGCGGCAGCTGGCGCGTAATCAACGACATGGACAGGCTGGAGCGTATCCTGAAAGGATAATAATAACAGTGTACTATCACTCAGGCCGCGCACTGCGCGGCCTTTTTTTTGTACTTTTTCCGTCCAGATACCGATGTTCATTTGATGTATCTCAGCGCAGCCTGTGGCTCGACGGTGTGTAATGGCCCTGATTGAGATAACATGTCTCGCATTTTTTATGTGTTCGCCAACAAATATCTGCAAACTGTATGACTGATTTTATTCCCGGCCAGCGCTGTATCAGTGACGCCGAATTGCAAATGGGCCTCGGTACCATTCTAAAGGTCGAGCACCGGACCGTCACCGTGGTGTTCATTGCCAGTGGTGAGACCCGGCTGTATGCCAAACAGTCAGCCCCGCTTACCCGCGTGGCATTTGCTGTCGGTGATACGATACGTACCCAGGATGGCACGGCCGTAACGGTAACTTCTATTAGCGAAAATGCAGGGCTGCTGACCTATAGCGGCACTGATGACGCCGGTAAAAATCACACTGTGGCTGAAGCCGAGCTGGATAACTTTCTACAACTCAGCCGTCCCTCTGAGCGCATGTTTAACGGCCTGATCGACAAACACAAATGGTTTGAACTGCGCTACCAGACCTTGCAGGCGCTCAATCATCTTGGGCATTCAGAATGCTATGGCCTGACCGGCTGTCGTACCAGCCTGATCCCGCACCAGTTGTATATTGCACACGAAGTCGCCAATCGTTACGCACCGCGGGTTTTACTCGCCGATGAAGTCGGCCTGGGAAAAACCATCGAAGCGGGATTAATTTTGCATCACCAGTTGCTCACCGAACGCGCGCATCGCGTCTTGATCGTGGTGCCAGAAACACTAATGCACCAGTGGCTGGTCGAAATGTTACGCCGCTTCAACCTGCACTTTCGCATTTTTGACGAAGCGCGCTTCGATGACTATACCAGCCAGCACGATGAGGATGATGAGCCAGCCGACGAAATAGAAAACCTGTTCCTGTCCGAACAGCTGGTGCTATGCAGTCTCGACTTTCTAGCCGGCAATCCACAGTATTTTAAACAGTGCCTCGCCGGCGAATGGGATTTACTGGTGGTGGACGAAGCCCATCACCTGCAATGGTCGCCCGAACACAGCAGTGATGAATACCGGCTCATCGAGCAGCTCGCTGCGCAGACCCAGGGTGTGTTGCTGCTCACCGCCACGCCGGAACAGCTCGGCAAAGAAAGTCATTTCGCGCGCCTGCGCTTACTCGACCCGGCGCGTTTCCCTGATTTTACCAGCTTCATCGAAGAAGAAAAATCCTACGAACCGATTGCACAGGCGGTGGAAGACCTGCTCGAAGGACGTAGCTTGAGTAAATCCGACGCGGCCATTCTGAAGAGCACGCTGAACGAAGGCGACAATCAAAACCTGCTTGACGCCATTGGCAAAGCGGATGATGAACACGCCCGCCTCCAGCTGGTAGACCATTTGCTCGACCGGCACGGCACCGGCCGTGTGCTGTTTCGCAATACGCGCGCGGCGGTCAAAGGTTTTCCTGAACGCAAGCTACACAGTTATCCGCTTGCGATGCCGAAACAGTACAGTGACCTGATCGCTACGCAAACCAGCCCGCCGCCGGCACTGTTACTCGCCCCCGAGTTATTGCACGAATCAGTCGCCAGCGATGAACGCTGGACCACGTTCGATCCGCGCCTCGACTGGCTGGGCGGCACCTTGCATGATCTGCAGCCCGACAAGGTGCTGGTGATTGCCGCCAGCGCGGAAACCGCGCTCGACATTGCCTGGCATCTGAAAAACCGCAACGGCATCCATGCTGCCGTGTTCCACGAAGGCCTGAGTATCGTTGAGCGTGACCGCGCCGCGGCGTTTTTTGCCGATGTGGAAACCGGCACCCAGGTGCTGGTGTGTTCTGAAATCGGCAGCGAAGGTCGTAACTTCCAGTTTGCGCACCACCTGGTATTGTTTGATTTGCCATTGAATCCGGATTTACTCGAACAGCGCATCGGCCGCCTCGACCGAATAGGCCAGAGCCAGACAATTAACATCCATGTGCCGTGTTTCGAACAGAGCGCACAACAGGTGATGATGCGCTGGTATCACGAAGCCCTGTCTGCATTCGAACACACCTGCCCGGCGGGCCATTCAGTATTTGTAAAAGTCAAACAAACGCTGCTTGATGCGCTACAGGTGCCACAGGATGCAAAGTGTACTGAAACCTTGATCACCACCAGCCGCAAACTGTACGTCGATATGACCGACGCGCTGCAGCGCGGTCGCGACCGTCTGCTGGAATATAATTCCTGCCGAATGAATATTGCACAGGCGCTAAAACAAAAAGCCCTGCAGGCGGATGCTGACTCCAGCCTGGCAACGTATATGGAACGTGTATTCGACTGTTACGGCGTAGACAGCGAAATTCACAGTGAAAACTGCCTGATCATCAAACCCACCGAGCACATGGTGAATCATTTTCCCGGCCTGAGCGACGATGGCATGACCATTACCTATGCGCGGGATACAGCACTGAGTTTTGAAGATGCGCATTACCTGACCTGGGAACACCCGATGGTGCGCGATGCCATGGACATGGTCAGCGCCAATGAAACCGGCAACACCGCGGTCACCGCGATCAAGTTCCGCTGCGCCCCGGCAGGCACGATCTTACTCGAAGCCCTGTTTACGCTGGAAGCGACCGCGGTCGAATCCCTGCAATCGCAGCGTTATCTACCGCCGACCACGATCCGGATCGTGACCGACGAAAACGGCAAAAACTATGACGCACGCCTGAAGCACGATGCCATTAATGATGTCGCGATAGAAATCGACAGCACGACCGCGGTGCAGATCGTGCGCGCAAAACAAAAAGAACTCAAACGCATGCTGGAAAAGTGTGAACAGCTTGCACAGGCGCAGGCCCCCGAGATTTTGCAGGCCGCACATGCCAGCGCAGAAAATATACTGTCAACGGAATTCAACCGCCTGAAAGCATTGCGCCAGGTGAATCCGAACGTGCGTGAAGATGAAATCGCGTTCTATCAAAGCCAGCTCAAGTCACTCAATACCCTGATCGATGCCACCCGTCTGCGACTGGATGCGCTGCGCGTCATCGTGGTGACCTGAGCCATTCATCTCCCGGGCGCTTCCTTCGGTCGTGGGAAAGCGTTAATTAGTAGAAAAATCAATAGCTTGATTGGGCTATTTCAGGCAAAGCTGCGATCGCTGTGCTTTAATTACACCTTATACTATATAGAATCGTTCAAAAGCCTGAACCTGGAACTGCGCGCGCGTACATGATAAATCTTAAGCACTGCCTGGCTGGTTGTTTATTTGCTGTTTCGCTGTCTGCGAATGGCGCCGAGACCGTGTGTAATAACAACGGCGGCGCGGGCTGGCCGATTCCTATTTCCAGTACCACCAATATCAGTATTCCCTACCAGTTCGGTGATATCAGCGTGGCGCACGATGTCGATGTCGATGTCGATATCACCAAGCACTACGTTGGCGACCTGACTGCCCGAGTGACCAGCCCGCAGGGCACGACAGTGCTGTTGTTTGAGCGCCCCGGAACTACCCTGGGTGAAACCGTTGCCAGCGCACCCTGGGGCTGTAACCAGGATGATATTTCTGTCATCTTCGATGATGAAGCCGCGACCGGCACCAATATCGAAAACGTCTGCGGCACCGGCATCCCTTCGATCTCGGGCACGTATCTGCCACACAATGCATCACCCAATGATCTGAGCGCTATCGATGGTGAAGATCCGACCGGCAACTGGGCATTTCAATTAGTCCATATCGCACCGTTTGATCCTGGCACCCTCAACGAAGTCTGTATCACCGCATCGTTCGCCGCGGTGACATTTGATAAATGGGTCAGCAGCAACAGCAGCTGTTCCGACCAGATCGATACGCTGAATGTCGCCCGTGGTACCAATGTTTATTATTGTTATGTCGCCAATAATCCCGGCAGCGAAACCTTCAGCATTAATGCAGGCAATGCCACCGATAGTCTTGGGCATAATATATCTGCACTGGAAACCACCTATAACCCGACCAATACACAGGCCGTCATTGTCGGCCCCGTCGTCGCCGGCAGCGCACAGCTGCCGTACCTGGCGACTACAGTGAACAATGCGCAGGTCACAGCATCATTTGCCACCGCCAACTTCAGCGGCACCCTGGTCACCGGCGAGTCTGCCAATGTCACGGTCGGCGACCCGGTGATCAATGCCTCGACCATAACCGTGCTGGATGTCAACGGCGGCACGGCAGAACCCGGTGACGTGCTGCGCTATACCATCACGATTAACGAATCAGCGGGTTTCCTGACGAGTAATGTTTCGCTCAGCGATGTGGTGGATGCAAACTTGTCCGGCGTGTCCATCACCACCCTGCCTGCTGGCGCAACTAATGGCACCGCAGGAAACAATGTTTCCATTACCGGGATCACCCTGTCTGCGAACGGCAGCGCGGTAATCCAGTTCGAAGCCACGATCGCAGCGGCAACACCCGCGGGCACGAATATCAACAATAGCGCGACGATTACACACGCACCGTCTTCGCTTTCATTTGATGCCGTCGCGCCAACGGTGATTGTGTCTGCGCCGAACCTCAGCACTTCGACCAAGACAGTGCTCGATGTGAATGGCGGCGCAGCGCTACAGGGTGACCTGATACGCTACACCATTACGATTAACGAAACCGGCGGCAATCCAGCAACCAACGTCAGTGTCAGCGACGTGGTTGACGCCAACCTGATCAATGTTACCGTCACCGGCCTTCCGCCGGGTGCGGTTGACAGTTCAAGCGGCAACACTATCAGTATCAGTAATATCAGCGTGCCGGCAAACGGCAGCGCCACCGTGGTATTCGATGCTAATATCAGCGGCACTGCGCCGACCGGCACAAATATCAATAATACCGCGACATTGACAGATGTCAGCACCATCAGTGCTTCACCGAGTGCGCCCACCCTGGTAGTCGGCTCGCTGCCTGCCAGCGGTATCAAGCAGCTGTATTTCACCGCGCTGAATGCCACGCCGAACCTGACACGAGCAGTGCCCGGCGTAACAACCAGTTCAGGCCTGATCGGCGTGGGTAACACGTTTACCCTTAACCAGGGCATCACCTTCCAGAAAGCTTTTAGCATCACCGGCGGCAGCACGGTGAACATCCGCGCCAATATCAGGCGTCGCAGCGGCGGCGGTGCGCGCACCGTGCGCGCAGATTTATACAGGGGCGCCACCTTGATAGGCAGTAACACGCAATCCTGGAATGCTGGCAATTACCAGTACCTGACCTTCCCGATAGCCATTGCCGCCAACCAGAATTTTGTGGCCGGCGAAGCTGTACGCATTGTGTTTACCAACCTGGTAACAAACAATATCCAGTTCACCGGTATTTCAGGTGGAAATATTTCGCAAGTGCAGATGCAGACCGGTACCGTGGTTAACGTTGATGCGATCAATGTCTTTGCTGCTGCCTATCCATCGACCACGCAATACCAGTCGTATACCCCGGGAAGCACGGTGTATATTCGCAGCACGGTGAGTGACCCGTTCGGCAATGCAGATATTACTGCAGCGAGGATTACCATCACAGATACCACGCCGACTGTACGAGTCAATAATGTAGCGATGACCTCGGTCGCTACCCCGGCCGGTGCGACCCGGCTCTACGAATACACCTATGTAATTCCCGCGGTTCCGCAGGGTTTCTGGAACCTGAGCGTGATTGCCAATGAAGGTACTGAAGGCACGGTCTCGCATACTTCGCAGTCCACCATGATTGTTGGCACCACCAGTATTAACATCAATAAATCAAGCGCGGTGATTTCTGACCCGGTGAATGCCACCAATCCCAAGGCGATACCGAACGCGATTATTGAATATACTGTTAATGTAAATAACAGCGGTTTTGGGTATGCAGACAACGGCAGCATGGTCATCACTGACCCGTTACCTGCGGGCATGACCCTGTTCCTGGGAAGTCCGGCAAACCCGGCACAGTTTACCGACGGCACGATCAGCAGCGGCCTGAGCTACACCTTTACCAGCCTGGCGAGCACCACGGATGATATAGCGTTCTCCAACAACCTTGGCAGTAGCTTTATTACACCTTCAGTCGATGGCGCAGGATTTGATGTCACGGTTCCGCCGATCAATTACATCCGAATAAATCCGAAAGGCGCATTCCGCGGCAGCAACGGCGTGAACAATCCTTCGTTTACCCTGAAATTTAGATTGCGTGTGGATTAGAAACTAAAAGCGAAACCGCAGAGGCGCAGAGGACGCAGAGAAAAACTATTAAGGTAAAAGAAAAACTCGAAGCGAAACCACAGAGGCACAGAGAACACGGAGAAAGCTTTTAAGGTTAAAGCTTTTAAACATAAACATTTTTTCCTCTGTGTACTCTGTGCCTCTGTGGTTTCGCAGTTATTTTGTGTTTTTAGCAGAAATGGCTTTTCTCTGCGCCCTCTGCGTCTCTGCGGTTTCGATTTGCATATTGTGATTTTTAAAAATGGCGGACCGGACGGGACTCGAACCCGCGACCTCCGGCGTGACAGGCCGGCATTCTAACCAGCTGAACTACCGGTCCGTTATGCTGCGACTGGATAGTCGCGTGTTGAAGCGGCGCGATTGTATACTAATCAACGCCTGATAGATATCACTAATAATGGTGCCCGGGGCCGGGGTCGAACCGGCACGGTGTTGCCACCGAGGGATTTTCATACCAGCTACAGCTTTCGCTGCACGTTTCTGAGAAACGCTTTGTGGTCTGGACTTTCTCTTCACCCTGACATGGGGTAATCTCATGTTTTAGGCAGGAGCCGTCAAGTCTCTACACTTTCTCTGGCATGAAGCTACACAAGTATACTGAGCAGGAATTACGTGAAGCGGTAATTAGTACCACTTCAATGCGTCAAGTACTGCTACAGCTAAATGTCGCTGCATATGGTGGCAATTACGAAGTTCTGAAGAAGGCAATTGAGCACTTCAATTTAGATACTTCACATTTTTCAGGGCAAGCATGGAATAAGGGAAAACAACTTAATCCAAAGCAACCTCTTGAGAAATATCTTAATAACGAATTACCAATTCAATCGTACAAACTCAAAAACAGACTTCTTAAAGAAGGTGTTTTCAAGCATGCGTGCTCGAACTGCATGTTATCAAAATGGCTCAAAAAGCCTGTTCCGCTAGAACTTGACCACATCAATGGAAATAACAAAGACAATCGATTACTCAATTTGAGATTGTTATGTCCAAATTGCCACGCTTTGACTCCAACTTATAGAAACAGGAATCGTTCCAGAGCTTAGCTCGGGATTGCCACCGCCATAACGCGTTGAGGTTTCCCCGAATTTGACTCCATTCACACCGACTGTTTCCAGATCGGGTGCTCAATATTTAAGTCCCTTGCGTCTACCAATTTCGCCACCCGGGCAAGGATGGACTTTTCTTTACTTACTGAACAACATTCAAATAGTAGCTTAACAGCTACGGTCTACCACAACGCCACCCGGGCAAGGATGGACTTTTCTTTACTTACTGAACAACATTCAAATAGTAGCTTAACAGCTACGGTCTACCACAACGCCACCCGGGCAAGGATGGACTTTTCTTTACTTACTGAACAACATTCAAATAGTAGCTTAACAGCTACGGTCTACCACAACGCCACCCGGGCAAGGATGGACTTTTGTTTACTTACTGAACGACAG
>Ga0316201_10004085_pt1 | contig 10940 bp, 3 predicted proteins | sample CS6wburrow_MG_FD_204516 | JGI IMG/M metagenome (GOLD analysis project Ga0316201, IMG submission 204516) | Coastal sediment microbial communities from Delaware Bay, Delaware, United States - CS-6 worm burrow | ecosystem: Environmental > Aquatic > Marine > Coastal > Sediment | place: USA: Delaware... | reverse complement strand
ATGCGCTAATGTCGCGTTACTAATACCCGTTCGCTGCATGTATCTTGTCAATAATTCTGCAAATTTAAATTTATTATCTTTGTTCTGAGTCATTTGTATCACTCACATTTAACAAACTGTTAAATAATAGCTCAATAAAGCGATTTGAACACATTGATTTAACCTATTGTTATTTAAGCCAAATTAACAAATTGTTGTTTGCCTTATCATCAGAATGATATTTATAATGCGCGCTCCGAAAATAAATAATGGTTTCGATGTCTGCCAGCTATAGATTGATACACGATACAAATAAACGGTTAGGTTTGAAGGGCCAATTATTTTCCAAAATTTAGCGAACACAAATCAGATGACAATTTTCATTGAGACGATAAAATGGGCAACCCTGAATAATGAGTCACTGAAATCTAGAGTGATATCAATTTGACTATGACATCATAAATAGTGAGAAATATTAACATCATATTCAACTTGAGTTTATCACTTCGCATTGTGTCTCAGCATTGAAGCGATAAAAAGAATGAACAGTCAATTACCTAATTTTGGATGATTTATGTTTAATCAAATGTAGCAATTAGGCGTTGTCAATCATTTCACACTTTGCGACAACCACATCATTAAGACATAAACGATCTCACTGTGGTGTTATATCTTAACAACTCCTTAACTCAATACCACTTTGCGTGAAACAAAAATCAGCATTTTATAATTGGTAATTGCTAATTTAATAACGATAACTTTTCATTGAGATGACATTCAGCACATATTAATTGTAAATGCTTGATTTTAAATGAGTATAAATATGAGTTTTTGTTGTCATAAATTTTATTGTTATTTAATCTCAGAGACTTATAAAGGTGTACTGAATGTCGGTTTTATCGCCATCGGTCTGCGCCTATTGTCCTTTTCATACCAAGCTGTCATAATGCGCGCTCTTTATTTTTTGGCTAAGGATAATTAGCTAATTATTATTAATTCATGAATCACAGGTAGGCCTATCCATGCCAAGTTCGCAATGCACCACATTGTTGAGCCTCATTTGCTCATCCAAATGCATTCTTGCTTGCTATTACGGCCTTTAGTACAGTTTTATATACTCAGTAGATCGACAGCAGTTCAAGATCACTTCTAACTAATTGATTTTATGAGTCAAATTCTTAAGCCTTTCGTAAAAATTTTTTATTCAAAAACAATGAGTTAATCATTTTTATCAGTTGTTAAATTGATTAATTAAGCTTATTTATTTAATTTATAAAAAAATTTACGAAAGCCTCTAAAATAAACTATTTTCAACAGGTTAGACGCGACATGGAAGTGTTGGTAGATCGAAAAAGCACATTTCTAAAAAAAGGATCATCAAGATAAATTTTGAAGGCCCGATTTTCGTTCCAAATTGCTTGCGCGCGATTTTCGTTCCAAATTTATTTTGCTTACAACATGATGAATACCGTTGCTGGCAAAAACATCGAAGATTTAACCTCTAAAGAATTGGAAGCCATTGCCCAAGAAGCAGGGCGAGAGGCCGTTAAAAATGCAAAAAAACGAGGGGCTCGTATCACCGAACTGCGAGAAGGGCAATTGGTTTGGGTTTACCCAGACAGACGAACTGAACCTGTGGATAATCAATTAACGGCATAATCCACCAATGCAAAATTTATTGGCTTGGAGTGCAAAATTTATTTTGCGGTTTGGAGTGCAAAATTTATTGGCTTGGAGTGCAAAATTTATTTTGCGGTTTGGAGTGCAAAATTTATTTTGCGGTTTGGAGTGCAAAATTTATTTTGCAAAAGGAATGAACGGTGGGTTTAGCTCCGCTGGCCTACGGCTCGATCCACTCTACCCACCCTACAACAACTGAACAAATGAATTAATTAAAGCAATTTTTCCGTGACGAGAATACGAAGTCTGTATTCACCTCACGTAAAAAGGGACTACAGGAAGGGTTTATCTTTCATCGTAGTCAAAGGTGGGTGAATGGCATCGGTCATATCACTCTTTTATCATTCACTGTTAATGAGGAAAAATCATTATGAGTGTGTTTAAACGAAAGGCATCTGTTATACAGAATGCCATTTTGGGGCCTCCCAAACGACGATGGCGAGAACGTTTCGCCTCGTGGGTAATGGTGGAATTACTCACTGTATTTTCTATCGGCGGCTTTTTGCCAATAGTGAGCTTTGCTGAAAATGGTTTTTCAGCAACAGAAATAACCTTTTCTTCTTCAAAATCACGGTATGCAAGGACTCAAAATGCATTTTACGCCTCTGATTCCTCCTTGGCTGGGCAATGCACATGGTATGCCTATGGCAGAACCATAGAACTGGTTGATAAAGGAGAATTGCATCAGTCAGTAAGCACTGATTTCTATAATGCATTGTGGGGTAAAACGGGTAGGGACGCTAAAAATTGGCCTGATTTTTTAGGGGGGTCGTCTTGGGAATGTACAGGTGAGAGTGTCCTACCCGAAACCAAAAGAAAAAAAGGGCTTATTGCTGTCTGGCGCTTTAAGGAATATGGCCATGTGGGTTTTGTAGAAGAAATCAGTGCCGATAAAAAACAATATCGGTTAAGTGACTTCAATAGAAGTAGAAAAACTCGTTATCAACAAGATTGGTTCAAGTTTGATAGCCGTGATTCTGTGGGTAGAGATGATAAATTAGGGGGCGTATATCCTTGCTTTTATGACCTTCAACTTGCTCAATCTCCTGAGTGCAAAAATGAATGGTTTGCTCCCGGAACAAGTGGTGCAAAGGCCGGTCAACTTGTACGTCATTACCAAGATAACGATATAATCAGATCAGATATTGACTATTGTGATCTTGATACAAGGTACAACTTCATTGCTATTTTAATTCGTGCTTTAGAAAACCCTAATTTAGGAAATAAGGGGTCTTTGGTTGCTTCTGGCAAGTCTTACTTTACTGACGTATCCGATACGAAAAAGTTTGGCAAAGAAGTTTATAAAGCAGAGAATTTAGGCGGTAACGCAGGAAATCTAGTAGGCATAATTGCCAAACAGTCAGATAGGAAATTCAATCCAAATCGTAAGATTACACGAATTGAAGCCCTTGCTTTTACGGTGAGAACTTACGAACATTATTGTGGAACAATCAACTCGCCTTACCAAAAATTTTCAGATCATGATAAAGGTGGCGAAAGTTGGATGCCCATAATCATGGACAAAGGTTACACACAAGGTTTGACTACGGGTTATAGTAAAAGCAATGGTATCAAGTTTAAACCCAATAAGCTAGTTCCTAGAGTCGAAGCAGTTGCTTTTGTTGATAAACTGATTACTCAGATTGATTCTTGCAAGGATTGGTCAATTGCTCCTCCTTCCCATAATTTTGGGACAGTAAAAGTTGGTAAAGACTCAACTGAAACTTTCACGATCACAAATAGCGGTAAGGTTGAGCTGTCTGACATTGAAATTATTGATAATATTGATGGTTTCAAGATAACTCATAATGATTGTGGAAGTTCCTTAAGCTCAGCTGAAAAATGCACGTTCAACGTTGTATTTGAACCGGAAATAGAAAAGGAATATTCCTCCTCAATAAAAATTACCTCCAATGCTGGTGATAAATCTATTTCGCTGTCTGGAAAAGGCGAAAATATTGAGAAGCCGATTGAAGATGAAGTAGAAGTGACCATCACAATCCGACAACCCTCTTCATCTGCCAAAGTGAATGTGAGCTATATTCCTGTAGGTAAACAGAGTCCTACAAATTGTTCTTCTCCTTGTAGTAAGGTAATAACTGAAAAAGGGAAGGAGGTTAGCGTTGTCGCTGTAGAAGCTGGTGAACTCAAGTTTGATGGTTGGGATAGTGAAACTTCTTGTTTTGATTACAGAACGAAAAATTCACCACAGACTTTTTCCGCGAAAGGAGATTGTACTGTTAAAGCAAAGTTCAAGACGGTTATTGTCGAAGAAGACAAGCTTGACTATCAAGTGACTTCAATTGAACTTGATCCGAACAGGAAGACGTTCGAGGCAGGTGAGATGGTTACAGTCTCGGCTATGATCAAGAACACTGGCAAGATACGAGGAGATGAGCTTCATCTTTATTGGGGCATTTCTGAAATAGGGCGCTTTCATGACCAAGAAACTTGGAAGAAATTTAAAGCGAAATCCTTTAATAATCCCCTTTATGAAAAAGAAGAGCCTCTTTGGCCTTCTAAAGATGACAAATTCGAGTCTCGCGATTATAAACTTCAAAAAAATCCAGGAATTTACTGGTTAGGCTTGTGTGTTGTCGCGAAGGAAAGCGGGAAGGAATCAAAAGTCACAGATTGTGAGAGTCAAGAAATCACAATAACTCAGCCTGACTGTCAGAGCACAAGCGGTTGTCAATTGAGCGTAACTGTGTCGGGTAATGGCAGCGTCACTAGCGACACTTCTAGCATTAATTGTGATAAAAAGGGTGGCAACGGTTGTTCACATATCTACCCAAAAACCAATCCGGCTAAAACGGTTAAGTTAACTGCCAACGCATCAGAAGGAAGTGATGTTATCTGGGATGATGATTGCAAAGAAAAAACGGCCAACATCTGTGAACTGAAAATGAATGCAGATAAAACCGTTAAGGTTACCTTTGTGATTGATTCTGCTGAAGTGGAACTTGGAAAAAAAGTCAATGAACAGGGAATCAAGATTAAGAAGCTAACAGCCTCTCTTAAAGATGATGCTCAAAAGATCATTGACCTTAAGGGCAAGGTTAGAAAAGCTGAAGCAGAGACAGAGAAAAAGGATCGTGATCTTAAAAAGGTTCAAGGTGAACTTAAGAAGGTTGAAGTTGAACTTGAAGAAGCTAAAGCTGTTTCTAAAAAGAAGGATGAGGAAATTAAAAACCTTAAGGGTGACTTAAAGAAACTCGAAGAGGAAGCTGAGGAAACTAAAAGCGTTTTTAAGGCTGAGATTGGAAAACTTGACAATGATCTTAAAAAAGCTGATAAGCTTAATGAAGATCAAAAAACGGCTATAACCCAACTTGAAACAGACCTCAAAGAAGCTAATGCTAAGATTGCAAAGCTTGAGCAAAAAGAGGAAATCAGAGAGCTTTTGTTTGAAAAAACGCCACATCCTTCTGATGACTCTGAAAATGAAGAGATTGATGTCGATCTAAGTTGGACAAGTAAGGTTACTGATGAAGTTCCTATGACTTATAAAGTTATTTTTGGAACTGATAAAAATAACCTTTCCAAGAAGTGTGAAGGTAAACCCTTATCATCGTGCGAACTTAAAGATGATCTGGAATATGGAAAACGGTATTATTGGCAGCTTGAGCTTTCTTATGGGGAGGCTACTGATATTACCACCATTAAGGGGCCGATCTGGAGTTTTAAAACTCGTGCAAACAAAGCACCTTATCGACCAGTCAATGTTTCTCCATGCAATGATTCAGAAGTGAAAGACTGGTCAAATGGTGTAACACTCACTTGGGAACGTCCAAATGCAGCAGATTATAAAAATGATGATCTGTATAAAAATGTCAATTGTGAAGCTAATCCCGTAAATCCTGATTGCGAAAATGATGAAGTGAAGTATGTCGTTTATTTTCAACAGAAGGTTATCAAATGTGGAGAAGGTTCCACTGAAAATGCTTGCATTATTGGAGCGGATAAATTGGATTATGGGAAGAACTACAATTGGCATGTTTTCCCTACTGATGAGTATAACGATGAAAATTCAGCGCGGAATAATGCGTCAGAACTTTGCTTTTTCAAGACTCGTGCGAATAAAGCGCCTTATCAGCCTGTAAATCCTTCATTAAAAAATGGTGATAACAAGATTGGAGCATTACCATTTGAGAATCTCGATCAGAATTTACCAATAACGATAAATTGGGAAGCGGGTGCTCCGGCGGATAAAGGTGATCCTGATCAGGATGATGAGGCGATTTACACTGTAGAAATTACGAATTGCACGGCGAAGGTTTGTGAAGTTGAACAAATGTCTTGCACTATTCCTGCTGGAACGCTTAAGAGTGGTGAAACTTGCTGGTTACGAGTCAACGCGGCGGACAAGCATGAAGGGAGTCCTGATAAATGGAGCGATTTATGGAAAATCACAACTCAAGCAAACAAACCGCCTAACAAAGCCATTAAGCCTGTTATTAAAAATGGGGAGAAGGTATTTGATCCTGCTGTGGATGGTGTCGTTATAGACCCAGCACTTTCTGTAGAATTTAGCTGGCAAGGTAATGGTGATGTTGATAATGCTGATGATGAATTGACATATCGAGCTTGCTACGTCAATCTGGCAGAGGTTAATCTTGAAAAGATATCGGAAGAAAGTTGCTTACCCGTTTTTCCTACTGGTTATCGTTCTGAAACATCAGGAACCTTACCTGTTAACAAACTGGATTATGCTGCTTCCTATGCTTGGATAGTCTCCGTGTACGATGGAGAGGCAAAATCTGAATGGGATATTTGGACGTTCACTACCAAAGCGCCTCCTGTTAATCTTATCCTAGACGCAAACTCAGGATATGCGAATACATTGTTGAAATGGAGGGGGGTTGATACTGACTTAAAAGTGGCTAAATACCGCATTTTACGTGTTAAGGGAGATGCCGATTTTAGCACAGCTGTGATTGTAGATACGCTGAAGAACGACATTTCATCCTACTATGACGAATACAGTGATGAAAAAGACTTGACACGGGAATCGAAAACTCAGTATTGCTATCGTATTGAGGCTTTAGATAACAAAGAAGAACCCTTGCATCAATCTAATATTGATTGTGTCATATATGGTGAAATCATATTGGCTATGAAGCCTAGTGGGGGTTTAGAAGGAAGCACTGTTGATGTGCCAATTAATATTTTGAATGCGGGTAATTTACGCATCAGCAGTAGTGATATTTGGCTGCGATATGACAGTAGTATTATTACAGTTGTTGAGGTCAAAAAGACTGCTCTTACTGCTAATTATGACATAGGTTATAAAGAAGATCAGGACGGGAGTACAAAAGTCGTTAGGATATCAATTGACTCAGAGCAAGACCCACCGCCAGAACTTATTGGTGAAGGCCCATTGGTTGATGTCGTATTTAAGGTCGCTGAAGGCAAACAAGGTGCAAGTAGTCCTCTTGAATTAGTTGAATATGTTGCCGCTCAAGGAGGTAGCACTATTAGCGATCAGGACTTTAATGAGCTGTATCCTAAATTAATACATGGTAAGTTCAATATCAGAAAAAGAGCGGTTAGAGAGGGTGATACAAACACATTACCTCGTTTTTATGTTGGAAAAGCCTACGTAAAAGGTGATTTAAATGGTAATGGTACCCAGCAAACCGTAGATGCACGTATGGCAAGATTTGTTGGTATAGAAAAACTTGCCGCAACAGATGTGCAAAAAAATTCTGGTGATGTTAATGGTGACAAAGAGGTTAATTCTGGTGATGCTGGGATGATTATTTACAATGCTCTTCACCAAGAATGGCCAGGATCACCTGCTAGTGAAGCGCCAAACTCTGTAAGAAGGGCTAAACGTGATGGGAAAAAGAATCCTATTGTCATTAGCTTAGATGATGTAAGCAGTATTTCAGGTTCAGAAGTGATAACAACATTGCGTATCAGTAATGTCAATAATTTATCCGCAATGAACTTTATTCTTAGCTTTGACACGAATGTGATCGAAGAAATTGTCAAAGTAGAAAAGACTGGAGTTGCAACTGATACGAGTTTCTTTTTCAACGACATGTCTAATGATCTTGTTGGGAAACTTCATATCAGTATGGACACCCAAACACCTATTGATAAAGATGGAGATATTGCCATCATTAGGTTGCGTCTTGCTTCAGGTGGTTTTGTCAGAAGTAGTCCTTTATCCATAAGACGAGTACAACTTTATGACAGGTATGGGCGTGATTTTGTAATTTCAGCTTTACAAAGGACAATTAAAGCACGTAATGCTGTGATCACAATCACAGATATAGCAGAGCCTGTCGTTGAAGATGAGGTGATGATTCCGATAAAAGATATGATGCCTGATCCTAGCGGTGTCGTACTTTACAGTGCTTATGGCAAAGTGATTGATAACAACGGCAAACCTATGGGTGGAATCACAATAACTATAGGTGATCAAACCGATGTAAGTGATGACGCAGGCTCATACGCAATAGTGGCTTTGACTGAAGGTAATTATACCGTTACTGCTAATAAAGCTTCCGATGAGAGTTTCATTGCTATGGAGAAAACCTGTGTCGTGGGTAACGGTGAAAACTGTCACTTTGACTTTGTGATTGACACGGGTGAAGCCTCGCCTGAGCAATACGCGCTTTATGGCACAGTGGTAGACAAAGACGGCTATCCTATTCAGGGCGCGACAGTCAAGACAGGTGATCGGAACACCGTCACCGATAAGACTGGCTTTTTTGTCTTTCTTGATGTCGTGGCCGGTGAATATCAGGTGACCGCGACAAAAGACGCTGTGATCCTGGGTGAAGGCACTTGTTTGGTGGGGGGAGACAGCAATTGTCAGCTGGATTTCAATACCCAGTTTGACCCCAATCCGCCAGTAATTGAAAAGGAAGCGGAAGATGAACAGGAAGAACAAGCCGAGGCGATTTATGGCCTTCAAATCACCGTCATTGACGATCTCAAAAATCCCATCGCGGGTGTGCTTTTACAAGTCGGTGAGCAGTCTGTCATCACGGATGATCAGGGGTATGGAGAAATCGGTCATTTAACCGAAGGCGAGTATACCCTCACTGCCAGCAAAGACGGGTTGCGTTTTAAAGATCACCCCTTTGAAGTAGGTAATCAACAACTGTGGACAGAATTGCTTGTCGAACCCTTGACTGATCTCAAAGCCAAGATTGCCCCAGTCGTTCACAAAAAGGCTGTGCAAGGTGAACACTTTAGTTATCGCTTAACCGTCAGCAATGGCGGGGGCGAAACCGCTACCGAGGTGGCCTTTGAATATCAACTGCCTACCGGCACCGAGTTGGTTGAGATACGTGGTGTCGAGGCAGGGGCCTGTGAACCCGTCACGGATGATAACCGATTGGTTTGTCGCTTAGCTGATTTAGCGGTCGGCGAAACCGTGGCAGTGGAAATCGAACTGGACATCGTGCAACCCAAGTCAACCTTGGCTAACACCGTCAATCTGCTCTCTAACGAGTATCCGGTTGTGGTGGCGAAAGTCTGGACACTGGTTAAGCCTTATTTATCCGTCTTTTGCGAGGGCACGCCTCATCCGATTCACACCGGCGGGCGATTGCATTATGACTGTGAAGTGGCCTTGAATGACACGGCCCCCACAGGCCAGGCTACTGATGTGGTTTTAACCGTGCAACTGCCCAGAGGCGTTAAACTGAAGTCTTTGTTAACCGATTACGGTTTGTGTGATACCAGCGCCTTGCCCACGATCACCTGCGAATTGGTCGATTTGACGATTGACGAGGCCGCTATCAGGCTTAATCTGGACGTGGAACTGACGGATCCCGGCTTATTAGTCTTAATCAACCAAGCCAGCGTGAAGGCTAATGGATACCCCACGCATACCAGTCGCGAACGCACGAAAGTCTTTATACCGCCAGAGTATAAGGTAGACATGGTGCTGGTGATTGACGTGACGCGGAGTATGCAAGAAGAGATGAACGGGGTTAAAAAAGCCTTAACTCAATCCACGACAGAATTTGAGCCCAGTCAGTTTCCACTCACCGCTTTGGTGGTGTTTAGAGATGACGTGACTTTAAAAGTGCTCACCACTGATGTGCATTTGTTAGTGACTGAGATCGGTAAAATGAAAGCCGCCGATGGCGGAGCCTGTCCAGAGGCCTCATTTGAAGGGTTGAATGTGGCGATTGATCATGTGAAAGAGGGGGGCATAATCTTTTTAGTCACCGATGCTTCACCGTATCCCGATTCAGATGTGGCCGGCGCGATTCAACGCTTACGTGATAAGGGTATTCGGTTGAATACGATGATCACGGGGGATTGTTCTAATGAGTCGGATTCGAATTGGAATCGGTTGAATGAGTAAAAATTAGCCACGGAAAAACACGGAAAAACACGGAAAAATTCATTCCGTGTGTGTCATTCCGTGGCTTTTTATCTTTTAGATAATACACTATAACCAAATCACCTCTATTCTTTTCCCACTTTCTACCATCCATTCCCGTTTCCCCACCGCCTCCCAATCAGAGACTTCTTTTCGACTGAAGATCACTAACCAGCCTTGATCTAAACTCAGTCGATTTAAATAATCAACCAGTTGCTCTTTGCCTTCGCTTAAGGCCTCTTTGCGATTCAATTTGAGTTCAAAGGCAAACTGCTCATCAGCAAATTCAATACATAAATCTAAACGGCCTAAACCTGCCGCGTATTCTCGACTGATGCGCCCACCGCCATTGACAATCCGTTGTAACCAAGCCATGAATAATAAATGATGGGCCGCTTCAGTGTAAGTGCGGCGTTTTGTCACCAATTCATGGTGTTGCTTATAAAATTTGATATAAGCGGCCAAGACTTTATCAATATCCAATCTACCATCAGGTTTAACATACCATTTTGGATTGATACCCAGCATGTCTTGCTGGTAAGCCGTTAATTCCCTTGGGATAATTTCGCGGTAGATGGGATTGGCAATTTCTAGCCCGCGTTCACCAGAACGCACTAACCCTAAATCAATTAAATATTGTTTATCTTCATTCAAATTGTACTCCGTTTCTGTTTCGCTGGCCTGTTCACCCACTAAAATCGATTCAATAATCCGCGCCACACGGGGTTCCGTCAATTTATCGGCTAATTGATCTAAATGCACATCACGTCGAACTATCAAAATTTCGGCAGCAGTATCAATATCGGCTTTGTGAACCGTTTGTTTCCAATCAATGGGCTGTTCGTCAAAACACAATTCCCGCCCTAAAGCATTCACTAACCAAGGTTGTCCACGAGTTAAGTCAAAAATCCGTTGCAAGGCGTGGTGG
>Ga0316201_10004084_pt1 | contig 10943 bp, 7 predicted proteins | sample CS6wburrow_MG_FD_204516 | JGI IMG/M metagenome (GOLD analysis project Ga0316201, IMG submission 204516) | Coastal sediment microbial communities from Delaware Bay, Delaware, United States - CS-6 worm burrow | ecosystem: Environmental > Aquatic > Marine > Coastal > Sediment | place: USA: Delaware... | reverse complement strand
CAGCAGACCTCCCGCTACGCAATTGCCCCAGCAGCGGATGCCTTGTGGCAACAGTCGGTTCTGCGAAAGATCGCCGAAGAGACTGGATTCGAGGGAAACCTCACGGCGCTAGAGCACGCACTCGACTACGACGTCGACCTGAGGACGTCCACGATGCGCATCACGGTGTGGGGCGAAACGGCCCAAGATGCAGCGGACTTCGCTGGCATCGTTACCGGCGTTTTCATGGAATATCACAAAGAACAACAGTCGAGGCGCATCGAGGAGGAGATCGCGCGGGGGATGAAGCGCATCGAGGCAGGCGAACACAAGGCCGAACTGGCTCGCCGTCGGTACAACGAGTTCCGCGAAAAGCATGGAATCGCGAATCTTTCGACCGAACAGCAATCCATATTTGACTCGGCGGCCAACCTTCGCGCCGATAGCGAGCTTGCGGTGCCGGAGATTCGTGCGCTCGAGGCCCAGGTGAGCAGTCTGGAGGCGCTGCTCGCGAGCACGCCAAGAACCAGCGTTATCGGCGGTGGAAGCTCGCCGGAGAGGGCCGCGTACGACCGCCTTCGAGGGGAGCTGGTCAATGCAAAGGCCACACTATCTCCGGACCACCCGCGGGTTCAAGCGCTTGAGCAGCAAGTTGAGCAGCTGCGTGCTCAGCTGCGGTCGGGAGGAGGCTCGAGCTCCAGCGGCGGCGGGCTGGTCGGCGTCAACGCGACCTATCAAGTCGTAGACGGGCAGCTGCGAGAGGCGAAATCACGACTGGCGGCTCTTCGGGAACGCCGCAGCGGGCTATCCTCAATGGCTGACAAAGCACAGCATCGACTGGAGGCATTCTCCAAAATCGAGGGCGAGGCGTCCGCGTTGCTGGCCGAAGTCACGGTCAATGAGAATCTGGTGAGCGGCCTCCGTAGCACGGAAGCCGCTCTCGAAGACGCACTGCGTGATCCGCCGAGTGGCTTCGTCGTGCTGGACCCTGGAGCCGTGCCTGAGTACCCGGTGCAGAACAAGATGAAGAAGGTCGTCTTTCTCGCGATTGTGATGCTCAGCGTTGCTGGCGCGCTGTTCATTGTGTTCACGCATGAGTTTAACGGGCTCCAGCTGCAGACCCCCGCTGAAGTCGCCTTCTGGGGCAAGGGCCCTGCGCTTGCCGCTACGACCTGGCCCAATGATCCGCTCGATCTGGACGAGCTGGTCGCCGGCCTCGACGACGTAGTGCCCTCGACCGATGGCGATCTGTTGATCCTGGGCGCTTCCTCTGCTGAGTCAGAGCTGGCGCGTGTTTTGGCCAAGCGCATGAGTGAAGACTGGTTTCTCGATAAGACTGGCAGTGCGACTACAGATACGCCAGACCTCGGACCGTACCAAACAGCTCCCCTGCGTACGCCGCCAGCACCTTCGGGCCCCTATCCCGTTGGCGGTGCAGGCACGACCTCGACAGCGCTCGTCCGACTGCCATCGGCGCGATCCGCAAGTCCCATTCAACTGGCCCCGCGACCGGTCCGGCTACGAATCGAAGCCTGGGAGGGCCCTTTCGAAGGCCAGGCGCTTCGACGTGCAGCCCGTCTGGCTGATCGCGTCGTGGTGCTCGTGAGCTCAGGCGCGATGTCGGCACTCGGACTCAACGGCATTCGAAATCGACTCGGTCGCGAGCAGGGTGTCGGATACATCGTGGTCGGGCTCCCCGAAGAGCTCCTGACGCTTCCCGACCGAGTGGGAGACGTCGCGGCGTTCTGGAGAGCGTGAGCTCAGCCGTAGAGGCGAACGGTCTCTTTGCTGACCATTTCGATCGCCGCGCTCCGCGGTAGGATTCTACGAAGCAACGCGGAGGCGAATCGGTTGCGACGGCCCGAGGCGCCGCTCGGACGCCGGCCTAGATCTGCGAGCGCTTGCTCGGTGACCTCGTCGGGGGGCATGGGACGCGCCAGGCCCTTCGAAGGGATGTCGTCCGTGACGGATTCGTAGTTTGGGGTGAGGGTGGCGCCCGCAATGCAGGCGAGCACGTCGACGCCACGGCCGCGGAGCTCGTACCAAAGCCCTTCGGCGAGAATGGTGTCGTAGGCTTTGGTGGCCGCGTAGTTCGCAACCATCGCGGTGCCCTGGTAGCCGCTCATCGAGGACATGAGAATGATGCCGCCCTTCCCTCGCTCGGCCAGGCGGCGTCCGAAGTAGTGGGAGAAGCGCAGGGGGCCGTGGACGTTGACCGCAACCGCTTTGAGATGCTCTTCGACTTCGATGTCGATGAATCGACCGATCGGGGAGTAGGCGGCGTTGTAGATCAGCAGGCCGACATCCAAGCCTTCGACCGCCGCGCCGAGCTTCGAAACCGCGTCGGGTGAGCCGAGGTCGAGCGGCTGCACCCGGACCTCGACCCCGTGCTGGTCGCGAAGCCCGGCCGCCAAGGTCTCGAGTGGCGCCGCCCGCCGGGCCACCAAAACCAAGCTCAGCCCACGCGCCGCGAGCTTTTGCGAAAACGACGCGCCGATCCCTTCGGAGGCGCCAGCGACGACCGCCCAGGGCCCGTAGCGCTCGACGAAGCCGGTCATTCAGACGGTCTCGGTGAACGGGGTCTCGGTGCGGTACATGCGTTTGATCACGTACATCGGCACCAGGAGCCAGGGCGCGTTCAAAGCGAGCACCAGAAGCGGCGCGGGGGTCAGATGCGGCCCCATGAACTCCTCGCCGAGAATGATTGTCACGTTCGTCATCATGACGGAGGCCCAAATGATGCTCGGGATGCGAATCCAGTTCTTGCCCTTCGTCCAGGCATAGATCGCAAACACGTAGAACGGCCCGAAGAAGAGCGAGTCGATCCAGATGGTCATGCGCCACCAGACGGGACGGGCGATGAGAACGGGATCGAAGTTGTTGCCGTACCAATGAATGATGTCCACGAAAAAGGCCGGCGGCCAAAGAGGATACTCCCAGTCACCGCTGATGTCGGGCAGGACGATCTGCTCGACGTCGACGATGTAAGTGATGAACAAAATGTTGATCCAGAAGTAGACTAGAACAACGATGTCGCCTTTGCGGCGAGACAGCGGAATGACGCGTTCCATGGAGCTCCTCGTTCGGCGAAGTTTCGCGGAGGGTACTCAGGGCGCGCAAAAAATCTAGCGCTCATCCGTCGGCGGGAGCTCGCTCTGCGGAAGAAAACCCCTTCCGACCATGAAGCGGGCCATTTCGGTCAGATACGCCCCACGGTCCATGTGAATGATGTGACTGCCGGGAAACCAATGAATGCGGCATCGCCCCCAATGGTCCCAGAGGATTCGAGAGTGCTTTGGTGGGGCGAGGCGATCCCCAACCCCGGAGACAATCATCAGGCGTTCCGTGGGCAGCACCGGCGGGTAGCTGAGGGGACAGCTCGCGGCGACGAGCCTTCTCGCTTCCGACAGCTCCAGCCCGAGGGTGGCGAGTGCGCCGCGTAGCAGCATGCCGATCGGCTGCCATTCGAGCACCAGGTCGGCCAAGCTCACCACCGGCACGTTGGGAATCGCGAAAGACAACCGGTCTTCGACGCTCGCGAGCATGGCGGTCGTGAAACCTCCGAGGCTCAATCCGGTCACGCCGATCTGTTCCGCGCCGCGCGTGCGCTGCAACCAATCGAAGAGAATCCGGAAGTCGAACACCGACTGCGCCACCGCTTCGTTGAGCCGGGACGGGCCTCCGGCGAAGTAGCCGTGCCCCGAGAATGGCGAAAACCGAGTTTGCCTCGGGCCGTGGAAGGGCAAGGTAAACAAAACGATGTTGCAACCCATCCGATAGAACCACGGGAGCGCGAAAAACCATTCGTTGATGAGGTACCAATCGGCGGTGAAGCCGTGAATCGCCACGATGGTGGGGCGCGGCTCGTCCCCTCGATGGCGAAGCAAGCGCGCGTGCGCGACACGATTGGCGCGGTGACGCAGGTAGGGCTTGTGTTGATGCGGGTGGACGGGTTGGAACGGGCTGTCGAAGCTCAGTGCCTCGCAGGTGCCGTCTTCCGGCTCGAACCGGGGCAGCCAGCGTCCCTTCTTGGCCCGGACCCGAACACCGGAAGGCGGGGTCGCAAAGAAACGCGTCGGGTCCGCCGAACTCGCGATCTCGGCGTAAAGCTCGGAATCGCGGATCGCTTTTCGGAGCTCGATCGGGTTGTAGCCGAGCGGGAGCGCCATGCTCGAGATCATCGACGCGCCGGCTGTACGAATTACGGTATCGAAACCGGCAGCGGCGCCGACGCGCAGCCGGTCCGTAAAGGCGAGATCGAAGCCTTCGGGGCGACGTGCGAAATCGCGGTCGAGCTCCTCCCACCAATGCCCCTTGGCGAGTAGTGACGGTGCGCGCGAACAGGATTCGTGCGCGATCCGGGACACTACGGAGGATTCGTCCACCCCTTCAGCATACCGGATCGCGATCGCGATGCCTCATTTTGGCCTCAGCAGCCGTGCTCGACCTCGAATGGCAGCGCACCGACCAACGTTCCGTCGACGCTTCGGATCTCGACTCGCCAAAGCCCCGGCTTCGTCGCGTTGCGGGTGTATGCCCAGGTCCTCCAGCGCGGCGTCGAGGCTGGAATCCGAAGCTCGATGCCCCCGCTCACCTGCCCCTCCGGGCCGATGAAATGAACGAGCAAGGTCTTGTCCTCTTCGGACTCGTTACGGACTTCGACGAACGCGTACACGCGCTCGTCATGCGCTCCGAAAACCGACGACGCTGCTAGCGGCTCACGACGCTCCACGGCGGGCGCTGTGACCAGGCGCTCAATGGTGAGCCCGTCCAGGGTCTCGAGCTCGGGCTCGAAGGACGGGAATGTTTCGATCGACTTCGCTTCGACCGGTGTCGCCTCGACGAAGTCCGCGACGAGCGGTTCGGGCTTCTTCTCTTCGATGGGCTTGGGCGCCACGGCCGGCACCGTCGAAGTCAACATGGCCTGGGTTGATTTGTCTCGATCGATCGCGGCGGACTTCTGCCGCTTTGCGGGAGTGCAAGCCGCGGTGGCCAGCAGGGCGGCGAGGACAGGAATGATGATTTTGGGCTCGATGTTCATGGGACCTCCTGCCTGAGGACAGAGCACGCTCCATGCCAATCGAAATTCCCAGGCTTTTGGCCGGCCGGTGCTCGTTCGCCGTGTCAGCTGCGACGCGGCCGTGTGTCAGCGGCCACGATTCATCTCACCGCCATGCCCCGGCGGATTCCGAAACGGAACGAACGACTCTGCGCCTCGAACCCGTTGGAAATGGTCGATCGCCCAGTAGACCGAAGGAAAGGCCAGATCGGTGGCCGGCAGGTCGTCGAAACTGAAGAGCCCCACCTCTTCGCTCTCGATCCCAGCCGAGACGTCCGGCGAGATCAAGCGGGCACGATAGAAGAGTTGAAGCTGGCTGATGTGTCGCAGGCTGTACACCGCGAGAAGGTCGATGATTTCGAGCTTCGCACACGCTTCTTCCCAAGCCTCGCGCGATGCGCCTTCTTCGGGGGTCTCGCCGAGCTCCATGAAACCCGCGGGCAAGGTCCAGAAACCACGGCGCGGCTCGATCGCCCGCTTGCACATCAGCAACTTGTCTTCCCAGGTCGCGACCACGCCGACGACGACCTTGGGATTCTCGTAGGCAACGTACTCGCAGTCGGGGCAAACCAATCGCTGGCGGTTATCCCCGCTGGGAACTTTTCGAACGCGGGGACCTTTGTCTCGCTCCGTCATGAACCAAACGCGCCTGCGGAGTGGTACCACGGAGCTTGCACACGGGCTATGGCGCGACGCGACGGGCGCCCTAGACTCGGCCGATGGATGCACGTCCCCGGCTCGAGCGGCCCCAGCTTCTCGGCGTGTTTCGCCAGCTGAAACAGGGGTTCGGTCTGGTGTGGACGACCAGTCACGGCTTGAGCTTCGCGCTCGGGCTGTTGAGCTTGGTCGCCGGTGTGATCCCGGCAGCGGCCGCCTGGGTGGGAAAGCTGATCGTCGACGCTGTCGTACTCGCGGCCGAAACAGGTGCGAGCGAAGACCAGCAGGCCGCGCTGACCTGGGTCCTGCTGGAGCTCGGATTGGTGGCCGTCATGGCAGGCGCACAAAAGGGGCTGAGTACCTGTAACCAGCTGCTTCGCGCACTGCTCGGGCAACGGGTCAACGAGATGATTCTCGAAAAGGCGCTGACCCTCGATTTGGCCGCCTTTGAGGACTCGGAGCTCTATGATCGAATGACGCGCGCTCGACGCGAAGCATCGCAGCGGCCCCTCAGCTTGGTGATGCGGAGCTTCCAGCTCGCGCAGCACTCGTTCTCGCTGATCGCGTACGGTGGCCTCCTGCTGCAACTGTCCGCCTGGGCCCTGGCAGTCCTGGTGGTTGCAGCCGTTCCTTCGTTCTTCGTCGAGACGCGGTTCTCGGCGGACGCCTTTCGGCTCTTCACCTGGCGCGCGCCAGAAACACGAAAACAAAACTACCTCGAGGTACTGCTCGCCCGTGAAGACTTCGCCAAGGAGGTCAAGCTCTTCGACCTCGGCCCCGTCTTTCTCGATCGGTACCGCGAGATCTTTCGCGAGCTGTATATCGAGGATCGCGCGCTCACCCTGCGTCGGGGTGCTTGGAGCTTCGTGCTCGGTCTGTTGAGCACGGTGGCCTTTTACGGCGCGTATGCCTGGATCGCCATCGAGACAATCGCCAAACGCATCACGCTCGGTGACATGACGATGTACCTCCTGGTGTTCAAGCAGGGGCAATCCGCGTTGGCGTCGATCCTCACGTCCATTGGCGGGATGTATGAAGACAGTCTCTACCTCTCGAACCTCTACGAGTACCTCGAGTACGAGTCGCCGGACGAAGGCGGCTCCGCAACCAAAGGCCCCAAGCCCGGAGATGGCATTCGGTTCGAGAACGTGAGCTTCACCTATCCCGGCATCGAAACGCCGGCCCTGCACGGCGTGAGCCTGCACCTGAACCCAGGGCGCAAGCTCGCCCTGGTCGGCGAGAATGGGGCTGGCAAAACCACGCTCATCAAGCTGCTCACCCGGCTTTACCAGCCAACCGAAGGCCGGATCACCCTCGATGGGCTCGAGCTCAACGCATGGAGTCTCGATGTCCTTCGAAAGCGCATCGGTGTGATCTTTCAGGACTTCGTGCGCTACCAGCTCGTCGCGGGCGAGAACGTCGGCGTTGGGGACGTGAAAGGCTTCAGAGACCCGGAGCGATGGCGGACCGCTGCCGAAAAGGGCATGGCCCACGAGTTCATCGAGCGGCTGCCATCGGGCTACGAGACACAGCTCGGTCGTTGGTTCGAAGACGGGCACGAGCTCTCGCTCGGCCAATGGCAAAAGATCGCGCTCTCACGAGCGTTCATGCGCGACGAGGCGGACATCTTGGTCCTCGACGAACCGACCGCCTCGATGGATGCCGAAGCGGAGGCCACCGTCTTCGAACGCTTCGGCCGCCTCGCCAAAGACAAGATGGTGATTCTGATCTCGCATCGATTCTCGACGGTCCGCATCGCCGACGAAATCGTGGTGCTCGAACGCGGCCAAGTGACCGAGCGAGGTACGCATGAATCCTTGATGAAGCAAGACGGCAAGTACGCCCACCTGTTCACGCTCCAGGCGGCAGGCTATCGCTAGAGACCGACGCACGCGTTACGAATAGAACGACCGGCCCTCGGCGGCCATGTCGCGGAGAAGCTTGGGCGGCTCGAAGCGAGCGCCGTATCGGGCGCTGAGCGCGTCGGCGTCGCGAACGAACTCGGAGAGGCCGTAATTATCGATGTAAGTGAACGGCCCACCGGTGAACGCTGGGAACCCGACCGCCATGATGACGCCAACATCGCCGTCGCGTACGTCGGTGATGACTCCCTGCTCGAGACAGCGGGCTGCTTCCAGGCACTGCGTAAACAAGTAGCGCTGCCGCACGACCTCGGCGCTCGGCTGCTCGTCATTGCGCCGGATCCAGGGACTCATCGCCGTGCTGAGCTCGGGCCACAGGTTCTTACCCGACTCGTGGTAGTCGTAGAACCCGCCTGGGGCGCGCGGCGTACCGTCTTCTTTTGGAGGTGGGTGGGCGCCCCATCGATCGTGATCTTCGATCAACGACGCGATGATCGCCTGCGCCGGAGACGGCTCCCACTTCTTCCCGGCGGCATGGGCGTCCTTCTCGGCCTGCTTGGCGACCTTGTGCATCGTGCCGAGCCCGACTTGGTCCGAAATGCCGAGCGGCGGCATGGGCATGCCCGCGGACTTCGCTGCGTTCTCGATCAAGGCGGGTTTCACACCTTCGACCAGAAGGTGATTGCCCTCCGAAATGAACGTGCCGAAGACACGGCTCGTGTAGAAACCAGGGCTGTCGTTGACGACGATGCCGGCCTTTTTGATTTTGAGAATGTAGTCCCAGGCCTTCGCTAGCGTTTCCTGTGAGGTCTCTTGGCCCACGACGATCTCGACCATCTGCATTCGCTCGACCGGCGAAAAGAAGTGCAGGCCGATGAAATTCTCTGGACGGCTCGACGCCTTTGCGAGATCGGTGATGGGAAGGCCCGAGGTGTTGGATGCAAAAATCGCGTCGTCGCCGAGCTGCTCGTCGGAGGCTTTCGTCACCCGGGCCTTGATGTCCCGGTCCTCAAAAACCGCCTCGACGACGACATCACAGCCCTTCAAATCCTGGTACTCGGCGCTCGGATGGATCCGGCCGAGAATCCCTTCGACGCGATCCGCAGTGGTGCGGCCCTTCGCGAGGCGGCGTTCCAGGGTCTGGGCAACCTTCTCTTTGCCACGCTCGGCGCTGGCCAAGTCCCGATCGAGCAAGACGACGTCGATCCCCACCTTCGCGGAAACGTGCGCGATGCCCTGCCCCATCAGGCCGGCGCCGATGATGCCGACCTTCTTCACGTCGAAGCGGGGCACGTCCTTGGGTCTGCGCGCACCCTTCTGACACTCTTGAAGGCTGAAGAACAGCGTACGGAGCATGCTGCGCGCCGTCGGGTCCTGAAGGACGCGAATGAACTGTCGCGTCTCGACCTTGCCCGCCCGTTCCATGGGAAGCCCGAGGCCTTCATAGACCGCCTGCAGGATCGCTTGCTGCGAGGGCATGTTTCCGAAGGTGGCCGCGTGGGTCATCGCGTTCGAGCCCATCAGGGTCTGCGCAAAGGCCACCGAGCCGGCGCCGCCGCCAGGCACCTCGTAACGCTTTCGGTCCCAGGGTTGCGTCGCGTTGCCGCCCTCTTGGATCCATTTCTTTGCAGCGGGGATCAAGTCCGCTGGTTCGACGAGCTGGTCGACGAGGCCCTGTTCGAGCGCCTTGTCCGGGCCGAGCTGCTTGCCCTGCATGATCAGCCCAAGCGCACCCTGCACGCCGATCAGGCGCGGAAGCCGCTGCGTGCCACCAGCGCCCGGCATTAAGCCGAGGCCCGCCTCTGGCAAACCAACCTGCGCGTGCCGCTGATCGACGAGAATCCTGCGATGGCAGGCGAGCGCGATCTCATAGCCGCCGCCTAGCGTGACGCCGTTGAGCGCAGCGACCACGGGCTTGCCGCATGTTTCCATTCGTCGAAGTTGATCGAGAACCGCGCTCGTGCGCTTCAAGAGATCGGACGCATCGATCGGCCCAGAGCCCAGCGATTCGATTTGCTGAAGGTCACCGCCGGCGACGAAAACGCCCTGCTTGCCCGACGTGAGAATGATGCCCTTCACCTGTTCGTCGGCGACGGCCTTCTCAACCGCAGTGCTGAGCTCGGCGAGCGCATCGCCGCTGAGCACGTTCATCGGCCGGTCCTCGTCGTTCCAAATGAGGACCGCCACTCCGTCTTCCACTCGATAGTCGATAATCGCCATTGCCCTAAACCCGCTCGATGATGGTTGAAGTGCCCATGCCGGCGCCAACGCACAAGGTGATCAGCGCAGTGTTGAGGTCGCGCCGCTCCAGCTCGTCGACCATGGTTCCGAGGAGCATCGCGCCTGTGGCGCCCAAGGGATGCCCGAAGGCAATGGCGCCGCCGTTCACGTTGGTCACCGAATGGTCGATTCCCATCTCCTCCATGAAGAGGAGACAAACCGCGGAAAACGCCTCGTTGATCTCCCAAAGGTCGATGTCGGACGTCTGCATGCCGGCCTTTGCCAAAGCCTTCCGAGAGGCGGGCATCGGACCGGTGAGCATGATGCAAGGCTCGCTGCCGACGGTGGCGGACCTCACGATCCTTGCGCGCGGCTCTAGCCCGAGGCGCTTCCCAGCGTCCCTGCTTCCGAGCAAGACCGCCGCAGCGCCGTCGACGATGCCCGATGAGTTACCTGCATGATGGACGTGATCGATCTGCTCGACGTCCGGGTGCTTCTGAATCGCGACCGCATCGAAGCCAAAGTTCCGGCCCATCATCTCGAAGCTCGGTTTGAGCTGCGAGAGGTCTTCGAGGCTCGTGCCCGGTCGCATGTGCTCATCGCGCGCGAGCATGGTGACACCAATGCAGTCTTTCACCGGGACGATCGATTTGTCGAAGTGGTCGCCCTCCCACGCGGCTGCCGCGCGGCGTTGGCTCTCCACAGCGAAGGAGTCGACTTCGCGACGGCTGTACCCGTGCTTGGTCGCGATCAGGTCGGCGCCAATCCCCTGAGGCACGAACGATGTCCCCCAGGCGAGCTCAGGGTCGGTCGACCAAGCACCTCCTGCAGCCCCCATGGAAATCCGGCTCATGCTCTCCATCCCGCCACCGACGACGAGATCCACATCGCCGGCTTTCACCTTGGCCGCCGCGATGTTCACCGCTTCGAGGCCCGAGGAGCAAAATCGATTGAGCTGCACGCCGGGAACGCTGTCGTCGTATCCCGAGATCAGGGCGGCCATTCGACCGACGTTGGCACCCTGCTCCCCTACGGGTTCGACGCAGCCGAGAATCACGTCTTCGATCTCCTTGCTGTCGAAGCCCGATCGTTCCGGCAGCGCCTGGAGGACGGTCTTGGCCATGCGCAAAGGCGGTGCATCGGCGAGCGCGCCGTCCTTCTTCCGT
>Ga0316201_10004083_pt1 | contig 10947 bp, 15 predicted proteins | sample CS6wburrow_MG_FD_204516 | JGI IMG/M metagenome (GOLD analysis project Ga0316201, IMG submission 204516) | Coastal sediment microbial communities from Delaware Bay, Delaware, United States - CS-6 worm burrow | ecosystem: Environmental > Aquatic > Marine > Coastal > Sediment | place: USA... | reverse complement strand
CCGCATCATAGGTTTCAATATGCCAAAGGGCGTCCTCCAGGGCATCGAATTGAGCTGCTTCAATGGTATCCGTTGCATCTTCGGATTGATGGAAGAGGCGAACTGCGACAACAAAACGAGAATCTGTTGTGCGGTACAAATTGATTTCGTACCAATACGGGCAATCCGGTGTGAAGCTCATGGCCATTGCCAGTTCGGAGCCCGTGAATTTGAGAGGGCGTGCGCCCGAGCGTTTGATGCGAAAACTTTGGCTCTGGCCAATGGTTTGCGGGCTTCCGGGAATAGCCCCGTCGTTACTGTGATCTTCCATCGGGTATGACATGTGCTGTCCTTTACGCGGTATGTTTCAAAAAGGGCGTCATCGCTGAGACCAGACGCATGTATTGTGATTTCGCATGTCGCAACGCGGTCAAAACTCCAGCATCATCGGCCTTCGACCCCGGCACCGGAACCAAAAGGCAATCCAAGGGATCGCAAGCCTTGACCAAATCAATCAGATCGGATGCTTGTTCGACCTCAGCGACGCGATAGACCGGCCTCGCGAAGTGGGGTGAAGGCGGCTCCACAACCAATTGGGCAAAGCACTTTCCGTCAATTCTTTGGTAAAGGCCGATCCTATGGTTCCCCGTCCGTCGAGCAGATGCTTCTGCATCCGATATCTCCAGAATCGGAGAGCCAAGGAACCGTGTCGGCCGCGACCCATCCTGCCGTAGTTTGATCTGCCTGCAACGACCGCTTTGGGTGGCCGCAATCGACTTGGATGCGGCGGCAGGCGCAGATGTAGCTAACGCAACATGCTGCGCTTCTTCTTTCTGGCCCGACCGCCGCCATCCAATTGCCGCCGCGAGTTGGCGCAACTCGCCCGAAACCGTGGTTTCAAACCGATTTACGCTTTCACTCCGTACCATTTCAGCCGCACCCCTTCCGGTCAGACACGCTTGACAAACATCCAGCAGTGCTGGCCGTCCGGTTGCGATTTGAGGTGGATCTTCACGGACACATTCGCGCCTTTGTAGGCGAATTTGTAGTCGAACATGACGTTGATCTGCCCGCTTCGATGGAAGTTCAGAAACTCGCCGTGAAAGCGTTTTCCTTTGGCGCAAGGAGCAACTTCATTGAAGAAGTCCTTACCGACCATGTCTTCGGGCGTTCGGTTGGCGATTAGACCTTCCGCCTTGTTGTACTTCACGATCTTACCGGCGCGATCGAGCATAGCAGCACCGAAAGGCAGATACTCCGCACGTTGTGGTTCGCGAGCCAGAATGTTGTCGAGGTCCTGGCTGCCGAAAGGGATGATTTCCATCGTCGTTTCCTTGTTCTCTGACGTTTGGTTTAGTCGTCCATCTCGACGCCGTCCTCGTTGGAGAGGAAGGTGTCATCGAAGGTTAGCGACATGTCGTGAATGCGCCGGACGAGATGACCGTCAAATTCTGTACCAAGTTTGTCCCGGCCTTCCGGGGTGGCCCATTTGTAATCAACCTTCCCCAGGCTAACGATGCACTGTGGGATGGTTTCAAATCGTTGTTTCAAGGCGAAGCGGGCTGAATCGACTTCGATTGCTTCCGCCTCCTCGAATTCCGAGAGCGCGACAAGCCCCTCTACCTCGGACTCCGCCTCGATTTTGGCAGTGCTCGAGATTACTTCCGCGGCGGCTTGCAAGACCCATTCGGGGTGGTCGCCACGAACCACGAGGCCCAGCCCGGCGTGTCGGAACTCGAACCGACCGTCGACTTCCATAAGTTGACCAATTTCATCCATTCGCTGAATGCTCCTTTCGGCGGCATTGGCAGTTTCTCGGCTCGCCGTCAGCGAACCTCGGCCCTCTCTAACCGCCGAAGTCTGAACGAAGTGTTGTGCCCCACCGCGTTTTCGTTTTTCATGGTTTCTGTGAGGTAAAGATTAGGGGGTGTGCCATGTCAGGTATTGAATTCGGTCGCGTGGAACTGCGCGTGCAGGACGCGGGCGACGATATTCTTGTGTACTCTTTCGCCAAACTCGATGAGGCGGCAGAGATGTTCGATTTCCTTCGCGCGTTCTTTCCGCGCGCGAGATTCGTGATCCAGCCACAAATGCACTAGCCGGTGTTCATCTTCTGCTAACGGCGACGGTGTTATGACTTGGGTGTCATGACACAAACCAACGATATCGGCGGCCGGGACGTCACTTGGCGCGCAACAATTGTCAAGCGTCGGTCTGCACCGCCATTGCGGTTTCAGGGACGGCACCTGGCGCGACATACCTCGGGCCGGTCCGACACGGACGTGACGATTGATCTCTGGCGTCGGAAAACGCCGGGATATGTGGTCGCCATTACCAGCGCCCGAACCGCCAACGGCGCTTCGGTGGCCACGCTCGATCAGGCAATGAGTTGGCTGGAAATGGAATGCGCCGCACCGGTGACAGCAATCGATCCCGCAGACGAAACATCCCTGGCGGACATGATCGACGAAGCGGGGCGCGGCCTTGCCACGCAACGCGCATTGCGATGGCTGGCGGGCGAGGCGATGGACCATTGGGATAGAATGAACGACCCGCTGTCAGACTATCCGGAAAGGGAAACGACATGACGCTTCACGGGAATTACCGGGATCAGGCGCGCAACGTACGTCAGGATGCGCGGGCGCGATTGATCGCGCTGCGGAATGAGCGCCGGCAGAAACGGAATGCGGTCTTCGAGCCAATGCCTTCGAGTTTGCGCGAACTTCCTGCCGGCTCATCGAGATGCAATCCGGTGGATGTGTAAGGCGGAGTAAAGTCTGCCCCGCGGCTTACCTCACGCTAGATGATCTCGATCTCCAGCGGAGGAAGATCGACTCCCTCCAGCGCGGTCTGCCAAACCTGTCCGACCGAGATGTCATAGGCGAGTGTGACGCTTCCAGTGGTCACAAATTCCCCTGGCATAAGTGGCGGGTTGTTCGGATCTCGCGCTAGCAACTCCACCAGATGTGACAGAGCCAGCACCGGCCCGCCTAGAACGTCCCCGGCTTGACCACTGCCAATTTCATCGCCGTCACACGACAGTGTCAGGGAAAACCGTGATAGCGCGTTCAGCCAATCACCCCTGTTCGCATCACTTAAGTGCTGGCGCGGACCTAGAAAGTACGCGCCATGCAGCGCACCGGCGACCACGGTATCTTCCGGCCTGAAGCGCCAGCCGAGATAGATGGACTGTACAATCTCGATGCCATGCGCCACCCAGTCAACGCAGCCGAGAAGAGACGCTGCATCCATGCCGGGCTCGGGTGTCATTCCCAGACCCAAGGCGATCTCCGGTTCGATCTTTGGTTCGGAAGCACATACAGCCGGAAACTGCCATGGCTCGCCTGTTTCGGTCACCGTCGTATCGAAAATATCGCCCCAGATCGGTGCATCGATCCCGAATTCGGGCCAGAGCCTCTTGTTCGTGAAGCCGAGCTTGCGTCCCACTCGCTGCTCACCTCTTATCTCCCGAAGTGCCCTCAGCTCGGCTGTCACCCGGTAGGCTCGCTCTAGCGTCAATCCTTCAGACCTGCCACTAAATGGTGCAGTTTGAGTGCCTGCATCCAAGCAATCGAGCACGGTCTCGGCGATCTCAGGCACGAGGCTCTCCTGTTTCTTGTGTCGGGTCGGCAGGTGGCACCGGTGGCGGTGGTACGACGACTGGTTCGGGCTTCCGTTTCTCCCAATACCAGCTTTCATTGCAAATCGACAACATGGTCAGTGCCACGGACGCGAAGGCGAGTATAGATACGGCGAGCAGAGCAAACTCGGTGGTTTGAACAGGCATCTCTCCCACTATCAGGTACTCGATACGCTTGAAAGCACGGCAACGAAGCCCCGCGCAGGCATCAGTTTACGTCACGAGCGTAAACAGCCCTTTCAAGCCCGTCATCCGAGGCTCACGATGCCACAGCGCGGCTCAACAATTCTGCCATTCGCTGCTCCCGCCAAGCATGACCCTCATCGGCGTCAGAGCACGCGCGACAGGAAAGCCTTGGTGCGAGCCTCGCGCGGTGCCGCAAAGAACTTTTCGGGCTGGCCTTGTTCCAAGATGCGGCCCTCATCAAGGAAGCAAACCTTGTCCGCCAACTCCCGGGCAAAACCCATTTCATGGGTCGCAAGTACCATTGTCATTCCCTGCCGTCGCAGATCGCGCAGCACATCAAGAACCTCGCCTACCAGCTCGGGATCGAGCGCGCTGGTGATCTCGTCAAACAGCATGATCTGAGGTTCCATTGCCAATGCCCGGATGATCGCCACCCGCTGTTGCTGGCCGCCCGAAAGCTGGTCCGGATAATGCTCCATCCGGTCGCCGAGCCCGAAGCGGGAGAAAAGCTGTGTCACGCGTGGGCCCAGGTCTTCTCGGCTCAGCCCCCGCACACGGCGCGGGGCGAGCATCACGTTTTCTGCCGCGGTCATGTGGGGAAAGAGGTTGTAGTTCTGGAAGACGATGCCGATCTGCTGGCGCACCGGCCGGGGGTCGAGACCCGGCTCGGAAATGTCGGTACCATCCAGCCAGATTGTCCCGTCATCAATGGCCTCCAGCAGATTCATGCAACGCAAGAGCGTGGACTTGCCAGAGCCCGACGCCCCGATCAGACAGACCATTTCCCCTTCAGCCACATCAAGATCGATGCCCTTGCAAACCTCATGATCGCCGAACCTCTTGCGCACCCCACGCAGGGTCAATTTCGCCGTCATGTGCGCGCCCGGTTTTGCTTATTCATCAGGTAATCCGAATATCGCGTGGCGGGGATGGTGAGCGCCAGAAAGATAAGCGCCGCGCCGACATAGGGTGTGAAGTTTGCATATAGCGACTTGAAAACGCCAGCCTGCCGAAAAATCTCAACCGGCCCGATGAAGGACAAAAGTGCCACGTCCTTCTGCAATGCGATGAAGAGGTTCATATTGGCGGGGACGACGTTGCGAATGGCCTGAGGCAGAACGACGAAGCGCATTGTGTCCCGGTCGCTCAGACCCAGCGATGCTGCGGCGGACCGTTGCGATTGGTGGATCGAATCGATGCCGGAGCGGATCACCTCGGCAACATAGGCCGAGTAGACCAGCACAAGTGCCAAGGTTCCCCAGATATAAGGACTGTTCCAAGGCCGAGGCAGGCCAAGTCCAGGCACGCCGAAGCCGATGATATAAATGACGAGCACCACCGGCAGACCGCGAAAGATGTCCGTGTAGGCAACCCCGAAAAGCCGCAGGGGAAAGAGCGCGGGCGCGCGGGCATCCCGGCAAAGCGCGATCGCGAGGCCAGTGACGGCAATAAGCGGCGCTGACCATGCGAAAATCATCACGTTCAGAAGAAAGGCGCTGATGAGCCCGGGAAAAGTCGCCGCAAAGACCCGGCCGTTAAAGAAGGCGCGTTGCACGGCGTCCCAACCGGGCGCGAGCGGCACCAGAACGACGATGGCAAGAACCACGCTGACCGTCGAGATCAGCGCGATGCGGTTCGAGCGTCGCCGTACCCTGGCCTCGTAAACCTCGCGGCGCGTAGGTCCGGTGGCGGGGCGCTCTCCCGCCCGGTTCTGCGGCGATGTTTCGGCCATTTACTCGATGACCGGCACTCCTGTGCTCTCCGCCAGCCACTTGGCTTCAATGGCGGCAAGTTCACCGCTTTCGGTCAGCTCCGATATCGCCGCGTCGACGCATTCCTTGAGCGGATTGCCCTCCTCCATCAGAAGACCGAACTGGTCGGGGCGTTCCGACTGCGCTGGCGGAAACTGGCCCAGCAGGGCACCGCCCTCCACAACCACGGCCGAAAGATAAAGCGCGGTGGGCAAGTCATAAAGTGCCGCATCGATCTGACCTGCCATGATGGCCGCGTTCACATCGGCATTGTCGTTGTAAAGCAGCGGGTCGCTCTCCGGCTGGATCAGGTTGTTGAGGATGGGTAACGCCGTGGTGGTTGCCACGGCTCCCCATTTCAAACCCTTAAGGCTGGCCAGCGTGGCTTCGGCCCCGGCCTCGATCACGCTCTGAGTGGTCAGCACCGCCATGGCAGAGGTGTAATAGGGCAGACTAAAGTCGACCATTTCCTCCCGCTCGGGCGTGATCGAGTATTGCTGCATGTTGAAGTCAAAGTTCTTCGCACCGGGTTGTATCGCCTCGTCAAAACTTGTGCGCACCCAGGTGACGTCGTTTGCGTCAAATCCCATCTTGTCGGCAATGGCATAGGCGACTGCAGCTTCGAACCCTTCGCCGCTTTCCGGCGCATCATTCATCACCCAAGGATAATAGGCTGGGTTCCCGGTCGCGATGGTCAGAGTGCCGTCGGTAAGGGTTTTGCCCGCAGCGCAGGCACCATGGCCCATGGCGAGCGCCGAGGATGCGGCGAAAGTCATGGCCAGGGCGGTTGTAGCAAACAGTTTCATCCAAACGTCTCCATGTATCCTGATTACCCGCAGGTTCCTACTCGCGAGGGGATTTGTCCAGTATGGAGACCTATTCGGCATGCTTGGCACCATGCCTGGGCGCAAGTTGTTTGATCTCAGATTGCCGAAAGCCCTGGATGCGTGAAATGGGCGACCGAGGCAAAACTGGGGGCGTCGCGAGAGACTGTGGCGGAGCACTATGCGAAACGGCCCACATGAGACTTTGACCAATCTTCGCGTATGCCGCAGTGCGGCCCGTCGAAGGGGGCATTCCCTTCGGCCACGAGATAAAGTTAAGAATGATTAGCCGTGACGCGAGATGCATTCATCACTTCTCAGTTGGAAAAGCTCTCAGCCAGCAGATCGAACACCAGCCGGATTCGCCGGCTGGTCTGGAGCTCGCGATGCGCGACGAGCCAGATTGGCAGCGTGAAGGGAACAACCTCCGTGAGCACGGGTTGGAACTCGGGAAAACCAGACGCGATCCGGTCCGTCATAATCGCGATCGCGTGACCATTGCGGGCGATTTCCCATTCGACAAACTGCGAGTTGGAGGCGTAGCGGAAGTTCTTCTTGCTAAGATCAAGGCCGATCAGTTTCAGGTAGCCAACGACACGTTCGAAATCGCCAAAGCTGACGAACTGATGGGGAGAAGCGTCGCCACCCAGCGTTGGTTGGCCATAGGTCTCAACGTATTTGCCCACGGCGTAAAACCGCATGGGATCTTCATAGGCTAGCTTCGCGATGAGGTCAGGCTGTTCCGGACGTACATGTCGCACAGCAATGTCAGCCTCTCTGAGCAGCAAATCCCGGATCGTGTTGTCGGCGGCGATCTCGATCTCGAGATTAGGGGCAATCGCGCTCAACCTGTCCAGAATTGGGGGCAACAGATAGGCTGCCGTCATCTCAGAGGCCGTGATCCGAACCTGACCTTCGATCGCCTGTGACGTCCCGGACGCCACCAGCGACATCATGTTTGCGCCATCTGCCATGGTTCTCATGTGGTCAAGCAGGTCGAGCCCGGCTTGCGTCGGTGTAACGGTCCGACCCGTGCGCTCGAAAAGCGTCACATTCAGCGCTTCCTCCAATGCCGCCAACTGCCGCGTGATGGTGGGTTGGGTCACTTTCAACGCAGAGGCGGCCGCTGTAAGCGAGCCCTCCTCCGCGACAGCCAGAAACGACCGCGCCTGGTTCCAGTCAAACGATATCGAGCTCCAGTTCATGGCCCTCGATACCACATATTTTGGAATGCCAAACCAACGTTTTTCGTCAGTTCACATCGGAATACCGTATGGATAAGTGCCTCCCAGTCTGAACGAACACACAACCGCATATTGGAAGGAGACAGTCGTGAAACTCGTCGTACTCGGAGCAAACGGGCGCACAGGAAGGCTTGTGCTTGAGGCCGCACTTGAAAAGGGCATGGATGTCACCGCCGTCGTGCGATCTACCGAAAAACACCCCGGTATGCAGCATGATCGGCTGAGTGTGGTTGTTGGAGACGCCTGCGAGCCGGCCTTCCTGAAGAGGGTGCTTCGTGGACAGGACGCGGTCATCTCAGCTCTGGGCGGACGGCGCCCAACCAAAACAGCGACATCCGTCTATTTCCGGTCAGCCGATGCCATCGTCGAAGCGGCGTGGGAGACTGGCCTCAAACGGGTGCTCGTGACGTCAACTGCACTTCTCTTTCGCGAACATACCCTCATGGGCGACATCCTCCGTCTGTGCGTACCGAATGTCGTGCGAAGCGCAACGCGGATGGAAAAGACCCTGAAGGCCTCGCGCCTGAATTGGACATCCGCCCGCGCCGGGTTCCTTAATGATGCCGATAAGGACGGGTACCGGGCGCAAAGGTCGGCTCTGCCGAAGGACGGCACATCGGTGTCGCGTCGCGCCCTCGCGCACTTCCTGATCGACGCGATTGAGAACCCGGATACGTATGGCGCGGCCTTTGGCGTCTCGAATGCCGCCACCTATCAAGAACAATCCAAGATCCCTTCTCATACCCCATCCTCATAACGCTTCCGCTCTGCATCCGTTGCGCTGCTCCACTCTGCGCGAAGGAGGTCTATCCGGCGTGGGATCGTGTCCTCAAGCACCTCCGCTTCGACGATCCGTTCGGTCCTGAAATAGCGAAAGCCTTCGCGCAGCTCGCACCAGGCGGCGATAATGCGGCTCGTGTCGCGGTAGACCGTGCGCTTGGTCACGCCTAGTTCGGCGCCAATGGACTGGGCCGAGATCGGCGCCTTCGCACGCCCAGGACTTCGATGATCTCGAACAATCTGTCGCCGCGTCGCATGCGTTCTTCTTCCGATGATCTCGACCATACTGACAGTATGCTGACAACACGCTGTCAGCATAGGGGCGTTAGAAGCAGGAAAGCCACCCTTACGGAGACCAATTCATGAGACGTTATCTTGCTCTCGCACTCACTACTTTCCTGCCTGCGACGCTGGCTGCCGAGACGTCGGCGCCAATCAGCCCAGAGCCGATCATCGCCACGGGGGCCCATGTCCCGACCGACGACATGGAAGGGTCCGAGATCTTCCACCGCGCCCTGTTCGATAGCGCCCCGGCTATCGCGCTTCCGGATTTCGTGGCCTTCAACCTCGCGGGCGGCTGGTTCGCAATCGTATCGCGGGCCAGATACGCCCACGGGTCCAAACCCGGGTCCGGCGCGGTCCCCTACCTGCAATCAGCCGACCTCGAAGCCTTGCGGGCCCGCGTCGCCGCCACCGGTGCGACGGCGCCTGAGATCATTGAAGAACCCGGCATCCAATTGCTCAAGATCACTGATCCAAACGGCCAGCTGATCGAGTTTTTTCAAACTGACCGGCTAATGATGCCGACAGACAGACCCACCGAAACCCCCGCCCATAAGGAATATGCACCATGAAGATGAACTACTGCGTCGTTGGCACGAACAACATGAAAGCCGCCACGAGGTTCTATGACCAGCTCTTTGCCCAATCGGAAGTGAACCGCATCTCACCCACCGACAGAATGACGTATTGGCTTGGAACGGACTTCGCCTTTGCGACGGCCATCCCCTTCGACGAGAACCCTGCCACCAATGGCAACGGAACGATGGTCGGTTTCAGTGTCGGGTCACCCGAAGAAGTCGAAAGGCTTCACAGCTTGGCCATCGAGCTGGGCGGCACGTGCGAAGGTGAACCGAAACAACGTGGCCCTCGCTTTTCTGCCTATGTCAGGGACCTTGACAGAAACAAACTGTGCCTGGCCGACTAGGACGGACCTAAGCCGACGCTTGACCGTGCCAGAGTGTCTTCCCGAAAGCCGGCCTCCGCGCAGCTGGCCGAATTATGCATGCCAAAGGTCAACACTGCCGACAAAGCGGGCATTCATCCCACTTGTTCCGATGACTGCAAGCACACCCAAAAGAATTTGAAATCGGGGACCTCCACCAACGACATCGAACTGGTTCTTGCAGGCGAAAGCCGGACCAATGTGAATGCAATCGAAAACCGCCGCCTCTGGATTGAAAAGGCGCTGATAAAAAACGCACTTCGCCCTAGTTCAAAAGCCTGAACTCGATACGTCGGTTTTTCTGCTTATTCGCGGGCGTGTCATTGGGTGCAACCGGACTTTCCTCACCTGCACCAACGGCAACCAGTCTTTCTTGCGAGATGCCCTTGTTGCCAAAATAGGTGACAACCGACCCCGCGCGCCGTTCTGAAAGGCGCTGGTTCATGGCGTTCGGCCCGTCGCTGTCAGTATGGCCCGAAATCTCGACAACAAGGCCGGGACAACGTGAGATGATGTCCGTAATGCTTTCCAGAACCGCGTCGCTTTCCGCGCGAAGCCGGGCCGAACCGGTCGAGAAATAGATATTGCCGGTGCGACTCAAGATCTCGAAACGGCCTGCGCATTCTTCTCGGGAGAAATAGCCTTGCGTTTCAAGTGCAGAGAGCCGGGCGAGCTGGCGAGCGTCCGTCGCGGCGGCCGCGGTTTCGGTTCCCTCGGCTTCTGGCAGCCGGCTGAAGACGAAGTCGAAAGTCACCGATGCGGACGGCACAATTGTGACGCCGGCGGCCTCCTCCAGCTTTTCACGGCCTTCAGTCAGGTTGAAATCGGCAAGGGCAATTGTGATCGGAGTGTTGGAACTGACCGACACCATATCCTCGCCGAGCAGTGTCACCGCAACCTCCGTCTCAAGCGTTCGCGTGCTTCCCAGAAGCGTTATGTCAAAAGGCAGCGTCAGCACCTTGCGTCGAACGGTTTCAAGATCGGCGATCATCTCTTCGCGAAGTTGCAGGGTCACAGTCGCTTCCGGGTACTTAAAAGTCTCGAAAAACAGGAACCGCATACGGACGTTGCGCAGATCGATCTTGGTATCGACCGAGTCCGTCAACACCTTGATCTCGGCGCGCCCCGCCGGGTCGATCACGCCGGTATAGGTCGCGAAGCTGCTCGTCTCGATGATTGCGCCCTGTTTGATCGACGTAAAGCGCAGGGTGGATTGCTCGGCCTCAAGCACCCAGCCGGGCGCAAAGGGATTGGCAAAGCCCGGAGCTGAATACGCAACGATTGAAAGTATTATGAAAGCCTTCAGGAATGTGAATTT
>Ga0316201_10004082_pt1 | contig 10948 bp, 10 predicted proteins | sample CS6wburrow_MG_FD_204516 | JGI IMG/M metagenome (GOLD analysis project Ga0316201, IMG submission 204516) | Coastal sediment microbial communities from Delaware Bay, Delaware, United States - CS-6 worm burrow | ecosystem: Environmental > Aquatic > Marine > Coastal > Sediment | place: USA... | reverse complement strand
AATATCAAACGTAATTACTACTTTTAGATTTTAATTTATAATTTATGTTTAGATGAAGCTTATAAATCAAAACTTGATCATTGATGGCATTGACAAACAGATACTTCGTGATTTAATGGGAGACGCGCGTACGCCAATTCTGGAAATTGCCAGAAATGTCGGTATTTCCGGAGCTGCGATTCATCAAAGATTAAGAAAACTTGAGAAATCCGGATTGATATCAGGGTCAAAATTTATTGTCAATCCAAAAATACTAGGATATACGACTATGGCATTTGTGGGCATTTATTTGGACAAAGCAATGAATAATCCCGATGCAGTCAAGCAATTGAAAAAAATTCCCGAGGTCCTGGAATGTCATTACACGACAGGAAACTGGAGTATATTAATAAAGATCCTTTGCAAGGATAATGAACACTTAATGCATGTATTGAATAAAGAGATACAAACCATTGAAGGTGTTTCCAGAACCGAGACTTTTATTTCTCTTGACCAGCAAATAGATAGGCAGATTAAGATCTAGCTATCACTTTGAGTGGTCCCGATGGCTATCGGGATGCTATCGAGAAGTTTTTCAATCCATTAGTTCTCGATTTAAAATTGAAAATCAATTTCACGCGAACTGACATGTCAAAATAAAACTAGCCGACAAAAATTTGTCGGCTAGTTAATTAATACTGTATTTTAAACTTTTTAATCTCTTCCTCCAAAAATCTGAAGCGCCCAATATAACAGTGATGCCAATGCACCAATAGCCGCCACTAAATACGTTCTGGCTGCCCATTTAAGAGCATCTTCAGATCCTTTATATTCTTCCGGAGTTACCATATTTTTAGCTTTTAACCAGGCCAATGCCCTGTTACTCGCATCATATTCTACAGGTAATGTGATAAAGCTAAATAAGGTTGCGGCTCCCATCATTCCTAATCCGGCAACGGCCACCCAGTAGCCTAAGCCAAGTCCGGCAGCAGCACCTAAGACCAATCCGCCAATGACTAACCACTGTGACATACCTGAAGTAACACTAACAACCGGTACCAATTGAGTCCTCATAGTTAACCAGCTGTAGGCTTTTGCATGTTGAACTGCGTGTCCGCATTCGTGAGCTGCTACAGCTGCTGATGCAGCATTCCTCTGATTGTAAACCGCCTCACTCAGGTTTACGGTTTTATTCTTTGGGTTATAATGGTCTGTTAATTGTCCCGAAACAGAAATTACCTGAACATCATAAATGCCGTTATCTGACAACATTTTTTCAGCAATTTCTTTCCCACTCATACCATTACGCAGTTGTACTTTTGAGTAGAAAGCAAATTTCTTTTTTAACTTATTACTAACTAACCAGCTAACTAAAGCAATAGCACCTATTAATATATAATATCCAAACATAGTTTCTTTTTTTTAAAAAAATTTATTAGAACAAGTATAGCAAAAAATGAGCCAAATTTTTATAATAAAATGTTAAGTCGTTTTGTCAGTTCTATCCAACTATATTTACTATTTTACCGGGAACTACAATGACCTTTTTAGGTTCTCGCCCTTGTAATTGCTCCTTTGTTTTGTCAAACTCCAACACGGCTTTTTCAATATCTTCCTTACTCATGTCTAATGGTAGTTCCATAGTGAATCGCATTTTTCCATTGAATGAGATAGGATAATTTTTACTGCTTTCCACCAAATGCTTCTCATCGTAAACCGGAAACGAAACGGTTGATATTGAGCCTTTATTCCCTAAAGCACTCCAGAGTTCTTCTGCAATATGAGGTGCATAAGAGGAAATTAACACCAATAATGGCTTTAAAATTTCTTTGCTAGTACACTTTTGAGCGGTTAGCTCGTTGGCAGCAATCATAAAAGTTGATACAGATGTGTTGAACGAAAAATTCTCGATATCTTCTTCTACTTTTTTAATGGTTTTATGGAGTGTTTTTAAACTGTCTTTTGATGGTTCTGCATCATTCACTTTTAAACCGTTGTCATCAAAATACAGTTTCCATAGTTTTTTAAGGAAACTGTGAACACCGGTAATTCCAGCAGTATTCCAGGGTTTGTATTGCTCTAATGGCCCAAGGAACATTTCGTATAAACGCAAACTGTCTGCTCCGTATTGATGACATATCTCATCCGGATTGACAACGTTGTATTTGGATTTGGACATTTTTTCGACGTCACGTCCAACTTTGTAAACGCCATCCTCTGTAACAAATTCAGCATCCTTAAATTCTGGTCTCCATTTTATAAATGCTTCAATATTCAACTCATCTGATGCATTCACGAAAGACACATCTGCATGGATCAATTGTACATTTTTACCTTCAATCAATCCTTTTGATATGAACTTATTTTCACCTTCAACCCTATATACAAAAGCACTCGTCCCAAGTATCATTCCCTGGTTTATCAGCTTTTTTGCATATTCATCAAAAGGCACCAATCCTTTATCGAACATGAATTTTTGCCAGAAGCGTGAATATAATAAGTGTCCTGTTGCATGCTCACTTCCACCAATGTATAAATCCACTTGCTGCCAGTAATTAATAGCCTCCTGTGAGAAGATCTCTTCCTCGTTTTGAGGATCCATATAGCGATTGAAATACTGGGAACTTCCGGCCCAACCCGGCATAGTGTTAAGTTCTAATGGAAAAACGGTTTTGTTGTCGATCTCATCATTATTAACTACAGAATTGCTTTCGGTGTTCCATGCCCAAACTTTAGCATTTCCTAAAGGGGGTTCACCAGTTTCTGTTGGTAAATATTTTTCTACTTCAGGCAAGGTAAGTGGCAAATATTTTTCATCGATCATTTGTGGCATTTCGTTAACATAATAAACCGGAAATGGCTCTCCCCAATAGCGTTGTCGGCTAAACACAGCATCACGTAATCTGTAATTGGTCTTTCCTTCACCCTGGCCAATTTGTTCTAACTCATAAATAACACGTTTGGTTGCCTTTTTATATGTCATCCCATTAATGAAATCGCTATTGGCAATGATGGTATTGTCTTTATCAGCAAAGGCTTCTTCAGAAATATCGACACCTTCAAATATATTAGGAATCGGAATATTAAAATGCTTTGCAAAATCGTAATCACGCTGGTCCCCACAAGGCACAGACATCACTGCTCCTGTTCCGTAACCGGCCAAAACGTAATCCCCAATCCAGATTGGAATTGGCTCTTTTGTAAAAGGATGCTCTGCATAGGCTCCTGTAAAAACACCTGAAATGTGCTTTACGTCTGCCATTCTATCGCGTTCGCTACGTTTTGCAGTGGCTTCAACGTATGCTTCAACTTCAGATTTATGTTGCGGAGTTGTTATTTTAGTGACTAATTCGTGTTCCGGTGCTAAGGTCATGAAAGACACTCCAAAAATGGTATCAGGTCGTGTTGTGAATACATCAATCCTGTGAGACGCCTCGACTGCGCTCGACGTGAAATCAGGCTTTACTTTAAAAGTAACAGATGCTCCAACCGATTTTCCAATCCAGTTACGCTGACTTTCTTTTAGAGAATCTGACCAATCAATTGTTTCTAATCCTTGCAACAACCTTTCTGCATAGGCTGAAATTCGCATCATCCATTGGGTCATTTTTTTCCTGATAACAGGATGCCCTCCACGTTCTGACACGCCATTGACTATTTCATCATTTGCCAATACTGTACCCAGTGCGGGACACCAGTTGACTTCAGCTTCAGCTAAATAGGTTAGCCTGTATTTCAGTAATATTTCTTGCTGTTTTTCAGAAGAAAAAGAATTCCATTCATTGGCGGAAAATACTTCAATATCATCGTCACAAGCCGCATTTACTTTGGCATTTCCATCCGAAGCAAATAATTTTATCAGATTTGAAATATCTTCTGCTTTATCACTTTCATTATCATACCATGAATTAAAAAGCTGAATGAATATCCACTGCGTCCACTTGTAATATTTAGGATCGCTGGTTCTCACTTCTCGAGACCAGTCAAACGAAAAACCTATCTGATCCAGCTGCCTCCTGTACGTTTTGATATTCGCTTCTGTCGTGATCGCAGGATGCTGCCCTGTTTGAATGGCGTACTGCTCTGCCGGCAATCCGAAACTATCATAGCCCTGAGGATGCAGTACATTGAATCCTTTATGACGCTTATATCGAGCATAAATATCTGACGCAATATATCCTAATGGATGGCCAACATGAAGGCCTGCACCACTTGGATAAGGGAACATGTCCAGCACATAGTACTTTGGCTTATCGCTGTAGTTTTCTGCCTTAAATGTTTGGTTTTCCGCCCAATATTTTTGCCATTTGGCTTCAATTTCGTTGAAATGGTATTTCATTCGTATTCCTTTATGAAGTGGCAAATTTACGCTTTATTGTAGTAATGAAAAAATAGTTGAGAATTAATAGGAAATCGATTTAAAGTGAATTAATATTACTTTTTAAAAGTATAAACTTTGCAATTGAAAGGAAACATCTTTAAAGCACATTTGGCATTACTGGGCGCCAACGTGATTTATGGCGCGAACTTTTTAATAGCCAAAGGTATAATGCCGCACAAAATAGGTCCCTCGGCATTTATTTTAATAAGAGTTGTTATTGGATTTTTACTATTCTGGTTGGTTAAACAATATATTGTAGAAAAAATTGACAAAAATGATCTTTTCAGATTAGCGGCTTGCGGATTTCTCGGCGTTGCTGCCAACCAGTTATTCTTCTTTCATGGTTTAAACCTTACCTCGCCAATTGATGCTTCCATCATAATTACATCAGTTCCGGTAATGGTTATGATATTCAGTTTAATTATTCTGAAGGAAAAAATCACTTCTAACAAATTGCTGGGATTAATTATTGGAGGGCTTGGTGCTGTTTTTTTGGTATGGTACGGGAAAAAAGCTGAAGGAACAAGCTCCTTACTTGGTAACTTTTTTGTCTTTTTAAACACGTGCTCCTATGCCTTATACCTGATTTTTGTAAAACCTTTGATGACCAAGTACAAACCTATTACCGTTATTAGCTGGGTATTTTTATTTGGTCTTGTTTACGTGTTCCCTATCGGGATTTATGATTTGATATCCACAGATTTTTCATCCTTTGACCTTAACACCTATCTGTCTATTGGTTATGTTGTGCTTTTTACTACGTTTTTAGCTTATTTTTTCAATACGTATGCCTTAAGTTTTGTTTCACCAACCGTTACAAGCAGCTATGCTTATGTGCAACCTGTGGTTAGTTTTATCATGGTTAGTGTTTATGCCTATTTATATGTACAAAGCGTATACTCAAAAGACATTGACGCCTTAAAAATTGTTAGTTGTATTTTAGTTGTGATCGGTGTTTACCTGATAAGTAAACCGCAAAAACATAAAATCCCCACTAAATAAATAATTGAACTACAACAATGTTCATATGTTTAAGTTATTATAAATGATAATCGAAAATTACTTTTTATTTTTACATCATTAATACAAACCCATGAGTGTATCATTTGATAAATATCAAAAACGAAAATTGATTTCATCATATTTTTCGGTGGTTATAAGTATTGCTTTGGTATTATTTTTACTCGGCTTGCTGGGAATGCTCGTTCTAAACGCCAAAACCATTTCAGACAATTTTAAGGAGCAGGTTGTTATGACTATTTACCTGAGCGATACCGCAAAACAGGTAGAAGTGAATCAGCTGGAAAAGAGTTTAACGCTGTCTGACTATGTAAAAAGCACAAAATACGTCTCTAAAGAAGATGCGGCAACGTTTATGAAAGACGAATATGGAGAAGATTTTTTAGATGATGTTGGCTATAATCCGCTTCAAAATTCAATTGAAGTTCACTTAAAAGCCGATTTCGTCACAGAGAAATATCTGGATAGTATCTCCAATACCACTGCCTCCAAAAAATTCGTAGAGGAGGTGCGCTATGACAAAGATCTGGTCTCTATAATGAACAATAATGTGAAGCGAATAAGTATTTGGATTTTAGTAATTAGTGCCATTTTTACTTTGATTGCAGTCCTTTTAATTAACAGTTCCATTAGGCTTGCGGTTTATTCAAAACGATTTATCATTAAAACCATGCAAATGGTTGGTGCAACAAAAAAGTTTATAAGGCGACCATTTGTATGGAAAAGTGTAAGATTGGGAATTATTGGATCCATAATTGCACTTATTGGAATGGCCATTGTATTTTATTATATGAATGAAACATTCCCGGAGATTGAATTGTTAAGCAATCCTGTGCTGGTTGGCAGTTTGTTTCTAGGAATATTTTTGATTGGCATACTAATTACCTGGATCTCTACATTTTTTGCTACACAACGCTATCTTAATTTAAAAACAGATCATTTGTATTATTGATTAAATGAAAAAGTTAGGATTATACATTTCGATAATCATTTTTATTAGTTATAGCCTTGTCAGTTGCATTATACATAATCCATTGCCGGAAGAATGTTATGTGCAAACCGAAACTATTACTTCCATAACAGAAGGATCAACTTTTGACATTGTATTTAAAGATTTAAATGGTGACCGCTACTACATAAACAGAGGCATTGAATTAGGATTAAATTTAGATTCTCTTAACGCAAAAGTTTTAAATAAAACTGTTACTTTGCATTTACCAAAGCTGTTAGGTGGCCTTGTAACTTCAGAACATATAGCGCAGTTAAAAGTTGGAGAGGATATAATATTTACAGAATTTAAATAGAATATGGGAGAAAAGAAACGTAAAGAAGAGAATAAAACCGAATTTACTTTTGGGAAAAGAAACTACAAATTTATGTTTATTGGCCTTGCATTTATTGCTCTCGGGTTTATACTGATGTCTGGAGGAGGCAGTGACGATCCCAATGTATTTAATCCTGACATATTCAGCTGGCGCAGAATTCGTTTGGCACCAACTTTAGTATTGATTGGATTTGCTTTCCAGATCTATGCAATTCTGATAAATCTGAAAAAAAAGGGTTAGATATCAAATTTTACTTACCTGATACCTTTTTGGCGAATTTTTGAGCCATTTTAAATACATATGCCTTGCTATTGGCAATGGCATCATCAAAATCTCTGGCATAGTTCATTACTTCATCAAGATAGGAAATACCAAAGGTCTTTAATTCCATTTCGTTCAAGTCCGATTTCCCACAGAAAGCAGCAATTTTAATATTCTTTTTTGCTGCCGAATCTATAACACCCTTAATTGTTTTACCCGATAATGTCTGATCATCCAATTTGCCTTCTCCGGTAACAATCCAATCAGCTCCTTTAATTTTTTCGTCAAAAGCTATGAGATCTTTAATCAAATCAATCCCAGATTTTAATTCAGCTTTTAAAAACACCAATGAACCAGCTCCCATACCTCCTGCAGCTCCTGCTCCTTTTATATTTTGAACATCTATTTTAAATTGCTTACTAAAAACCCTTGCTATATTTCTTAACCCTTTGTCTAACTCATTGATTTCATTTTCAGAAGCTCCCTTTTGCGGACCGTAAACAAAAGCTGCTCCTTGTTGTCCATATAAAGGGTTTGTAACATCGCAGGCTACTTTAAAATCAATAGAATTTAATGCCTGAATAACATTAGCAGTATTAATTGTTTTGATATAAGATAAATTTTGGCCAACAGGATTAAGTTGTTTACCGTTTTTATCTTCAAACTTAAAGCCTAATGCTGTTGCCATGCCCATACCGCAATCGTTAGTGGCACTACCTCCAATTCCAAGAATAATGGTTTTAGCGCCTTTGTGAATAGCATCTATAATAAGTTCACCTGTTCCTAAAGTTGTGGTGTGGAAACAATTTTGCTCATCAGGTTTTAAGAGATACATTCCTGATGCCTCAGCCATTTCAATAAAGGCCGTTTTTATGGAGTCCATATACAAATATGAGGCCTCAATTTGTCTGAATAATGGATCGCTGACCTTAACAAAAACAAGCTTTCCCTTTAGGTGATATTCCAAAATTTCAATAGTTCCGTCTCCACCATCAGATAATGGTAACTTAATAATTTTGGCATTTGGAAAAACTTCTTTAATAGCTTTTTCTACAGCAGTACAAAATTGTAACCCAGTTAAAGAGCCCTTAAACTTATCTGGAGCTATTACAAATTTCATTTCCCAAATTATAAATTGTTATTTTTAGCATTTCACAAATATAGTTGAATGGAAATATTAATCGCTTTAGTAGTTGTAGTTATATTGATGGTAGTTGCTGCGTCCAAATTTAAATTCCATCCTTTTCTTTCATTATTATTGGCAGCCATCGTGATGGGTTTTGTTGGTGGATTAGATCAATCTGAAATTACAAAAACATTAATGAATGGTTTTGGTAAAACTCTGGGCAGTATTGGAATTATTATCGCTTTCGGAACCATAATTGGAGCCTATTTAGAAAAAAGTGGAGGTGCTAAAACCCTTGCCAACTGGGCATTAAAAACCATTGGTAAAAAGCGTTCCGTATTAGCCATGAACATAACGGGATTCATTGTTTCTATTCCCGTTTATTGCGATTCTGGATTTATTATTTTGTCTTCTTTAAATAAAGCAATTAGCAAAAGTTCAAAAATCCCCTTGGCAGTATTAGGAGTCTCATTGGCAGCCGGATTATATGCAACACATGTATTTGTTCCACCAACTCCGGGTCCATTGGCTGCTACAGCTGCTTTGGACGCTGATCTAGGATTAGTTATTTTACTCGGATTGGTTGTAGCGTTTCCGGTAGCCTTGTCGGGTTACTTCTGGGCTAAATACCTCCAAAATAGAATAGATTATAATGCCATAGATGAAAATGAAGAAAAAGTGCTAGTACACAAATTACCAAAAACATCCTCTTCCTTTATTCCCATTTTAATACCAATATTTTTAATCGCCTTAAAATCCATTTCCAGTTATCCAACACATCCGTTTGGAGAAGGAAATTTTGCCACTACCATTGATTTTATTGGCAATCCTGTTATAGCCTTGTTCATTGGTGTATTTCTATCCTTCAATCTAAAACCCAAAAAGACTGAAGACACACACTTTAATTGGGTAAGCAGTGGCTTGAAAGAGGCCGGAACAATTATATTAATCACAGGAGCTGGAGGTGCCTTTGGCGCCATTCTTCAATCAACAGGTATTGGAGACATTATTGGTGAAAGTTTTTCTGATTTTAATCTGGGACTTCTACTGCCATTTATAATCGCAGCCACTTTAAAATCTGCACAGGGATCTTCCACAGTTTCCATAATTACAACTGCGGCAATAATGGCTCCAATTTTAGAATCATTCGGTTTAGATTCATCTTTAGGCAGAGCTTTAACTGTTCTCTCTGTAGGCGCAGGAGCCATGACAGTTTCTCATTTGAACGATAGTTTTTTCTGGGTAGTCGCTCAATTCTCAGGTATGAATACAACAACGGCTTTAAAAAGTCAGACGGTTTCAACCTTAATTCAAGGGCTGACAGGTATTACTATTGTAATGATTATTGGATGGATGTTCATATAATTCCCTAAAATGTATTTATAGATTCGCCTAATTTGATACTTTTGCCAAATGGAAATCATAGATGCAATCATTCTTGGAATTGTTCAGGGACTAACTGAATTTCTACCAGTTTCTTCAAGCGGGCATTTAGAATTGGGAAAAGCTATTCTCGGTGATAAATCGCTTCCAAACGATAGCCTCCTTTTTACGGTTGTACTGCATTTTGCTACGGCTCTTAGCACTATTGTTATTTTTAGAAAAGATATATGGCATATTTTGAAGGGCTTATTTACCTCATCATGGAATGAAGACAAAAAATTTGCTGCAAAAATTATAATTTCTATGATTCCTGCGGCTGTTGTCGGATTTACTTATGAATCTGAATTTGCCGAACTTTTTGGAGGAAACCTGTTGCTAGTTGGTGCTATGTTGATAATAACTGGTCTGTTACTATATTTGGCAGACAAAGCGAAGAACACCAAAAAGAAAGTTTCCTATAAAGATGCTGTCGTTATCGGAATAGCGCAGGCAGTTGCCATGCTTCCCGGAATTTCCAGATCAGGAGCTACCATTTCTACTTCTGTCCTTTTAGGTGACGATAAAACCAAAGCCGCCCGTTTTTCGTTTTTAATGGTTGTACCCTTAATATTAGGAAAGATTGCAAAGGATATTATTTCAGGGGAAATAAGTTATGACAGCGATAATTTTACAATTTTATCCATCGGATTTGTTGCCGCCTTTTTATCAGGATTACTGGCATGTCAATGGATGATCTCTATAGTGAAAAATAGAAAATTATCATACTTTGCCATTTACTGTTTTATAGCTGGATTTGCCACTATTCTATTAACCTTCTCTAAATAATATGGCACTGGCCCAAGAATTTCTGTCTGGAAAAGTCATATTAATTGATAAACCATTGAATTGGACCTCTTTCCAGGTAGTCAACAAATTACGATGGAAGATCAAAACGGTATTTAACCTAAAAAAAATCAAAGTAGGCCATGCGGGAACTTTGGATCCTTTAGCAACAGGTTTACTAATTATTTGTACAGGTAAAATGACCAAGCAAATCGATTTGTTTCAAGGGCAGGAAAAAGAATATACAGGGGCAATGACGCTCGGCAATACCACACCTTCATTTGACATGGAAACACAGGTAGACGAATCATTTCCTACAGATCACATCACTAAGCAATTAATCCAGGAGACAACGAAGAATTTCATTGGTACAATTAATCAATACCCTCCTGTTTTTTCAGCAGTCAAAAAAGATGGAAAACGACTGTACGAATTTGCTCGAGCTGGTGAAAAAGTTGAGATAAAACCAAGAGAAATTACAATACATGAGTTTGAAATTATTAAAGTAGAAAGGAATATTCTATCCTTTAGAGTTGTCTGCAGCAAGGGAACCTACATTCGATCACTGGCTCATGATTTTGGAAAAGCCATGGATTCCGGAGCTTATTTATCGTCTTTAAGACGTACCAGAATAGGTGAATTTCATGTTCA
>Ga0316201_10004081_pt1 | contig 10948 bp, 12 predicted proteins | sample CS6wburrow_MG_FD_204516 | JGI IMG/M metagenome (GOLD analysis project Ga0316201, IMG submission 204516) | Coastal sediment microbial communities from Delaware Bay, Delaware, United States - CS-6 worm burrow | ecosystem: Environmental > Aquatic > Marine > Coastal > Sediment | place: USA... | reverse complement strand
CGGATGCGTTTCCGCCGCCTCAGGGGCGTCGCCGTTGGTGGCGAAAACTGTTTGGTTGACTCTTGTTGAAAACCTGCCCCCAAAAAAAAACCGCCTGATATCAATCAGGCGGTGAAACAGGCTCATGAGCTTGGCTGAGCCTGGTACAGGTATATATTCCGCGCTCCGGGTCGCTGCAACGGCAGCTCGCGCCATGCGGTCGCGACCTGTCAGGATTGATTCTAGTGGTGTGCGCTGCGCAGACCGTGAATCCGGTCACAGCCGGTCAGCCGCCGAATCCCGGATCGTATGATCTGTGATGTCCTTGGCATTTTATGTCCGGATACGGGTATCATCGGTAGAGTCAACATTGGACCGTAGCTGGCATGAAGAATAATTCCAACCTGGGCAAAAGCCGTCGAACCCGGATCATCGCGACCCTCGGACCCGCCACCAATAACAGTGACACGATCACGCGTCTGCTCGAGACCGGGGTCAATATCTTTCGCCTCAACATGTCGCATGGTAGTCACCAGGACCACGAACAAAGCGTGTCCCTGGTGCGGCGCATCGCGCGCAGGCTCGGGCTGACGGTAGCGATCTTCTGCGACCTTTGCGGCCCCAAGATCCGCGTTGGTCTGCTCAAGAACGGCCAGATGGAATTGCGCGCACGGGCCGAGGTGGCAATCACCACCCGTCGGGTGGAGCGCCAGGAGGGATTGATCCCCTGCCAGTACCCATCGCTGCACAAGGACGTACAGATCGGTGATCGAATCTTGCTCGACGATGGCAATATCGAGCTCAAGGTGCTCGATATCAACGGCCGGGATATCCGTTGCCGGGTGGTCTACGGGGGGACGCTGACCGATAAGAAAGGCATCAACCTGCCGGGAAGCCAGATATCGTCCGATTCGTTGACCGCGGCCGACCGCGACGATGTGCGTTTTGCACTGAAAATGCGCGTTGACCTGATCGCGTTGAGTTTCGTGCGCACCGCCGAGGATGTGCGCAAACTCCGCCGCTTTATGAAACGCCAGGGTGACGAACTGCCGGTCATCGCCAAGATCGAGAAACCCGAGGCTTTGCACAATATCGACCAGATCATCGATGTCTCGTACGCCATCATGATCGCGCGCGGTGACCTGGGTATTGAAATCGACGCGGCGGAGGTACCGATGGTGCAGCGTGACCTGATTTTTCGCGCCCGTCAGGCATGTAAACCGGTGATCGTCGCAACCCAGATGATGGAATCGATGATCGGCACCTCGCGCCCGACCCGCGCCGAGGTCAGCGATGTGTCAAATGCAGCCTGGAACGGGGCAGACGCGGTGATGCTCTCGGGCGAGACCTCGGTTGGCAGGTACCCGGTGCAGGCGGTGCGCTATATGGCGCATATCCTGCAACAGCAGGAACAGTGGCAGGCCGGGCAGGCGAACGAGGCTGACCCCATTGCCGGACAGTTTGCCGGTTCGCCGCGTCGGGCACTGGCGCAGGCCGCGGTCAAACTGGCGCTGGACCTCAACCCGCTGGGCCTGTTCATTCCCACCGCGACGGGCGCCACGGTCGGCGTGGTCGCGGCGCTGAGACCTGAGCATCCGGTATTCGGGATCTGTACCGATGAGCACACCGCGCGGTTGTTGATGCTGCACTGGGGGGTGATCCCGGTGGTCATGCAGGCGCACGAAACCAGCAAATGGGACAAGATGGTCAAACTGCTCGGCAAGCGACTGAAAATAGGCCTCAAGGGGCAAACCGTGCTGATTCTGGCAGGTTTCGGTCAACGCTCGGATAACAATCAGCCGGTACTCAAGCTGCTTAATCTATGAAATCTCTGTTTTTTTTGCTGCTACCGTTGCTGTTGGTCGGTTGCCAGCAGCCGGATATGGTCGATGCTCTGGACGAGTCTTTGCCGGATAAACTGGTCGTGGTGACGCGCAACGCGCCGACCACCTGGTACCAGGGGCGCGACGGTACGGAAGGTCCGGAGCATGATCTGGTGAGGTCGTTTGCCGAATATCACTCGCTGGAGTACGAGTTTCGTATCGCCGACAGTATCGGCGAGGTTCTGCAAATCATGCAGGATGGTGACGCGGACCTGGCCGCCGCCGGTTTGACCGACACCGAAAGACGCCGGCAGGAAGGTTTCGTATTCGGCCCCGAATACCAGCAGGTTCAGCAGCAGGTGGTGTGCCGGCGTCGCAGCAAGGCAATTCCCGATTCGGTCGAAGAGCTCGATGACCGCACGCTGCAGATCATTGCCGATAGCAGTTACAGCGAACGCCTGCACGAGTTGAAAGCCGAGTTCCCCCGATTGCGCTGGCAGGAGGTCGAGGACAGCAGCACCGAACAACTGCTGGAGCGCGTCTGGCTCAGACAGACCGACTGCGTGGTCGCTGACTCCAACATCGTCAGTATCAACCGACGCTACTATCCTGAGTTGCGGGTGGCGTTTCCCCTGACCGAGCCGCAGTCGCTGGCGTGGATCCTCAACCCTCGGTGGAGTGGGCTGAAGGGCGCGATTGAAGAATGGTTGCAGACGATCGAACAGAACGGCGAACTGGCCGTGATCATGGACAAGCACTACGGTCACGTTGAATTATTCGACTATGTCGATATGCGCAAATTCATCAACCGCATCGACGAACGCCTTCCGCGCTACAGAAAATGGTTCGAGCAGTACGCTGACAAACACGATCTGGACTGGAGCCTGCTCGCGGCGCAGGCCTACCAGGAATCGCATTGGCGGCGCGATGCCAAGAGCCCGACCGGGGTGCGCGGGTTGATGATGCTGACCCAGAGAACCGCCAAGCAAATGGGTGTCAGCAACCGGTTGGATGCAGAGCAGTCGATCAAGGGTGGAGCCAAGTACCTGGCGCGGATGATCGGCCGGGTTCCGGAGACGGTTAGCCCGGAGGATCGGATATGGTTCGCGCTGGCCGCTTACAACGTCGGCTTCGGCCACCTGCGGGATGCGCGTAGCCTGGCGCAACGACTGGGCAAGAACCCCGATCGCTGGGTCGATCTGAAGGAGGTCTTGCCCCTTCTGTCGCAGAAGAAATATTACAAAACCCTGAAATTCGGCTACGCCAGGGGCAACGAACCAGTGCGCTACGTGCAACGCATCCGCGATTACCAGCAGGTGTTGTTGCAACGCCTGGGTGAAGCCTGAGCAAGCGCCGTCGGGTTCAACCCGATCGCGATCGATCTGGGCGGACGCCGCGTGGCTGGTCAATCGCCGACTGAGCCAAAGTGGGTCGAGGTTCCGTTTAAGGTGCGAGGCGTTCGATAATCCAGCGCTGGTCGCCTTCGAGACGATAGCGAAAGCGATCGTGCAGACGGTCTTTCTGGCCCTGCCAGAACTCGATGCTGTGGGGTACCACCCGGTAACCACCCCAGAATTCGGGCAGGCTGATATCACCGTCGGCGAAGCGATTCTTGATTTCCTCGAGCTTGGAGAGAAGCAGTTCACGCGAACTGATCACCGAGCTTTGCTGCGATACCCAGGCGCCGATCTGGCTACCCCGCGGACGGGTCAGGAAATAGCGCAGCGACTCGCTGGCCGGAATGCGGCTGGCGGTGCCGCAAATCTTGACCTGGCGGTCGAGGCGTAACCATGGGAACAAAAGAGCCACCTTGGGGTTCTGGCTGATGTGGCGGGCTTTTTCGGAGCTGTAGTTGGTAAAAAAGATAAAGCCGTTTTGATCGTAGAGTTTGAGCAGCACGGTACGCAGCCCGACATCGCCGTCGCTACTGGCGGTTGCCAGGCTCATCGCGCTCGGGTCGAGGATGTCGCTGTTGTTGGCCTGTTCGAACCAGTGGTCGAATTGCTTGATCGGATCTGGATCGAGGTCCTTACGATGCAATTCGCCAAGGTGGCCGTAGTCGCGCCTGATGTTGCCTATATCCATGGTATGGACTCGCTGCAAAAGCAGCAGGTTAAGGGTTGGGTATTTTCAGCGTCAAGCCTGGTGAGGTGAAAAATTTCGGATATCGGCCTCGGGATGATGGCGCAGGATGCCTTGTCCAATGCGTTCGATGTCTGCCTTGGCAACGTCGACCATCAGCAGGATTTCGCCATGCTCGATGTTCTGCCTGAAATCATCCAGTTTATGGTTGTGTTCGTGGCCCTTCATCAAGCCCATCATCGCGGCGCCTACCCCGGCGCCGGCCGCGGCGCCTATCAACAACGCGCCACCTCCCAGAACAACTCCGCCGGGAGGGAAAGCGACGGTCAATAAACCGCCTAGCAGCCCGGCAGTTCCGCCAATCCCGGTGCCCCATTCCAGACCGTGGGCCAGTTCGGTTCTCTGCCAGATATTCGCCTCGGGCAGACCGCCTAGCGGTTGGTCGATACTCGCCACCACGTGAAGGTGCCTGTGCTCGATGCCTTCTGACTCGAGCTCACGCACGATCGTCGTGGTCAATTCTAGGTCGGGTATCAGGCAATACAGGCGGTACATGGTCAGTGCCTCGTCGCCTGGTTGTCCCGGTCTATGCGCTGTTGCAGCATCATCACGTGCTCGTTTTCCTCATCGGCGAACTCGGCGGCGAGTTTGCGTACCTCGGGGCTGGGTGAGCGCAGCGAAATATTGGCGTAAAAATCCTGTCCACGTATCTCGTTACGCAATGCGATCTGTAGCATCTCATCGACCTGGGTTTGCGCGGTGACCGACCCGTAGGCGGTCGTCTCCGGTCCTTCCAGGCCTTCCCAGCTGAGGTCGAGTGTAGCCAGTTCGGGCAATACATGGCCATCGCTCAGTTCCTGAATCTCGCTGGCATGCTTTTCGCTGTTGACTGCCAGTTCGTCGAGTAACTGCGCCAGTTCCTCGGCTTCGTGCTGGCGCATTCTCAGCGCCAGTTCCGTCAGTCGGTCGGCTGATTCGAATTCGAGCAGCATCGACAATGCCAGGAAGGCTTCGAGTGTATCGATTTTTTCGGCTTCTATCATGGTTTGCCCTGTTACTGGTTATTGGCGTTTCAGCTGGCTGCCAGGCCTTACCAGCACCAGGCAGCGCAAGTCGTTTTCTTAAGACGGCTTTATGGTTAAACAGCGTTGCCGGCAGCGCATTGATTTAGCGCAAGAATCGGGGTGTTAGCGTCGGGCTGTGGAGGCGAATTGTAAATAAATGATAACTTCTCGCATTCGGGCATCAGCTTGTCGCCATTTATCGTCTATATAACAGGAATGTCTTGTATTGGTGACACATTATGGCTTCTGCTCAGCGGAGTGAACTATTGAATTTTGGTGGTAAGTCGAATCTCGATAACCTGGTGGACGGGGTGACTCAATTGGTCAGCCTGCCGGATGTCTATTACCGGCTCGAATCCCTGGCGGATAGTCCAACCGCGACGATGGATGATTTTTCCAGGCTGCTATCCACCGAGCCAGACCTGTGCGCGCGCCTGCTGAGCCTGGCCAACAGCGCTTTCTACAGCTTCCCGGCGAGTATCGAATCGGTCGACAAGGCGGTGCAGATCATTGGCATCCGACGGGTTCGCGAACTGGTGCTGGCGACCACGGTGATGCAGGTGTTCAACCAGGTACCCCTGGGCATGGTCAATATGCGTCTGTTCTGGGAGCATTCGGTGGCGGTCGGCGTGTTCGCCAAGTCGATAGCCGTTTACTGCAAGCAGATGCATGTCGAGCGCTACTACGTGGCCGGTCTGCTGCACAATATCGGCCGCTTGATGTTCTACATCAAGTTACCCGGCGTGATGCACGACCTGTTGATTCAGCGTGAAGCGCGGGAGGAAATTCTGCACAGCCTGGAGTTGGAAACGCTGGGTTACAGCAATGCTGAGGCTGGAGCGCGACTGCTCGAAGTGTGGAAAGTACCCGAGTCGATCTTTGAGCCGATCCGTTGCTATCATCAGCCCGATTCGGCAATGGACTACATCACGGTGACCTCGGCGGTGCATATCGCCGATGTCTGGGTCAACCGCAACCAGATCGGGGGTAGCGGGGAACGTTACTCCATCCCGCTGCAAACCGGCGCAACCCAGACGCTGGGAATCGAAGAGTACGAACTCGACGAGCTGTGGGAAATGACCGTGGACGACATCCACAGCGTGATCAATCAGTTCCTCGCCCAGTAGAGAGTGCAACAAGTTGACGCGACGCGGGAGGTTGTGTCGGGTAAAGGTTACTACGACTGGCCCGATAGCGTGGGTGGCAACATGCTGTGTGCCGACTATTCCGCTTCGCCGAAGCGATCATTGAATAATACGCGGATGGCCTCGGCGCAGGCCTGTTCGTCGCCCCCTTCGACCTCGAGGGTCAGAAACGTGCCCTTACTGGCGGCCAGCATCATGACGCCCATGATGCTTTTGGCGTTGACCCGGTTTCCCTGGTTGTCGAGGTAAATCTCGCTGCTGAACTGACCGGCCAGGTTGACCAGTTTCGAGGCCGCGCGCGCGTGCAGGCCGAGTTTGTTGATGATTTCGATCTTTTCGCGGATCATCGGCTCACTTCTCCGATAGGGCTGGCTTGTTCGACGGGATGTACTGGTGCGGGACCTGCCGGGCACTGTTGGCGAGCCCCGGTGTGCGCGCTGGCGATTGCCTGGGTGGCGTTACTGCATGACCAGTAGGTGATGTAGGTATGCGGTTAGACGTCATCTTCCAGCGTGATCCCCTTGTTGCCACCGACGATACCAATCTTGGCGAGCAATTCCAGGGGTTGATCCGAGTAATTGATGATCCGGATCAACATCGAAACATTGAGCCCGGAAATGATCTTGACGCGGTGATCCTCGGCGAAGTACTGCGCCAGATTGTTTGGCGTGGCGCCGAAGATATCGGTTATGATCAGGATGCCGTCGCCCTGGTCCATGCGGTCGATGGTCGCGTGGGTCAGGTCAGCGTACTCGGCGAGCTGTTCGGGCTTGATATCACCGGGAATGCCGATGCTGGAAACCGACGGCAGCAGACGACCGACGATCTGCTCGGCGGTTTTGAGCATTTCCTCACCAATCGCGTTGTGCGTGATGATGATCACCCCTACCATCAAGTGCATTCCCGGTGGCGCAAAGCAACGCTGGTATGCTGCTGCGATAACACCTGGTACAGCTTGTTGACGATGTATACCGAGCGATGCTGGCCGCCGGTACAACCGATTGATACCGTCATGTAGCTGCGTCCTTCGCGTTCGAAGCACGGAATCCAGCGCTGCAGGTAATCGAGTATGTTTCCGGTCATTTCCGAGACCTCGTCGAAACTGTCAAGATAATCGATAATCGGTTGGTCATTCCCTGTCATAGGTCGCAATTCCGGTTCCCAGTGAGGGTTTGGCAGGCAGCGCACGTCGAACATGAAGTCGGTGTCCGCCGGCAGCCCGTGCTTAAAGCCGAATGACTGGATGAGTATCGCCATACTGCCGCGATTGCCCTTGAGCACGCGCTGGTTGATGACGTGACGCAAGTCATGCACGTTAAAATCCGAAGTATCGATCGCCCAGTCTGCGTGCTTCGAAATATTGTCCAGGATGGTTCGCTCGTGCTCGATCGCCTCCATCAGCGGCAGCCCCTGGTGAGACAGGGGATGCTTGCGGCGGGTCTCGTTGAAGCGGGTCAGCAATACCTCGGTCGAGGTGGTCAGGAAAAGCACGCCAACGTCGATATCCATCGCGCGCACCTCGGCCAGGATATTCTTGAAATGCATGATTTCCTGGACGTCACAGCGCGCATCGACTGAAACCGCGACCGTGTCGTAAGCGGCGGGATGGTTGTCGCGCATGCTGACGACAAAGTCCGACAGCAACCCGGCGGGCAGGTTGTCTACACATTTGAAGCCGGCATCCTCCAGGGTGTGCAGGGCGATACTCTTGCCCGATCCTGAAAGTCCGCTGACGATGATGATACGCATGGCGAGATGATTCCTGGTCTGCTTCAACCCTTGGCGTTAGCCTTGATTGCCCGGCGCTGGCGCTCGATGAAGTCTTCCGCCGAGTTGTATCCGCCCATGCGCAACAGGTGGTTGCGCGCGGCGGCCTCGACCAGTACCGCGAGGTTTCTGCCGGGTGCAACCGGCAGGGTGAATTCGGGAACTTCCAACCCCAGCATGGTGCGGGTTTTCTGGGTGGTGCCCAGCCGATCGAAAACATGCTGATTTTCCGGGGTGAATTCAACCATGTTGACGATCATGCGCAGGGTCTTGTTACGTCGCAGCGCGTTGCTGCCAAACATGGCGCGGATGTTGAGTATGCCGAGGCCGCGCACCTCCATGAAGTCGTTGGACAGACCCGGGTGCATACCGTCGACCGCGCTGGGCGAAACCCGCGAAAATGCAGTGATATCGTCTGCGATCAATCGATGCCCGCGTGAAATCAAGGAAAGCGCCAACTCGCTTTTGCCCACCCCACTGGCGCCGGTCAAAAACGTGCCAATGCTGTGTATTTCGAGAAATACCCCGTGCTCGGTGGTGGTCTCTGCCAGCGCCTGGCCGAGGTAAAAGCGCAGGTTCGACAGCAGATCGGCATCATCCATTTCGGAGCGGAATACCGGGCGATCGGCACTACCGATTAAGCGCAGCATGGGTTCGACGAGTCGCCCGCGGCTGGTGATTACGATCGTCGTCACCGGACCCTTGAACAGGTTCTCGAATAGCAACTGCTGTTCGTGCTGGCTCAGGGTTTCCAGGTAGACGGATTCCTTGCGACCGATTACCACCACGCTGGAGGGACGGATTACATTCAGGTAGTCGACCGCCTCGTAGCTGTCGAGGGTGCCGGTGGACAGGCGGATTTCGCGGTCCTGGCCCACCTGCCCAGAGGCATAGGAAAGCTTCAGCCGTTTCTGGAAACGCTGGTGGAATTCACGAATACTGATGCTGCCTTGCATTTCGGGTCAGGAGGATTCCTGCTGCCGTTGTTCCGCCTGTTGGATAATATCCAGAATCTGCTCGGTTGATTCGGTGTTTCGGATTTGGTCGCATACCGCTTGATCACTGAATATCTTTGCCAGCGATGCGAGGATCCGCAAGTGTTCCTCGGTAGAGGCTTCAGGGATCAGGATGACGAAAACCAGGTCGACCGGTTGGCGATCGATCGCGTCATAGTTGATTGGTTCGTCGAGTTTGACGAAGCAGGCGTGGGTTTGATCCAGGTTGTTCAGCCGTGCGTGGGGTACGGCAAAGCCCTCACCAAGCCCGGTACTGCCCAGTCGTTCGCGTTCGAGCAATTGATTGTAGATTTCACTTCTGGCGATTTGTAGTTCGTTGGCTGCTTTTTCCGCAATATATTCCAGCAGGCGTTTCTTGCTGGAAATTTCAGCATTGGTAAAAACGCGCTCGGTAGCCAAAAGCGAGGATATGGACATCGACCGGTGGGAAAGTCAGGTTAAGCGCGAATCTTAACGGAAAACAACGCGGTTGCAAGGTGAAATCGGCGGAGGGGTTTCCTCCGCCGTTGGATTCATGCCATGTCGGCGAGTGAACCTTTGTTACGATGGTCTTTCATCTTCTCTTTATGCTTTTTGCCCTGGCGGTCGAGTTTGTCGACGAGCCCATCAATCGCCGCGTACATGTCTTCCTGAACGTCATCGGCAAACAGGTTGCCACCGGTGACATGCATGGTCGCTTCAGCCTTGTGCCGCAGCTTTTCAACGGTAAGGACCACATGAATATCGAGCGCCTGGTCGAAATGGCGTTCCAGTCGTTGAATCTTTTCATCAACGTAGGCACGCAGTGAATCGGTGATCTCTACATGGTGACCGCTTAAACTGACTTGCATAGTTACCTCCTGAAGGTTGCACTTGACCCACCTGGATGAGTCGATTTGAGCGACGACCAAGTCGTCGCGGATTGCCCTGGTTGCCCCGGTACTGTTACCGGGTCTTGGTTAAAAAAGGCGTTTTCGTTCGTTCGAGGGCGGAATACTCATCGCCTCCCGGTACTTGGCTATGGTTCTGCGCGCGACGTTGATTCCCTGGTCGTCGAGGATCGCTGCGATCTTGTTGTCGCTCAATGGCTTGTTCACGTTTTCGGCTGCAATCAGTTTCTTGATGATGGCGCGGATCGCGGTGGCCGAGCATTCGCCACCATCGGTAGTGCTGACATGGCTGGAAAAGAAGTGCTTGAATTCGAGTACGCCGCGCGGGGTGTGCATATACTTTAAGGTGGTCACCCGCGAAATGGTCGATTCGTGCATTTCCAGTTCCTCGGCGATGTCACGCAAAACCATCGGTTTCATCGCCTCGTCGCCAAACTCGAAGAACCCCTGCTGGCGTTCGACGATCGCGCTGGCCACACGCAACAGGGTATCGTTACGGCTCTGCAGGCTCTTGATGAACCAGCGTGCCTCCTGCAGATGGTCACGCAGGTAGTTGTTCTGTTTGCTGTTTTCGCCTCGTTTTACCAGGCTCGCGTAGGTATTGTTGATGCGCAAGCGTGGCGCGTTGTCCGGGTTGATGCGAACGGTCCACTGGCCGTTGATCTTTGAAACGTAGACATCGGGCGTGATGTACTCAGCATGCACGGTGCTAATACTGTGCCCTGGATGCGGGTTGGTGGTCTGGATCAGGCGCACGATACTGGCCAGTTCAGTGTCGTTGGCCTGCAGGCGGCGTTTGAGAACCGCGTAATCGTTGTGCGCCAGGTAGTCAAGGTAGTGATCGACCAGCGCCAGTGCCTTGGCCAGATGCGGGGTATCGGGGGCATACTGCTCCAGCTGGATACGCATGCATTCGGATGGGGTGCGTGCGGCGACGCCGATAGGATCGAACTGCTGCACGAAATGCAGCATCGCCTCGACCTCGTCCATCTCGAGTTCCGGGTATTCGGCAAGCAGTCCGTGGTGGATGTCCTGCAAGCTCTCGGTGAGGTAACCACGCTCGTCGATGCCGTCGATGATGCTGCGGCCGACGGCAAGATCGGTTTCGGTCAAATGCGCACACTCCAGTTGCCAGGTCAGGTGGTCGTACAGTTCGTCGGCTGGCTTGGCCTGGTTTTCGAACAGGTCGCTGAAGTCCTCGCT
>Ga0316201_10004080_pt1 | contig 10948 bp, 10 predicted proteins | sample CS6wburrow_MG_FD_204516 | JGI IMG/M metagenome (GOLD analysis project Ga0316201, IMG submission 204516) | Coastal sediment microbial communities from Delaware Bay, Delaware, United States - CS-6 worm burrow | ecosystem: Environmental > Aquatic > Marine > Coastal > Sediment | place: USA... | reverse complement strand
ATTTCCAAAAACAAAGCCGAAGAAATACTGAATGCCGTGCGCGAAAAACCTAATGGAGTCTACCGATGGATAATGAAATATTGGTGAAAGAATTTGGTAAAATGACTCAAATTCTTAAACAAGAAAAAGGGCCGCTTTCATTGTTAATGCTCAAAGCTTTCGATGCCGAGATGAATGATTATTGGAATTTGATTGTTAGCGCGCCGGCGTATGATAATTTAACATTGAAAATGGCGTTGACCGATTTAATCACCCTATTTAATAAACACCTCAGTCAAGCTGTCTTGGAAAGCATTGCACGAACAATTATTTTAGAAACCACCGATCCTTTTGTAAAGGAAATCAATCAAGCTTTCAAAGTTAAAAATACCGTCAAATATGTCTATTCAGCGGTTATATCGGGTATTAATCTGGAAAAAGCAATTATTTTTGAATCTCATCCTATCTCCAAAAAAATCAAGTCATAATCCGTAGGTGTTCAAAACGCAAGAGGCGCAAGAGGCAAGAGGTGCAAACGATGGTTTTTTTTGAGAAATCGCGTCTTGAGCGTCTAGCCCATCAACCCGCTAAACCGGTAATGACTGATGACGAGTTTCCTCAATTGCCTTAGCAATCAAAGTCTTATCGACACCATGACGCTTTAAACTGTCGATAAAGAACTGTATAGTTGGGTTGTTAAAAAATGTCATACCTGTTAACACCGTTTCAATTTGAGGTGGTTGAGGGGATTGTTCAATCGGTGTGAATAGAAAGCATTTCACAATATCATTTTCCAAAGTGCCTTCTCGCAACTCAATATCAGCAGAATAAGCTTGATCATAAAAAAACAAGGGGTATTGACTCTCTACCAGCGAGCGAAACCAAACCGCGAACTTGGCACAATCTCGTACATCGCCATCTAAAGCAATGCCTTGTCCAGTCCGTTGCAACATGCCTTCCAAATTGCCATTTTCCATTTGCGATATCCACTTGAGCTGATAAACCCGTTCTGGATCATTTAGAGTATGAATATCAATAGATTGCCATTTAGCCTTAAGATGATGAGTAAACGGTGTCGGCTCAATGATCAAATCGGTTGGTTTAGGCGTTGAAATTAAGTAATTCATTTTTTTAACCTCGTTTGATTGTTATTTCCTGATTTCTCCTTCATAAAGAATTAGCGATATAACCATTTTTTAAATTAAATGCGCCTTTTCGTTCTACTTATTCTCGCTTGATTGGTATTCATTTGGTTCTTTCCGTGCAAAATGTATTTTGCGAAGGCCCACAAAAAAATAAGGGCAATCACAATGGATTGCCCCTAATAGCCCTAATGTAGACTTTGATGTCGTATAAACCCCCAGACTGCTTGGCTTAGGGGTTCACGTTTTAAGTGAAGTGCGTATTCTATAGTTTGTACCGCATCGCCTAAATGACCGGCTCCGAGTTGCATTATGGCTTCATGACATAACGCTTGTGCTTCATCTTCAATGTTTAAAGGGATTGATAAATCCGCTCCGCAACGGGGACAAATCGTTGAGCTGTCTTTGAGACGCGCTTTACAGATAGTACAGCGTTCCATCATGACTCCAGATAGTAAAGAATGTCTGACAGTTGATCCATGGGTTCCTTTAAGGCCTTGATATCGCTAGTGTTCATGGCATCGTTGATCGTTTCAATCATATTCACCATATCGTCCCTATCTTCCGGGGAAGCCTCTTCTAACATGCGTTCCGCTTTTTCAACTAAAGCACGGGCTTGGACAATCGCATGGTGAGTTTCCGTCTCGTTATCCTGTTCGATAATCACAGAACCTTCACCTTCTTTATTAAAGAGTTCTCTGATGCGATCCTTGGCCGTTTCCATTTCGCCTTCTTCAAACCGAGAAATGGCGTTGTCGATGAAGATAGATTTTTCAAAGCCCGTGTTTTTCTCTATGGCTGAAACGTGTAAAATCCCGTTCAAGTCCAATTCCAATTTGAGTAAAATCGGGTTACCCTGTGGAACGCGACTTAAGCCCTCCACCAGAAATTCACCAATTTGGATGTTGCTCAAGGCATCACGATTTTCACCTTGAAAAACACGCACATCGACTTTTTCTTGATTATCGCTAACCGTATAAAACACTTCGGTTTTGTTCAGCGGTAGAGAACTGTTTTTGTGGATGATGGGCACATACATATAGGGGTAGATTTCACCGTTCATTTCACCCAACGCGCTGGTACCATAAGTATAAGGCGTGATATCAACTAACACGGCCGCGGCCGAAACCTCTGTTCCTGCAATCATAGCCCCTTGAATAGCGGCCCCCGTCGCAACACATAAATCAGGATCAACATCAAGACGTGGTTGCAGACGAAATTCTTCTTTGAGACGTTCACTGACAAGAGGAGTACGGGTACTACCGCCAACGAGTAAAATCTCATCAATATCAGAAGCCGTGAGATTCGCACCTTTCAGAGCAATGTGTACTGCTTCTAAGGTTTCGTCAATATACTCCTCAATCATATCCTCGTAGTCATTGCGAGCGAGTTCCAAAGAGAGATGAATGGGTACCCCATCCTGCTCTTCCAGGTATTCTTCCTCAATCAACACAAAAGGAAAATCAGAAAGGGCGCGTTTAGCCGCTTCAGCGGCCCGATTGAGACGAGCAATCGCTTTCCGCGATGTTTGAATATCGAATCCCGATTCGGCTTTAATCTGTTCAACAAGGTGTTCAGCGATTTTTTGATCGAAATCATCGCCCCCCAGTTTGTTATTGCCGTGACTGGCAACCACTTCCACCACATCCTCTTCAATGCTCACCACCGAGACATCGAACGTACCGCCTCCGAGATCGTACACTAAAATGCGTTTATGGGTTTTCTGATCAGCTTCATAAGACAAGGCAGCAGCAGTCGGTTCATTGATCATCCTAACCACCTCTAGCCCCGCAATCTCACCCGCTTCACGAGTAGCTTGACGCTGCGCGTCAGAGAAATAGGCCGGTACCGTGATCACCGCTTTGTGTACGGGTTGCTTGACATAAGCTTCAGCAATGCCTTTAAGATGCTTAAGAATAATGGCCGAGATTTCTTGAGGCGTATAACCTTGTCCGGCCATATCCACTTTAATCTCTTCCCCCATTTGGCGTTTAATGGATTTAACAGTACGTTCAGGGTAGAGTACATATTGGTTTTTAGCGGGTTCACCTACCAAGACTTCGTTAGTTTCACTCATGCCAACAAAAGAAGGCAAGATTTTGCTACCCGAGTCTTCAATCACAATGGTTTTGCCATTTTCGACGATAGCAATTTCAGAGTTTGTGGTACCTAAGTCGATACCCACGATGATATCATTCATTCGTTTTTCCAAAGTTATCCGTTATCAGTTATCAGTGAACAGTTATCAGTTATCAGTTTATAATTTGATATTATAATTTGTGATCTTTGATAATAGCAAACTTTCCCTATTTCTGCGGCCCTTAAAGGCTTTTGCCAGGGATTATTGTGAATTATGAATTAGTGAATAGGATAGAAGGCTGATAACGCTGATGTTCATGTTTTAACGCTGATTAAAAAATCAGCGTTAATCCGTTTAATCCGTACTATCAGTGTTTTATTATTTCAAACTTTCAAATATTTCGTTTATACTGTTCATAATTCAATTAATCATTCCCCATTCTCAAAGTGAGGCATCGTATGAATTTACAAACCTTAGAACCCAATCCCTTGCCAATTGAAAGTGTTGTCGGATTATCGGGGATTTCTTGGGAACGGTTTAACAAAATCCAATCCGATTTTGATGACATTCCCTCGCTTAAACTGACTTATACAGGAGGATTACTGGAAATTATGGCCCCTATTAGCGATGTGCATGAAAATGTTAAAAGGACTGTCGGTTTTTTGTTAGAAGCTTACATGAGAGAGAAGGGCATCCGATTTTACGGACGAGGCGGTTTTACCCTAAAAAAAGAGGGCTATTCTTCAGGTGAACCCGATGAATCCTACTGTATTGGCACTAACAAAGCCGTACCTGATATTGTGATCGAAGTCGTGATCACCAGTGGCACGCTCAACAAACTGGAGGTGTATAAGCCGTTAAACATTCCAGAAGTCTGGTTTTGGAAAAACAAACAATTACAGATTTTTCATCTCACAGATGGAGAATATCAACAAGTCACTCGTAGTCACTTTTTTCCCGATTTGGATTTAGAATTGTTGCAACGCTATATCGACTATCCTGATCAATATGATGCCGTGATAGCCTTTCAAAAGGCCATTCGAGAACTGTGAAAATTTTAAACAAGGCAACCTGGTTTCGTTTTCGCGATTGAAATCGATCTAAACGCTAAAGGCGCTAAAGGCGCGAAAGACGCTAAAGAAGTGCCTAGAGAAATCAAAACCTTTGCGTCTCTTGCGTCTCTTGCGTCTCTTGCGTCTCTTGCGTCTCTTGCGTTAAAAATTCAAATTTTTAAAAATCCGGCAATGTTCTCAAATTAGCAATTTCCAATAACGCATCCAAATCGGCTCGATTTGACCACAAAATCCCATGTTGAAGCATTAATTTTTCGGCTTTTGTGGTTACGCCATCATGAGCAAATAGCCAGATACGCAGAATTTCTAATCCTTTTCTTTGATTAATTTCTTGGGCCTGTTCAAGCAGACTTTCCACCACCGAAGGCCCCACTTTTTTATTGTCCCACCATTTGCTTTCTGCCACCCAACCTTCTATGCCAGCCGCCGCATAAATATCAACTTCCATCCCTAAACCGATTCCCAGCTTACTGCGATGAGCAATGTAGAAAAAACGATCTGCTACCTTAATATCCACGGGGCTATGAAAATATTCACCTGGGAGTACTTTTCGCTGACTGTTCCACAGAATTTGAATCATATACACTTCAGCCAGATAGCCTTTATAGTCCGCAAACTTTTTCTTAATTTTCTGATATTTCAAAACCGTTTCTTCTTGAACTTGAGGCGCATTGTCACCCGTCGCATTAATCCGGCCCCACACTTTTAAAAACTCATTCAAAATAGGGTCTTTCATTTTGCGGAACCAATTGCCCATTTGGTTGTATTCCAGCAAATCACTCCTTGACAATTTGATCAGCACATCCTTGATTTGTTCCAGAGAAACAGATTTACCTTCGCGTTCCTTCAATTCCCGTTGAATCCGTGACAAATCAATCCACTTTTCTTCCTCAAGGGCCGCCAAATAAAGAATCCATTTGGTAATGCCATAGTCATTAATTCTAGCTATCCAGCGCGTGACTTGATCATTCAATTCATCCCAGATAAATCCAGAGGACAAATCAACTGCTAACATTTCATTCAGACTGCTTTCGCTATCCAACACTTTATTTTGTCTCGCCGCCTGTCGCACCACTGCGGTAATATAAAAAGGATTGCCGCCACACCGTTCAGACACCACGGGGGCAATCTCGGTGGTAACAGTGGCCCCATGATATTGGGCCGCTCGCTTTGCGAGTTCTTCACCGTAATAATCGGTAAGGCCTTCTATCGGTTGACTCATAAATCGCCCAAACAAGGCCCCCCGGCCCAAAATATCCGTCAACATGCCAATGGCAGAACCTGTGACAAAATGAGGACAAGTATTCGATTCCACGGCATTTTGCATAAATCCAACAATTCTGAAATCATACTGCGGTAAATGGGTATTTTGAAATTCATCCAGAAACATGGCGATAGTACTGTCTTCACGATCCGACACTTCTCTGGGAATATATAAGGCATCTTGTTCTGGAATAGTGACATCTTTTTCCTCCAGCCACTGTAAAAAATTCAATGCCCCAGCGAAGGGCTTTGAAACAGTCATATTCGCTTTAATATATTCCGCCAACTGATGACGACGAATTCCCCCAGATTTGGAAATGAGATTAGGATCACGCAACCGAAACGCCGCATACCAACGTATAAAATTTTCGACATACCGAATGGAAAATTCCCACCTATCAATCTTTTCTTCGGGAAAGGAAAAATAAACCGGTATCACGGCATTTGGATCCTTATGATCCTGTTCAAAAAACAATCGGTTAACAACGCGCTTGAAAATTTCCGTTTTACCCATGCGCCGCTGCCCCAACAACACCATTGACATCGTGCGACGCGCAATGCCTTCATACGCATCCTTCAGCAAACGTTCAATAATGTCCTCACGATCAGTATAGACTTCATCCGGTACTTCAGGCCGAATGATCCAGGGTGATTTCTTTTTCATTGATTGCTCCAAATAATTAATAGATATTTTTATTATATCTAATCAATGTTGGGTAGTGCCCCACAAATAGTGATGAAGAATTTTAGAAATATTACCATATCATTCTTTTAGAATTTATCATCACTACCTTTGGGGCACTACCCAATGTTGAACTCATTAATAGAATATCCTAATCAGCGTCAATCATGACAATCATGACAATCAGCGTTCTATAAAGTTTTGAGCTTTCACCTCCACTTAATTTGTAATCATTAATTTTCAATGTTCTTTTATCAAAAAAGCAATAAATGAAATAATCTCTATAAGTACTGAAGCATAAATTTTCAGGTATTTTAATTGCCATGTAGGGGCAAGCCCTTGTGGTTGCCCTTTGCCGTAAAAAACCTGTTTATTTGTGGTTCAGTACTTATACTGTGCTATTCTGTGAGATATTATATTTTTTATGTCAAAAAAATGAATTTTGTGCTTGCATTGAAACAAATAATCAAGATACAATTTTTATTGACTATAGGAAAAATGAGTAAGAGGATTTGATAAAATTCAAATAGAGTTGGAAATCTAAAAACTAAAGGGGATGGAAAATAATGGGATTTGGAAATTTTAAAACGGATTCAGAGGTGGCTCAAAAATTCAATCTCGTCATTGAAGATGGCTTTTTTTTTAAAGGTTTACCATTTACTATACCTTCGTCAGAATTGAAAAAAATCACAAAGAAATTGGGGGATCGAGTGAGCTTTGTTTCAGAAGAAGCTATTTGTGAAGACATTATCAAACCTATTTTGAATATATTTGATGAGGCTTATGAGGAATTTCGCGTTTGGTCACACATAACCTACAATGTAAAACCTGAAGAAAATCTCTCTGGCAGACCTGATTTTCTAATTGCCCGCCCAACAAAAATTGTTGATATAATGGATGTGCCGCCTCTGTGTGTGATTGAAGCTAAAAAAGAAAATTGGGATGAAGGTTGGGCACAGGCTTTAGCCGAAATGTATGCCGCATCAATACAAGGCGCGACAGTCTGTTATGCAGTTGTAACTTCCGGTGAACAATGGCAATTTGGTAAGTTTGAGAAAAAAGACACCCTATTTACAAAGGATAAAAGAAAACTACATGCTACTGACTACCCAGATGAACCTAATAACTTGCAAAGAGTGTTTGATACATTAAACTGGATATTTGATGAAGCGAGCAAGGTAGAGATTAAAAAGGAATAAACAATAATTGGTGTCAGAGTAAAATTAATTCTAACAAAGCCTTGCAGCCTTTGCTACAAGCCGCGCGGCTGAAGAGCGGTGTTATCATGATGAACCGTTCCACCCTTGCCTACGCTTCTCCAAGTCGCTATGGCTCGGGCTACACTCAGGATAACCAGTCGTTGAAGCGGACATTTTACGTCCTTGGAAAGTGCCGCTTAACATTGGGCATTATACATACATCACCTGTAGCAGAAAGTGAAAAATTTGAGTAAAGGAAAGACACAAAATGTCCAAAAAAAATCAATCAAAAAGATTAACTAATCAGCATAAAGAGTCTCAAGGGGTGGTTGGCATATTTGGAGAAGAAGCAAAATCGCACGATATAACAGTTGGAAAAATTTCACGATTTGTAATTAGCCAGCTTGAAAAAGAGTTTCCTCAATTATCTTTTCAACATAGAACAAGTATTAAAAAAGAAGAAATAAACGAGGCTTTAAAAAAAGTTGATTCAGAATTAGGGCAAACCCTATTTGTCTCAAATTCTAGTATTAAACCTGACGGTGGAATAATAGAAGTTAAAGACGATAACGGTAATTGGAGAATAGTTTTAGTATCGGAAGCTAAACATCAAGGAAAAGACATTGAAAATATAAAAAAAGGCCAACTAGTTGGTAAGGATAACAATCAGGACTTGATGGCTGCTGGTAATGCAATAGAAATGTCGCATAAAAACATATCAGAAATCGCCAATTTGATGTTATCTGAATCTCATTTCCCTTATGTCCTATTTCTGGAGGGGTCAAACTTTTTAACTAAAACCATCTCAATTGAAAGGCCAGATGGAAGGGTTGTAAAGCTTGAATACAATTCAGGAATGCTAAACAGATTAGATAGATTGACCTCTGCAAATTATGGAATGCCAATAAATACCAATTTATGTGAAAATAAATTTGTTATGCATAAAGACAAAACAATTATGCTTCAAGCAACTTCGATATATACACAAGGGGATGGAGAAAAATGGGATGCCAAAAAAATGTTTGAGATTATGATTGAGATTTCTAAAACCTCTCTTAGAGTATTGGGAAGTGAAATATTTAATCAGATAACAAAAAGTAAATAACTAAAGACAAAAGATTTATTAAATTAAGATAGGTAGATAATGGCAAGAAATGCAACAAATAAATTATTGCAAAAAGCTAAGAAATCAAAAAGTGATGAGTTTTATACACAACTTTCAGATATAGAAAGTGAATTGCAACATTATAAAAGTCATTTTAAAGACAAGGTGGTTTTTTGCAATTGCGATGACCCTCGAATTAGTAATTTTTTTCATTATTTTGCTTCAAACTTCAAAGAATTAGGTCTTAAAAAATTATTAACAGCTTGTTATAGAGAAAAAGTAAGAGATTTATTTAATACAGAAGAAGATGAAAATGGTATATTCTTTGAATATACAGGTATAGAGGGAGAAAAAAACAAACCAAGTTCAACTGATATTCTTTACTTTAATGGGGATGGAGATTTTCGTAGTTCAGAAAGTATTGAACTATTAAAGCAGTCCGATATTGTTGTTACTAATCCACCATTTTCATTATTCAGAGAGTATGTAGCTCAATTAGTTAAATGCGATAAAAAGTTTTTGGTAATTGGCAATATTAATGCAATAACTTATAAAGAAATTTTCAAACTAATTAAAGAAAACAAGGCGTGGTTAGGAATAAATCTTGGTAGAGGTATTTCTGGTTTTATTGTTCCCGAACACTATGAACTTTATGGAACAGAGGCTCGGATGGATAGCTTAGGAAATAGAATAGTTTCTCCAAACAATTGTCTATGGTTAACTAACTTAGATACTTTTAAACGGCACGAAGACATTGCACTCACAAAAAGATATTTTGGGAACGAAGCAGAATATCCAAAATATGACAATTATGATGGAATTAATGTTAATAAAACAAAAGACATACCATTAGACTACAAGGGGGTTATGGGTGTACCAATAACATTTCTACATAAATTTAATCCCGACCAATTTGAAATAATTAAATTCAGAAAAGGGAATGATGAAAAAGATTTATCGATAAATGGGAAATGTTCGTATTTTAGAATTCTAATCAAAAATAAACGAATATAAACTGAACTAATTGAAAATAATAATTGGGGTCAAAATAATAATTGGGGTCAGAGTAAAATTAATTAATTCTAACTAATCCTTGCTCCCGACGCAAAAAGCCGCGCGGGAGAAGAGCGGTGTTAGAAGGTATGCTCGTTGAACACATTGCTTTACCTGCTAACTTTGCCTTGCTCCCCGACCTATCGGCGGGAGTGCGACCCGTTTTACCTAAAGTATTGATTTATTAAACTATTTTATAGATTGATGCGTAAAGTCAGGGCGTGAAATGAGTGGTTATCATTTTATATGATTAGCCATATCGTAGTTGCTAGGATCATTCCTATGGTTACGAGAGAAACTATCGATATAAGTACTGAACCATAAATTTTCAGGTATTTTAATAGAAGCTACTCGTGCAGGATCGCTACAATCTTCAGACCACCCAGCCAACAGCGGGCATCAGTTGTCTTAAAGCTCAAGTCAGGTGGTGGTGACTAACACAGAATAATACTATTAATCTTCTGTCTATAAAATGTTTATATACTGTACACTGTTATAGTTTGTGCTTTTTTGGAAGTCAAGTTCCATTTAAAGCTGCCCGTTTTTGCGTGCAAAAACGGGCAGCAGGTTAGTCACCACCACCTGACTTGAGCTTTTAGACAACTGCTTTAGCGTCGCACACCGAAGGGAAGCTACGCTAAAAGCTGTTGGCTGGGGCGCTTTCCTGCACTAGGGACTTCTTGCCCTTTGCGGTAAAATACCTGTTTATTTGTGCTTCAGTACTTACAATTTTTTGGAAAAATGATTGATCTTCAAAATGCCAACTCTCCAATCCGTTAAATCACCATCTCGGCTGTACTAATTGCTCTATCAAAATGCCAACTCTCCATTCCGTTAAATCCCCTGAGCCAAAATACTGAGCCTTTCAAGTCGTTAACTTCCGATAAATTTCTGATACTTTTAAGGGTAATTTCCACACTTCATCAATCACGATATAATTTACCGCGCCGTACATGTGCGGCAGATAGTCTTTTGCTTCCGTATCCAAGGTAATACAAAACGGGTGAATTCCGTCATGTTTTGCCTCTATCAAAGCTTGTCGCGTGTCTTCAATCCCATAAGTGCCGCGATATTTATCCCCATAATCATCGGGTTGCCCGTCTGATAAGGTGATCAGCAATTTGATACGCGCTTCCACTTCATTCAATAATTGGCTTAAATGACGAATCGCTACCCCCATCCGGGTATAATCTTGTGGCGTGATGCCGCTGATGCGTTGTTGTACGAGATTCGTATAAGGTTCGTCAAAACGCTTGACGCGATAAATTTCGCAGCGTTTCCGTGTCATCCCCGAAAAACCGTAAATCGCATACCGATCTCCTAAGCTTTCTAACGCTTCACACAGTAGCACTAACGCTTCCCGTTCCGCATC